>Ga0208251_1000029_pt1 | contig 52689 bp, 78 predicted proteins | sample CryBogCBE15Jun09_FD_184560 | JGI IMG/M metagenome (GOLD analysis project Ga0208251, IMG submission 184560) | Freshwater microbial communities from Crystal Bog, Wisconsin, USA - CBE15Jun09 (SPAdes) (version 2) | ecosystem: Environmental > Aquatic > Freshwater > Lake | place: Crystal Bog...
TAATCTTGCTTATTGGCTCGCTCGCAATGATCTATCATATCAGCACATTGATAATGACGGGCTGAATAAGCTTCATGCGTTTGCTGAGGCTTGGTCTTATTATCTTATCAAAGCATCAGTTGATCTGGCGGAGGAAAAAGGTGCGTGCCCGAAAAGTAATGAAACAAAATACAGTCAAGGTTTGTTCCCCATACATACCTACAAGAGAGAACTGGACGAAATCGTATCGCCGGAATATCGGATGGACTGGGCTGCATTGGGCGATAAGGTTCAGCTTCACGGCATCAGGAACTCAACGCTCATGGCTCTCATGCCATCAGAAACATCAGCACAGATTAGCAACGCAACGAATGGTATTGAGCCACCAAGATCGCTTGTCTCTGTTAAACAGTCTAAAGATGGCGTCCTTAAACAAGTTGTACCAGAAGTTCGTAAACTTAAGAAGAAATACGACCTACTTTGGGACCAACAGTCACCCGAAGGATATCTTAAGATTTGCGGGGTATTGCAAAAGTTCATTGATCAAGGAATATCCGTTAACACCTCGTACAACCCTAAGTTCTACGAAGATGAAAAGATACCGATGAGTGATATGATTGGGCATCTGTTGATGTTTTATAAGTATGGCGGAAAACAATTATATTATTTCAACACCAATGATGGTGCTGGAGAATATGAAGAAGCACCTTTGGCTGCTGGTGTTGTTGAAGATGAGGATTGTGAATCGTGCAAAATCTAAAAGCGAAGAAAATCAAATTGACTTTTGAAGAGATTTATCGTAGACTAGAAAAACGTGAGATTGTGATTGTACACACTAAGGAGGAGATGGTTCCCCATCTCCTCGACCCTGAAGATATGCAACTCTACAAAATGCCAGAAGGATACCTTGAATATGACAAACGATTCTACTACCGAAAGTATTAATGGTCTTCAAATAGTTGTTCATGAAACAGACCCAACAGCAAAAATCTATATGTTTATAGATGGAAAATATACACATTGGGTTGAGTATGATGTGATGCAAATGTGGAATATGATGGAAGTGTTTCGTAAAAAACTTGATCAAATGGTGGAAAATATTTGATGAATACTGGTGTTGGAAAAGACGATAGACTTTATCAAGATATGGAAACCATTATTGATGTAAAGTATCATGATAAGTATTTTGTTCACAGAGTGATTAGGTTTCTTCGTGATCATCCTGAAAGAGCGCCAGACTACGAAAATTTTGTGCCTGATTGGCAAACGAGGAAGTTAGATGAGTGAGATATTTGCTTTTGGATTTGGCTTTCTACTTTTTGGTTTATTTTGTTTAATATTGTGGATAATGCCACAACGATAATTGTAAGAAGGTAACGAATGTCATACAGCGTATTTGATACGAATAATAAGAAAGATTCTACTCAGGTTAATTGTTTTTTTGACAATCCACCTACAGTTGCTAGATACGATCGTCAAAAATATCCGTGGCTTGAGAAGCTAACAGAAAAGTCATTAGGATTTTTTTGGCAACCTTCTGAAGTTGATATCTACAAAGATGCTAAGGACTTTAAGGATCTAACAGTTCATGAACAACATATTTTTACCTCAAATCTTAAGCGACAAATTCTCCTTGACTCAGTACAGGGTCGAGCACCAACAATGGCATTTGGACCTATTTGTAGTTTACCTGAACTCGAAACCTGGATCACAACTTGGGCGTTCTCAGAGACCATCCACTCACGCAGCTATACGCACATCATACGAAACATTTATCCAAACCCATCGAAAGTATTTGATGAGATAATGGACATTCCAGAGATTGTCGATTGCGCTGGTGATATTAGTAAATACTATGATGACTTAATTGATATGAATCAACGTGCAGCTAGTGCAACTCATGGTCATCTTGTACCTATTCCATATCAGCACAAAAAGGCTCTTTGGCTTGCACTCATGTCTGTAAATGTTCTTGAAGGTGTTAGATTCTATGTCTCGTTCGCTTGTTCTTGGGCATTTGCCGAAGTAAAGAAGATGGAAGGTAATGCGAAGATCATTAAGTTTATCGCACGAGATGAGAACTTGCATCTTGCTGGAACACAACAGCTACTCAAGGCGCTATCGAAAGAGGATCCTGAATTCGCCAAAATTGCAGAAGAAACAAAAGATGAATGTATCAAGCTATTTGTGGGCGCTGTTGAGCAAGAAAAGGCATGGGCAAGTTATCTATTCCGAGATGGTTCAATGGTTGGTTTGAACTTTGCATTACTCAGTGAGTACATCGAATGGATTTGTCACAAAAGAATGACAGCAATTGGATTACGTAGCCCATATAAAGGCGGAAGTAATCCGTTGCCTTGGACAACTAAATGGATAGCTGGTTCTGAAGTTCAGGTGGCTCCACAAGAAGTAGAGCTAAGTTCATATATTTCTGGTGGTGTAAAACTTGATATAAGAGAAGATTCATTTAAGGGATTTAGTCTATGAGCGATAAACTTGAAATGCCACTTGAGCAATTTGCTGAAGCTGTTACTAAAGAAAATGTTCGTTTGAATCAACACAACGAAAAATTGAAAGGGCAGACAAATCTTTATTTTGACGCTTTCAACAAGGCTATTGCTCGCATTAAGGAGTTGGAGGCGGCACTGCGAGCATGTCATTCAGCGTTGAATGTGGCATTTGAATATGATGGTAATGTTTTTGGATTTGCTCATAACGATGCTGTTGATGCTGATATATTAGCTAGCAAAGCACTGGAGGGGAAAGATGAGTGAAACAAGAATTGACGCAAAAATGGCTCTTGCCAGATATGAGTCATCTTATGCTGCGTTCGGCGTAGAAGCTTGCTTTACGCTGAAAGGTTTGCGTGATGTAAGAGAATACATCGATCAGCTGGAAACAGCGTTACGTAATGTAACTACATCTTGGGACTTGTGGCAGAAAACAAGTGACAGTAATAATTTTACAGAACTTTTTGTTAAAATATGTGAAGCGAAAGCACTGGAGGGAAAAGATGACTGAAGATTACAAACATAAGTATGATGTGCTTATGGAGCGTTGTGTTAAATTTATGTCAGAGTCACCTTATGAACTTGGTTTCATGGCTGGATGGGAAGCAGCAAAACAAGAGTTTCATAAAGATAATACATATGTTCCTGATACAACCAAGCCAGCAAAAACGATGGACCTTCAATGGCCAAGAGATTATCCTAACACAACTAATCCATGGCCACCAAAAAAAGTAGTTTATCAAGCTTGTGGTGTTTGTGGTATAGGTGGCGATATAAATAAGGCTATGTCATTCGTATGCAATAACCCACAATGTCCAACAAGAGTGACATGTACAACAACAGGAACATCATCATGAATTATAAGATTTTACTGACTTCACTATTTTTTCTATCAACTCCAGCATTTGCAGCTGATCAAGCAGCCCCTCATCCAGTAGCTCAGTGTGCTGCTCAAATCCCATATGGTCAGCCATCAGTTAAGGCTGGTGATACGCTCGTTTGTCGTTCTGCTTATTTGCTTTCATTCAATCCAACCACAAAGACACCTGATTGGGTTTCCTGGACATTGACTCCAGATCATGCTATTGGTTGTGTACCAAGAGTTAATGCATTCGCAGCTGACGTTTCTCTTGGTGCTGCTTCGCCAAAGCCTACTGATTATGCTGGTTCTGGCTATGATCAGGGTCATCTTGCTAACAATGCTGATATGTCATGGGACGAAGGTATTGCTCGTGAATCATTCCTTATGTCTAACATGAGTCCACAGCTTCCTTCAGTTAACCGTGGCACTTGGAAGAATCTCGAATCTGCTGAACGTGCATGGGTTTACTCAACTCAGCATGCTTGGACAATGTATGCTGGTGATATTGGTGGTAGCAAGACTATTGGTGCTGACAAGGTTGTAGTTCCTGATTTCCTCTTCAAGATTGTTATTGACGATGTAACTAAAAAGAGCTATGCTTTCTTGTTTCCTCACAAGGACGGATTGTCAGCTGACTTTGCTCCCTATCAGGTTACAGTTGCTGATATCGAAAAGGCAACTGGTTCAACCTTCCCAGTTCCTGATGCTAAGACAGTGAAGAATCCACTAGTGCCAGTTGATCTTAAGACAATCTCTGGTGATAAGAAGAATCAATGCAAGGGGTAATAAATGAAGAAATACGATATCACCTGCGAGGAATGTGACGCAAATTTTGATGTAATGTCTGATCTTTCAGAGAGGGTAGATTACTGCCCTTTCTGTGGTGAATTTATTCCAGTTGAGCCAGATGGCTGGGATGAAGAAGAAGACGAAGAGTAACTAAGTATGGGGAGGAGGACTCCCCATGTGGTTTTACAATAATGAATATTTTGATACGGTTGGTGATTATGTTGGGTTTGTCTATCTAATCACCAACCAAATTAATAATAGAAAATATATCGGAAAGAAAAACTTCTATTTTTCAAAAACGAAAATATTAAAAGGTAAGAAGAAACGATATAAAGTTGAGTCAGATTGGCTCGACTATTATGGTTCCAATAAGGAACTAGCCGCAGATGTTGAATCTCTCGGCAAAGAAAACTTCAAACGCGAAATATTAAGGCTGTGCAAGTCCAAGGGAGAATTCGCGTATTTTGAAGCTAAATATCAATTCGATGCAAACGTTCTCGAGAGTGATGAGTATTACAACTCTTGGATCATGTGCCGTATTCATAAAAAGCATTTGACTTTTTTGAAGCAGTAGGCTAATATAATGATAGATTTTAAGTTTTAAGTCATTGTCTCATATAAATACTTTGAGAAGGAGTATTTAAAATGTGGACAGATAAACATAGACAAAAAGCAGTAGAATCAAATAAAAACAAAGCTTTAGAAAAATATGAAAACGGTAAATATAAACACTTAGCTAACGGCGCTTTAAAGAAAATATTAATTACTTCTGGTAAAAAATATATTTGTGACGATTGCGGAATAGACGAATGGAAAGGAAAAAAATTAACTCTTCATTTAGAGCATATTGATGGGGATTCATTTAATAGTTCTATAGAAAATTTGAAATTTTTATGTGCAAATTGTCACAGTGTAACAGACACGTATTGTGGTAAAAATAAAAATTCCGGAAAAAAGAAAGTTAGCGATGAAATGTTGTTGACTTCCCTTAAAGAACATAGTAATATAAGACAAGCGTTGATTGCTGTCGGGTTAAGTCCAAGAGGCGGTAATTACGTTAGAGCATCAAAGTTAAATGCCTGCGTGGAGAAATTGGTAAACTCATCTGACTTAAAATCAGACGCTTCGGCTTAACGGTTCGAGTCCGTTCGTAGGCACCAACTTTACCAAAATCAATTAGGTGAAACATGAAGAAGTTCGATCTTGAAGAAGTAAAAGAATTCATCCGTAATACATCTTCTGCATCAAAGGTTTATATTGGTGCAGACTCTGAACGTTATTGTCGTAAAGATGGTATCTGGCAAGCAGATTATACAGTCGCCATTGTAATTCATATTGACGGATCAAAGGGTTGTAAGGTGTTTGGAAATGTTACTTCCGAGATCGACTATGATCGCCGAAAGGATCGTCCTGCACTACGTCTCATGAATGAAGTGTACCGTGCTACTCAGATGTATATGGATCTGGAAGAAACTATCGGCGATCGTCATGTTGAGGTGCATCTTGACATCAATCCTGACTACATGCATGGTTCATCATGCGTTGTGACTCAGGCAATTGGATATGTGCAGGGTATGACTTCTATCAAGCCTATGGTAAAGCCAGAAGCATTCGCTGCTTCGTATGCGGCTGATCGTCTCAAGGAAATCCTTGCTGCGTAACAATACGCCCCTATAGCACAATTGGTCAGTGCCATTCGCTCATAACGGATCGGTTCCAGGTTCAAATCCTGGTGGGGGCACCATCTTTACTAAATACTAGTGTATATCATTTGGCAATTTGCCATTGTAATGGAGAGAGTTTAAATCCACAAAGGAACATAATATGAAGAAGATTATTTTAGTTGCGACGTTGGCACTCGCACCGTTCATTTTCGCGAATGATGCATTTGCTAATCCAAACAAACAAAATATTCAGCATTCGCAACATCTGAAACACAAAAAGCATAAACATAAAAAAATCAAAAAGATCGAAGATAAAATCGACGTTGCAATATGTAATGAATGTTTTATCTCGACTCCAGACGAATCACCTGGAGAATTTTTTCGTAAAGATAGAGAGCGTACAGCAGCTCTTCAGGCACAAATTATTGTTGCTACAAAGCCAATTATCAGTAAAAAAGTTCAACTTTCTTTGGATCTCGATGAACAGCGTCGTAAGATTGCAAAAGAATGTTCTTGGTTTACCTGCGACTTTACATATGAAGTTACTATGGAAGCTAAGAAGTGGGAAGGTAAATCTACAAAAAGTGACCGTAATGAGTTGAAAGATCTTTTGTCTGTTGGTAATAATCAACCAGTAGATCCTGCAAGAATTCCATGGTGCGCTGCATTTGCAAATGCGATTCTTAATCGTCTTGGATATGAAACAACAAATAGTTTAACAGCTCGTAGTTTCATGACTTGGGGCAAGAAAACAAATGAACCACAATCTGGTGACATTGTTGTTCTTCGAAGAGGTCATAATGGTTGGTCTGGACATGTTGGTTTCTTTGAAGGTTTCGAAACAGTTGGTGGTGTCAAGTATGTAAAGGTGCTTGGTGGTAATACTGACAAAGCTGTACAAGTAGGATATTTCCCTGTCGATAAAGTATTAGGATTTCGAAAAGCTGCATAATCAATAGAAATGGATATATAATGACAGACAAAGAAGATAAGTTTAGTAGTATACCTTCACTATCCGATCATCATATGTTGATGTTCTTTAAGGAATTTGATTCTACTTCATCTGCAGATGCAATTGAATTTATTATTGCTCGTAATCTTATGAAGAAGGATCGTCCTAAGTTTTTGAAAATGTTGATTAATTCTCCTGGTGGAGAAGTTTCATCTGCGTTTGCATTAATTGATACCATCAAAGGTTCACACATTCCTGTATATACATACGGTCTTGGTGAAATTGCTTCATGTGGACTGCTTACGTTCATTGCTGGTGAGAAGGGTCATCGTTATATTACTCGTAACACTGCAATCCTTTCACATCAGTACAGCTGGGGTTCCTGGGGTAAAGAGCATGAACTTCATGCTCGTGTTAAAGAATTTGATAACACACAGGCTCGGTTACTAGAACATTACACTAAGTGTACTGGACTTACTGAAAAGGAAGTTAAGAAGTATTTGCTTCCACCAGAAGATGTTTGGCTTACTGCAAAGGAAGCTGTTAAATATGGTATCGCCGATGAGATCGTCGATTTTTACTAGGAGTGAAATATAATGGGTATGATTCGTTTTAGTGATGAAGAAGTATTTGGTACAGACAGTTCTGAATATGAAGTTCTTTATAATGGCGCGCTATCAATCAAGGGTGTTGGTGGTGCAGTAGTTGAAATTGGTACTCGTCGTGGCGGTTCTGCCAAGATGATCATCGATGCTCTTGTGCAAAATAACGATACTCGTCGCAGCATGTTCTGCATTGATCCTTATGGTAATATCACTATTGATTGTACTAATAAGAATATCACTGCGCATGTTCCTGGAGTGAAGACTGAAGGCGACCCGCAGTCGACTGACATTACTCAGCCGCTACGGTTCGATTATACAAATGAGATGCGTAATCGTATTATTCCTTCTCTTTACTACTATGCTTATGATAAGGGATTGAACTTCCAATTCTTTTGTCTTGAAGATACTGAGTTCGTTAAGCGTTATGCCGATGGTGTTCCTACTTACAATGACGAGAAGGTTCTTGAAGAAAAGTACGCTTTCGTTTTCTTTGATGGACCGCATGATAATGCATCGCTTGATCTCGAGGTTGGTTTCTTCATTGAACGTACTAACATCGGAACTGTGTTCGTTTTCGATGATATCTGGATGTATGACCATGATCGATATGAGAAGATGATCATGGATGCAGGCTTTGAGATCCTTCAAAAGGGTTCTGTCAAAGCTAGTTACAAAAAGACAAAATAATATATGAATAAATATGGCTGGATATGGTGGGTAGAATGGATCTCAACAGTAATTCTTATTACTGGTTGTATGCTAACTTCTATTAATCAATATCCAGCCAATCTGTATCTGAGTCTGATTGGTAACTTTGGATGGATTATTGTTGCCATAAAATGGCGTAAATGGTCTTTGTTGGTAATTCAGGCTGTAGTGTCCGTAATATACATTGCAGGTATTTTTAATACTTGGTAAAAAATGGTAAAAATAAAATACGAACACTTTTACGGTTCCCAAGAAAAACACGACTTGCAGCTCGTGCACCTAACGCTTGATCCAGAAACTGCTGAAGCAGAAGCATTAGAGAATGGTTGGCTTATCTCCAACAAAAAATGGTATGCATGTCGTAGTGTCCGCATAAATGTAGACAAATACGAGCCTCGTAAAGAGCTACCTAAATCAATCTCCTATTATTTCACAACAAATAATTTGGCTCCGGTAAATCAGATTTACCAAAAGTATCGTGCGTACAAAGGGTTCGAAGAGGAATTTGATTTATTTACGGATCCGGAAAGATCTGTATGGCTTATTTTAGAGGATGACAAAGTACCTGTTGCCTTTACCAAATTTATCACCTATAATGGTGGAATTGAAAGTCAGTTCACTTGTTGGAATTATCACAAACCAAAAATGTCTCTGGGAAAATCAATCGTTAATGTTGAAGTGAAATATGCCATCAATAATGCATTGAATCATCTTTACATTGGTCAGGGATATGAAAAGGGAAGCGTGTATAAGGCAGAGTTTCCTGGTTTCGAATGGTGGACTGGTTCTGAATGGTCTACAGATAAAGAGGAATACAAACGTTTGTGTGTTAGAGATTCTGATATAAATACTATCGACGATCTCAGTAAAATTCATAACGGAAAATAAATGCCTGGTATTATTAGCAAACGTGGTGTTAGAAAAACACAATTATATAAAGATGGCTCTGAACAAGTCACAAAGTTTACTCATGATCCACGTTTTCGTGCACGCATGGCTAAGTTAGCATCTATTCCTGTTAATAGAAAATATGATGTTCCTTATCTCTGTGGATATGCAAAAGACGCAAAAACAATTTACTTTGATAAACATCTTGTTGCGAAGTTCAAAGGTCATGATTTAACTCCATTTTTAAAGATTCATGAGTTCTCTGAAAAAGCATTACTTGATATTTTTGATTTAGATTATCAACAAGCGCATCATATTGCAACTCATCTAGAACGTAAAGCAGTTGAAAAATCTGGATTGAATTGGGAACAATATTCAAAGTATCTTGATCCTTATATTAAAAAAGTTTCAACAGAAGACTTAGAATCTGTTCCTCCTGATCTAGATCTCGAACCATATTCTGATGAGAATCAGGTAATTCTTCTTAAAAAAATACAAACAAAAGAAAAAACAGAGACAACTTCAAAATCTGTGAAAGAATCTCTTGGACTGATTGAAACAAAAATCAGTCTTGAATATCATGATGAGTTAAATCCAAAGCTTTGGATTGGTAAAAAGCTCAAGCCTGAAGTGCGTTATAAACTAATGCAGTTTGCCTACGAATGGGCAAAGTTCGCAAAGATTCCTGGTGATATGATCATGGACGTAATCATGATTGGTGGTAATGCCAACTACAATTACACATCAAAGTCAGACATTGACGTTCATATCATTATCGACCGTTCCAAGCTGAATCCTGATAGGGAGTTTGTTGATGAATATCTCCAAGATAAGAAAGTATTATGGACACTCACCCATAAAATCAGTGTACTTGGCTACCCGCTTGAGCCCTACGCACAAGATAACGAAGCTAGATACCCAGCCAATCAGGGCGTCTATTCACTCAAGCATTCAAGGTGGGTGCAGTTTCCAAACAGAGGAACTTATGACTTTAGCAGCGACCCTGCGCTTAAGAAAAAGGTTATGTTCTACAAGCGATTGATTGACACAATGATCAAGAGCAAAATGGATGTTTCTGCATTTAAGGAATTGAAAAGCAAGATTAGAGAAATGCGTGGAGCTGCTATTGCACAAGGTGGTGAGTTCAGCTTCGAAAATCTCGTATTTAAAGAATTACGTAATCGTGGATACTTGGACAAGATGGACAAGTATGAGAAAACATTGAAAGATAAAGAATTGAGTCTGTAATGGGTTATATACGTAAAACCAAAGGCAACAGAACTACAACACAAAATCGTGGTCCTGGAAATTTGAACAAAACAACAATCCGCGATGGTGCAAGAAAACCTCGCGGAGCTAGTGGTATAACTACATCAATTTCATCCAGTAATGCTGGTACATATAGAAATACTACTACAAATAATTGTGGTGTTATAACACGTAGTAGAAAAAAACTATTAGGTTCTTCAAAACCTATGAGAAAAACTCGTGTTTCTAAAACAAAATATTCTAGGACTAAATTCTCGGGATCATCTGTGAATCTATCATTTACTGGGTTTCTCTGGCTATTTGGTTTTCTATTTTTATTATTGATGATATCAAGATAATGGTTGACAATCGCCGCAGATCCAAGTATAATGAGTATGTGGTTGTGATAAAGCATGATGAAAAGACGGTATACAAGCTGTACCGTTCTGGTAAATTGGTCTATATAGGAGTGAAAGAAAATGACAGAATGGCGCCTGATGAGCGAATTGGAACAGCTAATCGCTGAAGATATGTTTTTTAATGGTTATGATTATCGTGATAAGGCAGATGTTATTGAATATTGGATGGAACGTCTATGATTGAAATTTATAGTAAGCCAAATTGTTCTTATTGCTCTTATGCTAAGAACCTACTTGATCTAAAGAAGATCAATTACACAGAATATAAGTTGAATGAAGATTTTACCAAGGAATCTCTCTTGGATCTTTATCCTTCTGCACGCACATTTCCTGTCGTTGTAATCGACGGATTCTATATCGGTGGATATACACAGCTTGCAGAAACGCTTGCTTCTCAAGAAACAGATCAAAAGCTACTTAATGAAGGAATTGAATAATGGCTATTACTACTAAGTATGCACGTGATGCAGTGCTTAAGGATTTGCGAGAGAATGTTGTTGAAGTTACCTTCACTAAGGTAGATGGCACACAGCGTGTTATGCGTTGCACTCTCGACACTCGTTATCTTCCTCCTCAAATTACTGAAAACCATGTTCGTCATATTGATGAAGAGCATAAGAAGAAAGAAAATTTGAACACTATTGCTGCATGGGATGTGCAGAGTGGTGGTTGGCGTTCTTTCCGTATTGATTCGCTTCATTACGTTCAGGTAATCGACGGATACTAAGAAATGTCTAAATTGGTTTTGGTCGAAACTCTTTCACAGTTTCGTCATCGTTATGTTGTTGAACTTCCTGACGATGCCGATAATATCTGGGCAGTAGAAGACGTTGTTCTTGTTCCCGGAACTGTTGAAGAGATGAGTCAATGTCATCTTGGTGAGATGGATATTTCTCACCGAGAGATTAATAAAGAAGAATACCTGCGCCTCTTTCACGAAGATAATGATTATCTCAAAGATTGGCCAGAGGAAAAGAAGTTTCAATTCATCCACAAGTCTAAATCTTTGAAAGGGTAATAATATGGCATACTGGGGATATCATCTCGTTCTGGATTGTGCGGAACTTGATCATGCGTGTATCACTAGCGAAAATACTATCTATAACTTTGTAAAGCGTCTTGTCAAGGATATTGACATGGTCGCTTATGGCGAACCACAGATTGTAAACTTTGGTTCTGGCAACAAGGCTGGATATACACTCGTCCAGCTTATTGAAACATCGAACATTTGCGCTCACTTTGTACCTGATGATGGTATGGGTGGCAATGCCATGTACCTCGATGTATTCTCCTGCAAGGAATACGATGATCAGATCGTCATCAAGCTTGTCAAGGAATTCTTTGGCGCTAAGTATGTTCGTCCTAACTATCTAACTCGACAGGCTTAATCATGGTAAATTATGTCAGTTCAGCAACATTGGTTGGCGCCGCTGTTCCTTTCGTAACATTCAAAACTCGTGTTCGTGATGAGTCAATCGGTGGTCCTAATCCATATCGTTGGCTGGATGTTACAACTGATGAATATTTTCATGGTAAGCGGGTAATTCTTTTCTCGCTTCCTGGAGCTTTCACTCCTACTTGTTCAACATATCAGCTTCCTGGCTTTGAAGAAATGTTCAATGAGTTTCAGGAAGTTCATGGTATTGACGAAATTTACTGTATGTCAGTTAACGATGCATTTGTTATGAATGCATGGGCAAAGCAACAGGAAATCAAAAACGTAAAGGTTATTCCTGACGGTAATGGCGAATTCACCATGAAGATGGGAATGCTTGTAAACAAGTACAACCTTGGTTTTGGTCGTCGTTCTTGGCGTTATGCTGCAGTTGTTAATGATGGAATGATTGAAGCCTGGTTTGAAGAACCGGGTTTTCAGGATAATGCAGAGGATGATCCATATGGACTTTCATCTCCTGAGAACGTAATGAATTATCTCAATGCCAAGGCAACAGAGTTAGAGCGTAGCTGATGATCATTGGGTTTACCTGTGGCGCATTTGACCTGTTACATGCAGGTCATCTCGCTATGCTAGAAGAATCAAAGCGTCAGTGTGATTGGCTTACTGTTGGTCTTCACACTGACCCTTCAAAAGATAGACCAGAAAAGAATAGTCCCGTACAATCTATGTTTGAAAGGTACTATCAGCTTTCTGCATGTAAGGCGATTGATACAATTATCCCATATGACACAGAACTTGATCTTGAAAATATGATGGGTATTTTGCCTATCAATAAACGATTTGTCGGTGCTGATCATATTAATGATTTTATAACTGGTTATGAAATTATGGAAAAACGTGGTATTGAAGTTATCTACACTGGTAGGCATCATACATATAGTTCAAGTGAACTTAGAGAGAGGATTTTGAAATGAGTTTTAGTGATCAGTTTTTTAATGAAGTAGTAGAAGTTGCAAATGGTATCAACAAAAATAAGGTAGAAGAAATTGTTACCAAGCTTGTATACACCAGAGACTTTTCAGAAGGTCGCGTCTTTGTCCTTGGAGTTGGTGGATCTGCAGGTAACGCTTCTCACATGGTCAATGACCTACGCAAGCTATGTGGGATCGAAGCTTACTGCCCAACAGATAATGCATCAGAAATCACAGCTAGAACTAATGATGAAGGTTTTGACACCATTTTTGTCGAATATCTCAAAGTCAGCCGACTGAGTCATCTCGATACGATCTTTATTCTTTCTGTTGGTGGTGGCGATGAAGAGCGCAATGTTTCTGTTGGTCTCATCAAGGCAATTAAGCTCGCAAAGGATGTAGATGCTACAGTTGTTGGCATTGTTGGTAAGGGTGATGGGTATACTGCTATTAACGGTGATGCTGTAGTTGTTGTTCCGGCTATCGAGCCTACTCGAATTACACCACATTCTGAAGCTTTCCAAGCTGTTGTTTGGCACTGCGTAGTTTCACATCCTAAACTTCAAATCAATAAGACAAAGTGGTGAAATGAAACGTGCAGTCTTATTCGACAGAGATGGTGTGATTAATCATCTTGTTGATCATGATGGCGTGTTAACTGCTCCATGGAGCGTCAGTGAATTTGAAATGATCACTGGCGCGAAAATGGCTATTGATTTAATCAAAGATTTAGGCTATAATGCTTTTGTTGTGACGAATCAACCAGACGTTAACGACGGTGTTCTTCCTGCATCTCATCTAGAGATCATGAATCGTTTACTCACAGCATGGCTTCGTATTGATGAAGTCCTTGTTGCATACGAGAGAGGATCTGCTTGGTATAAACCAAACAATGGGATGATCGAAACACTAGTTAAAAAATACGACATCGATCGTGGCAGTAGCTATATAATTGGTGATCGTTGGAAAGATATTGTTGCTGGTCACAAAAGCAAGCTTACCACAATCTTTGTTGGTAAGGAATATCATTCCCCAGTAGAACACATGCACATACAACCTGATTACACAGTTGATAATATCTTGCAAGCCGCAACACTTATCAGCGAAATTGACAAAATGATGGAGCCAAATTACTATGATTAGCCTTTATGCCGACGGCGCTGACTTGAATGGAATTATCGAAGCAGCCAAGGATCCAATGATCTCTGGTTTTACAACCAACCCAACACTCATGCGTCAGGCTGGTGTTACCAATTACGAAGAATTTGCACGTACTGTAATTGACTATCTTGCCAAGAACCGTCCTGAAACTAACATCAGCCTTGAAGTATTTGCTGATGAACCTTCTGAGATTATTCGTCAGGCTCGACAGATTGATTCATGGGGTGATGAATATGGATATGATGTTTATGTCAAGATCCCGATCATGCATACTAATAGTGATTCAACTGGACCTATCATCGAACTTCTTTCAAATGAAGGTATTAAGCTAAATGTTACTGCTGTATTCAGTACCATTCAGGTTGAAGATGTTTTGTTCTCTCTCAACAACACAACACCTGCTATCATTTCTGTATTTGCTGGACGACTGACCGACATTGGTTTCAATGCACAGCGTATTATTCGTAATGGTCTTTATGATCGTAACACCAATGATAAGCACAATGTGAAGTTCCTATGGGCATCTTCTCGTGAGGCATACAATTATATCCATGCAGCTGAATGTGGTTGTGATATTATCACCATGACTCCTGACCTAATTAAGAAGGTAAAGGGTTTCCACAGCAAGACTCCAGAGCAGTTCTCGCAGGAAACTTGTCAGATGTTTTATGATGATGCAATCAAGTCAGGGTTTAAGATCTAATGAGTGGTTTTGAAGAAAACGAAATTTCTAAGAATGCGTTTGGTGGCACTGAGATTGCCAAACGCAAGCTAGCTGGTCTTATTGATCCAGAATTGCTTGATAACTTTCAGATCGTATGCTCTCGTCAGCGAGAGTTCGAGGCTGATAAGATCCGTTTGTTCTGGGCTCATGATCTTGCCGAAGATCCAGAGTCTGCTAAGTTTCGCGACAAGAGCTTCCAGGACAGCTTCCACAAGTATGTTTTCATTTCTGACTGGCAGTATCAGCGTTACCAGCTGATTCATGGTTTGCCTTATGATAACAAGTCAATCGTTCTTGAGTCAGGTATTGAACCTGCACCTGAGATTGAGAAGCCTAACGATGGTACGATTCGTTTGGTATATACTTCCACACCACAGCGTGGACTTGAGATTCTTGTGCCTGTGTTTGAACAACTAGCTGCAGCTCATCCGGATATTCATCTTGATGTATTTTCCAGTTTCAAGATCTATGGATGGGACCAGGCAGACGCACAGTTCGAACCTCTTTATGATCGCATTCGCAATCACCCACAGATGACTTATCATGGATTTGTACAGAATGATGATCTCAAGGCTCATCTGAATAAGGCAGATATCTTTGCATATCCTAGCATCTGGCTTGAAACTTCTTGTCGTGCAATGCTTGAAGCAATGTCAGCTGGTCTTGTCTGTGTTCATCCTAACTATGGTGCATTGGCAGAAACTTCTGGTTCGTTGAATGTTATGTATCATGGCGACTTCGAAGATAAAACCAAGCATGCTCAGGTGTTTATAAATTATCTTAATGCAGCAATCAATCTTGTTCGTGATGATAATCATACTAATATGATCAAATTCAATAAAGTGTTTGTTGACAGTAGATACAATATTGATCGAATCAAGAATCAGTGGGACATCATGCTTCGTGATATGTTGCAGAAATATCCTACCGTTGAATCTCGTGCAGTTCCTAAGCAGCAATTCGTTTACAGGACATAAGTTATGATTATCTCAAAGACACCACTACGCATCAGTTTCTTTAGTGGTGGTAGCGATATGCCTAATTTCTATAATAAAGAAAAGGGTGCTGCTCTTTCAGTAACAATTAACAAGTACATCTATGTCATGCTGCATCGCACTCCTCATCTTGGTATCAAGATCATGTATGACACGATCGAAGAATTTCCTGATTTGGAACAGATGCAGCATGCCATCACTCGCGAGAGTTTGAAGTATTTTGGTATTGATAAAGAAGTAACTGTTGCTTCCATTGCCGACATTCTTTCAAAGGGTTCTGGTCTTGGTTCGTCATCAGCTTTCACTGTTGGACTTGCTAATGTATTGGCTCATCCAGATAGGCATGAAAGTCATATGAGTCGCGAATATCTTGCGCAAACTGCATATCATGTCGAACGTGATCTCTGTCATTATCCAGTCGGTAAACAAGACCAATATGCAGCTGCATATGGTGGTATGAATTTATTCGAATTTAATAAAGACGGAAATGTTGACATCAAGCCTCTGACATACAACAGAGATACTTGGACAAATCTTGAAGATCGTCTGTTGCTTGTCTACTCTGGTCGTGGTCGTAATGCTAATTCGATTCTTCAAAAGCAAGCAGCAGCTATGGACGATTCTGTAAAGTTTGATCTTGTCCGTCGTTCTCGAGATAAGGCATATGTTGGTGCTCGTTATCTCCGTGAAGGCAAGCTAGATGATTTCGGTTCGCTTCTCCATGATGCTTGGATGGACAAGAAGGCAGTAGAAACTTCTATTACCAATGAATATTTTGATGAAATTTACACGAGAGCAATTGATTCAGGTGCTCTCGGCGGTAAGCTTCTTGGTGCTGGTGGTGGTGGATTTTTTATCTTTTATGTCGATCCTTCAAATCGCCAAAAAGTTATTGATAGCATCAAACATGAAACTCAATGTCAGGTATACGACTTCAATTTTACAGAGTATGGTAGCCGGATTACGTCACATTGCTGAGCTAAATAAAAGTGTTGACACTCCTGCTTTTTTAAGGTAGTATAATAGTTATGGGCATTGTTATTAAATTTCCTACGTCTCACGTAAATCCTCCTCTTGATGAGGATGAGCTAATCTCCAGTGTGGACAATATCAAATACAATCACATCGAAGAAACGCTGGCTGTTGTCCTCCCAATGTTGTTTAACAACTTGGATCTGGCTTCATTTGATTTCGAATCAGTCGAGGAAGAAATAGCTGATGCCTTTATCAAAGACGGATCGTTTCTTGTTGAGTCGATCCGTTCCATGATGTGTAAGTATCATGGCATCTATCATCCGTTCCAGGAAATTGCCGAGCAAATTTTCCAGCAGGATGAAGATGGGAACTATAATCTAGCGAAAAGAATCGAACTAGACCTAGTAGGTTTTAAAGTTGAAAGGAACAGCGAAAGCTGATATAATATGATTATTGTTGATTTGTCTCAAGTGATGTTGTCCAATCTTATGATGCAGATTGGTAACCATACAAACGCTAAGATTGAAGAGAATATGGTTCGCCATATGGTATTAAATTCTCTTCGCTCGTACAAGACAAAGTTTGGTGATGAATTCGGTGAGATGGTGATCGCATGCGATAACACCAACTACTGGCGCAAGCAGATGTTTCCTTACTACAAAGCTAGCCGCAAGAAGGCTCAGGAAAAGTCAGAGATGGATTGGAAGGCAATTTTCGAATGCCTGAACAAGATCCGTGCTGAGCTCAAGGAATATTTCCCCTACCGTGTTATTGATATTGAATCTGCTGAGGCAGATGACATCATTGCAACTCTGTGTGAAAATTATGGTCAGTTCAATGAGAAAGATATTCTCATTCTTTCTGGCGATAAAGATTTCATTCAGTTGCATAAACACACGCATGTGAAGCAATATGACCCTGTGCGTAAGAAGTGGATTCAACATGAGAATCCTAATCAGTATCTGATGGAGCATATCCTTAAGGGAGATAGCGGCGATGGCGTACCTAACGTACTTTCTTCTGACAATTGTTTTGTTATTGGGGAACGCCAGAAGCCGATGACGCAGAAGAAGATTGATGCATTTATTGAGCTTGGCTTGGATGGTAAAATCGATCACCCAGTTTTTCGCAATTACATGCGCAATAAACACTTGATTGATCTAAGTATGATACCCGCTAATGTCAAGGGTAATATTTTAGAATCATATGAAGCGCAAAATAACAAGCCACGCGATAAGATGTTCAATTATTTTATTGCATTCAAACTTAAACATCTAATGGAATCAATCGGAGAATTTTAATGGGTATGAGAGTCGGCGTTGCCGAGTTTTTAGAGAAGGTTGCAAAGCTTAAGAAGAGAGAAGAGAAAGTTGCTGCATTGAAGTACAATGACAGCTTTGTTATTCGCACAATTCTTCAGGGCGCATTTGATCCTCGTATTAAGTGGTTGCTGCCAGAAGGCGAGGCTCCATATAAGCCTAATGATCTGGTTGATCAGGAAAATGTTTTGATTAAGGATGCACGTAAGCTCATTCATTTCGTTGAAGGTGGCAACCCTGGACTCAAGCAGCTTAAGCGCGAATCAATGTTCGTTGAGATGCTTGAAACTGTTACTCCTGCTGACGCCAAGCTTCTTTGTGCTATCAAGGACAAGAAGTTGCCTTGGAAGGGTATTACCGCTGATATTGTTGCAGAAGCATTTCCAGGACTACTTCCCGAATGAGCAAGCAGATGATTAAGAAGTTTCGTAAAAACGATTGGTCTTATGACGACGAAGAATATGTTAGTCCAAAAAATAAAGTAAATAAGAGAAAAGAGAAGCGAGTCGAACGTGCTTTACGCACCAAAGATCTTACTGCTCTTTTGGAAGATGAAGACGAAACTGGTTTTGAATCGAACTATTCTACATTTGAGGAAGAAAATTTGTAATGCCCATGTATTCCTTCATAAATAAAGAATCAGGCGAAGAGACGACACACTTCATGTCGATGTCTGAGCTCGATGAATACCTAGTATCTAATCCACATTTATCGCAAACGTTGTGTGCACCTCCAATTATTTCTGGCGTTCCAAAAAAGCCAGATGATGGTTTCAGAGATTTGCTTAAGAATATGCATAAAAGCAACTCAAAGGGATTTAAGAGGTCAACTATCAACACTTTTTAAAAGAAGAAAACAATGGCAACTGAGAGAATGACAAGAAAACAGAAACGAATTCTACGTCAACAAGGTGCACAAGAGGATACAGTCCAGCGTAATAATTTGAGTCTAAAACATTTCGATCCACTAACAGCAAATCAGAAGCTTACATTTCAAGCGTTTAATAATAAAAATTTGATGCTCCATGGTATGGCTGGTACTGGAAAGAGTTTTATTTCACTTTATCTTTCTCTCAAAGAAATTATGAAACATGATACACCTTATAAGAAAGTTGTCATTGTAAGAAGTGTGGTACCAACAAGAGACATGGGTTTCTTGCCTGGTAATAATAAAGAAAAGGCTAAGGTATATGAAGCTCCTTATTATGCTATTTGTACTGAGCTATTTGGTCGGGGCGATGCGTACGAAGTTCTCAAAGGTCGAGGAATTGTCGACTTCATTTCAACTTCTTTCATACGAGGCATTACTCTTAATGATTGTGTCATTGTGGTTGATGAGATTGCCAACCTGACACTTCATGAACTCGATTCGATCATCACTCGTGTTGGTAAAAATTGTAAGATTGTTTTCTGTGGTGATTTTAGTCAGTCTGACTTCACTCGAGACCAAGACAGAAATGGTCTCAAGGACTTCATGCGAATCATCCATAAGATGAAAACGTTTGATTTTATTGAATTTGATGAGAACGACATTGTTCGTTCCGCAATGGTGAAAGAATATATCATTTCGAAACATCGTTTGGGGATTAATGCGTAAAAAGATATTTGAGCATCGGTTCTTTCCAGCAATGAAACTGGAGAGAATCGAGATTGATGGCAAGCGCCACTATGTGACACCAGAAGGCAACAAATATAAATCTGTTACCACAATTCTCAGCGACAAGACAGACAAGACATTTCTTAATGAATGGAAGGCAAAGGTTGGTGCTGCTGAAGCGCAGAAGATCTCAACCTTTGCTGCCAACCGTGGCACTGCCATTCATAACATCTGTGAGAACTACCTTCTGAACGAAGAAAGTTTTCCTGATAAGGCAATGCCTTCCAACATCGACATGTTCAAGAAGCAGCTTCGACCTATAATTGACGCTAGGGTTGGTGTTGTTTATGGCATTGAGTATTTCCTTTATTCCGATCGGTTGAAGACGGCTGGTGCTACTGACTGCATCGCAGAGTTTGATGGCATCAATTCAATCATCGACTTCAAAACTTCCAGGAAGATCAAGAAGGAAGAATGGATCCAGAACTATTTCATCCAAGCCACGGCATACGCAATGATGGCAGAAGAACGGCTCGGTCTTGAGATACCACAGATTGCCATCATGATCGCCGTCGACGATGAGGCTCCACAGCTCTTTGTCAAGCTCAAGGAGCAGTATGTTCCCGAGGTGCTTGAAATTTTCGCTTGACATAATTCGCCTCAGAAGGTACAATGAAAGTTGGTCCGAACCAGGGGTGAAAAATGGCTTATAATAAAGCGTCAGTTCTTATCAGCCGTTACAATAAAGTCAAAGGTAAAGAGAAGTTTTTTCTTAGTAGAGATAAAATAGATGCCACGAATAAATGGGTTGAATACAGCTTAGACCTTCACGAACTTAAAGCTTTGGTTCAAGTTTCTGATTTCGAAACTCGGTTTGACTTAGAAAGAACAATAAAGAAAGTAGAAGCTAAAGTTGAGTGGATGTATAATCACGAAAACTTCGACATGAGTACAGCAACTACACTTTACCGCCGAGCTAAAAAGCTTCTAAATTACAATTAATACTTCCAAGCTGGACCTTAGCAATAGGGTCCAGTTTTTTTGTTTTGAGACCAAATTAGGTGTTGTCTTAATACCGGATCTGTCATAGAATGGGTTATAGGTTGAACAGGAGATTACCAGATGCTTAAGCCGTCCGCTTTCAAAACTGCTGCTTCCGCCGAGACTGCCGACATGATCTCTGCTTTTCTCGCTCGTGGTGGTGTTGTCACGTCCAAGCCTGATGCTGTGGCTATCGGTCTGCGCAAGACCAAGTACATCCGCCGTAGCGCTACGGTGAAGATGGTCCCTCTTGTTTCCTAAAAAGAAACAATTTTCCTCTTGTCTTAATTCGAATTCCAGGCTAGAATGTGTTATAGGTTGATTGAGGAAAGTGAATGAAGGTTTCCGAAACAGTAACGATTAAGGTCAAAAGCCCACTCTGGGAACGTAGGGAAGCTTATTGCTATCCTATAGCCGAGTTTGAGTCGTACACGGGTACGGTATTGCCTAGTCCGAGCTGGGTCGGAGCCGATGAGATTTGTATCTCGACTGGAAACATTCAATTCCCATTCCGAGTGATCGAGAAGGCTCGAATCCAAGGCTATAGCCCTGTTCAAACCTCCTCCAAGGCGCTAGAGACGTCCTGGAGCGTTCCAGGGTCCAAGCCGGGAACGACGTACCTCGTCACCCGAGAAGGTTCTCGGTGGGCTTGTAATTGCGTCGCCTTCGGCTATCGTCGCGCCTGCAGCCACATCGTTACAGCCAAGGCAAAGTTTGAAGGAACTGAGGTTTCGACTAACCCGTTGAAATCACAGCAGAATAAAAAAATGAAAAAAAGTGCAAATAAGTGTTGCCTTAATACCGGATCTGTCGTAGAATCGAATAGTAGGAAACAGGGAGCGGTTGGCGCTTCCGTGAAACTGGAGAAACTGAATATGGCTAAGTCCAAGTCCACCGTCGCCACCGTCGCCGCCACCAAGTCGGCTCGTGGTTCCAAGACCATCAACGCGATTGCGATCATGAACGCCAACGCGACCAAGACCATGGCTGAGGTCATCGCCTTGATCGCGGCTGATTCCGAGTTCGGCGGCGATATGGCTTCCGCTCGTCACTACTACCAGTACATGGTCCGCAACGACCGTGCGGCTGGCAAGGTTGAAAAGTCGGCTAAGGCTCCGAAGGCTGTCAAGGCTAAGGTTGCCAAGGTCAAGGCTGACAAGATCGTGAAGCTCTCCGCCGTCGTAAAGAAGGTTTCTGAGAAGTTCGTTGAGTCTCGTCAGAAGACCGACGCTGATCTGGCTGTCGCCAAGAAGAACCTTGAGACGATGAAGGCAGTGACTGCCAAGCACAAGAAGTACTCGCAGATTGCCCGTGAAGAGGGTCCGGGAGTTGAGAACTTCGACCCTACCCAAGCTCGTGCAGAAGTTGATAACATTCTCGCCGAAATGGACCAGCTTGATTCGTTCAAGTCGCCTTCGAAGCTTACCCGTGATGAAGTCAAGTACATGGTCTGAGCAATTGGGTGGACCTACGGGTCCATTCCTCTCTAGCAGATTAAGGTCTGCTGCAGTGGAATGGTTTCTAGGAGATGATGATGTCTGGACTTGATGAACGCATGAATGAGGGCATTGACCGCCTGATCGCTCGGCTTGAAGCTCTCAAGGTTCAAGAAGGAAAGTATTCGGCGAAAGCCTATGAAGTTGCCATGGTGGCGCTGGATGCTAAGAACTACGCCGACTATTGGGAATACAAGCTCAATGACTGGGCGAGCGATTGGGCTACCGATTGAGGAGATGATGATGTCTGAATTCGAAAAAGATAAATTCGTTGAGATCATGAAAGAGATAGCCGTCCAGCTTTCGTTTCTGGTTGGCGGTATCGTTCTGGTTGGTCTTGGCTCGAACTTCTACCTTGGCTTTGGGCTTGCTGCCCTGATAATCTACGGAAAGACCATCAAATGACTGACAAGACGTTCACTGCCGTGCGGATATCGTCCGTTGATTGAAGAGATCATGAGGATCTACGCGATATTTTCTTTCTGCGCAGCTGTTGCTGTGGTTATGCCGCCCTGCACGAGAGAAAATTATTCGTTTGACTTTAAAACAAGTATGCGGTACAATCTCTTATAGGCTGATGAAACAAAGAGGACTGACACAATGGCTCACATGATTGAAATGGTTAACGGCAAAGCTCAGATGGCATACGCTGGGGAGCTTCCTTGGCACGGTCTCGGAACTAAGGTTCCCAATGATCTGACTCCGGCTCAGATGCTCGAAGCTGCTGGTCTCGACTGGTCTGTTGAGAAGATTCCTGCCTTCGCGAAGGTTGGTGGCAAGAATGTCAATATCGGTCAGTCGGCGCTTGTTCGTTCCTCTGACAATCAGATCCTCGACGTTGTTTCGAATGACTGGAATCCCGTCCAGAACGCAGAGGCTTTTGACTTCTTCAATGAGTTCGTTGCGGCTGGTGATATGGAGATGCATACGGCTGGCTCTCTCCGTGATGGTCAGATCATCTGGGGTCTCGCCAAGGTTAAGGAGAGCTTCGAGCTGTTCAAGGGTGACAAGATTGATTCCTATCTGCTGTTCTCCAACTTCCACAAGTATGGCTTCTCGACTGACGTCCGCTTCACTCCTATCCGCGTCGTGTGCAATAACACGCTGACCCTGTCTCTGAACAGCAAGGTCGAGCGGATGGCTAAGGTCTCTCACCGCAAGGAATTCCGTCCTGATGACGTGAAGGGCATGCTTGGGATTGCTACTGAGAAGCTTGCCAAGTACAAGGATATGGCTCAGTTCCTCGGCTCCAAGCGTTACACCGAAGAAAATATCGTTGAGTACTTCACTCGGATCTTCCCTGTCACTGGTTCGGGTGAAAAGAAGAAGGAAGTGTCCAAGAATGCTCAGTACGCTCTGGACATTCTCGAGACTCAACCTGGTGCAGAGTACGCTGCTGGTTCTTGGTGGCAGGCATTCAACGCTGTTACGTTCCTGACCGATCATGTGATTGGTCGTACCACGGACAGCCGCTTGACTTCTGCTTGGTACGGTTACTACAAGGGTGTCAAGACAAAGGCTCTTGAGACTGCGGTTGAAATGGCGGAGGCAGCGTGAGACCAACAGCGGAGTTTTTCGAAACTCTCGGTCAGTACATTTATGAGTACGTCGACAACAATGGACTCATACTTTATGTTGGCAAAGGAGTTGGTGATCGTTGTTTGGTGCACCTGAAAGACAAAGGCTACGTCATCGATCACTGTCATATTGTGGCGAGGAATTTGGAGAAGTTCATCGACAAACCCTCTCTGCTTCTTGAATCTTATATGATCAGCAATCGTCATCCGCAGGACAATATTGTCGCGGGACACTACAAGGAATGTTTCAAAGTGGCTTCTCTGTCTTCAATGTTCTCTGACTTCCAATCAGACCAATTCGATAATTTCGAGAAGTTCCCTGACTGGTATATTGATAATTATCATGATACGTTCAAGAATCGAATCGCGGAAATCAAAATTCGCTCTAGCTCTACGTTCATGATCAGCAATGCTCGCAACTCTATGTACATGATGTGGTACTGGTCCTCGACGGACGAAAGCATCAAGGTCACATTCGAGATCAATCAGGGCGACGACCAGAAGCTCGAACACATAAAAAATAAAATGTTTGACTGGCTGAGCTCAAACGGCTATAATAAAAAGAATGGATCGGCTCCTTTCCCAGATGGCAAGAAGCAAAAGTTTGCTATCACTGTCGAGTCTATCGATGAAGTGATCGTGTTGTTCAAGAAGTTCATGTCCTAGGAGCAATCAATGACCAAGGTTATCGAATTCCCCACTGATTCAGTTATCGTCAAGGGTCAGGCTGTTAAGGTTCCTACTGTTGGAGCAGAATATCTGTTCCTCTGTAAACGGTTCTTGACCATCGAGGACTACGAGGAAGTGTTGCTCTCGATCATGGACGAGGAGTATTACAAGGATGCTGAGATTCAGATCAAGGCAATCGTTGATTCGTATTTCTCCTTTCCTTGACTTTCAGCTAGATATAGCGTACAATCATTGAAATAGGAGAATCAGTATGGCTCGTCGTCCCGCAATTATCGCTAAAAAGGCTAAGACCACTCGAGTGTCGAGAGACACAACGTATTTGGTCAACCTCAAATACATGGGACCCGAGCCAGAGTTTCTCGGTGCAATGACTCATGGTGAGTATGGGTTTGCATTGAATTGGTACAATGCAATGTGCAGCAACAACGATGCACGTGAGTACATTACTGATTATCTTGTCAAGCGCAATCGAAAGCCAGAGGCAAAGCTTCTTGCCAAGCTCGACAATTGTTGGGTTCCTACGACAGTGGCTTGGCGCTGTCGTATGCTCGATCGTGGGTATGAAGTGCCTAATGAGGGTGATTTTCTAGAAAAGGAACTAGCTAAGGCTCTGGATCGAGTTTCCAAGGAGGAAACGTCCAACGAGAAAAATACAATCTCGATCCAAGATCGTATGCGCGAACGCCAGAGTGATATTCTTGGTGACATCGAAGAGATGATTGATAATGGTATTGAATTTTCTCTTTACGATTGGTTGAAGTCCAAGGAGATTCCTGCATCCTACTGCACGGCTATCATTCAGTACTACACTCCCTGGCTTGAGGAATTGTTCGAAGCATTCGAGGGAGACGACGAGCAGGTCAAGGAGGCATATTCCTATATGAGTAAGAAGAAGCTCAAGGAACGCATTATGCTGTTCTCCAAGCTTCTAGAAGATGCTCATCGCTACGGTGATGTTACCAAGAAGACTCGTGCACCACGTAAGCCTCGCACTGTCTCTGTTGAGAAGAAGCTTAAGGGGTTAAAGTTTCAAAAAGAAGATAACAACTATAAGATTGCCTCGATTAATCCAGAGAAGATTATCGGAGCACAAGAGCTATGGACGTTCAACACCAAGTACAAGACGATTACTGTGCTCCGTGCATTGGATCGTGGTGGGCTCCAAGTCAAGGGAACTAGTATCATCGGATATGATGAAGCAACAAGTGTTACAAAAAGAACAGGTCGTCAACCTGAGAAACACTTGACTTCTATCACCACAGGCGGTAAGATGATACTCAAGAAGGCGCTAGTTGATCTGAAAGATGCTCCTCTAGCATACCGAATTAACGAGAATACAATTCTATTGAGGGTTATGTGATGAGATATTCTTTGGTTCGCGAAGACGGTGCTGGTGACTCTGGATCTATGTGCCAAATTCTTGATCCTGAGAACTATCGTCCAGTTGATGGCGACTACCCTCGGCTTGGCTTTGGTATCCGAGTAGGTTCGCCTTATGGTCGCACATATTCATCACAGGACTATTGGCAAACAACACCAGTGACTGAGATCCTTGAAGAGAAGATCAATGAAGATGGTTACTGGACTGTGAAGTTCAAGACAAAGAACTCTGTATACACCTGGAAGGAATTCTAATGATTGACTGTTGGATCTTTGATATGGATGGCACGCTGTGCAATAGCGACCATCGTCAGCACTTCCTTGCTGGTGGGAAAAAGGATTGGGCTGGTTGGTTCCGTAACATGGATAAGGATCCACTGCACGAGGATGTAGCTCAATTTTATGATTTTGCAGTTGCAAGTGGTATACCTGTGTTCATCTGCACTGGTCGCGATGAAGGATACCGTTCTGTCTCTCAATTTTGGTTGGATCAAAATGACATCGGAGTTGATGGATTGTATATGCGCCCAGCTGGAGATCGTCGAGATGATTCAGTAATCAAGAAGGAAATGCTTGACAAACTGCGTGCATCAGGGTATAATCCTGTTATGGTTTTTGAAGACCGTGATCGTGTTGTGAAGATGTGGCGAGAGAATGGTATCCGCTGCATGCAAGTTGCTAACGGAGATTTTTGATGTCTAAGAAAACTGTGATGATGATTGATCCGCCTTCGGGTTGGAAGTATGGCTTCCCTATGCCAATTGATCTTCAAGAATCAAAGGGTCGTGTTCTTGAATGGCTAGTCGAGCACGGTTATCCTCAGAAGGAAATTGATGCTTGTGGCGACCACTTCTATTGTCGTTATTGGGAACATGTGATTACAGAAAATGAGGATGAAACAAATGCAAATTGAAATTGATGACTCGATTCTTGATAATATCATTGTTGAACGGTTTAAGAAGGATTATATCTCTGCACAGGATGACATCCATCGCCTGTTGAGTAAAGGATTCGTTCATGATTACGAACGAGAAGACCTTTGGATGTTCAAGGAAACAGCAAATGCTCTTGAGGTGCTTCTTCGGTACTACATGTACCGTCCAGAGGCTGATGCTTGGATCAAGGATCACTCATGAACCGTAGATCGTTCTTCTCCTTTCTTCCTGCTGCTCCAATTGGTATGCTAATGGCTGTTGAGGCTATGGCGAAAACGCAACCAACGTCAATGGCTCCTGAAAAGGAATTGATGACGTTGACTGCTCATAAACCACCACCTCCTACTTCAAAGTATCCTGAATGGTCTCAAACATTCATTGGTGGTGGAGGTGGTGGTGGCTCTGGTAGATATCTTCAAGTTGTTGATGCTGGCGATGGTTGGGTTACTGATTACATTGCTTTAGCACAGCCGCACAATATCATTTTGGGAGAAGGTATGAAGATCGAAAGTTCTCCTAATCAATTTGATGAAGAAACCAAGGTTGCTATGTCTGTTGGTAAAGATGGACATCTATGGCTGAAGATCAACGATGAGTGGAAGCGGATTGTTACCGAATAATATTGACACCTACGTGCTAACGTAGTAATATAAATATATTGCTTGGTTGTTGAGGCGTAAGGAATAGACAGTTTGGACGGGAGTGCAAATCTCCCCACCTCCACCATAAGCACTAACGCATTAGCTGCACCAGAAATGCCGTATGCAGGGGAATGTAAGTCGAGTAGTGCTTATGATGGGGGTGTATAGGTTCGACAGGCTGTGATAAAGTTACGATTAGACTAAGTAAACTCGTAAATGCAACATATGCATCAAACGACAATGTTCCTTATTCAGCAATGAAAGTTGCTGCTTAATTAACTGAGTCTGCGGTCTGACAGGGAACCGTATTACCTAATCCCTGTCGCCTTATTTTTCCATTTGCAGACCCTGAACATTGACGAGAACAAAATCGTTTTGTTGGTATAGTTGTTTCTATATCTTTATCACAAGTTTCACATTTAATAATTCTTTTGGCGTTTTTAGTTTTAGAAGCTCTAATTTTATCTCTTGTTTCTTGAGACCTTACTAAACCAGTCATTCCTTTGTTCCAAACATCATAATCAAGTTTCAATCCTCGATTCCAACCACCTATTGTAGATTTACCTTTATTGGTTCCAAATCCATTACCGCCAACAGCAGATTTCTTTTTGTTGTAGTACTTTGTTGTTTTGTTGTATATATTTGGGGTCCAGTAAAGTTCTTCATCACGAATCATATTAAGCCACCTTTGCTCAGCCTCACGGAGAGCCTTTGTGTCTGAATATACATATTCTAAAACTTTGAATTTGAAGGTTTCTGGTCTTTTCTTATAAGCTCGTTTCATCATCTCATTGGAACAAATATAAGAGTCATTAACTTTACCATAATGACCACCAATGTAGAAAAATTTTGCTTTGGTATCGTACCAGATATAAACGTAACCTGTATAAATATGCATAGCTGTGATCTCCTTGTAAGACATAGAGTCAGTGGATATTGGTAGTATCGCGACTGACAATCTATTTATACTAATTGGTTCCTTAGCTCAGCTGGATAGAGCATCAGACTTCTAATCTGAGGGTCGTTGGTTCGAGTCCAACAGGAATCGCCATATCTAAACGACTATAATGTAAAGGAAATGAAAATGAAGTACACACTATCCACTATCGCATTCTTGGCTGGTACTGTTGGAGCTTTGGCTTCTGATTTGCCTTCGAAGAGCATTCCTCTTCCTCCAACTCCAATTCATGAAGGATCACTTCCTTATTTTGTTGGTGCTAACATTGGAAGTAATAGTGATAAGACTCGTGTTTATTCTGGTGGTATTTCTCTCGGCGCATATGCCAGTGAATATCTTGCTACCGAAATGACATATGATTATGCCAGCCCAAGCAAGGAAATTGCAGGCAAGCGTGATTCTAAGCAGACAGTTGCTGTAAATGCTGTTCCTCAGTTGCCTTTGTTTGGGACTGGCGCTTCTGTTTATGGTCTTGCTGGCGTTGGATATAATTGGGATTCTATTTCACGTGATCGTTCTATCTACAACGTTGGTGGTGGTGTGAAGTATCAGTTTGCTCGTAATATTGAGCTTGACACTCGTTATCGCCACACTGATGCTATTGAAAAGAAGGATCGTAATTCAGACGATCGTGTTACGCTTGGTGTTAACTACAAGTTCTGATTATTAGAGGGTGGGTAATTCCACCCTTTTTTCTTTGTGGAGTTATTATGATCAATTTGAGTCACACGTCATTCATTGAAGATATTGAAAAACTTAGACGAGCCAAGAATATGGAATACATCGATGCAGTTGTGCATTGGTGTGATAAGAATAAGATCGAAGTTGAATATGCTGCTTCATTTATTAAAAAAGATGCAGTGATGAGATTTAAAATTCAAGAAGAAGCAGAAAATCTTAACGTCTTAAAGAGAAGTGCTCGCCTTCCAATATAAATAATTTAAAAAGATGGAGGGTGATATGCATCTAAGAACTGCTGGGAAACCAAAAAAGATTCCACTAGCACTCTGTAAGAAAGCTGTTCTCTTCTACGGTAAGAAATTACTCTCCGATAATCTTTTTAATAAAATAGAAGTTGAGCTTGTATTTAATGATCCGACAATTGGTCGAGATGTGTACGGCTACTGCGACTGGAACGATGAGAATACTCGTTCCAGAGATTTCACAATAACAATCAGACCAAATCTAAGCAAGAAACAAACTCTTCTCGTGTTGGCTCATGAGATGGTCCATGTAAAGCAATATGCCAAAGGTGAAATGAAAGATTACATGCGAATGAAGCGTGTGAAATTCAACGGTAAGATATATGATGAATCAATGGACTATTGGGATCATCCATGGGAGATAGAAGCTCACGGACGCGAGAAGGGTTTGTATTTTAAATTTCTTGATAATGAAAGGTTGAACAATGGGTAAGCGTGTTACAGCATACGTAGAAACAGAGGTTGATGTTCATCTCAGTGATTTTGAAGAAGATGATATCGTTGATTATCTTGAAGATAAGGGTTATACTGTTATGGAAGGTATCAATCATTCTACCTTTGATAACATGGCTGATCTAGACAAAAAGATCTGGCAGCTGTATCTAACATATAAGTCTGACAATGGTGCTGGACCTCAAATGGAAAAAGAGCTTGGTGCATTTTTCGCAGAATATTACAACAAAGTTAGTGTATGATGTCAGCTTTTGAATGCTATCAAGAATACTTGGCGCTCAAGAATCATTTTACGTTGCCTTCCTACGATTATTTCAAGTACAATGGTAAGACACGTAATGCCACAGTCCAAACATTTGAGAAGAGAAACGACAAGCTCTATTTCCAGAAGCTAGCGAAACATCCTGATCCTCGTGGTCTGATGGTTTCTAATTTGCTCGTGAATAGCAAAGCATGGATCAAAGAGCTTGCATATGGCGACACTTCGAAGCAGATCTATAATGATTGGCAGAAGCGTCAGCAGTCTCTCCTTTATTTGTTTAAAGAAGAATTGTCCAAGCTTAAGGAAAATTTTGATTCGAACTTCCGAGCAGAGGATAACAGCCACCCATATGTATTGAAATTGTTCTTGCAAAAGCAGATCAGTTTCGAGACATTGGTGATGCTCATTGACCTAGTGAAGTGTTCTAATCACTGGAGCAAGAAGCATGAGTACGATCCAGTCGTTGGAGAAGTCCTGACAAAGATTGCCAAGTATCGACCATTTTTAAATTATGATCGAGAAAAAGTAAAAAAGATTGTCATTGACAAATTCAGCTGATTCGGCTACAATTGTTAAAATGGTAGCGTTTCATATTAGAAGTTTGTCCAATTTTTCCACAATGAGGACAAACTGATTTAGTTTTAGAAGGATGATTTATACTAGCAGCGCCCATTTTCCAATATTCATGGTTTCCTTGAAATGGATGGGTGTTTTTTAAAACTCTCTCTAACTGAATTTTTCTTTGAAAAGAACCATCACCAGACCATTGATGTTCTCCTGCATCTGATCTTAGTAATTGCAATTTTCTAGCAGTTTCTGAGTTTATCGTTTTTATATCTTCTGAACTATACGAAGAAATATCGTAAGTAGAATGCATTGGCGTTAAACCTAATGCTTTCGAAAGGGGATCATAAATATCCATGCTGTTGCTCCTTGTTAGCGATAGAGTCCATGGGATTGGGGGATCCGCGATGGACATTATTATTTAGTTGACTTTTGTCATTAAATAAGCTATTATATGATAATAAAGCGAATAAGTTTTATAAATAATGTTGGGCGCTGAAACAGTCCAACAAGACAATAATGTCAATATTAACAATACGGAGAATACAAATGGTAGATTTTTCTAAGCTTAAGGCTATGTCTGGTAAGAAGTCCCTCGAGTCTCTTACTGCCGAACTCACCAAGCTAAATGGTAATCAGGATTCAAAGAAGGGCGATGATCGCTTCTGGTATCCTGCAGTTGATAAGGCAGGCAACGGTTATGCCGTTATTCGCTTTCTCCCTGCTCCCGGTGACGAAGATGTCCCGTTCATCCGCATGTTTGAGCATGGCTTCAAGGGTCCGACTGGCTCTTGGTATATCGAAAATTCACTCACCACTATCGGCAAGCAGGATCCCGTTGGAGAGCTAAATACTCAGCTTTGGAACAGTGGTATTGAGTCCGATAAGGAAATTGCACGAAAGCAGAAGCGCAAGCTTAATTTTATCAGCAATGTTTACATCATCACTGATCAGCAGAATCCTGAGAATGAAGGTAAGGTGTTCTTGTTCAAGTATGGCAAGAAGCTTTTCGATAAGCTCAATGAGGCTATGAATCCTCAGTTTGCTGATGAGAAGCCTTTGAACCCATTCGATCTTTGGGATGGTGCTAACTTCAAGCTCAAGATCCGTAATGTCGAAGGATATCGTAACTACGATAAGTCTGAGTTTGCTGGCACTTCTCCTTTGTTTGGTAACGATGATGAAATGGAGAAGGTTTGGAAGAAGACCCATTCACTTCAGGCATTCCTTGCTCCTTCGAACTTCAAGTCATATGAAGAGCTTAAGGGCAAGCTGAATAAGGTTCTTGGTATTGATGGTTCAACTCTCGGTGTTACCCCTGCTGCGGCACGTGCCAAGGCAGCTACGGTTTCTACTGCAGAGGATGAAGATCTTCCTTGGTCTGCACCAGCAGCTGCTGCACCTTCTTTGAAGAAGGCAGCACCTAAGTTTGATGACGACGAAGACGATGAGACTATGTCGTACTTCCAGAAGATTGCTAACGAATAGAACTTAAGGGGAGCTTAATCGCTCCCCTTTTTTTATTGTCCCATGCTCTTCATTTTTTCCTGTCCGCGAGAATATGCGGCTACACCAAGAATGGCGCCCATTGATAGGTGAATCATTCCACCATTGCTTAGAGTTAATGACTGCCAAGCAACGTATGGAAGTTTGGTGATTAATGGTAAAAACATTGATAGAATTGGAAATGCAATGAAGTCACAGAAACACATTAACATATAGAGCCAGCCCATTGCTGGTCTCCAATATGCTTTCATCCAATGTTCATCTTGTTTTTCTAATTGATTCTCAACAATCTCTTTATCAAGAGAAACATCTGCCAATCCAACAGAAGCTTGCGCCTGTGCAGTTGCTTGGACAGATGCCATTTGCACAGTTTGTTGTGCCATGACAGAAGATTGTCCATTATTGTTATTGTTATTAATATCAACAACAGTGACGCTTGGTGCAGCTGCAACTGGTGCAGGCGCAGGTGGTGGAGTAGGAATTGTAGGTGTAGCGACAGGAACTGTGTCTTCATCACTCACGATTGATTTACCGAATTTAGCCATTTTATTATTCCTTATTATGCGGCAGCAGTTAAATAATGTCCTAATAATACTGTCGATGGTAACGACATTAGTGCAGATTGTTCTGATACTTTATCTTTATCAGATGATACAGCTGGTTGTTTATTACTTCTAGCTGATGGTGTTACTGTGCTCTGTTGAGTTGATGGACCATTTGTTGAAGTAACAATATTACTTGGTCTGCGTGGTGGTGGCGGAGGTGCAGTTTTTGGTTCATTAACAGGCATCGGAGCTGGGGCAACAGGAGCAGGTGGTGGAGCTGAAGCAACAGGAGTTGCAGCAGGAGCAGGTGGTGGAGCTGAAGCAACAGGAGTTGCAGCAGGAGCAGGTGGAGCTGCTTGTGGTGCAGGTGCTGGAACAGCTGCTGGTGGAGTTGCAGAAGTTGTTGGTGTTTGTGCTGGCGCTTGGCTACTTGCAGTAACTGGTGGTGCTGCTTGAGTTTTTGGTTGTTGTTGAGCACCATTACCACCAGTTGCAGCACCGCCTTGTACTTCACCTGACATAAAACCAGTACGAGAAATATTCACACTACCTTGTTCAGATTTAGCAATAGAAAAATGCATCGGATCTTTAACAGATCTCCAATTCATACCCCATCCAAGACCATATTTTGCGGCTATCGCAGCAGTCTGTGGTGGTAGATCTGTTCTTGTTGAACCATTTGGATTAGATCCTGGATTAATATCAATCGCAGCACCAAGAGCATGATAGCTCTTTACCGATGGATTATTAACATTTGCTCTGTTTGCATATCCACCAATGCTGTTAATTTTATAACCAGTAGCTTCAAGTTCATTAATAAATCCTTGGAAATTAGCAGCATAAGCTCTATTAACTTTTGCTTTTCTACCAGAAGAAGTAGTAATGTCAACTAAATCTAAATTAACTTGTTCGCCTTGATCAGTTCCTGCATTGACAGTAGGTGTTGCAACAGAACTTAAATCTGCACCACCATTACTAAATGATTCGGAACTAGCTCCATTGATCAATAATTCAGTTGTTCTGAGTATCATCTCATTTGCGGTAAATGTTATTTCTTTACCTTCAAAACTTAATATGTCGCCAGAATAAACTTTGCTACCGTCTTTATTAACTTCAGTTGGTTTCGCATCATTTGGTTTTTTAGGATCTTCACCAGCTATGTAATCATAACCTGTTCTGGCAATAGATTCACCTGCCATTGATCCACCAATGCCACCAGCAACACCACCAATGATACCACCGAGCGGAATTGTTAGCCAAGCAAACGGACCACCAGCAGCACCAATAGTAGCACCAAGAATAGCGCCAGATTCTGCACCAGCCCATCCACCAACAGCAGAACCTGCACCAACTGCAGTTGCTTTACCTAGATTACCGCTCTGTTGATATTCTTCATAACCTGCAAGTGCACCACCAGCGCCCGCCATGGCTGCACCACCAAGTCGACTGAATTTAGCCATTTTAGAAGCACCAGTAGATTCAACAGGAGGACCAACTGGCTTACCAGCTTTTGGAACACCTGTCGCTGTTTCTTCAGTGACCATCTTACCCATTTTACCATCAGGTTTGACCTCATGATATCTTTGAGTTTTTTCATTATATTTGAATCCTGGTTTCGTCTTTACAGTTTTTGGCTTGCCTTTACCTTCACCAACTTCCTTTGGTTTTATCTTTTCCTTTTCAGGAATATTTGGCATGCTCATATCATCAAGAAGGTTTTCAAAGAAACCTTTCTGATATGATTTCATATCATGAATAGCGTTGATCAATTCACCAAGAATAACATTCTGTTGTGTTTGTATTTCAGCGATATTAACCAAAACACTGTTTGTTATTTTAACAGATTCACTGAGCGTATCAACAGAATCAGAAATTGCACTAGGCTTGTTTACCTTCTTAGCGGTTCTTGATTTTGTATTAGTTTTATATGTCTCAGGAAATGCTTTCTTGAGATTTTTTTTAGGTTGATTAGCCGATGTTTCTCTTTTAACAAGATAATCTGTTAATCCGTTGATAATACCCATATTATCTGTGTCCTCTCATTGCAGCAATACCAACTGCAGCAGCAAGAAGACCCATAGCTGCAGCGATTGGTAGATATGGATGTTTGTTGGCTGCATTAGACATCATATCTCCACCAGGAGCAACTGTCTTTGGCGTTTCATGGTCTAGACGGTTATTTTTCTTACTTGTTTTTTGATATTTTTCACGTTCACCAGCTTGTTCTCGGTATGCTCCAGAACCTCTTCCAGGATTTGGAGGCACACCAAGTGATGATGGTGGTATCATTCCCATAGCAAGAGCGCCAGCAGAATACTTTGGTTTTGATTCTTCTAACTTAGCAGTTTGTATCGCTGCTTCCATCTTAGCATTTCCAAGAGCTAATGGATTAGTTGTTTTAGCTGCATTAGATCTTGCTTCTTCGATATATTTTGCTCTTGTATCTTCTTCAACATTTTTAGATTGTTCTTGCGCTTCAATATCAGCTCGTGCAATAAAATGTGTATTACGTCCTTCACGAACCCACTGACCTTCACGACCCTTATAATCTTTTTGCCACACTCTATTGGCTGCAGCTCTTTCACCATCTTTTTCGACAATGTTACCACGACCACCACCAACAGAGTCAGCATGACGTTGAGCCATTTCAGCTTCACCACTACCGCGACCAGAACCAACTGCAGGTTTAGCAGTCGCTGTTGCTGCTGGTGCTGGTGTTGTTGCAGCAGCTACAGGAACTGGAGCTGTAGCTGCTGTTGAAGTAGAGAAAGTTTCGAAATTACCAGCCATACCAGCGCGAGCTTGCATTGCTGCAGCCGCATATTTTGGTTTTTCGAAATCGCCGACAAAATATCTTGCTGCTTCTTGACCAGAACCAACTTGTCTTTTTAAATATTTTTTAGTTTCTGGTTCTGTTAGAGCATAATCAATTTGACCTTTCCAATTTTTATTCCAATCTGGTCCAGCTGCTCTTTTCATTGCTGCAAAACGTTCATTATGGTGTTGGAACAAACCACCGCTCGTTCCATTATCGCCAATAGAAGAACTATTGAAATTTGATTCTGCCTGTACGTTAGCAAGCATACCAACAGCGTGTTCATGATCAACACCCTTTGAACGTAGGTAGCTATACATTTCTTGTGGATTAACTGCTGATCTTCCTAACTTAAGTGGTTGTCCGCCGCCAGCGCCCATGCCTGCAAATGAAGGACCAGTAGTTCCAGCTCCAGTGTTTCCAGTAAATGCTGGATTGCCAAGGTTTCTTGATCTATCAGGAGCAGCTGTTCCGCCTGGAGTATTAACAACACCACTTTGTTGTGGTCCAGGACCATTACCTAATGCATTTGGACCACCAGTTCCAGGTGCTGCTGGCGTAGGTGCAGCAGGTGCGCCTGCTTGTTGGTTATTCTGTGGTGCTGTTTTCGATTCAATTTTTAATGTTTGAACATCGAATGTGAGTTTATCAGCAATGAATTTTAATTCATCACCTTTAAATGTCAATGTATTTTTTGATTGGACCTTTGCTGCAGCGGCAGCAGTAACAGCGGCAGTTTGTTTTGTTCCGTTTGTTTTTGTTCCTGCATCGTTTTTTGCTGCTTCTGCACGTGCAGTCATTTCAGCTACTAATGCTGCTGTATCTTTACCTTCGCTACCAGGAGCAACGCTAAGAGTAGTTTTTGGTTGTAAACTTGCTGCATCGTCTTGTTTTCCACCAGACCACCAATCACCAATAACTTTTGTCATTGGTTGACTCATAATATCATCTGCAGGAGGATTTAATTTATTTTCAATATCTTCTTTGGTAAGATTGTTTATGTCAGCCATAACAGACATAATATTCATTGTCTTGGCAATGTTACCTACTTTACCATAGATATTTTTTAAATTTAAACTACTTTTTATATTAGGTAAATTGCCCCCACCACCGCCACCAGTTTTGTTCTTGATTGCTTGTACAACTTCTTCAAGTAGTACAAGTGATCTTTCCTGGAGTACAATCTGATCTTTTAGAATGACGTTATTATCACGTAACAAATCTTCGACGTTTTCAAACGTCATTCTAAGTTCTTGGGCATTTCTTTTATATTCAGAAGATTCTTTGTCAGTGTCTACTGAGGCACGAGTTTTTCTCTGTTTCTTTCCGCCAGCAAATGTTTCTGGAAAAACATCTTCCATTTTTGGTTCTGTTGCAGCAGAAGGAGCAGGTTCGAAAACAACAGCAATTTTATCGCTTACTGGCTTGCCAGCTTCGTCTACGATCTTACCATCTTTGGTATAATAGTATTTGGTATTACCGAGAGAACCCGCTAACTTACCTGGAGCCTTTGCCATTCACTAACCTTGTTGTTTCTGTCTTTCCTCTTGTTCTCTAAGATATCCAGTTAAAAGTTCAATATATATGTCTCGTTCGAAAACAATTAGATTTTCAATTTCTGTTAAAGAATATTTATGATGCTGAGCAAGAGAAAAGACAGTTTGATAATAATTGTCTAGAGTGTTATGACTCAGCGCAAGGTAAAAAAATCGGATAACGTCGTCAATTCGATCGCCTTGTCATGATCCATAGCATTTTTATATTCAATTTTATAATACAAAGAAGGTAGGTTAGTCATGAATGAACGAACTTTTTCAAAGCTCGTAATATCCATAAGTTCGATAAATTCTAAAATATCATCTTCTAAGAAATCTTTGCCTTCATATACATTATCTTCATCATAAATCTGATCAATGCAACGGACAACAAGACGATAGAAAGTTTCTTCACCAGTTGCTTTAAGGAATTCCTTATCGCTATAAATGCTAGCTGAAGGATACTTCATCACCAAACCAGAAGTCTTAGTTACTTCGATTTTTGTATCTGTTTTTTCAGGATACTTAATGGTAATATCTTTGAGATCAATATCGAATTCATATGTTTTATCATCTTCAAGATCTCTGTAAGCGACTTTAATCATGTCACCGATCGAGAAACCTCTAAGTCTAATGAATAAATACTCGAGCGCGAACAATGGAATCTTGTCGATATTAAGTGTCGGATCAAGGCTACAGTTATTCACAACCTGTTTAATAGCAGTAAGAATATCTGTATCATCTTCGCTTACCTTCGCCATCAAAAGGAGCTTTTCATCCTTTACAAGCATCGGTCTGAACATATAAGTTTTCTTGTCAGAAGGTAATTCAATCAAAATTGTAGGGTAGTCAATTTTTGGTAACGCCATGGTATACTCCAGTTATTAAAATAATCTTGTAACACTATCAACAACGTTAGAGATAATGTTGCTCACAGTATTAATCGCCAATCCAAATACACTCAATGCAGGCTGTGCTTGAACTTCACCAAGCGACCATTCTCTGAATGTTATATTTGCAGTAATTTTTACGAGGTTGTTGTTGTCAGACCAACTCAATGAAACATCATTAAGACTGATTGGAAATGCTTTTAATAGAACAGTTTGAATTGCAGGTTCACCACTAGTATCATAAACAGTTATTACAATATTAGCAGCATAGTTATCTTTATATTCTGTGGTATAAAAATTTCTACCAGAGCTAGTACCCTGTGTTTCATGACCATTTGCAGCAAAGATATAATTGAACCAAGTGTACCAGAAGTTGTACGCTGTTCCAAATCTATCACAAACAAAAGTTAATGAAACGTCTGTATAACCAGCGGAGAATGGAATCTTTTCACTAACACCAACACCGAAACGATTATTGTCAGAAGTTCTAAGAGCAACACCTGGAATCGAAGCTGCAATACAACGATACGATAGATCTTCAAGCACTTGACTTGAAGAAGCGCCATCAGCTGAATTAGGAATTAATGCATTAACCATTGGTGAACCATATGGAAAATATATCTGTACGTCATACTTGTTTGTCTGAAGTATTCCGCCGTCTTCGATGCGTGCTTTAAATTCTTCTATGTCAAATGCCATTATCGTGCCATGCGTGTTGAGTTTTGGTAAACAGTTGATTTTGAAGCGCCAACAAATCTTTCGGTGGGTAACATCAAAGCGATATTCCATTCATCAGGAGAAATGTAAACAAATGGTGATTTCACATGATCAAATAGATATCTTTTCAAACATGGTTCGAAATATTTAAATCTTGCCGCGCCTTTAAGTATTCCATATGAAATTTTCAATTTAGTAGTTTTATCATACTTCTTATTATTTAGGTTGTCATACAAAGCATCCATCAACTTTGCACGAAGCATTGGTGGAAGATAATGTAAATTAATTCCAAGGAATCCATCACCATAATATTCTACTGGGAATACTAATGGATATGTGTCATAGAATGGAAGCGTAGCTTTTGTTTTTGGATCATAACTGAACATGTACATTTTACCAATTGAATTACCAGTTAGTTCCTGTATACGTTTAAATGGTCCAGCTTGATCAATAATTTCCTTTGGATTAGCTTTATTAACTTTCAATGCTTGTTCACGAAGCCAATCCATAGCATCATCGGAATTAGGATTATCAAATCCCTCGACTTTACCTTTTTGTAATATTGTTTCGAATAACTTTGCCATCAGAAGTTTAATCCTAATTCTTTTTCAGTTATGATAACGAACGACCAATCTCGTTCATTGCAATATTTTTCAGCAGCTTCCCATTTTGAAGAATTAACACCCCATGTCATTACAGCATTAACATAATTACGTGTCATTTTTGACTTACCTTCTTTAAGAATAGGAGGTTTAGTCTGTGCTAACGGTTTTACTTCAACCAATGATGTTTCTATCTTACCAGTTGGTGTTCTTTTTTTAACATAAAAATCAACAAAGTATCTATGCATTCTACCATCTACGGGAGAACGATACGGTATCACTATTTCTTCGCTCGACCATTCTATAACATCTGGATGTCGATCAAACATATCCATAACAATAGATTCCCAGCGAGAACGATAAATAATGTTACGTGGATCACCACGATACTTTTTTGGGTTCTTAGGGTTGAAATAACCTTTGTATGTTTTCATGGCACTCAAATAAATAGTAAAAAAGTATTTATAAGGATTGAAGATGGCTTCACAACCAATTAGCTTACCAACAGGAGGAGCCGCTGCAAACGGTGGCATTTCAACTGGTATTACAAATAATCAGTCTGGTGGTAGATTGGTATTTCCTCTTGATCTCGAAGATCAAGATTTTTATATGTCATTTACATTCTACGAATACAACAGACCAAATTTTTCTGGCAATCCTATTCTAGCTGATGCTGGCACAATTCGCCTCCCATTACCAAATAATATGGCTGACAATCAAAGAGTTCTTTATAGTGAAGAGAACTTAGATATTGCTCTTGGTTCTGCTATTAATCAAGGTAATGCTGCTGGATTAGCAGCTGCTAGTGCTAATGTATTGGCAGCAAGTGGAGTACCTTTAGTAGGAGTAGCTCAAGATAAAGCTCAAGCAGCTGCTAGTAGCAAAGGTGCTGGATTGATCGGTCAAATTAATGGTGTTGCGGTAAATCCATTCCTTACTATGATGTTCAAGTCTCCTGCTTTCAAACAACATTCTTTTAGTTGGAAATTATCTCCTTCAAATGTTTCTGAATCAGCTGTACTTAATGCTATCATTAATACATTCAGATATAATCAACTTCCAGATCAAACTAATGCTGCTGGTGGTACTCTTTTAAGTTACCCACATATCGTACAAATAACTGTTACTGCCGGTCAAACTGCATATTTTACATACAATTTCAAACCAGCTGTTATTGAAGGTCTTGAAATTAATTTCGCTCCAAATGGTCAACCATCTTTTTTTGGTGCCACAAGAGCACCAACAGAAGTTGAAATTAGATTATCACTTACTGAAATTGAATACTGGCTTGCAAGTGATTACGGTGCAGCAACATCTATTGGTCAAAATTTAAATCTACAAGGACTAAAAGATTTCATTACCAAAAATACCAGCAATCCTGGACCTGATTTATCAACATCAGGATCAGAATCAGCTGGATCAACAACGGTTTTACCATAATGCCAGAATCATATTTTAAAAACTTTAATATTATTCAATATGGAAACAGCACATCTAATGTCGCTGTTGTTGATATCACAGAGCGCGTTGTAACATTAAACAACGTTGAAAAAAATCCAAATGTTTATTATCCATTAGATATTGTTGATGGTACAAGGGCAGATACGATCACCAATAATGTATATGGTGATCCTTACACCAGCTGGTCATTATATCTTTCAAATGATATCATTGATCCATACTATGAATGGTATTTAACTCAAGATCAGTTTCTTTCATTCATAGTTAATAAATACGGATCATTACAAAATGCAACACAGAAAGTTGCATATTATATTAATAATTGGGTCGAGCAAAATGCATTATCTATTTCTGGATATAATGCATTAGCACCAGAATTAAAAAAATATTGGACTCCAACTTTTGGAAGTCATTCACAAATTATTAATTATGTGAGAATCAGAGAAGATTGGAAATCATCCACAAATAAAATTTACACTTTCAATATTTCTGGTAATTCTAATTTCACGGTTGATGAAATTGTTAATATTAATTACACTTATGCTGATGCAAATACAAATAATGGTAAAGCGCAAGTAATGGCTTCTAATTCATCTACTGTAATTGTCCAGCACACATTCAATAACGTATTTCCAAGCAATAATTCATTTACTGCTGCTAGCTATGTTTATGGCACAGAAAGCAACTCTAATGTATTAATCAATTCTGTTCAATCTACAAGCAATAATATTAGTGATACAGAATTATCATATTGGTCTGCTGTATATTATTATGATATGGAATCGGAAAAAAATGAAGGTAATAAGTCAATTCTTGTACTACAACCTAATTTACTTCCTAGCTATATCAGTAATGTCAAAAAACTGTTGAGTCAATAAATGGCAAGTTTTAATCCAGGTGATATTTTTATCGATAACTTAACTATCATATCTCCAAGAACTACTGCTTGGAATATGGCTCGCAATTTTCTATCATGCAATATTTTAGAAACTATTTTTATTCCAGCAGTAACAGCTGAAATTGAAGTTGTTGATGATCAAGATTACATCGGACAATTAAAAATCGCTGGTGACGAGCAAGTAGCTTTCACAATGCGTAAACCTAATGGGATTCCTGTAAGTTACATGTTCCATTTGAACAGCGTTAAAGAAGTAGAACCTTTTGGCGCTTTAAAATCAAAGGTGTATAAGTTAGATTGTATTACTCGTGAATCTCTTTCTGGTCAGGCAAATCATGTTCAGAAAGCATATAATACTACTATTGATCAAATTATTCAAGATCTCCATAAAAATTATCATAACTCAAATCTTCCATTGTTTGCTGAGCCTACCAAAGGCAATCGTAATTTTAAAATTACTAACCAGCCTTCATTTCATGCAGTTGAAATGTTAAGGAAAGAAGCAGTATCAGCAAAAAACAAAGGTTCGAATTTTATGTTCTGGCAAACTTGGAGAGGATTATATTTCCAGTCGCTCGAATATATGTTACAACAAGGTGATGTTAAAACATTCAAACAAGAAAATACAGTCGGTCATTCTATTAATAGCAACATCGAAAATAATATTCTTGCGATCAAAGTTCAACAAAATATGGATGCAATGAATCGTATTCATGCTGGTGTTATTAATCAGAGAGTTTGCACTTATGATCCACATACTCATAAGTTTGTAAGTCAAGATTTTAAACCTAAAGCTGAAGAGCTAATCAGTTTAGGTGTGGGTCTCATTACTACACTTGCAACATTTGCAAATTTATTTCCAAAAGCTAATAAAACAGTTTTCAGAGTTGTGAATCCAAATAAAAATATTAAAGTCGATAAAAGTAATGTTCCTGCATCTATCCCATACAAACAACTGAATATGGCTCAAATGCAAGAACAACTTATGCACATGACAATAATCGGTGATCCTATTTTAGAGCCAGGAAAAACAATCATGGCTAATGTTCCTAAAATTACATCACAAACAAATAATAAAGAAGCTGATCCTCAGATGAGCGGACGTTGGTTAATTGCAAAGTCACATCATGAGATTAGACGTCCAGATGTTAGACCTAGATATGTTACTAATTTAGAATGTCTTAAGGGTGCATTTGAGGATAAAGTACAATGACAGATAATTCACTTGGCAGTCACATGCATATGTTTGTTGCTGAAGTTAGAGATGTTAAAGATCCTGACAATGGCAGCGGCAAAGTTAAATTAATTGTTCATGGTCATCATAATGTTGGTGATGAACCAATTGCAGATGAAGATCTACCATGGGGTCATTGTCTCATGAATAATTCTCCTTCGCTTAATGGTATTGGCACAACTGTCAATTATATGCCAGGAAGTACAGTCGTTGGATTTTGGTTAGATCCAGAAACAAAACAGATACCAATTATTCTTGGCAGCATGCATAGATCTGCCTTACCAGATTATGGAAGCTAATTTATGGCACTAGTATATTCACAAGATGGTGCGACAGTAACAGAAGTACCAGATGCTACAGCACCACAATCACAAACTCCTGCTGCTCCTGATACTACAGAAGCAGACGGATCTAAACAATTATCAACACCAAATCCCTCAGCGCCAATTGGTCCAATGTCGTATGACAAACCAATTCAGGGTATTCCTGAGTACAAAATGCCACCAATTGTTGGCTCTGATGGTAAGGGTGTTGTTGCTTCAACAGATGCATGGGCAGCACTTAAAAGCTCAGATAAAGCTTATGGTATCAACAACGTAAATGTTGGTAAACCAGATACAGCTAAAACACCTCCTGCAGCTTCTGCTGTTGATAATGCAAAAACAACTAAGGCATCACAAGGATTAGATACTGATCATCCAACTGCTGCTTCACAAGATCCTAGTAAGAATATTCATGATGCGTTGATTGCTGCTGATCCACAGGCTATCGGTATGGTGCTTAAGAAAGCATTACAATCAATGATCATGTTAAAGATGATGGACAAGCTTACCAGTCCAGCTGGTATCCTTTCAATGACTTCTGGTGGTATTGGTGGAGCATTACAAGGTCTCGCAGGAGCGCATGGATTAACATCAATGCTTGGTGCATTGAATAGTGTTATGCCTAATCTTTCTGTATCTGGATTATTAACAGCTTCCGCAACAAATTCATTACACACTGGTATGATGGGAATGATTAATAATGTTGCTGTTGGTGCACTAGCAGCTACAGAAATTGCTGCGGCTGTTTCAACTTCTCAGAATATCAATGCTGCTGTTAATGCTATTAATGCAGGTGCAGCTGGTGCTATCGATGCTGTTGCTGCATTTGGTGGACCTGCATTTGGTCTTGTTCCTGGATCACTTGCTGCTAAAATTGCATTGGTCGGACCTAGTGGTTATCTTAATACATCTCAAGTTATTGGTGGTGTTAGAATCAACACAAGCGTTCTTACTTCACCTAATCCACATCTTACACAAAACATTCCTTTTCTGGTAGGTGATGAACATATTGCTATTGCTACTGCTGCAGTAAGTGATATTGCAGGTACACTTAGTACTGCACTTGGTGTTACTAATCCAATTGGTCAATCATTAGCGGTTGTTTCACATATAGCTGGTAATGTAAGTGATATCACAGCTGGTATCGGAATTGGCGCTATTCCTGGCATTGCTTCTGGTGCATTTACACATACTACTCTTGGCGGTATTATTAATGGTGGTATTGCAGGAATTATTGATGGTGGTTTAAATAAAATCCTTGGTTCTCCATTAAGTGGTCTATTAAATAACGTAAGTAAATTACTTCCACAAATTGGTGGTAATATTACTAGTTCATTATCTAACCTCAGTGCATCTGGCGCAAATGTAAATAATTTGACAAAAGGATTGACAAACGCTACTAAGGCAATGTCTCTTTCGAAAGCAGCTCATAATGTTGCACAGAATATCTTTGGTGAAGCAAGAGCAGAATCAATTGCTAATGCTGTTAATGCTACTGCGAATTTAGCTGCTGCAGTTAATGGTCAAATTTCTATGGTCACTGCCTTTGGAGATAAAATTATTTCTGCCCCTGAAAATGTAGCCAAATCAATAGTTCAAGCTGGTACACAGGTAGTTGTTGGTAACGGAACAAGGTTAGTATAATGTCATTTGATAATCCAAGCGCAGCATATGCAGCTGCTAACCCTGATGCAAAGGCAGGTGATACATTCACTGTCGGTGGGATAACACAAACATATGATCCTGCAGCTGCAGGTGTTTCAAAGGCACCAGTAACACAGAACAAAAGAGTTGATCCTCAACCAAATCCAGGAAAATTTCCATTAGTTCAAGTAACGTCCACTCCTACTTCTGTATCAGTTGATTCTCATGATCCTACTAATATGGGAAACATGCATGCAAAAATGAACAAGGATGGTTATTGGACCACTACTCATCAAGATGGTGATGGTAACACCAGTAGCATTAAACATGGTGTTGATAAGAGCTCTTCACAAGCTAAGTCATCTGATAGCGTTGGACATAGTGATGAAAGAGTTGGTGGTGGGTCTCGTTCACAAGCACAAAATGGTACTCATCATGAAAATGGCGAGCATGAAACTAAGGCAGTAGCAGGAGCTGTAACAGCAGCCACTGAATCTTCTGGTAAAATATATTCGAAGGGTGGTGATGGACATATGCATCACGCTGGCGATTTAACATTTGCTGTTGAAGAAGGTGGCGTTCATTATAACGTAGCTCAAGATTTTAGTGTTACAGCAACTGGTGGTTTGATTCATCTTAATAGCAGCGGGGACATTACTGTTGATTCTAGCGGATCAAATATCACAGTAACATCTCCAACACAGATTACTTTTAAAGTTGGTTCTTCTAGTATAGTAATGACACCAGCTGGAATAACAATAACTGCTTCTGCTATTAATTTCGTAAAGGCGTAATAAATAGATGGCTTACTGTCACAGAAATGGCGATTCTAGAGCGTGTGGTGCTACTACAATTGTCACTGGTCAAAATTTTGTAAAGGTTGATAATCAACTTTGGTCTGTTAATGGTGATCCAGATAGTCATGGCGGTGGCGCTTTAAGTACTACACATACTTGGCTTACAATTGGTGGTATTGGAATTATTGTACAGGGTGATTCGGCTAGTGCTGATGCTTTATGTTTACCGTTAGGAGGAGCTCATTGCGCCCCTTCTGCAACGGGGTTCGATAGCTTAATTAACGTAGGGTAAAATGGCAACAAGAGCAGACACAATTACACAGACGCTTAAGAAATCAGAGATTTATTCTGACTTTCCTAATAACTTCATTAAACATCCAATAACTAATGAATTGGTAAAATTAAAAAATGAAGACAGCGTAAGACAAGCATTCAAAAATCTTATTTTGACGAACATTGGCGAGCGTTTTTTCGATCCATTTTTTGGATCTAATGTTTCTAGATCTTTGTTCGAACCATTAGATACATTTACCATTGAAGATATAAGACGATATATTATACACTCTGCACAACAATTTGAAACAAGAATTCAGCTATTGGACATTTCAATTCTTGATGTTGCAGATCAAAATTCTATTGCAATTAGCGTTATGTTTTCTATTATAAATAATCCAGAACCTGTTACGCTAAACCTTTTCCTAAAAAGAGTACGATGATAAATGGCTAATAATTCAATTTCATTAACATCATTAGATTTTGATACTTTAAAGGCGCAGCTTCAGCAGTACCTGACGGCACAACCCATTTTCAAAGATTACAATTTTACTGGCTCAAACATGAATGTCCTATTGGACCTTTTGAGCTATAACTCATATCTTAATTCTTTCTATCTTAATATGGTCGCTGCTGAAATGTTTCTGGATTCTGCCCAGAAAATGGATTCAGTTGTTTCACATGCAAAAGAATTAAACTATCTTCCAAGATCTAATCAATCTGCCGTTGCTAACATTAGCTTTACGTTATCAACAATAGGTATTAATTCGCCATTATTAATTCCAAAAGGTACAACTTTTTCTGGTCAAAATTCTAATGGTGCATTTACATTTTCGACTTCTCTGAATCAGAATTTTACTTCAAGCAATACTACATTTGCAATTAATAACCTCAATATCTATGAAGGTTTTTACATTACTGATGCTTTTATCTTTGATAACACACAAGAGTCACAAAGATTTGTTCTCAGCAATCCTAATATTGACACCAGCAGTTTAATTCTTACTGTTATCGAAAGTGGATCAAATACTGTTTTTACACCAGTAACTTCATTATTTGGTCTTAATTCACTATCAAACACTTACTTCCTTCAAGCTGCACAAAACAGTCAGTATGAAGTTGTATTCGGTGATGGTAATTTTGGTCGTATTCCTAATAATCTTTCTACAATTGTTGCAAACTATCGTATCAGTACTGGTAGTCTTGCACAGGGTGTTTCATCATTTAATATCACACAAGATCTTGGACCAATCAATGGAGGTTTAGTAACAGTTTCTCCAATTACTGTTAATGCTAACTCTGCTGGTGGCGCAAACTCTGAATCAATTGATTCTATTCGTAAACTAGCCCCACGTTACTTTGCAACACAACAAAGAGCTGTTGCTTCTGATGATTATTCTTCTCTGGTCCTTTCACAATTCGGTGGTCAGATCTCTGACGTTAATGTGTTTGGTGGCGAACTTCTTGATCCAAAACAATATGGTCGAGTTGTTGTTTGTGTTAAACCAACAGGAAGTGTAATCGCTCCTGATTATATTAAAAATCAAATTTCAAATTATCTCCAGCCATTCATTGCTATTCCAACAAGAGTAATTATTTCTGATCCTGATTACATTTATGTTTCTGCTGTTGCAACAGTTCAGTATAATGTAACAGGCACAACTAAATCTTCTTCTGAAATTCAATCTATCATTTATAGTGCAATTTCTAACTATAGCTCTACTAATTTAGAAATGTTTGCGCAAGATTTCAGATATAGTAAGTTTGTTTCTGTTATTGACAACAGTGATTCAAGTATCACAAGCAATGATACAGATATTAAAATTATCAAACGTATTTCTCCACTTGTGAATTATCCAACATCATATGTTCTTGATTTTAATAATCCAACAGAAATAGAACCAAGAAATAATGCAGAAGGTTACGTAGCTGGTCCTCCATTCTACGATGAACCAATGATTACTTCATCTGCATTTACATACGTCGACGCAGCAGGAGCTATTTGGCCATTAAGCTATATCAGAGACAATAACTTTGGTATACTAGTCGTTTACACCAATGTCAATGGTCTGTTTACTATTGTTAATTCTGATATTGGCACAGTTGATTATACTACAGGCGTCGTAAAAATCAACAATTTAATTACCTCTTCATACAGTAATTACATTTCGATTTATATGGAACCACAAAATAAAGATATCTTTGTCAGTAAGAGTAAAATATTATTAATAGATTTGGCTGACGTCACTGTCAACGTAATTCCTACACAAAAGTAAAAATATGCAATTTGCAATCGAAAAAAAGATATCGAACTTCATAGAAAGTCAGTTCCCTCAGTTCTATTTGGATGAGGGTCCGAACTTTGTGTTGTTCGTTAAGGCATATTATGAATGGATGGAGTCTGAAGGTCAAGCTATTAATCAATCGCGTAGTCTTTTTGATCTACGAGATATTGATAATACAATGGATTCTTTTCTTTCTCACTTCCAGCAGAAATATCTCTACGGTATTCCATTCAAAACTATTGCTAATCCAAAATTCTTACTTAAACATATTCTTGACGTTTATCGTTCAAAAGGTTCGATTGATTGTTATAAACTTCTATTCAAGCTAATTTACAATCAAGACGTAGAAATTTATCTTCCAGGACAAGATCTACTCAAGCCATCAGATGGTACTTGGATTCAACCACAATATCTTGAAGTAACACAGACTAATAATCTTGCAAGTTTTGTGGGTCAAACTGTTCGTGGATTTACTTCAAACACAACAGCTGTTGTTGAAGATTATATTTCTCAGCCTATTAATCAAAATATTATTTCAACTCTTTACATTTCTAATATGCAGCCAAAAGGTGGTTCATTCCTTACTGGTGAAAAAGTAGTAATTCAATCACAGGTAGGTAATACAGCGGCTGTAACAGCTTCCCCATCCATTGTTGGTTCTCTCGATAGCCTTTCCATCTATAATGGTGGTCAGGGTTTCAACATTGGTGACATCATTGCAATCGCTCATTTAGATGCAAACAATAATGTTATCTCTGATGGTATCGATGGAAAACTAAGAGTTACTAGCGTTTCGCGTGGTCAAGGTTCTCTCAATTTCAACATTGCCAAGGGTGGTTTCGGATACACATCGAATACAAATGTATTTTTATACAATGGTGCAGGAGATTCGACAGGTGCAGGAGCTAGCTTTAGTTTAGGTAATCTATCCTACGTTCAAAATCTTCCATATAATACAGACTTGATTGTTGATTTTTACAACACACAAATTGACGCTGCTGCTTATGGGTTTCCTGCTAATAATAGCGCGAATGCAATTTCTTCTATCCAAGGTACTTTGACATTTAAAAATAATAACTTTGGTACAATTGCTGCTCTTACCAATATTCAAACTGGTAATGGTTATACTCAAGCACCAAGTATATTCGTTAGATCAACACAGTTAGCAACTAACAATCTTCCAGGAACCGTTTCGTACTCGACTACTTCTAATACTATTACTGGTAGTGGCACAACGTTCACATATTTTTATTCAAATGGAGATGTAATTTATCTTCAAGCTGATTCTTCAAATACTGCCACTAGCGAATTACAAGTAATTAAAACTGTTGTTAATGATACTACAATTACTTTGTATGGTCCACCAAAACAGAACTCTACAGGTACAGCTATTTCAAAAAATGCTCCTGTTGTGCTTCCTTCTAACTATGCTTATTATGATCCACAAGTTTTAACTTCAGATGGATCAATTGATGGTATTAATGAATTAATTACTGGCAATCCTTCAACAGGTAATAACATTGTAGCAACAACAACTGCTATCAATTCTGGTCGCGGATATATTGAAGGTGAAACTGTCGTTTCATATCTTCTTAATGGTCTTAGCCCAATTGTTATTACGAATCCTGGTATTGGTTATACTAATAATGATGTTGTTCATTTCTACGGCGGATCTACTTCGCCAGCTACTGGTTATGTAACCACAGATGGTACAGGCGCTATTGTTTCTGTTCCTATCACAGGCGGTTCTAATTATACTAGTCTTCCAACTATTGTAATTAAAACAAGAACTGGTTCTAATGCTGTATTGACAACTTCTATTCTACCTTTTAATACTACAAGTCAAGTAACTGGTCGTGTCAATAAGACAGGCGTTGGTAGACAAATTGGATATTGGTCAACTACCAGAGGCTTTTTAAATTCGGATAAATATATTCAAGATAGTTATTTTTATCAAGATTTCTCTTATCAAATCAAAGCGGCTGCAACTCTTGATAAATACAAAGATATTCTTTATACTACGTTCCATACTTCTGGAGCTGAATTATTCGGTGAATTCTTACAAATAAATAATGAAGCTTCATTTGCTAATCTGTTATCTGAAACTACATCTGCAAATATTGATAATTATCTTTATTTCAAAGTGGATTCAACTCTTATAACATCTGATAGCACTTATTTGATTACTTCGAATTCTGCCACAACTGATACGAACTACCTATACTCGGACAACATTATCAAGCTCGATGCGTTTATCTAAAGGATTTTAAATGTCACAACAAACAATTAACATTGGTACATTAGCGAACGACGGCACTGGTGATCCGATCCGCACAGCGATGACCAAGATCAATGGCAACTTCAATGAAGTTTATTCTGGATTTGCTTTTAACACCTCTACCAATGTTGTTACTGCTGCCAATACTCTTGTTGTTACTAGCAACACGACTACTAACACTTTGCTTGTTATTTCTAAAATTAATGTTGGTAATGCTGCAGGTTATAATTTTGGATCTATCGCGCTTATCGAAGTCGATGCAAATTCTAATACATACCAGCAAGTTGTTATTCAAAATGCTAACTCAGGTATTAGTGCTTCTGGCGACTTTGTCTTAACAACTGATACTGGTAACGATTCATTTGGTTACGTTGATCTTGGTATCAATAGCTCTCAGTATGCCAATTCTTCATATACCATCACTGGTTATAGCGACGCATACCTTTATTCTTCTAACAGCAATATGGTCATTGGTACTGCTTCTGCTAATTCTGTTATCTTCCACAGCAATGGTACTTTATCTACCAATGAGCGCATGCGTATTACTGCAAATGGTAATATTGGTATCGGTAATACAACTCCTGCTTCTACACTTACTGTAAGCGGAAACGTTTATGTTTCTTCAAATACTTTAACTCTTGGTTCATCAAACATTGGTACATTAGCCACTGCAAATGGTTACACTGTACTTCCAAATGGTTTGTTGATGATTTGGGGCGCTTTCACTGCTTCTAATTCAACACCAAACGTAATTTCTTTCGCTGCTTCTGCAGGTGTTTCATTCCCAGTTAACTGTTTCTCAGTTTCAGCGACAAGTAACTCTGGTGTATCTTCATATCATGCTGGTGTGTATGCAATTAATGCTACTGCATTTACTCTTGCAACAGGTAACACTACAAACGCAACTGTCTACTGGCAAGCAATAGGTAAGTAATCTTTATGGGTAAAATTTTACCGAGTTATAAAAAAGCAATTATTGATGATGTAATTTCAAGTATCAGTTCAAATTCATCTCAATATTATGCTTTCGCCGCCAACCCTATTCCTGTTGTTGGTAATACACCAGTAATTACTGCTGATGATTACACAACTATGTTTAGTAATGATTGGCAGATGATATTCGGTAAGAAAATTAATAACGTTGATATTATACCTGTTATTAATAACATCAATTGGCAATCAAATACTGTTTATACAAGATATGATAATACTTCGACTACATTAGCTAATTCGAATTATTATGTTATTACTCCACCAGCGGTTTCTGGTGGTACTTACGATGTGTATAAATGCATTGATAATGCCAATGGTTCTGTTTCTACACAGGCACCAGATCAGCTACAGCCTTCTTCTTTCACTAAGTCGGATGGTTATACTTGGAGATATATTACTTCGATCAGTAGTTCAAATTATCTTAAATTTTCTTCTGGTCAATATGTTCCTATTTTTCCAAATACATCTATTGCAGCAAGTGCATATAATTACACTGGTGTCGAAGTTGTTATGATTAACAATGGTGGTTCTGGTTATAATGCATACAATGATGGTATTGTTCGTGGTGTAGTAAACTCGACAGTTATTCAGATTGAAGCTACTGCTTCTGCTGATAATGATTTTTATACCAAAAATGGCATTTATATCTACAATAGTGGTTATGCTACTGCACAATTAAAAACAGTAACAAAATATGTTTCTAATAATGGTGTTAATTGGATTTATCTAGATTCTCCTGCAAATACCAATAATATTACTCCAAGCGTTACTCAGTATCACATTTCACCAAAAGTTGTGTTCAATACTGATGGTTCATCACAACCAAAAGCGTACAGTGTTGTGAATGGTATTTCTAATTCGATTAGTCAAATTGTTATCATTGATAATGGTCTTGGTGTTTCGAGAGCCAACGTCTCTGTACAAAGTATCTTTGGCGCTGGCGCTAATTTATATGCGATTGTACCTTTTCCTGGAGGTCATGGTTCGAATCCAGCAGCAGAACTTAATGTTCAAGGGTTTGCGGCTGCATTTTCTTTTTCGAATAATCAAGGAAATACAATTTCAACTAACATCACATACAATAAAATTGGTATTGTAAAGAATCCATATGTTCTTTCGAACACTGGTACAAAATCAATAACTCAATAT
>Ga0208251_1000033_pt1 | contig 51761 bp, 77 predicted proteins | sample CryBogCBE15Jun09_FD_184560 | JGI IMG/M metagenome (GOLD analysis project Ga0208251, IMG submission 184560) | Freshwater microbial communities from Crystal Bog, Wisconsin, USA - CBE15Jun09 (SPAdes) (version 2) | ecosystem: Environmental > Aquatic > Freshwater > Lake | place: Crystal Bog...
GAGGCGGATGGGGGGGTGATCGAGGAGGCGGATGGGGAGGCGACCAGGGAGGCGGTTGGAGCGGAAGTCAGGGAAGTGGAGGTTGGAGCGGAAGTCAGACGAGCAGCTCATGGAGCGGTCGCAGAGGTCGCTAGACCCTTTGCAAACCGCGCCAGAAACGCCTTCCGAGCGTCAATTTCTGTAGAACTCGTCGTTTTGACCATGAATTTCTTATCAAAAATAGTGTCGGGTGGTACAATCGGCTCAAGAAGGTCCTGAACCGGCTTCTTCAGTTGGTTTGTGAAATAGTACGTGTAATCGAGAGGGACTTTGCGTTCACGGACCCATGCAGGATCCTCCGCCTTTTCACACATCTTTCCCGGTCCCTTGACAATTACAAAAGATACACGATCCCCTTGCTGAGGCTCAGAACCTGGAGCGCGGGCTCGCATCTTGTCCCGCACGTTCACGTGAGGCATAGCAACCTTGTAGTTTGAAGCGAGCTGCTTGCTCATCAGAAGCTTTTCAGGAGCTACGCGGCCCTCCATCAAGTTCCTCGCAGCTTCCCGGGCTGCGTCTATGACCGGTCTCGGATCGCTCGATTCGAGAATCATGTCCAAGAGCTTCTTGAGCGTCTCGCGAACAAACGGACAGCTGTCCCGACGAACAACCTGAAGACCCTTGACGTCAATTTTCTTGAATTTTACAGACCCATCTTTTGCTTTTTCATACATCTTTGCCGCGTAACGCTTCTTCGAGTACAGGAAATACGGGCAGTAGACCTTTTCGAGCTCAAGCTCATTTGGTGCCTTGAAAAGCTTTGTGCACTGTTCAGCTGCTTGCTCACCTAGCTCCCAACTGTAATCAATCGCAGATTGACCTTTCCGACCTTGGACATCAAACTCGACCATTACGGAATCGGTGTTTTTGACTATCATCTGTCCTACACCCGCTTGGAAGGTTCCTGCTATAGTCTCCAGGTCGTAGACATATCCGTCCCAAGATTCGTGAAGTACTAAAATTTTCTTGATCGCTGTCGGGTCCTTTCGGAACGAAGACTCGGTCCACGTGAGACGAAAGACGTTTGGCTTATCACATCGTGTATTGAGTGAAACGTTGAAATTCATAGAATTTAAAAGCAGATAGTACCACTGGGCTGTTACCTGGTTTTTTGTATCAATTCTTCTACACCCACCAACTTCATTGTCTCGTCGACAACCATCCGAAGCCCAGAGTCCTTCTAGAAAAGTTTTTTTTGTTTCAAAGTTTGCAAAAACAAACTCTGGTATTTTCTTTGACTGTCCGTCATAGCACATTTCTCGCCACTCAGTGACAAATTTCACTACACTGCCACGTGGGCTAAGTTTATAAACTCCTGAACTCTTCATCGTATCCATTATTACAAATCCCAAATCAGGATACACACATTCAAGAATGCGTTTACACTTGTTGAGAAGATCCAGGTCTTGGTTGTTTATACACCATGTCGACTTGCGACCCGAAGGACAGTGATACGTTCCACACGAGCCATCGCCTACAAACATTCCAATAACAAACAGATGATCCAAGTTGTTTGTATTTGTAAAATCTTCAATTTTTGGAAAAGAGTGAAAAAGTTTCTGACCCACCATTACATCTTTTGGTTTCAAAAGTTCAATTGTAGGACCCAAAAGAGAATGATCTTCGGTAACATCCACAACACCCGTGTGGGTAAGAACGCGATAAATCTTCTTTTGACACTTGTGCCGAATAACGCGTTTCACAGGTTTCCATCCTAGGTGAGTCCATGCTTCGACTCCTAAAACTTCTGAAGACTCCTTGTCTGTACCGTCTTTTAGAAACCCAGGATAAGATTCCCACACGTTTGACAAATTTTCAATTTTAACAGTTTTAACCTTTCCATTAATTTTTACAAGAACAGGAGTCTCGGGCATTACAGAATCTCCGTACCTCACCTTGGCTCCTGGAAAGTTTGATTCGACATAATTCTTCGTCTCCTCAATCATCTGTCTGCCTCGCATAGTAACGGTCGATGCTATAGCTACAAGTGGGAGCATTCCTTTGCTTGCGCCCGTGAACCCATACATGGAATTCATACTAATCTTGTACGCAAGTTGCTGACCGTTATAGATCGCCTCCATGGGTGTTCCCTCCGACGCAGCCATGAGCTTCTTTGCCTTTTTGCGAAATGCTTTGAGATCCGTGAGAATAACTGGAAGGAGGGAAGGGACGTTCTGTGCAAAACGGTGTGGACCAAATTGTTCATAAGTCACTCCGGGCAAGTTGTCGTACTTGGGATTCATAACCAGAGTCGAATAACACAAATTGTGAGCACACATGATACTCGGGTACAGGCTCGCAAAATCGAGCGCCGTGATGGGTCCATAGTACGCGCCTGTCTGAGCCTCAAGAACTGTCGCACCTTCGTACCCATCATCATCACCCAAAGGTCCCTTGCGAAACGTTGGAATGATGAAATTGAGTTTCCGAGCCTTGTAAGCCATTTGACTGAAGACTTTGATTTGTTGACCACGCTCGCTCAAAAAGCTCAGAGGGACCCAACACGCTTTCGCCATCTCAATCTGGTTCTGAATTTGACACAACTTTTCCATAATTTTGTGAGGAAGGACCGTGTCTTGAATACAGTACTCTGCAACCTCTGCCAGTTTCTTGGGGTCTGAATCTGCAAACCTCTTGAAAATATCCTTGACTGGCATGTCAATCTTTTCAGAACCGCTCAAAAACTTCTTGGAAACATTGTTCAAAGAATAAGACTCGAGTTTGTGTTCGCGTTTCACATCTTGAAAAAGGTCAAATACGTAACGACCTCTCATGGGAACCATCTTGAGTTCATTGTTCCCGAGCGCGCTCGAACTCAGGTTCTTCGTCACAAGTTCAGCCACCGAGTCCTTGACGCGCCCCCACACAGGTTCGAGACCGCATCGAAGAGTCGCGCGAGTCAAAAGAAACTCGAGATCAAACCCGAAAATATTCCAACCAGTGATAATGTCAGGGTCCGTCTTGATCAGATGCCGTTGAAACTCTTGGAGAAGTTCACGCTCGGTACTAAAACTCGGGAACCCTTCCGTCTCTTTGAGACACAAGCACGTGCGCTCGACATCTTGACTTGCGAAATTCTTGGTCGTCATCCCAATCTGGAAAACAACATCGGACGGATTCTTGGGATCTGGAAACGCACCAGTCGAAGAATAACATTCGATATCGAAAGACACTATTTTGAAAGGAGCAATGTCGTCACGCGCGACGGGTCTCAGAGCATTCCACTTGGGTTGCCACAAGTTCAGGTCGCATGTCGTGTCTATGACCTTTTCGCATGTCCCAGTCTCGAGCCACCCGGTCGAAGCGATGCCGGTCACGTGCATGAATCGAAGGATGGGGTCAATGTTCGACTCATGAACAGTGCACCCCGCCATCTCTGGCCACTTCTTGTTTTCTATGCACCACGCAAAGTTTCGAAGACCTTTGTGTGATCTAAATCTGACGAGCAAAAAGTTTTCAAGTTCGCCATTCCGAAACCCCCAGAGGTCTACAGATCTTTTGCGCTCGACAGAATAACACTTTGTTTGAACAAAGGCAAAGTCGTCCCATCCTTTTGGAGGTTTGATGTAAAAAAAAGGTTCAAAAGTCGTTCCGAGGGCAACGGAGCGGCCATCCTCGGTACGTCCGAAAATTCGAACGGTGTACATACCATCATCATTATCTGTGCCGTCCCAAGCGATTGCTTGGAAGCAAACTCCAGCCATTATTTATCTAACGTTTTTTAGTTTTAAGCCGTGACGTAAGGCGTGAAAATAACCTGCGCAATACGATATCCAGGGCGGATAACAAACGCCCGCTTTTGGTCAGTATTGTGCAAGACGACCTTGATTTCGTCTGTGTACCCCGGATCAATGGTATCCGCCAGGACCATGAGACCATGCTTCACGGCGAGTCCAGTGCGACTCGCAAGATGTCCATAAGTTCCTGGTGGGAAGTTGACTGTAACTCCTGTTGATACAACTGCGCGGCAGCCAGGTTGGATGACGTATTCAGCGTTGCTAAATAGGTCGAAACCAGCGCCGGAGGGGTCAGGAAGCTGTGAATCCGGGGAAGCATTGAATGCCATTGTACCATTTTAGCCTTGTATTTCTTTAGTTAGAGAAAAAGTTTGTACTATTGTCATGCCTTGCCTACTCCTGGATGTTGATGGCGTCATCATACGTGACCGGCTTCTGCTGGCTCATGTCAAACATAATGCCACTCGTTACGTTCACTCCAAGCTCCCAAACTGCGCAGACCCCGTTTCAGTAAACAGGAGTTTGTACCTTGCATATGGACATACCGCACGCGGTCTATCAACTGGATTCGGCATAGACTGTTCCGATTTTAACGAAAAAGTATACGACAAAAGCCTTTTGAGCCACTTGGCTGATACTCTCGAAACTCCCGAATTTCATGCGGACGCCGAGCACATTAGCAATCTCATATTCTATGGATGGCCCGTAACACTCTTTTCGAACGCACCCTATGAATGGGTCGCTCCAGTTGCCCGTGCAATTAGCGATCAAGTTCGTATCCGATGCCCTGGTTCAAATCCTGCAAAATCTTACCTGAAACCCGAGCCGGGGTTTTACAAAGAATTCGACACATGTACCGACTATTACTTTGTCGATGACTCTCTCAAGAATTTAGGAGCTGTTCGTGATATGGAAAACTGGTACCCGATTCACTTCAACGAAGGACAGCATGATCGCAATCTGTGGTGCCCGCAAATTTCAAGACTGCAGGACTTGAGTTCAGGAGTTCTTGGATTTTAATCGCAAGCAAATGTAGATGACCTGTTTCAGGACAAATGGTCTATACGTCATCCTCCCTTATTTTAATTTTTGTGCGTTCAAGAGACGCCGTGAGTTGTTCATTAATTTTGTAAATGAAATTTCTAAAAATTATAAATTGAAAATTGTAATCGTAGAATTATTAGGACCTGCATCATTACCAAAATTAAAGACATGGAAACATTTGAAATTTAATTCTGAAGACAAGCTTTGGGTAAAAGAGAATCTGATCAACAAGGGGATTGAATCATTGCCCAAGAGTTGGGAAAATGTGGCATGGATAGATGCCGACATTCAGTTCTTGAATAAGCGATGGGTCGAGGACACCATTCACGAGCTCCAAAAGTCTGACCTTGTCCAAATGTGGCATTCTGCCGTGAATCTGGGTCCATGTGGAGAGACTCTCAAGGTGGACAAGAGCTTTGGATTTATGGCTGCAGGTGGGGGAGCCCCGAGCAAGGTTTATGACAACTGGCACCCGGGATATGCATGGGCATGTAATCGCCGGTTTTACAACCGGATAGGGGCTCTGATCGATTGGGCAATTCTCGGTTCTGCAGACAGACACATGGCCATGGCTATGATTGGAAAAGCAGAACTTAGTGGACCGGGAAATATGCACCCTCATTACTTGGACATGCTTGAAGAATTTCAGAACCGCGTGAAAGGTATGCATCTCGGGTGGATTACCGGGACTATCATACACCAATGGCACGGGTCGTTTGTGAATCGCCGGTACAAAGAACGCTGGGAAATTCTTATAAAGAACAGGTATGATCCTTTTCTTGACATTGGAACAACCAACGAAGGTATCATAGAGCTAACGACACGCGGGAAACGTTTGGAACCATATATAAATGAATACTTCACCGGACGTCAAGAAGATTCTTAAAAATAATTATAGGAAATTGTAATTGTAAGAACAGAAAGAGATATTGCCGCGACAAAAAAGTCCCTGAAGAATTTACCATTTCTTGTTTCGAAGGATACAGGGACGAGTATGTGGCTCTCAATGTCCTGAACCATGCTAAGGCTCTCATGTCTCGAGCGACACATTGGACAATCAAGTTTCCGTTTCATACATGACACGAAACACTCGAGATGCATCGTCTTTTTACAGCATCCTGTAGTTGTGAGGTTTCCTTCGAGCTGGTCTAAACAAATAGGGCACTCATCCATTACTATACAATGTCATTTATTTACGACAACGAAGGGCGCATACTCGAGTTTTATACATATCATGACCACCCGGTAAACAAAAAGAAATTTCGAAAGAATCCCATCGGAGAGGACTGTTACTTGTTGCCCGATGGGAACGTAGTTCGTGACGAGGACACAATCATCGCTTTACAGAGGAACTGGAAGGAGATTGTTTACGCACCTGGAGGGAGGATGTACCAAAAAGCCCTGGAACGCTGGGAGCAGTTAAAAAAATAAACTGTACTAATTGTAAATGGACCGCGAAAACTTCTATGTAATTTCTGTTTTGACCAATCCCGAGCGTTATCGCCAGCGCACCAAGCTTTTCAAGGAGTTTATGGGTCGCATGCAAAACTACAAGGTGAATCATGTAGTCGTGGAATGCGTACAGGGCAGTCGCCCATATGAGGTTACTGACGTATCGAATCCTCTACACATCCAACTGAACACGAATTCAGTCGTTTGGATGAAAGAGAATCTTGTAAATATTGCTCTGAGCCGTCTCCCAGCCAACTGGAAGTACGCAGCTTGGATTGATGGTGACGTGGACTTTGTAAACCCAGATTGGGTCGAGGACACAATCCACGAGCTTCAGCATGCTCCAGTGGTTCAGCTCTTTGAGCATGCGATTGATCTCGGACCAGATCACGAGTTTCTAAACAAGTGGGAGTCGTTCGGTTCGTGCTACACCAAGGGCAAGCCATTCCGTGGGTCCAAGCAAGAATGGGGCAAGGAGGATGAGTCCTATTACTTTGGGCAGTACAGCGGAGCTGCAGAGTATTGGCACAGCGGGTACGCATGGGCTGCAACTCGTGAGGCTCTGAACGGGTTTGGCGGTCTGCTCGATTTTGCAATTGCAGGCGCGGGCGATCACCACATGGCGTGCGCAATTATCGGCAAGGCGAATCTTTCAGTTCCCAAGAATGTTCACCCCAACTACATCAAGCTTCTCAAGGAGTGGGAGACGCGTGCGCTCCGGACTGCTCATATGCACATGGGCTTCGTAAAGGGCACTCTGGTTCACTACTGGCACGGGAAGAAGCGCGACCGCCAGTACCGCGGTCGTTGGGAGATTCTCACCAAGAACCAGTTTGACCCAACGCGGGACATACACAAGGACACGAAGGGTCTGTGGGTTCTGCACCCTTCGAATAACCGTCTCCGGGACGACCTGCGCCACTACTTCCAGAGTCGTAACGAAGATTCAATAGATACCTAAAAATTCACGTCTTGATCGCGCCAGAGTCTGAGTCTTTCAGAATCTAACAAAATGTCCGTCGCAGATCTCATCAAATGCCTTGAGGCTATCGTTGCATGTGTTGAGATTGAGCCGGAGCGGATCCTCAACTGGGGATACATTGAGGACCGGCACCCTCTTCTGCAAGAGGCGGATAAACTCGCCAACAAGCTCCTCTTGACCCCGGATGGGGAGCGCAACCGTTTCAATGAACAAGAGCTGATGATGAATAGCCCATTCAGGGTCTTTCCGATCGAGCAAGATAGTTTTGGGTGGCTGGCGGCCGGAATAACAACAGACAAGGGATATGTAGCATATGGTTAAAGTTTAGAGTTTAATGAGAATTATGGAGCTTTCTAGCACTTTCAAGTGTCCCTGTCGTCCCGAGTTTACGTATAAGCATGCACACGCCCTCGCAGTCCATAAAAAGTCCAAGATGCACATGGCATGGGAACAGACCCTGGAGGTTAAGGATGTTCGCGTCCAGTCAAAGCAATTTGAGAATGAAATTGAGCGTCTAAAAAATAAACTGACTCATCGCGAGAGGATCGAGGCTGAACTCTTGACCCGTATAGATACACTCGAAAAGACGGTCCAATATTGGAAAATGCAGTGTGAAGGGGTGTACATCAACTAAAGGTTCAGACCATAGTACAAATATGGAACACATAATCGCACTCGAGGCGATTTGGCCGTCCCTTTCAAAATCTGATAAAACAAATATTAATAAGAGAATTCAGATTATGAAAGGGGCATCTCAAAGATCTCATAAGAAATGGACCCCCGAGGAGTCTTCTAGGATGCAGGAACTCTGGATGTCTGGGCTTCCTGTAAATGTCATAGCGCAAAATTTAGAACGTTCAGAACTTGCGATCAAGTGTCATTTATGGAACCTCGGTCAACCTAGACAGCCCGAACTTGTGACTCTGGAAAATGCCCAAATTGGTGATGAGGTTTTTAGAGGGCCCGACCTATTTTTACCTCCAAAATATGTACGGGGAAAAATTACAAAAATTATTCATGAATGCGAGACGGTCTGGGTTCAATGGGAAGGTCTTAATTATGAAAAGTCGGCCCGTTTAGGATTTTCTGGAAAGTTTGACTTGACCAAGGCTCCTCAGTAATACTTAAGGAAAGTTTATCCCTAATAACCAATGGACCGTCTCACCGTTCTTAAAGATAACATCGCTCGCTTTGAGGAACAGTACTCGAGCCCGGTTGAGGGAAGTCCGTGTAGGATTCCCAACGCGTCCCAAATGGCTGTCTATGACGAGTGGGTCAAGGAACGTGATGCCATTTACCGCGCCATGATTCGCGCCAAGCTCACAGAGTTAAGGAAAGAGAGTAAAAATTCGAGTTCTGTACACGTCAAGTCTCCGCGAGCATGAGTTTTGCAAACTCGGACACAATGCCTCGCTTCCTCCTCTCCTACATCATCTACATTGTGACGGTCAACCGCGCACCCTTTGCAACGTTCGACAATCTCAAGGAAGTGAACCAGTGGATCCAGCATTACAAGGTCACGCACCCCGTTCACCCGGAGTTGAGCAGTGCGACCGTGTCGGTATACAAGTGCTTGGATCACGATATTATAGGTCAGAAGTGCTACCTCTACTCGAAAATTTGAGTCGTGAGAGCGCCAAATTAAAAGAAGACTCTCTATAAGCACACAGATAAGATGTATCAGCCGTGGTATCTAGAATACGCAAAGCGCCTCCTCGCTAGCATCCTAGGATCCAAGCCGGAGCTCGAGGGACTTTTGGAGATTGTAGTGGTTTAATGGTCAACACCTTTGTTACGTCGAGCGACTTAGTAGAGTGCGCGCGGTCCCTAGATTACCGCCGCCTAGGAAAGCAGCGTGTAGAAGCCTACCAGATATGGCGAGCTCTCAAGGGCATCACCAAGGGGTGGAAGAATCACCCAGCCGCCAAAGCATGGGAAGGGTACACCTGTGCTCTCGCCCAATACACAAACGTGATGATTGACGAGTGGATTTCACGAGGTTACAAAAACACCATGCAGAAACTGCCGCACTGCAAGACACCGCGGTTTCCTCCATGGTGGGGGTGGGAGCCCCTCATAAAATCGCACCAGGCCTCTTTGAATCGAAAGGATCCCTCGTTCTATTCGTTCGAGGTCGGGGAGTATGCGTCCTACGGTTACATATGGCCCTCAAAAGTTCCGTTAGAGTATCAGTGGGTCAAAGAGCCTGTGCTTGCGGCTCTGGCTGAGAGGGTCTAAAATTCGTGTTCTGTGCCTGCCAGTGTCCCGCTAGAGCATAAGTCTTCCAGACTCGAACACAATGGAGCTCGCCCCCGGATCTCTGATTTCGGCCGACTTCCTTCGCTCCTGCTTTCGCCATGTCACCATCATGGTTGGCTACCCTGGTTCAGGGAAGTCGACCCTTGCTTATAAACTTAGCGATACGGTCATTTCTGGGGACGTGTTAAAGACGGCCCCAAAAATGATCAAGGCGGCAGAAGAGGCCCTCAAGGCGAACCCCTCTGCATCGATCGTGTTCGATGCGACGAACGCGACAAAGGCAAGACGAGCCGAGTACGTGGCCTTTGCCAAGAGACACGGCCTGCCCGTGCGATGCATCCACGTGGCGACCCCGATCGAGGTCTCGATGGAGCGAAACAAGATGCGCGAAAAGCCCGTGCCGAACATCGCCCTGTACCTGTACCGCAAGAAGTTCGAGCAGCCCACAGCCGACGAGGGCTTAGAAATAATTGTCGTTTAAAAAGTACTTAAACCCAAGAAGCGTTGAATAACTAAATGGATCACATCTGGGTTCTGTCACACGCTCAGTATGCTCTCGAGTGCTGGTATTTTTCGAGTGAAGAAAAGGCCAAGGAGGCCAAGGAGGCTCTCATACGCAGCAGCGGGCGCAAAGAGTTTCACTTTAACATCACCAAGCAGCCGGTGGATTCTGTAGTTCTGTGACCTAGGGGCGGGCAACTCTCTTGGAATCAGGATAGGCATGTACGAAATTATTTCTTACAGTTACGATAAGGCGCACAACTTGCCCTCATAGTGAATCCTGCAATCTTTTTTAATAAACAATTAATTTTTTTAAATTTTCGAGGGAGACTGAACACTTTCTTATTCGATTTGCGTACGCATTGTTTGTTCTTAGGTCCCGACTTGCAGCAATTCTTCATTTAAATAAATCAATATTTTTGTCTAAAGAATAGTCTCGTCTACTAATCATGGAAGGTTGGATAGCAGTCACACGCACATCGACCCTCGGACAAACTCCCAGACGCGTGAGTCTTTTGAACAAGAATTATGTAGTTTGGCGCGATAAGAATTATACTCCGCGTATTCAGTCCGATGTATGCAAGCATCGGGGCGCATCCCTGTCGACCGGCAAGGTCCGCGGTGACCACATCGAGTGCCCATATCACGGATGGAAGTACTCTGAGAACACGTTTACTCGACCGTGGTCAGATATTTCAGAGTATTTCATGAATGAATACAACACATGGGAAAAGGATGGGCTCTTGTGGGTCCGCCCAATAGGTCTCCAAGGTCCTGAGCCTCCAGGAGTTCCTCATTCAACAGACCCTGGATTCAATACTGCCTGGTTCGAGACAACAATCAAACAGGCAGCCCAACTCATTATCGAAAACGGGATAGACCCGTGCCATGCCTCATGGGTTCACGCCAACCCTTTCGGCTTTGGAAGCGATGCCGAGAAACCCACAAACGTAATTCACGCAGGAAATACTATTGAATTTGATTATGTTCCAAACAAGGAAGGAATTTCAACCAAGCTCTTTGGACTTGATACAACGAAAAACTTTCACAAGTTTGTGCTGCCTTACACAACCTGGTCCGATGTTATCATACATGGGGGCAAGGTTCTCACGACCTATGTGACCCTGTGCCCTGTGAGCGACACCGAGACCAGAATGTTTGTAGGATTTTCCCAAAACTTTGGACTTCCTTCTGAGTTGTTCATTCTGATGGGCAAGGCGATAGTCGAACAGGACCGTGCAATTCTCGAAAACATAGACACGTCATATAGGTACAGGGGACTCACGGGGGAACATGATGAACTTGTAGAAACCTATCGCACTTCTCTTCACAAGCTAATATTTCGTTAGCAAAATTTCGAGTCGTGTGCGCGCCAGGGTCTTGAGAATCTCTAGAATGTCACCAAACAAACAAATGGACCGCCTCAGCATTCTTAACGCCGACATCGCTCGCTTCGAGGAGCACTACTCGAGCCCGGTTGAGGGAGGTCTCTGCCGGACTCCCAACGTGTCCCAGATTGCCGCCTATGAAGGCTGGGTCAAGGAGCGGAACGCCCTTTCCAATTACACAACTCGTGATATCGACAATGAGATTGCAAAGCTCCGCCGGAAGGAGACGGAGTTGCGCAAGACGCGCGATAACCTCTTGATCGAAGAGGTTCATCGGCTGGCGACAGCGGCAATGCCCTCTGCGGCGGCTCAGGTTGCCCGTGCCCTTCTCAATGTCCATGTGAATGAGGAAATCCCTCTCGAGCGGCTGTTCTGGATGCAGAGCGCCGAAGTGAACACTGCGGGTCTGATGCTGCAGGCCGAGTGGCGTGACCCCGCAACTATCGCAATGTTTCTGAAGAATGGGGCCGATGTAAACTTCAAGGACCGTGGAGGTTTCACGGTTCTGGACATGGTCCTTCAAGGTCACGACGGTTACTGGCGGGGTAACTCGGTTCACTGGAACCCCGAGGTTTTCAACGTGCTGGCTGAATTCAAGGTGGATCGCAAGGGTGTGACTGGCTGGGTAGTAACCGAATGCTGCGAGGGAGCTCCTCAGTATGTGCTAGACTTTCTGAATGCTGTTTAAAAAATAGACCCTCTTATTACGTATGGAGCTAAGTGTCTATGGTCCCCCGAAGATTGACTTTCTAGCCAAGAGAGATGAAAAAGAGAGGGAGTTTAAACTCGCTCTAGAACAACTTGAAGAATTTAAGAAACGTTCCCAAGAATCAATTTACCCAAAAGAAATTTATGGAATTGTAAATCCAAAAATTATGTACAACGCAGAATACATCCGTCTCCTCGAAAATACTGTACGTGCAAAAAAGTCTCTTGAAATGATTGATATAATTCTCGAGGGTCTCATGCATGAGCGAATAAAGATCCTTGAGGAATTTTTAAAATAGACATATAGTACATGTCCAGACTTCACAAGCTTGCAAACATGGAGAGTACAGGTCGTGTTCTCCGAAACGAAGTCTGGCCAGGTCCTTTTCAGCGTGTAGAAGGGGTAAAAAACAGAGCCGCACCTCTGTACCTACCGAACAAGGCGACGTGGAACAAGTTTAACAAGTTGCGTAATGAATTGTACAAGAATGTGAATAATAATGCCAACATTGTGCGTCGGTTCATAGCCAAGAATGAGGAACGCATAGCCCACGGACGCACGGCACCTCGCAACACGGCGCTCGTGTCCAAGCAGCATGCAAACAAGGCTCTGAAAATAAGCCGGGAACTTCGGGCTCTTGGAAACAAGTTGCTTTATGGTGTAAAATCACTCAACAAAATCAAGGAACGTATGAATGCCCTCGAAAAGAGCAGACAGGCTGCACGAGCCCGTGGAAGGGAAAAGGGACTTGCCATCAAGCAGTACCGGAGCCACATGCCCCCAAACAAGGAAGCAGGTCTTCCACTTGGCGGCAGTGAATATCGTAAATTGAAACAGGCATTCAATCTAAAGAAATAGACAGTAAAATTCAGGTCCTGTGTGCGTCAAAGTTTTCACGGACTCAGACATTCAACAAACACACAATGTTTACAATCATCGCCTCCTCGATCACCATTCCCGGAAAGATGAACCTGTGGACGTTTGACACGAGAGAACAAGCAGGTGCCTTTATTCTGTCCAAGGCGTACGAGGCGCAGCACTGGCATGTCATCCACTTGAGCATATACGAGTCCACTTTGAACTCGAGCGAGCCTGCAAAGCTTTCGCTCCAGAGTATCGAAGACTTTTACCGTAGATCCTGATCAGGGTCAAACCGCGTAGCATACCAAGATTTAGGAGCTTTTCGTTTTGTAACCAAGACAAATTTATATACCCGCGCCACCGCCCATTGAGGCGCAGTCGTCCCTGGTCTGCTCCCTCCCGTCTTCCATGCTTTGAGTCCCCTGTTATAGACCGTGTTTAGCGTCGAACGGCTAATCCCCGTTTGCCGAGAAATAGCATTCTTATTAAACTTTAGACCAGGATAGGTCTTGTGAAAGAGCTGGGTCCAGTGCGACTTTTTCTTCGCGCCACCCACGTTTGATTTTCCAAGGGACAGTTTCTTGTAAGGGGTTGCCCGTCTCTTGAGAAGCTCCTTTTCGCGAGCCAACTTGAGGGGTCTCGTGAGACCTGCAAAATATCTTTCAGGCCAACTTTTTGTGACTACAATGTGCCGTGGATGTCTCTTCATATTAAAGACTTGGATTTTATTTAAAGTATGACGAAAGCGACAATTCCTCGGGCTCTTCGTGAACGCGTGTGGCTAACCTACATAGGGCGTAAATTTGAGCACAAGTGTCTTGTGACGTGGTGCGAAAATATCATATCAGTCTTTGATTTCGAGACGGGTCATGACATTCCTGAGAGCAGAGGGGGCACGATGGACATTGAAAACCTTCGCCCAATTTGTGCAAAGTGTAATAGGTCAATGTCGGATAATTACACAATCCAGGAATTCTCAGCAATCTCCAAGAGGTCATCCAAGTTATGGGAGTGTTTCAAGTACGTTTCTTAAAGATAGACAGCGTGAGTAATCTAAAAGATGTGTGGAATCTTCGCCGGAACGAAGCCCCCTCCCGCAAACAAATTGACCCACCGCGGTCCAGATGCGTTTTCGCATGTTTGTGTCGGTGACATGCATCTCATGTTTTGGCGTCTTGCCATCAATGGTCTAGGAAGTGTAGGAAGCCAGCCCATCGAATGCAACGGTAAACATCTCATTGCAAATGCTGAAATTTACAATCACGTAGAGCTCGGGGGCGCACCTGGAGAGTCTGACTGTAACGTCATCTTGCCCCTGATTGAGGAGCACGGTCTTTTCCGCGCGTGCGAACTTATGAGCGGTGATTTCGCCTTTGTGTACACAGATGGTGAGCACATGTGGGCAGCTCGTGACCGTGTCGGCGTCCGTCCGCTCTTTTACTGCAAGTACCCCGGGGGTATCTCTTTCGCATCTGAGATCAAGGCTCTGACGCACATCGGGGGTCTTGTGGAAATTTTCCCACCCGGTCATCTCTATGACCCAAAACTCAACCGGTTCATTTGCTGGGCACCCAACTACTGGGATCACCCACGAGATGATGACGACGTGGACTTTGTAAGGAGCCACATCCGTCACTTGTTGACTGAGGCTGTCGAGAAGCGTGTTCACAATACCGAACGTTCTGTCGGTTTTTTCCTGAGTGGAGGGCTTGACTCTTCGATAATTGCGGCACTTGGAAAGAAGTTTTTGGGAAAGATTCGAACCTTTTCCATAGGTCTCGAGGGTTCTCCGGACCTGCTGGCGGCTCGCAAGATGGCTGACTTTCTTGAATCTGATCACACTGAAGTCAAGTTTACTATTCTGGAAGGTCTCGATGCTATCCGTGACGTCATCTGGCACATCGAGACGTTTGATACGACTACTATCCGGGCATCAATTCCCATGTATCTTTTGAGCAAATACATCAAGGAGAATACCGATATCCGCGTGGTTCTGAGCGGTGAGGGGTCTGACGAGCTCTTTGGAGGGTACCTGTACTTTCACGGTGCGCCAAATGTGGAAGCCTTTCTAGGCGACACAACGCGCCTTGTTCGAGAGGTCCATCTCTTTGACGTGCTTCGGGCAGACCGCACGACTGCAGCACATGGGCTTGAGCTGCGCGTTCCATTCTTTGATCGTGATGTGATCGATTATGTTATGGATGGATTTTCTCCAGAACTAAAGATGCCTCAAGGAAAATGGGAAAAGTACATTTTGCGCGAGGCGTTTGAGGATATTCTTCCCCGTGAGATTTGCTGGCGCCAGAAGAATGGGATGAGTGACGCAGTAGGGTACGACTGGGTCAACGCGCTCAAGAGTTGGGGAGAGGATAAGTACTACCGCATCTTTGAGCAATACTTTGGACGGAACAAACACTTGTGCCCTCACATGTGGATGCCAAAGTGGTCGAATGCTACAGACCCGAGCGCACGGTTCCTCCCTAATTTTTCATCTTAATAAATGTAAATGTCTGATCAGCTTGCCCAAATAAATCAACAACTTTCAAGTCTGGGCGCAACCCATTTTCACACTGTCCAAAATCAAATACAAAATCTTAAAACACAACTTGCCTCAATGGACAAGACAAATGTAACTCTTTATTCAAGTACCCTTGAGCGTTTGTATAAACTTCAGAACATGTATACATCATCCAACGTCACACAAATCCAGGACCTCTTGAATCAAAAAATACAATTGCTAGAGTCTGTAATTAATTTATAATTTTAAATTATGGAAATTGAAAATTTCTCTCCAAGAAATTCTAAAATTCTAAAATGGATTCCAGTAGCCGCTTTGACCGTGAGCAGTGTAAGCTTCCTTTTTGCCCTGTGCGTACTTTACCCATGGCATCTTGAACTGTCCCGGCAGTTTGCCGACATGCAACATGCATGCTTAATTAAAGAAAATAGTCCCTACTAAAACATGGAGCATTACATTCACCAGCCTATGTATACATATCTAGGAAACAAGCGAAAGCTTCTTGACGGAATTGTCCAGTCAGTCAATGACGTCAAGGTGCGGCTTGGAAAGGACAAGCTCAGGCTCATGGATGGGTTCACAGGATCAACCGTTGTTGCGCGGGCTCTCGTCGAACACGCCTCTGAGCTCCACTCGAACGATCTCGAGTTATATTCGTATCTCGCAGCAAATTGCTTTTTGAAGAATCCTACAGAGACGCAGCAACGCGCCATCCGGTATCACATTGAGACTATGAACCAGTTACAGGAATGGACTCCCGGACTTGTGACGGAGCTCTATGCCCCTGCAGACACTCAGGACATTAAGCACGGGGAGAGGTGCTTCTTCACTCATGAGAATGCTCTGCGTATCGACACGTGGCGCAAATATGTAGACACCGTCGAACCTGATCTCAAGGATTGGTGTCTTGTCCCAATCCTGGTCCAGATGGCTATTCACGCAAACAGTATGGGACATTTCAGGGCATTTATCAAGGATAAGAATGACGTAGGGACATTTTCTTCAAATAACCGAACTGATCCACTTGTCTTGCAGTGCCCAATTTGGCACACCTCTGATGCGAAAATTCACACGCACAACATGTCAACGAATGATCTCATCAAGACAATGACCGACGGGTCTCTCGATTTGATTTATTATGACCCGCCGTACAATCATCACGAATATGGGGCGTTCTATTTTCTTCTAAACGTTGTGGCAAAGAATGAGCGTCCTACAAATGTGAACCAAGTGACGGGACTGCCCAAAGATCGCGTCAAGTCTGATTACAACTCGAAGCGCTATGTCTTCGATGCTATGAAGGATCTCCTAAAAGAATCTACGCGCGTCTCCAAATATGTGCTCGTGTCTTATAACGACGAGGGCATTTTGGGAGAGGCGGATTGGCAAAAGTTACTTGCCGATTACGCAACTGAGCGTCAGGTTCGAACCTATCAGCGGTACACTGGGCGTGGGACAAAGACTGGCGAGGGTCGAGGCGAGGTCCAGGAAATATTGTATCTCATCACTCGTCGTGAAGTATCTCCTCAATAGCTTGAAGACGGCGTTCAAGGTACGTGAACGCGAGAGACGTTATCAAAAGGATAGATCCTACAAATATTCCGAAACCCATAAGTTCAACTGGCATGTAATAATCTAGATATCAGTTCTTTTATAACAATAACAGTTACAACAACTAAAAAAAACACAAAAAGAGCTTCAATTTTGTGTCTCCATATACACAAAATACCCGTTTTTTGAGCGAGTCCTCTCATGAGGTGAACTGAAAAGCACTCGGGTTTTGGATTGTGCCATTCAAAAAGTTCATTAAATGTGTTTGAAGGAAGTATTTTAATTTTATTTTTGAATTCTGGTTTTTGTAAAATCTGTTCACAAAACGCACCTTGCTCGTAGTTTGGACCTGCCCACCGATCATCCGTCTTCCACTTTCCTTCGGCGTCCCGTGACCATTTTGACGGGTCATACAAAGACATCCACTTTTGTACAAGAGCTTTTCCTCCGTCGTTATTTCTTACACAAAAGACCCCCGCGTTGAACCAGTCTTCCGAATCTTTTGGATCATCCGGGTCATGTGCAGCGATAAAGTCAATGTCAGGGTCCATCATCTTCCGTGGATCCTTTTCAAAGTCCCAGATGTAAATATCTGAATCAAACCATAGTACATATTCACACGATGGGTTTTCATTCATAAGATCATTTAATTTGAAAACCTTCCACCAGTAGTGAACCATGTCATCTCTGTATCCGTCGTATCTCTGATAATTTATGCCTTTGTATTCACACCAATCCTTTATGGTGTCCATGAGCGCGTCGACGTTTTCGTTTTTACGATTTTCAATCTGGAATGCTATAGATTCCATCCTGATATATCATGTGAAAAAAATATTTACCCTTTTTAATGGTGATAACGAGTGGACCTCGGGGTACAATTTTGAAAGGTAAAAGACATAAAATTTATAAAATTGTAGAGAACAGTATCGGAGAGCCATGGTTTTGGAGCATGATACGAAACCCCCTACGTGGAAATAATTATGCAATTCACAAGAATGGTAAACTTGCTGGGTTTGCCATAATGGGCAAGAACCTTCCTAATCTTGGAGGGAGTGCCTATATATTCCTGATAGGGGCACGTCCAGGTCAAGGCTACGGGTCCGAGCTCCTTGCGCAAATTATCAAAGATGCGAAGCGTCGGAAACTCAAGTACATCTTTCTAGAACCTACAGAGGAACGAGTTCGAATATGGTACAGGAAATTTGGATTTAAAAATATTAACCCTGATCTTATGGCTCTCAATCTTAGTACACGAACACCACTTTCTCCGCGGACATCACGGTCCGCATCCGTCCGATCAGCTTCTCGATCTGCGCCTTCTCCCCGTCGTCAAACGCCCCGGACTCGAACTGTTGGCTCAGTTCGGTCAAATCATCATTCGTAATGACCATGGGCTTGTTTCCCCAGTTGAGCGTGTATGAATCTCCGAAATCATATGCCTGGTTAAACTCATCTCTCGTCTTGAATGTCCGGTCCTGGTACAAGTTGTTGATCCAACTCGCCATGTCCGGATCCTTAAACTCCCCAAGCTTTTGGCGGAATTTAGGAAGCGAAAAGTTCACAAATTTGCGCTTGGGAGCAAACTTAGAGGGAACGCATGCAAACTTGATAATGAAGTTGGTAGCCATTGTCCTTGGCTCTCACGTTATACGGTGGTTGAGTGAACGTCTGTACTATGAAAACTGTGCCGGTTTTGTAACCTCAATTTTTGCGTACTCTTCCCCCACGTGTCAGGGACTTCGTTGGGTCGCAGATACAGTGGCGACCAATACATTTGCACTCGTGGGTGCAGCGGCAGTTAAGGCTGTGGACCTCTTGTATAACAAGTAAACATGGCTTCATTCGCCTTCCTTCTCGATCGCTCTGGCTCTATGGATTCGTGCCGTAGTGACGTCATTGGAGGGTTCAACTCGTTTGTAAAGGAGCAGGATCCAAATGCGACTCTAACTCTTGTTCAATTCGATCACGAGTATCTTGTCTCCTATTCAGATGTCAAAATGTCGGATGTTCAGCCACTGACCGAGAAGACGTACACGCCTCGTGGGTCAACAGCTCTATTGGATGCTATTGGTCAATTTATTAAGAGTTCTTCCGGAACCAAGGTGGTTGCAATCTTCACGGACGGTCTTGAGAATTCTTCCCAAAAGTTCACCAAGGCTCACATCAAGGACCTCGTGGACCAGAAGACGAATGAGGGCTGGAAGTTTGTGTACATGGGGGCGAACCAGGATGCATTTGCAGAGGCGGGATCAATTGGCATAGCTGCTAAGAATACTATGGAGTACGACACGAACAAGACACCTCAGGCGTTTGCTCGATTGAGTGCTACACTTTCTCAGGCTTGATTAATCTCTTTGAGAAGTTGAGCACTTTTTACAAGATGATTCGCACGTTCTGCAGCTAGTTGTGATTGACGATACAGTGATTCTTCTATTGATGGAAGATTTCCAGCGGGGGCGGCGGATGGGGCGACAGAGGGCATGAACTCTCCAAGCGGGGCAGCTCGTGAGGGTTTTATAATTACATGAAAGTTTAATATAATACCTATTGAAGCTATAGCGACCATTGCAGCATTTGCGTTCCACCAATTGTCTCTAGGGTTTGTTCCGTCTCTTATATATGAAGCACCTTTTATAAAGGCAAAAATGCAAATTGCAACATTTACAATTGCAATGAATGCATCCATTGTATTATTTGTATATTATTTTCTGCCCGAGAACTTTCTCCGTCTTCCTGAGCGCTTGTTGAAAATTTGGTTCTGACCAGAGAAGCCACCGAGACCAAAAGCCTGCGCTCTTAGCTCCAGATCGTCTCCAGTTTTCCGTCTTACGGTGGCGCATAATGTACCGCTTCATACGTTCACGGTCCTTGTGAATCGTATAATCCGAGTAACCCTTGGCTCCGAATCTCACGATGGTTCCATCGGGAAATTGAGCCATGAATTTATGCTTTGCATTATTGGATTTTTTGAGAGTTACAGTCATCTGAAACTAATTCTTACAGCTATATAAATTAGGAGAGCAAGTATGATGACGTTAAAAACAATGTAGCCTGTTAACCAAGGGTACGCAGCCCTTACTGCGTTATTATCGAGTACCATATTTAGTATCTGTTTACTAAAGGGCTCATCCGTCTCGTCGTCTGACAACATGGATCGCTACTTTAGAAATGACTTACAAAAAAAGGACTATGAATTTACGAAACTTGGGCGCGCTGTGTGTATCCTAGGAAAGACGGGCATAGGTAAAACGTGGGCAGTCCATGACGCGCTGGATCCATGCATAGAGATTACAGCCGATACGCTCAAGTCGAAGCAAGAGACTCTGGAACTTTTGAACAAAATTCGTGGAACAAAAATTCCAGTAATTTTGGATGAATATGAATGCGTCGTCGGTCTCGTTGGACTCAAAGAGATTACAGAGGTGCCCACAGAAAGTTACTTTATTGTAATATCACAAATTCCTGTAAAATTTGATTTTGAAATTGTAACATATAATTTCCCTGTACCAACTCGTGAAGACATGAAACGTATAGTTCCTGATGCGACAGATGCAATGATTGATGCATCGGGAGGCGATATACGCTGGGTCATCCAAGCGAGTACTTTTAAATCAGATTTCAAAGATGACTTCCAGGGACCGAAAGATTTTGTAACATCTCTTGTGTCTAAAACAACACGAGTGAACCCTGCACGTTTCATAGGTCATCCTCTTGCTGAGCCTGGAAATATGGCTTCAATTATTAATGCAAATTATCTAGATTCACAAAATGTAAATTATGAAAAAGTTTCTGACCTCTTGAGCAGTGCTGATATTATAGAAGATGTCGTGTACTCTGGAGACTGGGAGCTCCTTCCCTACTTTAACATCTGGGGATGCATTCTTCCAGCAATTGAGATTGGTCACACCCTTGGACAGAACCTCAAACCGGGGAGCTCGTGGACCAAGTATCAGAACATGTGCATGCGTCGCAAGAAGATCAAGGCCATGTACGAGCGAGTTCCCAGGATGCATCAAGACCTCGACGGAACGCTCCTTCTCATGGATTACATAGACAAGGGTGAAACTGGTCTTCTCAATGAGTACGGGTTCAAAAAAGAGGATATAGACTTGCTGAACCACCTGAGCCTGTTCCGCAAGTTAAAGGCTAAGACCGTAAGTCATTTGAAGAAATGTGTGAGTGCGCCGTAGAAGAGTTTGTCAAGGTTCAGGGGTCGGAGATTTACTTTCACTGTGAAGTATGTGAAGCGACAGTTCTTGAATTAAATTTAAAATTAAAAAATCTAGAAATTGATCTGGTCAAGAAGCATCTCGATCTAGGACTTGACCATATCAAACCTGAGATTCGGATATTCATTAGATCCGATGGAGGGGACATGCATGCAGGACTGAGTGCCATGGATTGCATCACTTCTATGAAGCGATGCAAGGTTCGGACAATTGCTGACGGGGTATGCGCGTCTGCAGCGACGTTCATCCTCATGGGAGGGAGGACCAGGTACATGACAAAGAACTCGTATGTGATGATCCACCAACTGAACCTTGACGGAACGTGGGGCAAATACGAGGACTTCAAAGACCAGATGGAAAATCTGGAAAATTTTATGAAAAAATTTAAGGAAATTTATCTTGAAGAAACTGTGATACCTTCTGAAAAACTTGATGAGATTCTCAAGCGAGATGTGTACTTTGATTCAAGTGCGTGTTTGGAATACAAAGTTGTAGACGGTATCTGGTAAATTACTCATCCTTTGACTCAACTTCCTCGACGACTGGGACCTCCTCCTCCTCTTCCTCATCGCTGCTGCTCTCCTCAACCACTGGTTTCTTGAACGTAACCTTGGGAGCTGGGCGAGGGCGAGGAGGGCGCTGAATCTTAATTGCACCACTGTTAAACTTCTGGGTAAACTTCTTGTACAGGAAGTAACCTATGATCAGAATGGCGACAACTGCCACAATATTGAGAATGCTAAATGGAGATTTAGAACGGATAGACTCGATGTTTGCACGCTTGGCGTGATCTACGACTGGTACGAACGAGTTCATATAAAGAGAATTGAGGTTTTTTCCCCGCCAGGTTTCCGCGATCCCTGGAATGTCCAAAATGGATGAAATAGAGAAGAGCTGGGCGCTGCTCGATGAATTTCGTTCCCAAAACGAGACGGTCCAAGAGATTGTTGCGCACTGGCAGTGTCCATGTGGAGGGGTCAAGGTCATCTATGATCTGCCTGTGTGTACGAGTTGCGGACGGGTCGACTCACATTACCTGTCTGACGAGCCTGAGTGGAATTCAGGCGGGGATCCAGACACGGGAAACAAGGATCCGTCTCGGGTGGGTGCACCTGTGAACACGGATCACTTTTCCGCATCCTGGGGGATGGGGACAAAGATTGTTCCCAAGTCTGGGTCCTATGCGTCGGCCCGTATGAGTCGGATCCACCACCACCTGAGTATGCACCACCGAGACCGGGCACTCTTCCATGCCTATCAGCAGTTGATGGACATTGGCTCACGGGTTCTGGGGTTGCCGGACACCGTCATGTATTCTGCAAAAATCAAGTACAAGGAATTCAACGAAGCAGTACTCACTCGCGGGGCGGTTCGCAACGGCGTCAAGGCAAATTGCATATTTCAGGCGTGTAGGGAGCACAACATATCGCGAAGCACAAAGGAGATTGCAGACGCCTTTGGAATTCCAGTTCGCGATCTGTCGAGAACTACAGAGATGTATCAAGAGCAGGTACCGGACGAAAAGGTCCACGTGATGACTGCGGCGCACCTCGTCCCGCGCTTCTTCAACGACATACAGCTTCCAGATACAGAAAAGGGCAAGACGAAGATGAAGGTTATTCGGTTTTGCAAAGAGCTCGAGGAGTCTGTGGAGCTCATGGGAAGAACTCCCAAGGCTATCGCATGCGCAGTTATATTTGTAGTGCTTGCAGGCGCGATAGATCGCGCAAGTATTTGCAAAATTTGTGACGTTTCAGTTCCAACTTTGTCGAAGATTGAAACAATAGTGAGAGCAGAGCTTAAGGAGAAGAAACTATTGTAGTGTAATGACTGTAACTCTTTTCGTTGCAACCCCTTGTTATGGAGGTATTTGTCTCCAAGCCTATGCAGAGTCCATGCTTCGTCTCCAGCGCACCTGTGCCATTCACGGGTATCAGATGCTACTCGACACTACAGAAAATGAGTCCCTTGTCCACCGCGCGCGTAATATTGCAGTTGCTCGATTTTATCAGAAAACTCAAGCGACCCATTTCCTCTTCATAGATGCGGACATTCACTTTGATCCTGAAGCAGTCATCCGTCTTATCAAATCTGGGCACGACGTAGCGGTTGCTGCGTATCCCAAGAAGACGGTCATGTGGGATCAGGCAGAGGCAGAGGTCAAGAAGGGGGCGAAAAAGGATCTTGCTCGCGTTTCTGCAGCTCTTGTGATGAATTTCAAATATCAACAGACCCAAATTAGAGATGGGTTTGCCGAGGTGCTTGACGGCCCGACGGGGTTCATGTGTATCAAGCGGGAGGTTTTCAAAAAAATGTTTGAAAAGTACCCAGAGCTTGATTGTGTAAATGACCACCAAAACAAGGATCTCGACACTTACGTGGCAGTTTTTGACTGTATGATTGATCCAGAGACACGGCGTTATCTTTCAGAGGACTATGCATTCTGTCGCCGGTGGCAGCAGATGGGTGGCCAGATCTTTGCAGACTGCATGACGGTCCTGGGACACGTAGGAAACTTGCGGTTTCAGGGAACTCTTGAAGAGAGACTTAAGGCTTAGATTCTCTTAAATTAAAAATGCAGATTCTTCACCTCTGCATGGTGACTCGTAATAAATCAATTAGCGCAACGACGCTTCATACAGCTATGAATATTCACATGCTCTGTATGCAGCGTGGAACTCACATTGAGATCCATTTTGTAGATGACAAGATGTGCCTTCCAAAGATTATAAAATCTGGAGAGCGCATCTTCTGGATGGATTATGGTACAAATTTAAACAACGAGGAGCTTCACCGTGTCGTTTCCCCTTTTGAGAATGGTGTAAGCGTCATTGTCTTCCCTTCGGTTAAGGAGGGTATTGATTGGGACATGTTTGCGAAAAAAACTCGTGAAGGTTCGAGCGAGCCCGCTTCTCAGCGTGGTCTTGTATTTGATACCGAAGTGAGCAAAAAGATTTCCGACGGACTTTACGAATGCACAAAGACATCTGCTCGTGTGTGGGCCATGGACGCCAAGCCTGTGGACAAAAAACTCCGCGGAGGAAAGACACCCGTGAGTTTACCTTTGCATGATAACTACGCAATGTTCGAATGTCTTCGCGCACAGGGTATAAAGATTGGGGCAGCGACACGAGCCAATGTTGTGTGTCACTATGTTCACGAATGTTTTGGAAATATCCTTGAATCATCCGGTGTTTCGCTCGAGCCCTAAGAACCTGAAGACTTGGAAGGAGTATAACATGATGTAGAGCAATTTGAAGAACCCGCATTCAAACATGCCATCGAAGCTGAAGTCATAACCTGGTCATCTGAACATGGAGTATAGCACACCACAGAACACGAAGAACCGCCTCCATTGATGCATGCGAGAGATGCGGAAGTGAGTGATTGCCCTGGGGGACATGTGTATGTGGTCTGTTTTGGCTTTGCACTTGGCCAGAGGAATACACCCAAGGAAATGCATACACAACAGCACACATAAGCCATCGCTATGAAAATTGTCATCTTAGAACCAAGTGTTGACATACTATTCACTTAGAGTTTTTATTTGTAATTTATACAAGTCAAAATGGAGGAATTCATCATGAATTCTTGGGGACTCACGGGAAACAGATTCCCAGGTCCCCAGCCTGTTTCTATAGAGCGGCGTCATTTCCCGCTCCTCGAGAAACAGTCATATTTAGTATGCGAAAAAAGCGATGGAGTTCGTCACCTGCTTGCAAGCTTTGCTGATGGTGTCTTTCTTGTGAACCGTTCTTTTGTTTCAGAACCTGTAAAAATCCGTGTTCCCAAGGATACGCTGCTTGATGGTGAGCTTGTGGTTACCAATGCGGGAAAGAAGGTTTTCCTTGTCTACGACGCAGTCAGGGTCAAAGGAACAGACCTTGTGAATTCCCCACTTGATGCACGCCTTGAGGCGGCTCGCAAACTCGTCAAAGGAATTATAAAAACTGCTGGAGCTGAATTTGAGATTCGAGTCAAGACTATGTGGCCCCTAACCTCCATCAAGGACATGCCGGCTCTTGATTCGTTTGAATACGAAACTGACGGAATAGTCATGACACCTGTGAATGAGCCTATTCGTACAGGAACTCATGAAACCATGTTTAAGTGGAAGCCCCGGGACAGGATCACTATTGATTTTGCAATAATGTCTGGAGCGAATTTATATGTACAACACAAAGGGATACCTTTTCTGGAAGCAGCCTTGCACAAAAAGGTGGATATACCCGATGGATCTATAGTAGAATGTGGGTACGGAAATTTAGGATGGTTTGTTGAAAAGATAAGAACGGACAAGACCTATGCGAATAATCGGCGCACGTATTTTAGAACTATTATAAATCTTCGCGAAGCAATTGAGTTGAAAGAATTTTACCGATACCATGCCATGTAGAACGACCCCTTGAGGTCTTTTGGTTCGGGAACTTGCCGAACACTTTCATCATCCTTTATGTACCACGAATCATACCGACGTACGAGAAGAGCATAGTGTCCTCCGTTCCGTATGCCGTGATGGATTATACACGAGAAGAGTCGGAGACCCTTGAATTCAAGGGGGATGTGAATTGGAAATTTACGATCATACATTGAAAAGGAAATACCAAGAACTCTTGGCCATTTCGTCACTTGGTTCCGAATAGCCGCTACCGCATGCGTCTGCCCCGAATCATCCGTGTAGTTTTCTAGAGCCACTGGGTCTTGACGCCTGTTTACGAGTGTTTCAAGTTCATCCTCGCAATCAACATCGATCAAAAGTACAGTAAATGGATTGACCCGGCTCGTCTTCCCACCAGACCATGCCACTTCTTGAGTTTCTTGTCCGTTGAAAATTCCTTGGATCAATTCCTTTCCCAATGAATTCTCAAATACATCCAAAAGAATTATGACCACCTCCTGTGCATCATGCTGTCCATGAGCAAAGTCTGGAAACTTTGAACGGAATGCCTTCAAGAGATTCTCAGGGTTCACTGGACCCGTCTGGACCCTGAACAGATCCATGACCACCGAACGATATTCTTTTGTAATTTCACAATTTCCATTATAGGAATTTTCAAAAAAATATTTTGAAAGAGGTGGAACATGTGCAAGACACTGGACTGCCGTGGAGAAATAGCATGTGTTGCCGAGATTCACGAGTCCTCTCATCTCTTAGAGAGATGGAGCGTTTTGTTTCTATCAGAAAGATGCACCCTCAGAGTCGCAATTTGTTCAATGAGTGGGATCCGCTCATCCAAAAGTACAAGAACCTTCCAAATGTGGAGGTTGAGATTCGGCTCGGTCGCAAGTCCAAGACCACCTTTGATACAAATGTAGGAAAGGATGCTTTTGAAAAGGTTTTCCGTGCTCTTGTAAAGTACGAGGGCTGGGAAACGAGCCGGCATTCCAAGGCGACTGTGTATTACTTTGAGGGGTCCCGCCGTCTCACGGTCGACGAGGAGTCTGACGAGCAGGACGGGTGCACAAAGTCTCGGGTGTGCACAAACGACTTCAAGATTGAGGATTCGAGCCTGGATGTGCGGCTTGGTATTTCCACAGAGGAGCCGTGGGAGTATGACGGGGAGGAGGTGAGCACCGAGCAAAAGGACAAGGAGCGTTGGTCTTTTGTTCGGAAGAATTTGTCTATTGATTTAACAATCATCAAGGGAACTCCTGACGACAAGGATTCTGATGACGACACAATTTATCAAATTGAGCTTGAAATTATCAAGCCACGTGATGTTTCTTCAGAGAAGGAACTTTTCAATATTTTGTACAAGATTTTTGACGTTCTCAAGTGCGTTTGACCTTGCGCTTCAGACGACCGACTGCGCCAGTGGGTGGCGCCTTTGCGACCACGTTAGAATTCCATTTTGCTTTGAGTTTCTTCAATTGCGCATCCGTCATTTTTCCTTTGACGGCTGCACGAATTTCATTCCATGTCCAGTTCTTCTTCGAGTTCAATCCAGCAATTTCTAGCGCGTTTGAAAAGTTTGCAGAGTTTTTAGGAATATTATAAACATAATTGAGTGTCTGGTTCTTGGGCGCACGAGGCTTCTTGGGAAACTCACGCCCGCGGAACAGGTACTGGTTCTTTATGAACCGTTTGTAGGCTGAGTTTATGTCCGCCTTGAGTGGCTTCCCTCGTGCACCCGTCGGCAGGCTCTTGTAAATTTTCATAAACTCTGCTTCGTTTCCGTTGTGATACAAATTATTTCCCAAATTTTGTCTAATTTTATATTGATAATTCAACTCAAGTGCAAAGTTATTATTCCCCTCGGATGACACGGAACCTTGCGGGCTCGGTTTCTTGGGCGGGGCTGGCATTTTAATATTCAACGGGAATGCCTTGGATTTTATGTGAGCAATTATATTCGCCGGCTTCATCTTGGCATTCACTTGTGCGATATTGGCGTTTCGTGCAATGGCTATGAGCTCCGCCTTTGTGAGGCGCGTTGCCTGCTTTCCGTTAATCTTGAGTGAGCCATTCTTCTCCTTTGTAAAGTTGTGAAACTTTTTTGAATTATTTATTTTTACATTGTTGGAAATTTTAAAAATTTCCCGAACAGCTTTTGGAATATTTCGGCCAGCCTTGGTGTAGGTGGATATGACCGTCTTGCGACCAGCTGCTATCCCCTTGGGAATGGCGTAAAAGTAAGGCTGTCCGCCAGCTCCCGGGCGCACGTAGTATCCGTTCTTGACTGCGTTCCAGCTTGAAGCGCGCCGCGCGGCAGGACCCGAGTACTCCGTCTTGTTCGACGCGACATTGAGCGGAGCTCCTGCGTTTCTGAAGATTCGCATAGTTGATTCGGGAATGGGCTGTCCGGCTGCTTCGAACGCCTTGCGCACCTTGGTTGCGAGTGGCCCGAGATCCACCGTGCCGTTGAGAATGGTAGGTCCCTGTTCAAGTTTGCGGTAGTACTCATATGGATAAAGGCGGGGCTGACCGTCTGGACCTGGACGAATGTACCACCCACGCGGGACAGGACTTATGAGTTTGTCCCACGTGCCCGCGGACGGGTTCCTGTTCATGGCCCGTGTTGATGCGTATGACCCAAACACCTCATCTGCGTAAAATTTGTACTTTGTAAAAAACTGCTTGAAAAGTTCTGGCGGGATATCTACGTACTTTGAAGAGAACAGAATTGTTCCATTGGAAAAAAACTGAAATGTAATCTTGGGCTTGGCAAACTTTACAGTCAACGCGGGAGCTCGTACCTCTGGAAGTATCTCCTTTGGTTTTTCTTCGAGCATGCCTTCGGGAATATTGTGAACTATATAATTGCGAAATACTGGAAGGTCGATAGACTTGTTCACTTTGAATTTGCCGTTAATGTTATTGATTGTAGGCGTCATACGTATAGTAGCTGCTGGCACCCACTTGTTCTTTATGCAGAGCCGATAAATTTCCTCGTAATTTGCGGGACCACTTATCTGTATCTGACTTGACTGAAACACAACGGTTGTCTTTCCGTGCTTGGCTGCGACATACTTGACATGTTCCGCGCCTTCACCTATCCACCCGCGCCCTTTTACATACCGGATCCGAGGTTTTGAACGCAGAGTCAGGTATCCTGCAACCTCTGTGAAGCCGACAGGAGCTGATTCAAATATAGAACTCAGAGTTACTGGTATCTTTAAAGTACTAATTGTTGATATTACAGATGGTTTTGAAATTTTAAATCCTAGTCCGGTATTTTCCGAAGAATTCCTTTTTCTCCGGAAGATTGCCTGAATCTTTCGAGCCGCCTCTGCCATCTACTATGTTTCGCATATTTTAATCTGTCATTGGAATATCGATCCCAAATATGAAAGGCTGTGAAGAGTACAAAGTCCCGTTGTACTCGCGCGATTCCGTCCTGACCTCAATTTCGCGCGAGCTGAACGGACCTGCGTAAAAGTCCTGGTTGAAACGCACCGTCCCAAGATTGTTCTCGCGGCAGTGCGTGTTGAAGTGCGTAACAAATGTCCTCTGAGGAATGAAGAGGTCCTTTCCGAACCGAACCTTTTCGGAGCACAGGAAATGCTGGAGCGAGTTGGTGACTGTTGCGATCTGGGTCTGAATCTTACGAAAGTATCCTGGAAGAACATTCCAAATGTCCTTGTCTGCGTATTTGTGAGCATAATCGAGGTAGGCCCGAATGCATTTGCACATGATTGCAGGAAGTTCCTTCTCGAGCTTGTGCTCCAGGTGTGGGTCAGAAACCTCCGGAGCAATCTGGCGCCCAAAGTTGACGGTTGCAAGACGGCGCAGAATTGATCCTGAGTTGTCCTTCCAGTTTGGAACCTCATTCCCGCCCAGAATACCTGGAGTCTTCCACTGCAAACTCACAGCCGACTCATTCTTGCGCGCAATGCTCACATCCTCGCCAGACACGAGAGACTGGAACTCTGCCTGCTCGAGCGCTAGATCGCCCTTGACCTCTGGGCTGATGAAGACGAACCCCTTGTAAATACTTGAGAGACCGAATTTACGCTCGATATTGTTCGAAAGAGTCGCGACATCCTCACACTCGTAAAACTTGCGGCAGACCTTGGTGATCAGCGTCGACTTTCCAGACTGGGCGATACCCTTGAGGAACGGGATAATTTGCCACCCGTCAAGCTCGTTTACATCAAAGCACAGACGACCGATGAAGACGTAGATCCACCGACACACAGCCTCTTCGAATTTCTGATAATCAAGAACAAGCTGCATATTCGGAGTTGGAATAGTGTACCAGTCCTCCTTGTCATCGTGAGGGTCAAACGGAAGGTCAAAGTACTTGCAGCTTACAAGAGTCGGGTCGAGCTCGTGAAATTCGTGAGAGTTGTAAGGGTAAAACTTGATGCGATACTGTTCAGTCTTTGCGTCCCAGTCCTTTCCCACGAGCAGACCATTCTGAAACGACCAAACGTGCCGATCCTTTTGAATTTCCTGAAACTGAAAGTCGTGACAGTTGTTCAAGTGACGCTCGAGATCCGCAACGAGATTTCCACGGCTCGTGAGCTGCTTCCAACGCTCGGGCTCATCCTCCTTTTGAGTCGTGTCGTAAATGAATTTCTTAATCTCCTTGACCGGTCGCCACGCCCGAGTGTTGCGAATCTGCACACAACACTGACCCTTGTACCGACGATAGCCCTCGTCATACGCCTTGGAAAGGAGATACAAAAGCAGCTTTTGATACGGACTCGTGGTTTCGTCATCCTTCAGAGATGTGTCACTGTCATCAATCGCAAGAGTCGGGTTGTTGATCCGATTGAAACGCCTGTCCCAATTCTTAAACTGCTCAAACATCTCCTTGCGGTCTGTTATGAGCCGGCGGACACGAAACTCGAGAGTAAACTCGTCATCGTTAATGTCCTTGCTTGAATTTTTACTAATTCCCATAGACTCAATTCGAGCCAAGATATTCCTGCATTTGTTAATGTACAGGTCCTTACTGTCTCGAATTTCGCGTTCCTTGTATTCAATAGGAAACTTGTCAGAGTCTCGCCTCTGGGACACTGGAAACAAGACGAACGCCCAAGCATTCGCAGCTGCAAGTGAATTTCCCCGAGCATGAAACAAAGATTCTTTTTCCATTTTCAAAATATAGGTGCAAAAATCTTGTTCGGTCCACGTGTTGACTTCATTTGTTTGTTTGACATTTCGAATAGCCTCAACGTGCTCAGGCGTAATGTCACGGTTTATTGTGTGAACCTCCATGTTCTATTAGCACCGGTCTTTTTTAAGCCGTCTCCTCCACAGGGCTTGAAGGAGGGGCTGACACACATTTGCAGACGGAAGCCTTGCCAATTGCAGAAAGAATCTTTACGAGAATCTTGTTCTGGAGTTCTAGGCTCGTTGCAATCCGCTCTGTGGCATCCTTGGTGGACACGAGCGCAGTGGCGATAGTCTCACCCTCATCAGTCGCCAGGAGGCTGCCTAGAGCCTCGAACATATCAGGGTACTCCTCCATCTCATCATCCTCCTCATCCAGATCAATTTCCTCCTCGGGCATGGGCTTGGGTGGGGGCTGGGCACGGCGAGACATGTAATTTGGGTCAAGAAATTAAGCATGTTGATTTTTCGCATGAAACTATTTTCGCAGCTAATACTAAATGCCTGGTGGTGGTTTGCTTCAACTTGTCGCTTATGGCGCCCAGGATGTGTACCTGACGGGCAGCCCAAAGGTGACCTTTTTCCAATCTTCTTATCGCCGTCACACGAATTTTGCAATGGAGCTGGTCCAGCAGAATCTGTCAGGCGCTGGTGGAAACGGCGGTCTCCAGTCGGTTGTAATTTCCCGTTCTGGTGACCTGGTCGGCGACATGTTTGTTGCCCTGACTCCAACGACTACTTCTGCAGCTCAGCTGACGACTAACAATTCCGTAGCAGATATGTGCTGGGTAGCAGAGCGTGCTTTTGATTCAATTAGCCTTTACATTGGTGGTCAGCTGATTGATAAGCATTACCAGACGTGGTTCCGCCTGTTTGCTGAGGTCTTTCTGCCAGAGAGCAAAAAGATAAACTACGGCAAAATGACGTCACTCTCACTGAATCAGAATAACCTTACAGGCACAAACACGTCCGTTGCCAAGGTTCATCTTCCTTTGATGTTCTTTTTCAACCGTTTTCCAGGTCTGTTTCTCCCACTGATTGCTCTTCAGTACCACGAGGTCCGTATCGATTTCCAAATTTCAGCAGTTTTTTCCAACTATTTTGGAACAAACCCCATCGAGGTCTGGGCAAACTACATGTACCTTGACACCAAGGAGCGTGATGCATTCGCAAAGCTGAACCATGAGTATCTGATTGAGCAGGTTCAGTACGTAGCACCCGACCCAGTAGGCGTTTCAAGTGAGAATGCCCCTTCAATTATTCGCATGCAGTTCAATCACCCAGTCAAGGAGATTATTTGGTGCTACATGAACCCATCGTACCCACAGAACACAAATGCCATGTGGAACTTTACGAGTGGTACAGCAAACGTAAATGTAACCGTCGACACGAATAAGATTGCCCTGAACGGTACAAATGTCAGTCCTCATACTCTAGGTTCCCCTGTACTATTCATTCCGCCAAGCCTTACAAACTCTTCGAATCTTTACGTGTATCAAACCAGTGCCGTTACGACTGGGTCCAATATTGCAGTCCAGTCCAATGTCCTCACAGGAAACGCCATGTGGATCGAAGAGGGCGTGCCATATTTCCCCAACTCAAACACAGCATATGGCTACGAGGTTGGCCCCCTTCACCAGTTCAAGTTCCTTCTCAACGGAACTGACCGGTTTGTTCCCCAGCCAGGGAATTACTTTAACAGCTATCAGCCGTACCAGTATCACATGGGCACGCCTTACCCAGGAATTTACGTTTATTCATTTGCTCTCAAGCCACAGGACCTTCAGCCAAGTGGTACATGCAACTTCTCCCGTATAGACATTGCCCAGGCGGCTGTGTACCTGAAGACGGGTATGCCTACGAATCTACTCCAGCGGATGTATGCCGTGAACTACAACATCCTTCGGATACAATCAGGACTTGGAGGTCTGGCATTCTCGAACTAGAGAAACTCGTAAAATTTTTTTCTTTGCTAATATTACAAAATGGGTGGTGGTCTTATGCAGCTCGTAGCCTATGGCGCTCAGGATGTTTACCTCACGGGTCAGCCCAAGGTGACCTTTTTCCAGGCGGTCTACAAGCGTCACACCAACTTTGCGATGGAGAACATCCAGCAGACGGTGAACGGCACCCCCACCAACGGTGGCCGTGTGTCCGTGACGATTGCCCGCAACGGCGATCTGGTCGGTAATATGTATGTGGCTCTTCTTCCCAGCGGCTCTCTGCTGACGACCACGTCCACCAACACTCTCGCTCCAGACACGTGCTGGATTGCCGAGCGTGCAATTGCCGATATCGAGCTGACGATTGGTGGCCAGCGCATTGACAAGCACTACCAGATGTGGTTCCGTCTGTACGCCGAGGTGTTCCTGGGCGAGTCCGACAAGATTGCATATGGCAAGCTGGCTTCCACGTCTGTTACCCTGGATTCCTCAACGAACAAGACCTACGTGTACCTGCCACTGCTCTTCTTCTTCAACCGCAACCCAGGCCTGTACCTGCCCCTGATTGCCCTGCAGTACCACGAGGTCCGCATGGATTTCGACCTGACCAACTACTACTCCAGCTATTTCGGTTCCAACGCTCTGGAGGTCTGGGCCAACTATGTGTACCTGGACACGGAGGAGCGCCGCCGCTTCGCCCAGAAGGGCCACGAGTACCTGATTGAGCAGGTCCAGCACACGGGCGGTGATGCCATCTCCGCTGCCAGCTCCACGATCCGCCTGTCCTTCAACCACCCAGTGAAGGAGCTGATCTGGTGCTACGCCAACACGGTCGCTGCCGCCAACAACAGCATGTGGAACTTCTCCACGTCTTGCGCTAACGTGCAGGTGACCGTGTCTTCCAACGCCTTCTCCGTGATCGGCGCCATGCCCCACGAGGTTGGCTGCCCACGCCTGAGCGCCAACATTGTTGCCCTGACCGGCCAGTCCCTGCTGTCCAACACGGTCGGTGGTGTGTACTGGTTCGAGGAGGGTACGTCCAACGCTTGGGGTGCTCTGGCCCAGAGCGGCGGGTGGGAGACGGGTCCTCTGCTCAACTTCAAGGTTATCCTCAACGGACAGGACCGCTTCAAGGAGCAGATCGGCAAGTACTTCAACCAGTACCAGCCCCTGGTCTACCACACGGGCACGCCATATGTTGGTATCTACGTGTACTCCTTTGCCCTGCAGCCAGAGGAGCACCAGCCAACCGGCACGTGCAACTTCTCTCGTATCGACAATGCCCAGGTCGCAGTGAACCTGAAGACCAACTACACGACCCCTCTGCAGAAGATGTTCGCAGTGAACTACAACATCCTGCGTATCCAGTCTGGCATGGGTGGCCTTGCCTTCTCCAACTAAACGAAAAACAAAAAAAAGTCGAAACCGGTTCGCCGGGCTTCGGCCCCAAGATTATTTCAGTAATCTTGGAGTCGAAACTTTACCTTGCTACAACCTTCCATTCAGAATTCGTACATGAAAACTCTTGCTCAATTACCCACGCACAATCCTCTGGCTTGAATGATGGAGAACAGCAGAAGACGTCAATGTAGACCATGTTATCTTCTGGATACGTGTGAGCACTGAAATGGCTCTCAGCCAAGACGAGCACACCCGTTGTACCTATTGGTTCAAATTGGTGAAAAGCCCGGGATACAACAGTAAACCCGCACCTTTCAGCGATTCGGTTCATAATTAATTCAAGATCTTCGCTTCGAGAAACCCAAACTCCATCGACTCGTCCAAGAAGATGTTTCATCTAGTGTCCCATCATTTTATATATAGCCAGTCCTACCGCAAATATGATGTAAATGAGGGCAAAGTAATTCTCACCCTCCTCCGCCTGAGGCGTTTTGTATTCTATGAAGCTTGCAATTCCCAGAGCTGCATACATTACAGCAAATAGCCAGAAGAAAATTGTGTTAAGGTCAGTAGCCATCTATATTATATCTATGGAGAATCTTTCTGGAGCTGATATCATTCGGCAATTAAAAATTGAAAATCCTGGCATAAGTATCGAAGACGTTCTGGACAAAACTCGGGAAATTTTGTTCAAAAGAAAATTGGAAATTGCTGGAGAACATTCAAACGTGTTTCAGTTTCTCAAAGCTCTTATAAAACTCGACATGACTCGTGAAGAGTTGGGACGGGCCCTTCCGGGTCTAAGTCACCTCGATGACGCCATCGAATTCATCAATGAAATCCCGGAGGAAGCCCCCCCGAGTTGCCTCCCCTGGAGAACTGCTGCGAAAGGAAAAACACAAGGTACATCCCGCCAACGACCATGATTGTCGACTTGATTACCTGTGTAGGAATCTTGCGCTGAGATGGCATAAACATAATCTGAATTCCAAATAGAATTATGCCTAGACCCAAAACTAGAATTATAGTAGCAGGTATCATTTAATACTTAAGGACATTTTTATTAATGTGATGAATGAATTACTCGTTCCTGGAGCCTCTGAGTGATTTTGCGTTTATAACTCGTTCTATCCCCCAAGTAGAGCCAGTCCCTGTAGAGCTCGATGAATCTTGGAAGAAGTTTGAAAAAGAGCTTGGAGGGTTCAAAACGCAGTACGCCAAGGCACGTGCTGCGGTCACAATTTCACATTCACGTCTTTCTGCTAAATATGCCGATGTTAATGTTCTCGAAATTGCTTCAAAAGTTCTCAAATCAGCCGACTTAAAGTCGAACCTCTCTACAGTAATAGAACACTTCCAGACTGCAGAGGGTATACCAGAACTGACCAAGGAGTACGGCGAGGCTCTTGGACGCGTTGAAGCTATGAAGCAGATTATGTGCGACACGAATGCTGAAAGGTACGCCCGTTTTACTTGTTTTGTGTGTATGGAGCATCTTGTTGACTGCCTGCTTGATCCGTGTAATCATGTTATGTGTGAGGTTTGTTGGGCAAAAACCAGGAGCACCCAGTGCCCTGGGTGCCGTACAGAGGTTCGAGAGGTTCGTAAAATTTTTACGCTGTCCTAAACGGTCCTGTAACTCAGTTGGTTAGAGTGCTAGTCTTATGAGCTGGAAGCCGCGGGTTCAAACCCCGCCAGGACCACGAGAGCTCGCTCTCTGGGGGGAGTTCGAGGGGGCGCCACCTCGTTAAAAACGGCAGGGGGACGCCCCAGCTGACTTTGGCGCAGTGGTAGCGCATCGGATTGTAGCTCCGCTGGTCGTGTGTTCGAATCACACAAGTCAGAATCGACCTGAGCAAGTCTCTAAAAGGCTCACCTGCTCCTGTGGCCTAATTGGTTAAGGCGTCAGACTGTTAGAGATGAATATTTCATCTCGCCGCCATCTGTAGATTGTGAGTTCAAGTCTCACCGGGAGCGTTTTTCAATTGTGTCCCAATTGAAAAACGTTCTGGAATAAAGATACGTGAAGCTAAAAAGTAATGAGAATCGTACTCAAAGATGGTTCTGTCGAATGCTCATGGGAAGTATTGAACAAGATTACAGCTTTATTCGAAGACTTTCCAACTTCTGATCATATTCCTCTTGATGTAATTTCCAAAAATTCATTTATTAAAATTATGGAATTTGCTGAGACAGGAAAGGTACCTGACGCACCAGTGGATCTCTGGTGCGTCACGAACGAACAGTACGATTATCTCAAGGAACTGTGCCTTGACGCGGATTATCTAGGGTACACTGAAATGTACAATTCAATATGTAAACTTATTGCAAATTCTTTTTGTGGAAAAACAAAGGATGAAATTGAGTTGATACTTAGTTAGCCATGTCATCGGCATCATATTTCGTACCGTTATAAAACGGCATAAATTGATTGTTACTCATGTATCCAGAGCTTGAACGCATGTACCACAAAAGCACAAGGAGGATCATGATCATAATCACCAAAGAATTCTTCATTTTACATTATGCAAATTTTTAATTTATGAGCCACCTCATCTTGTCCTGAGTTTTTGTTTGGAAGAACATGAATATGAAAACCATAAGGGGAAGAGACCTGAGTTCGCCGAGTTCTGAGTGTATGTATCCAGCCGTACCGTCAAAAGGGTAAGGAATTGCCTGTATGAATAACCTGGACCCATAGACTATAGCCGCGACTATTGCAAACTGAACGACAACCTCCAGAAACGTTCTCCACTTGGGATGCGACTTTTTAAGTTCAGGAGTTACCATGTTCAGGAGGCTCGAGACTATGAATGCGAACATGAAGCACATGGCGCCAACCCATGCAACCCCTCCAATACGTATCAGGTGTATCATTTATTTTAGAGTGAGAATATAATGAAGGATCTGGATCTGTTTATGAAGTGGGAGTACGTCTCGGAACTTGATATAAATTTGTACATTTCTGGATCAGAATTTATCAATAACCAGCCAGTGACTGCTGATGACATGAAGGTTCTCATCTCTGATTGGTGGACAAAGTGCAGGAACTTGTACTGCATCATCGACCTGAAGGACATGTCCATTCTCGGACTTGATATTCTCGGTGTTATTTGCCTCGTTCAAGATCTCGAAGATTTCAACAAGGACAACACCATGTTGAAATCTATAAAATTTATTAATTGTAATTTTTTGATAAAGTGGATCTATCGTGGGGTCAGTATAGGTATACCGTCAAGTGTACGTGAAATTATATCATTTGCTTGACCACCGTTCAAGCGCAGGACGAAATGTCTGGTGTCCAAGGAATGCATCAGGCTTTTTTGATTTTATAAATTCTATAATTTGATCTACAGAATTTCTTCTGTCGTTTGATATAAGAAACGCGGCTACGACTGCTGCACTCCTCTGCTGACCCGCCGCACAGTGTACAACAATCTTGCGATCACGGTGACTGTTAATCCACGGAATAACCTCTGTGAACGCCTGATACATTCGGTCATTCTCTTCTGGGGAATCGTTTATTGGAATACGTATTCCGTATCCCTTCATAGGCAGATCGTTTGAACAATTGATTACTATCCATTCATGATCGACATCAAGCCCCCTGAAGCTTGAAAGGTACAGATTAGGAACAATCTCGTACATACGTTTTTCAGAGAAACTTATTTTCAATTAATTACCAATGGTTGACTGGCTTTTGTTTGATGTGACTGATGAAGTCATGTACGTCAACATACTTGTCGGAAAACTCTTGGAACTCCAGCCTGATTCACTTGAAGGGGCTGATGCATTTTGTCATGAACTTTACCCGGTCCTTGACAAAATTCAGGAACTTTGCATCAAACGAAATTTAAAACAAGTTTGCAGTGCAGATCTTTCAAACATTGACATGTTACAAATTAAACCAATCTCTTTAATGAGAATTATATGGAACGTTTACAACTACACGAAGGACAACGTCATGCTCCAAGGGTGTGATATTTCAGGCTCAGATCCATTCTTTACAACACTCTTTGGCTCTGTCAAGGGATTCTTACCTCCATTTATGCGAAACATAATAAACGTAAATTAATAAAATTACAAGCACGAATATCCAATGAATTTTAGAACTTTTAAATATAAAATCATAAGGCAGTGTTCTTGAAATACCAATGTCTCCTTGTACAACTGATTTCATAAAACCAACCCATGGATAGTCTTCAAACTCTTGAGCTGCGAGAGTTTCCTTTGTATAGTACATTTTTAAAGGAACTTGAATAAGTTGATGATCTATAGAAAAGTATAAGTCATCTGGATCCCAAAACGCAATTTTCATAGCCCCTTTACGGGTAATTATGTAACAGTGCGTCATGAGAGTCAGCCCTCGCTTTACAAACTCCGATTCCCAGACGTCAGAAATTCTAAAAGGTTCTGGACTTGGTCCCAAGTTTATATAGTCCCAGTCAATGTCTTTCATGTCGTCAAACACAAGGGCAAGTTTATCAAGAAATCCGTCACTTATTTTAACATCATCTTCAAACACGAGAACAGTTTCGTACCCTTTCTCTAACATATCCTTCCAAAGGCGAATGTGACTGTATGCACATCCCCATTCTGGTTGTGTTATATGAATTCCATCTGGTGCAAATAATTTTCCATCCGTTGCATTGAAAAATTCTACATTTTCAATTCCTATTTTTGTAAATTGTTCTTGTGCACTCTCTCTACGATCTGGCCTTCGTTCAAGATTTATGCAATAGACATGGTCTATGGACATTGATATTCACACATAAAAGAAAACTGTGTATAAAACACAAGAATGGCAGACCTACTCGTGTTTTACCCTCAAGGGCAGAATCTTCATATTGAGTTTCTAGGGTCAAAGTACATCGAGCGCCAACCCAAAACTCCTGCACAGACTGAGATGTTCATGCTCTCCGTGAAGCCTGTAGTTGAGCAACTGGATGCGTACGTGCTCAAGCATAACCTGAAAGAGGTCATAGAGCTGAACCTGAAAGATGTTCCAATAGGCAAGCTCAATTCTGATACTGCACTTCACTTGTTGAACCTGATGTGCGAGATTCGTCCAGATAAGAATATTTTGCAAAAGATTAAGATTACAAATTCAAGCCCAGTTTTTGCAATGATCTACAAGGGCATACGGGGAAAACTCCCAGGTCGTATACGAGACATTGTAGAGGTCGAGACTGATTCTAAATTTTTTTAGTGCGTTATTTTAGGACATGAGTAATTGGGATGCTCGGGAAGAAGAGTTTTTGAAAAAATTGGAGAAACAGTGCAATGCATATTACAAATATTTCTCCAAAGATTTCGCATATTACAAGTGGGCGTCGACCCGCTTTAATATACCCATTCTTGTGCTGTCGTCCATAAACGCTTTGTGTGCCATTGCATTGAATGACTTTCTTGCACAAAAATACGTGAGTATTCTGAATGCAATATTGTCCGCCGGAACAGGTCTCATAGGGTCTGTCCAGTTGTATCTCAAGATTAACGACAAGATGGCAAACTCTGCCCGTTCAAGCACGCTCATGAAGCGCATAGCTCTCCTCATATCTAAAGAACTTAGCGTAGCTCCAGAATCCAGAACATCAGATGGGAAGACGTTTCTTCAGGAATCGTTCGCAGATTTTAACGCCGCCCTTGAACAGTCAAATCCTGTATGCAGAAAATTTCAGAACCACCTTGCCCTTGACCCGGATGATGCTATAGACAACTCATCCACAACCGACGACCCGTCCACGACGCGATCACAGAAGATTCTCAACTATTTCAGGATGGCGAGACCTGTAGAATATTCTGAACCATGATTATGGAAATTGTTTTCTGGTTTGCGGCGGGTGGATTTTTTATGTTTGTATTTCTATTTTTACTTTCATATGATACAAAATATTCATGTTGTTCAAGTTCTCCGCTCGTCACCACTTCCGCGTCTTCCACATCGTCGTCTTAAAAAAAAGAGAGCCTTAATTATCAATGGATCCCATACTCGAGCCGAACCTTGCTCGGTTCACAACCTTTCCTATACGGTACCCGGACTTGTGGGCACTCTATAAGAAAGCAGTCGGAAGTTTCTGGACCGTGGAGGAGATTGATCTCGCCGCAGACCTCAAAGATTGGGACATTCTAAAATCAGAGGAAAGAAATTTCATAAAAACCATCTTGGCCTTTTTCGCCGCATCGGATGGAATCGTTATGGAAAATATTGACTTGAACTTTTCTCAGGAGGTTCAGATACCCGAAGCTCGATCGTTCTACGCTTACCAGGCGTTTAATGAATCTATTCACGCAGAGACTTATTCACTCATGATTGATAAGCTCATACGTGACCCAGACGAGGCGAATCTTCTTCTGTCGAGTATAAAATTCATGCCCGTGGTAAAGGAAAAGGCTGAATGGGCTCTTTCTTGGATAGGGAAAGGGGAATCGTTCGCCCAACGCCTCGTGGCATTCGCATGTGTCGAGGGGATATTTTTTAGTGGATCGTTTTGTGCAATCTTTTGGCTCAAGAAGCGAGGACTCATGCCGGGTCTTTCGTTTTCCAACGAGTTGATCAGCCGGGACGAGGGTCTTCACCAGGAGTTTGCCGTGACTCTACACTCACATTTGCAAGAGAAATGCCCTTCGAGTGATATTAAAAATATTGTTCAAAGTGCGGTCACTATTGAGACGCGATTCATCACTGAAGCTTTGCCATGTAAGCTCATAGGTATGAATGCACCGGAGATGATCCAGTACATTCAATTTGTGGCTGATCGTCTCATGACGCAGTTTGGCGAACCTCCCATTTACGGAGCCAAGAACCCTTTCGACTGGATGGAGAACATCTCGTTGGAAGGGAAGACCAACTTCTTTGAGAAGAGGGTCGGAGATTATTCAAAGCATTTAGTGGCTGATGGCGACTCAATCAGGTTTGACGAAGAATTCTGAAAGAATCTTCGGGGGTGAAGACTTCTGAAAGAAACCTACATACCGATGTGATCTTCATCGAGTTTGATGGTACCACCTAGAGTCGTGGCACCACCCCATCCATTACCGGTCGCGTACTGGTAATTTGAACTGCGCTTCTTGCCAAACATGCTGTATACAAGCTTGGACAGAATGACGAACACTATCGCGTGAAGAATGAGACCTGGGAACTTGGCCGCACCGTCGGCTGATGCGATCCAGTCACCACCAATTGAGCGCGTGAGCTTGTACGTCTCTGGGCTGGCGACTATGGCGAAAAGTATAGCTTTTATAACTGGACTCATAGTTATCATTAAAAAATATTTTAAATTAACAATGCTGATTGAGATCTCAATAATACTTTTGTTTATAGCATTATTGATATACTCAAATTACAAAGGACCAGCTCCTCCTCAGCCTATGTGGGATCGTATAACATTTAACCCCTTTAGCAAGCCTGCCGAATGTCCTGAAGATTGTAAAAAGTACACGTTTCCTGATGACTATTTAACGCCGTCTCTTACCATGACACAGCAATGTGGATATAAACAAGACACTTTTGTATTTCCGTGCCATTCTACTTGTTGCCATAAGCGAGTTTCCATGCCAGATGGGCTATAACTGCGTAGACGACCGCATGTACCGCAACACCTATCTGCGTCGGACGCCCTGAAGCGTCAGCTATGTATATACCAATGACTGGAAGCTTGCCGGTTATCTTGTACATCATAGGGTTTGCAATTATAAAGAAGATGACGATCGGAACGATGAGATGCGTGTATTTCATTTAATTTTAGTAAACATTTTTTCTATAATTTGCTTTGACCTGTAGACGTTCGAAGCACCCCTTCCTGTGTACCACGGCTGTCTTTTTGCAATTTTGTTAATTTCATTATTCAAATTATTCCGAGTCACGTCCTGAATAAGTTTGTCGTAATAAATCTGTCTTTTAATCTGGTTAGCAATTTTAGCATAATTTGTATTTACCGCAATGCCACCGTATCCACCCCACGCCCTGTTCCATACCTGGTTTGCTAGAGCCTGAACTTTAATGTTCTTTCCTGGCTCTGGCTGTTCAGCTACAATTTTTGATTCTATTGTATTCAAATTATTAAATTGTTTAATTATTTGCGGAGTAGGCTTTGTCTTTTCAAGAGCATTGCGAGCAATTTCTATGTTGTTTAGTTTGCCCGCCGTATTTTCGGAGGCGAGCGACTTTAGTTTCCCTGTTTGAAAAGGTTTCCCGAGTTGACATTGACGTTGCGAATAGTTGGGTTATTTCCCATGCGGTTATTCAGGTTGTACTTTTTTGCGTTATTGGGGTTCTTGAAATTCCAACGGGCAGCGTTATTTGCCTTGTAAATGACTACGTTCTGACCGTTCGGCGTCTTGATGGTCTTTTCCTGACCGTGAACAGCCTGGTTGAGGGGTTGATTCACGTTAGCCGCAGCTTGGTTGAGGAGGAGATTGCTACGGGTCTCGGGTGCTTGAGTCGCAGCCTTGCGACGGTTACGCTCCGTCACAACCTTTGTATATGCGCGAATAATACGAGACTTGTTGTTTCCTACAGCAGTTCTACTTGCGTTTTGCAGTTTCTGATAATTTTCCGCGAGGTTGGCATTTGAGCGATTCTTCAAGTTTGGAGCACTGTTTATGCGACTTATTATTCCAACTATATTTTGAGAAAGTGGAGGTACAAGTTTGGCGTTGAGCTTGCGATTATAAGCATTCACCTGATTACGAATATTCTGGTTCAGTTTATTAATACCTCCGAGCTTGCGCAAAAGTACCTGAAGGCGCATCTTTTCTGAACGAGCGCGTGCTGAATTAAATGCATTCGCATTTTGGGATATGGCACCGCGCAGAGAGTTGATGTTAACCCCTCCGGATCCGGATCCAGCTCCTCTAGCCGCAGCATTTGCAGCATTTTCCTGGTTATTAGCCGCAGCATTTGCGGCAGCATTTGCAGCCTTTTCCTGATTATTTGTAGGAACGTTTGCGGCATCAGCTCCATTTGCCGCAGCTGTGGCTGCCGCAGCTGGGTTCTTTGTAGCATTTGCAGCAGCATTTGCCGCGGCGTTTGCAGCCTCAGAGTTTGCTACATTTGGAGGAGCACCAATGGCAAGGGCGTGATTCTTTGCCGCGCCCGCCGCAGCTGCTGCCTGAGCAGTTGGTCCGGCACCCTGCTGGGCTGCAGCGTTCGCAGCCTTGTTCCCGACATTCCCAGGAGATGCATTCTGGGGTGCATTTGCTGCTGCTGCTGCCGCTGCCGCCGCTGCAGCGTTTGACCCGTTCGCATTCTTGACGGCTGCTGCAGTCGCCCCTCCAACCTTGGGACGCTTGGAATTAATGTACCGCTTGAGATTTCCAATCAATTCATTATTCAAAGGAACAATTTTACTATTATTACCTGAATTACGCGCGTTGATGTAACCGTTCACATATGTCTGAACGTTGAGGTTAAGTTTAGAGTTTGGATTGGTAATTACATTTTTTACAGTTGATGCAGGGGCTGACCGCCTGAACCTGTTAAAAATACCCATACTTGGAATGAGCATAGAAAAAAAATCAGGTCGCCCACAAGCCACATAAGGACAGCACTCGTAAGAAGAGTAGAAGAAACACAATGGCTGTCCGTATGTTCAGCACTTTCAACGCCTCCGATATCACGTTCAGCGATGTTCGCAAGAATGCCAAGGGTGGCAAGACAGTCTACCTCAACGCAGTGGGTGGTGGCAAGCTCCTGTTCCAGCTGCCTCAGCTTCGCGCACCCTTTGGGCTGAGCGAGTACAAGGACGAGAAGACGGGGTCGACCAGTTACAGCCTGCCCCTGAGTATGGACAAGCCCGATGTCCTTGAGGCGTTTTCCAAGCTTGACGCCAAGGTTCTGGACTTTCTTGCTTCCAAGTCTGAGGAGATTTTGGGCAAGAAGATGAGCCGTGAGGTGATTGCTGAGGGTGTTTACAAGTCGCCAATCAAGCCGAGTTCCAAGGACGGGTACGCGCCTGTTCTGAGCCTCAAGGTTGTTACCAGTTACAAGGATGGGTCCATTGAGACCGAGGCGTACAACTCCAAGCGCGAGGCGGTCCCTCTGACGGATATTGAGAAGGGTCAGACGGTCAGTGCGATTATCGAGATCAACCAGATCTGGCGCACACCTGCTGGCGTTGGAGTCACGGTTCGGGTTCACCAGGTTATGTTCGCGCCGACCAACAAGCTGAAGCCGTGCGCTTTCCTAGCGCCAGCTGATGAGCCGGTCGATGATGCCGAGGGGTCGGTCGAATACGAGACGGACCCAGATCAGGAATAAAATAGTGTAGTGTAATAGAATGAGTTGGGTCCGATCCGGACAGTTTCGCCTCGTCACAAATCGTCCAGGGAAGAGATATGTTTTTCGCCGAAATAATACAGGAAATTCAGAATATAACGTTCCTAATTCAGTTCAGAGCAAGCGTGATGCCATTCGCTACCTTTCATCAAAACGCAACTTGAGACCGAACAGACATAGTCCAATTCGCACAAAAAAAGAAACACTAGCCACTTACACGAGCGCCAGAGAAGCATTCAAGCGTGGTCCGTCCCCTAAACGCAAAAGCCCCTTGGCACTTCCTTATCACCCGGCACATGTTCCTGGATCTCCACAGTATCCGGGTGTCTTTTCATGTGCAAGCGGTAAAGGTCTTAAACTTCTTGGAAAAGGTCGACAGGGAATTGCATTTAAAGGAAACGGATTTGCTGCAAAGGTTTGTCCGCGTGATTTAGCTGCTGAGAAGCGCGGAGAGAAACAGCCAGCCCTCGTAGAGTACGATATACACACTGCTGCGTTCAAAGCCTGTCCCACTGGGGTGGTCGAGCCTTACGATTTTCACAAGTGTATAAACTTTATTAACCCTTCGACTATGAACATGGCAAACGTCCAAAACTCTCGCAAGTACGACAAGTCAAAACAGTCCATAATATTTATGGAATGGTGCGAGGGTGGTTCGCTTGAGGAATGGCTTCCGAAGAATGCCAAGTCCGACGCTGTTATACATCATCTGATATCTAGTGTCCTTAAATCTCTTGCTAAGATTTATAAAAAGCATCCCGACTTTCGTCACAACGACCTCTGGCCTGCCAACATATTTGTTGCAAACCGTGGGTTTCTGATTGGAGACTTTGGGTGGGCCCGACTCGAAAAGTCTGGAACAAACCCTGCAGTCAACACCGCCAACGGCACAAACACGGCAGGCAAGTGGGGTGTCGGTCCGGCAACTGATACGCGGTACGATTATCACTTTTTTCTAAATAACATTCGAGATTTTGTGAAACGCAAGGGTGGCCTTCCAAAGTCTCTCGAGTTTCTTGATTGGGCAGTCCCTCCGGGATATCGCGGTTCAAGCGACACTCATGTGAATGAATGGCGTCTCAAGTACAGAGACCCGTGTCCAGATCTCAAATCATTCAACGAAATTCTTCGGTCAAAGTACGTTTCTGGACGGAAGATTACATCTCCAGATCTCGTGGCGGCTCGCAGCCGTCTGCGCTCCCGCGTAAAGGTCACTTCTGCAAATCTCGTGGCGGCTCGGAACCGACCCAAAAAGCGCGTGTCTTCTCTGAACCTGCGCGCGGCAAAGCGCAAGCTCAAGCCTGTTCGCCCCCGGCGGGTAATCTCCCCGGCCCAACTTGTGGCGGCGCGCTCCAAGCTCAAGGAGGGGCTCAAGACCAGGACCAAAATTCCAGCAGCTCTTATGAAAAATGCACACTTTAATAAAATAGTAGAACACTACTGGAGAAATGACGGTGCTAAATCTGGAAAAAATTACGAGTCAGCTTGGAACAAGGCACGTCACAAGGCTGTGCGTCTCGTGGAAATGCGTCTCAACCGTGGGAACAGGCCTCTTACGCCTATAAGAGGTTCTTTGCGGAAACGGAGTCCAAAGGCGGGACCCGCACCAGCTCGTCGTGTGAGTCCGCCGCCGCCAGGTCCTTCAGGGCGTCCAAAAGTTATGGGTAACAAGGGGCGAATGGTCTACGCAAATCTGCATTTTACAATTACTGAACTCAGGAAACTTGCCGGTAACAAAGGCATAAATATCAAAGGTCTACGAACAAAAGCGAATATCGCCCGTAAAATTTTTGCTTGAATAAAGTAAATGAAGGTTCATCCAGTTCATGCTTTTAGCGGATTGGTAGGTATAATTTTTGTTCTACTTGCAATTATATTTATAAAGAGTGCAATGTCTTCTGGATATGATGCGGGTGTAGCAGGCGGCGGCCAAAGCCCTACGGACGTGGGAAGTATCATAGTATATGGTTCAAAGACGTGCCCTTGGTGTGTCAAGCAAGAGAAATACTTGACAGAGAAGGGGTTTGATTATCAGTTTGTAAACTGCCCAACGGATGGGTGCCCTGAATTTGTAAAGGGATATCCCACATTAATGGTTAATAACGAGATTAAGAATGGGTACACCGAGCTCGGTGGTCCTCTAAGTCACTGGTAACTAGAACTTGAATACAGACAGCGCAAACGCGAGCATAAACGTGTGCCACAGCGAATCAACTGGCTTGAAGATTGTGATGTACTTCACGAGGGTGCCGTTCCATAGGTACCGGAGAATGAACGTCAGGATGGTTAGGTAAATGAGAAATACCAGTATATTGTAAATAGCATCCTGACGATTGCGGGATTTCAGGATTGATTGCATCTTTTTATTAGTCAAGGAAAAAATTACTTACTAATAATAAGATGGTTGTACGTGGAGCACCAAACCCGTGGGCCCCGAAATACACGTGGGCGCCCTGGGGAACAAAAGGAGTTGCGCATGATAATTGCTATGATTATGCATTTGGGTCATTTTCAGCAAACCGAAAATCAAAAAGCGTTCCTGGAGATCGTAGCGGGCTGGGGTCAAACGGTTTGACCTTTCGCACCTGTGGCGGAATAGCCAAACGCGTTTTGTCTGACAATCCAGGAAACGTGTACAAGATGAAATCGGCTGCTGAAAAGCCAAAACGCGGGTTTTACAAGGTCATGTGCTTTGTGGCGCCGTCAAATGACTTTGGAAATTCAACCGGAGATTTTCACTGGTACAAGGAAATCAGCGCTATACGGTACAGAACTCGTCCTGGAGACACGATATCCGCACTCGCCAAATTTTTTCACGTTACTCAGTCTGTGATAAAGGCGGCCCTGATGAAGTCTCGCGTAACTGCCGACCGAAACGACGGTCGTGTAGCTAATAACACGGAAGAACTTCGTGTGCTCAACAAACTTGCGTTGAAAACAGTGGACAAGATTCCGTCTGGAAGAGTTCTGGACTTTCCTGTAAAACTCTGGAGTCACAAGACTGGCTGGGCGGGTGGTCCTCTCATAGTCGATGCGTCTGGGAAGACTATCACCGACCCGCGCCGAGCAGATCGCAATTACAAGCCTGGTTTTCACTATACGAAATTCTGTTCCGCGTATGGAGTCCGCCGCGGGTTTGCAAAGACTGGAACGAATTCAAACAGGGGACCGGTTACTCAAAATGTTCGGGCACGGGTAAACCGAGTAAACGTAGCTCGTTAATGAGTTCCTCATTAGGTTCCACGTCCCACCGTATTTCAGATTGAAGCATTTCTTGACCTCTTTCAAGATTTATACCAAACCCTCCAACTATAGAACGTACGTTACTTGTTTCGAAATCAGTAACTGAATTTAAACCATCTAATACACGTTCTATAATGAGACGGCATCTATACAATGGAACATCGAATGGTTCTCGGCACATGGGGCACGTAGGGTCACCGTGACACGAGGCTTTCCAACGGTCAACACATCGTGTGTGAAATGTGTGATTACATGGCAATTGGCGGGTGTCCCTGATCATGTGTCCGAAACACACGGCACACTGGGGTCCCGTGTGTTGCCAACACCTTTCCTGTTCTCCCCTGAGAATTTGCCTACATGGATTTCCCAGGAGAGTCTGTGCCCCACACCGCCTTTCCATTGGTTTACTCCTGTAAAAGATCTTAGCCCCGGCGCCGCAGGGCTTGGGAAAGTTCGTACTCGAGCGACTTTATAGCATCCTTGTATTTTATCCGTATATTTTCTTCAATATTTTTTCGAAATATTATGAGAGGATCATCATCCTGCTCCATGCGGCACGTGGGGCATTCTATTGACTCCTCGTACCACTTGATTATACACTTGTCATGAAACATGTGCTTGCATTTCAATTTACGATCACTACGATTGGTCAATTCCAAACAAATTGTACATGCATGCTGTGAATGGATGCGACATTTCCCGTCTTGGATAGCCATGTGTTTACACTTCTTTCCTGAAAGAGTCATTGACGAGCAGTTCATTCTCTGAAAGTATCCTACAAATTTCTTCATGGATTTCACCCTCAGTCCTGTTTGCGTCAATTACATATGCACGAGTACCCTCTACAAGGTTCATGTATTTCCTGTCGAGTTCTCGAAGATACTCGAGAGATACGGAAGCATCACCCGTCTGGTTACGTTTCTGAATGTGCTCGTGAGCCAATTCAGGACTTTTAGAAAGGTAAATGTAAATATCAGGAAACCATTCAACCTTGCGAAAATAGTACTCGTAACAGTCTCTTTCAGTTGGATGGACCTTGTCCTGAATGAGTGGCCAAAACACAAAGCGAGAGCTCCACATGCATCGTTCGTAAATTACATGCTTCGTTGTGTAAATAGGCTCGAGTTTCTGGAGAATTCGCATGTGAAGCAGGAACGCCCATCTTACCTGGTCCTCATAAAATTCCTTGAGAGGCCAGTCTTGAATTGGCTCTCTGTGAACGTACCAACCTTTCGATTCAAGCAAACCGAGTTGTGTCGTTTTGCCTGCACCGATATTCCCATCGATGACTATTTTCATTAATATTCTAGAGTGTCTTATCTTTAGCAAAACCCCTTTGGAGGACCCTGTCCCTCCTGCTGATCCACAAGCACGGAAACCATACCGTCGCGGCATGCTGCATTACGAAGAGGAAGGTTCAGGCTATCTACGGTCTGGAGATACTGCGTCCGGAACTTGTAATTGTCTTCTACATCAATCTTCTGGGTTTGCATGAGAGCCTCAGTCATGAGACGGTTAGACGTGAACTCGGTGAGACAACGGCCATCAGCCATACCTATGCGGGTACTCATTTACATTGCTATTACATTTTATTCTGAAGAACTCTATTCCACTCGTCGAAAGATGCTCCTAGGATCATGTCAAACTTGCGAACGACTGGTGTCTTGGCCACAAACATGCTCGGGTCTATACATGATAGAACCACGTCGTAGGCCGCCACCAGTTCTTCAAGCGTTTTAGCCCCCCCTACAAGTGTTGCTCCCGACTTGAACACGCTGATGGTCATCTTCTTCATGTCCGGCTTTGGCTTGAACTTGATCTTGACTGCACTGTACCTGTCCGGTTCATAACTCACCTTGAACCCATCAAGCTTATCGAACCGTTCCTTGACCTTGTGACTGTTCACAACCACGTTGAAATCAAAGTTTGAGTTAATCATAGAAATCTCAAACGGATTCATGTGCGGAATTTCTTCCAACCCGAGCGTTTCTTTCATTATAAAGGCAACCTGGTTCAGGATTCGCTCCCCGTCAATCGGAGAGTTGCCGCCTGATAAGTGAATAGTGCCGTTTGGAAAGATCTTGACACTCTTTTCAGAGTAGTCGTCGCGTGTTCTTATGGATATTTGGTTATAGAATGATGTTGTGTCCATAGTCCATGTAAATCCCGGACCTTCCGTTCCCTTGGGACGGATAGTCATCGGTTGAAACCTCTCACGAAACTTGGCTATGTCAACTTTTCTGTCGTTGAATGAATGCATAGTCATTGTTGTAATCTTGAGCCACGATGGCGCGGGCCATTCCGGTCTTAAACGGACGATGCGCTCACGAACTCGCGCGAGATCCTGAATGTACTGGTACATGTCCATGTTTCTTTATGAACATGGGAGTTGTGTCTTTGTGGCGTCTACATGACTCGTTTTTTTGCAGCCGCCTTGGCAATCTTCGCAAATGGAGTTCTCAAAATATCCGCCTTGATAACCTTCTTGTAATATTTCTTGAGCTTGTTTTCGTTTTCGTGAATATTGCCAGTCTTTGTGACGTTGTGAGCCACGAGTGAAATGAGTTTCTTCTTCTTCACGGCATTTATAACACGATTCAGTTCGGCGATTCGGGGCTTGAGTTTTGAACGTCTCTTCACGGACTTGGGCTTCTTCATAGAAAGTGTGTTCAGACCTTCGAGAACATTGACTGCACGCGCAGGTCCTCCAAGCTGCCGTACAGCATTGATTGCCGGAGCGCTTACGTTGTGCATGTTCATAGCCTGGCGGGCGTTCCCGTTTGTGAGATGGAGCGCCTCGGCAGTTCGCGCAACTTCGGGAGCCCCCTCGGGAACTCGCGCAATTTGATTCATTGCGCGAGGAACTCCACCTGCATAATTAATTGCACGCTTCTGTTCTGCAGGAATTGGTGCACCGGCCAGTGCGCGCCGCCAGTCTCCCGTGTTTGTAACTGGACGACCGCTTGGCGTGCTTGTTTTACCGATCAAAGCTCGACGCCAGTTTCCAGGGTTTACTTGACCACCGCCTCCTAAGTTGAGCCCTTCTCCGCGACCTCCAAAGTTGAACTTTTCTCCACGACCGCCGCCCCAGTTGATCCCTCCGCCACCTGTCCCTCCGCCTCTGCCTCCCCAGTTGAACCCTCCGCCACCTGTCCCTCCGCCTGCTCCTCCGCCTCTGCCGCCCCAATTGAACCACCCCTTGCCGCCTCCGTTTGTCCGACGACCTTCATTTGTAATTCCTGGCTTTCGCATAAAATTTAATTTACGAGCAAGGATAGCCTTCTTTATATTATCATTTGGAACTCTTCCAAGATTACTCACAAGGTTTGAAAGCTCTCGCATGTTACGCACGTTTCTCACATCATCAATAACGAGAGAAGTTGCGTTTCCTCTGTTTCTGAAATTCATTGGAAGGAGACGCAAGAGTTCGCCAAGACGGCGGGCCCGTGCAGAACCTCCTTTCTTTCGGATATCTGATATTTCTTCAGAAAATCTTTTGTAAATTTCTTCCAGTATTTTGTCCTTGTTTGCAGGGTAATATTTTAGAGCAACTATTAATTGTGCGAGTGTCATTTTTGAATAGTTACGCGCGACAGGAGTGGCGGGGCCAAGTGGAACCTGAGGTCCTGTGTTTGGGTAATACCCCGTCCCTTGATTCCCAGTCTTGAAAACGTACCCTGGTTTTGGGCCATTAAATGTAGGTGAAGGGATCATCTTATCATTGGGCAATAAATTTCTTTGACGCAATGCATTCTTGACGTTTGGATGAATTTTGCTTTTAATTAAATCAGAAATTGTTTGTGCAATTACATTTGTTGGTGCAGTCTTTGCAACACTGACTGCGGCGTTGGTTCCCAATGAACCTTTTAGAATTTCAGAAACCACATTCTTGTCTGGAATATTTTTTACAATTTCCGATGCAGTATTTCCGGAAATTATAATTTTACTTTTAATTAAATCAGAAATTGATTTTGCAATTACATTTGTTGGTGCAGACTTTGCAACGGCAATTGATGCATCAGTTCCTAGTGAACCTTTTAAAATTTCTGAAACTACATTCTTG
>Ga0208251_1000034_pt1 | contig 50601 bp, 58 predicted proteins | sample CryBogCBE15Jun09_FD_184560 | JGI IMG/M metagenome (GOLD analysis project Ga0208251, IMG submission 184560) | Freshwater microbial communities from Crystal Bog, Wisconsin, USA - CBE15Jun09 (SPAdes) (version 2) | ecosystem: Environmental > Aquatic > Freshwater > Lake | place: Crystal Bog...
TGAATACTCACTAAGCTCTACGCTCATGATATTCGCTATTGCTCAGCTCAATGGAATTAGTAATTACGCTACCCTTCTCGCTATCTGTGGAGTAAATGTCTCAATGATACTTTTTGGGTGGTTACAGGAGAAATATGCAAAGCCGGGTGATAAGCAGTGGCTACCCTTTATCTTTGGCTGTATTGCAGGAATTATCCCCTGGATCATCTTCACTATTCAGCTCATTACTCCTATGAACACTTCGAGTGATCGAGCACCAGGGTTTGTATATGGGATAGTAATTTCCCTCTTCCTACTCTTTAATTGTTTTGCAATCGTGCAGTATTTACAATATCGAGCAAAAGGAAAATGGGCTAACTACCTTCGTGGTGAAAAGGCGTACATTATACTAAGTTTTGTTGCTAAATCTCTTCTCGCTTGGCAAATCTTTGCTGGCACACTTGCAGCGAAATAAGCCCTCCCCTTTTAGCAATAATAAAAAAAATACACGCTCCATGTTTAAGGAGCGTGTATTTTTATCGGTACTTAGAAAGATTTTAGTACAGCCAACTACAGCTGATACTTTTTTCTCACTAATAATGCTGCACCTATAAAAGTAATACTGGCAATTGAATAGTCGAATAGTGTCGTCAGTGGACTATCCAGTGTTACTCCAACACCAGTGTTAGGTGGCTGCACTGCTACTTGAAGATGTAATGTTACGAGAGAACATCGGTATGATGCTAGCGTACTACAAATCTTATAATTGAGGCTATCTTCCCCGGTATATCCACTAGTAGGTGTATAGATGATGCCGCTGGGGCTAGCAGTAGCTGAGCCGTGAGTTGGTTGTGTGAGTAGTACGAGTGATGAGGGATTGGGAGTATCAATTGCATCCGAAAGAATTGTAACTGTATTTTTTGTGTTTGCTAGGGCGTTAGCAGATTGACTGAGTACCTTAATATACAGCTGAGCAGAATATGTATTTGAAATTTCATCGCTTTCACCTCCAAGTACGTACACGTATCCATTTGCAACCGTTGAGGTAGAATAGGCAAGTGCTTGTGGTAAGGAATTCGTTTCATTAGTCCACTGGCCTACTTCCCCGTTAGTAAGTGATGCTGAATATACGGTATTTTGAGAATTACTGTCGTTATCAGCGCCCCCAAGTAGGTAAACTTTTCCATTATAAAGAACAGAAGTGGATGCCCAAAGAGGTGCAGGAAGAGACTGCGTCGTACTCCACGAGCCAACTGTACCATTAGTTATTGGGGCTGAATATACGGCATTTGTAGGGCCTTGGGAATTTTGTCCACCGAAAAGATAGATATAGCCATCATAGACTACTGATGTGCTAAAAAAAGAAGTATCAGGTAGTGAATTTGCTTGCGTTGTCCATTGCCCCAGAGTTCCGTCGTTATTAAGTTGTGCAGAAAATACTACATTTGATGGAGCTATATTTTGAGCATCTGTAAGGCCACCCATGACATATACATACCCATCTGATTCAACTGCAGTTTGAAAAACGAGCGGAATCGGAAGACTGCTATCAAGTTGTGTCCAAGGACCAACTGTTCCACTAGAAATCGGTGCAGAAAAAACAGTCTGTGTCCCACCAAAAAAGTAGTCCGTTGTTCCGCCACCGATGATATAAATGTAGCCGTTATAGGCTATTGCAGATGATCCAACAAGTGGAATCGGTATCGGTGTATTCCCCTGTCCATTCCACTCCCCAACATTTCCATTACTATCCACTTGTGCAGAAAATACTAAATTCACAGGCCCAGGTCCGTCATATCCCCCCAAAACATATACATACCCATCATAGGTTACAGAATCCGCAGCCACTAAGTTACTAGGTAAGGAATTGGCTTGTGTTTGCCAAGTACCTATAGTTCCTCCCGAAGCTGCATGTGCTAAAGCTGATGGCACTACTGCTGATGAGAAAACGGTAGTTATCAAAAAAGCAGCAAAAAATAAGTATTTGTTTAGTAATATTTTTATCATTTAAACCCTCTCTTTATTACCATAAGTATAACCTTAAACATAATAAGAATAAAAGTCTTTTATCTTTTATTTTTGATTATCGTATTAGCTAGATTCAGCAGCGTATATGATGCGCGTTATCGAATGGATAGCGTTCGATTGTCTCAGATAACTAGCTCCAGAAAGACGATTTGTATAGATTGAAAGCACGAACGATTGTTTTTTTGTTACTATTATTGCGCTGTCGTGCAAAAAGTTGCCCGCCGCATCATTGAGCCATCCATATTTGTGATACAACACTGTCCCTGTGGGCAGTGCTGCAGGTATAAGCGATTCATCATTCGTATGTTGCATCCAAGAAAGCAGTAACTTAGTATGGCTACTATTAAGAAGCGTTCCCTCATAAAGTTTTTCTAACATTTTACTATCATCGTATGCTGAAATTAGATTATTGTTGCAGTTATATGAAGTAAGCCCAATTGCTTTTGCATAATTTATTATACGATTCCAACCAAGGGTATTATTGAGTGCCGCCCAGGAATCGTTATTGCTTTGATTTATCATTTGTTGCAATTGCCAAAGGGCAGTTTGTTTTTGAATGATTTGCGAAAGACTGAAGTGGCCAAGCTCAACCTCATGCAAGTAATCAAGCGCCGTGAGAACCTTAGTTGTTGATGCACCTTCAAAGGAGGAAGTATAGCCAAAAGTTGTTACGGTATTTTGTGGCACCTCTATGAGGCTAACCCCTATCCTTATGTTACTGTACGTATGTAGGACGCTATTAATCTGATCTATCAATTGTTGCGATCTTGAAGGTTGCGTTGCCGCATAAGCAACGTTGCCTACTAAAAACATTGAGCACAAAAAAACAAGGAAAAATCGTTTCATGAGAATGTTATTATAGAATCAGTAACTATTTTTTGCAATTATCGGATATTGGGTATCTTTTCAATTTTTTGATCCCAATCATGCCAAATAAAAAGATCATCATTGCTTGTTCTATTGAGCTGGCTGGCGAGACGGATTCGTTTTCCCCCATTGAGCGATCTTTCGCTTTTGGTAACTCTCATTCCACCACTATATTCTTTTGAAGTAGGTGGTAAAAAATGCGCATGACCCGATAGTACAATTTTGTCGGTCGCGATAACAGGCTTAGCCGCTGTAGCATTTCTAAGGCTAAATATTTGTTTAGGTATTGCTTCGTTTTGAGAATAATCCGGAAATCTATCATTACTAAGCTCTTGTGCCAAGTTTTCAAGTTCTTCTTTTTGTATTTCCCAGGGAACGTCTGGAATAACTCCAGCATGAGTTGCGATAAAATCATCGGTTTCATAATACATAGTAATAGCGTGGAGCACTGCTAGATGACCAGCTCTTCTCAAGGCGCCTTTTAGATTTTCCTTTGTACTTTCAGATTTATCGAAAGGTAAGCCGTAAGCTCGAACGGTATTATTTTCAATCATGTGCCAGTAAGAGGTGTACATGTGATTAACATAAGGATCCTTGGCATAAAGCGCACCCAGTAGAACAAACTCATGATTTGCCATAGTCATTATAGCCTTATTGCCGAGTTCTTTCATCAAGTCCAGTAATCTTGAAACATTATTTTCACTATCTAGATAGCCTTTTTGATCTACGACATCTCCTAGAAAGACAAAGCCGATACTGTCGTTATCATATTTGTCGATAACCTTTTCGAGTAATTTGCTTTCCCCATGTAAATCTGGAATCACAATATGTTTTTCGAAGCGCTGGGGAATTGTAAAATATTTATTCTTCATCTTCTTGTTGAGCTATTTTAACAGCGTATTTTGCAATTTTTTTCGCTACATTTATGCCTGTTATTTTTTCTATGCCAAGGCCAGGATTTGAATTATATTCAATTACGAAATCCCCAGCTTCACTATCTGTCATTATATCAACTCCTACTATCCCCAGACCACTCGCTTGAGCAGTTTTTAAAGCAAGTTCGGCCTGAGCATCGGTTAAAACATACTTTTTTCCACTTCCTTTTTTACTTAGATTTGCTCTAAATTCTTTTTCATCACCCTGGCGCTGCATGCTTGCGACTATTCTATTGTCTATAATAAAAACCCTAGTATCAATATTTGATGGAGTTATCATTCTCTGTACTAATGAGGGGTCACTTTTGGATTCCATATGTGAAATTGCACTTCTACGTGATTCTAATATCGTTACCCCATTACCGCACGATCCCCTTCTTGTTTTCGAAATTATTGGTTGAGTCGGATCTTCTTGTATAAGATCTATCACATCACGTTGAATTTTTTTATTCCCTATATCAACCGGTGCAATCGTTCTTGGCGTCGGTATGCCATACTCAGCCATTCGTATGCCAGAGAGCAATTTGTCACCAGCAATATAGATTGCTTCAGGTTCATTCGTGACCGGAACATCCATAGCCACGAATTGCGCAACAACTGCTCGTCCCATTTCAGATCCACTGCCAAGACGAATAATAGCTGAATCAATTTCAACCGGAATAAGCCCAGACGAGGTTTTATGTAAAAGTGAGCTTTCACCTTCGCCAAGTGAAATTAATGTATTCTTGATGGCAATTGCAGCAACACTGTGGCCTAATCGCTCTAATTCATAGGCGATACGCTTATTGCTTGCAGTTTCTTTATAAGGATTAGATCGAATTATTCCAATGTTCATTGTTTCTCCAGTAAATAGTAATCATTCAAAAAAAGACAGCCTTCAGTATCGTCTTTAATTCTTGGTCGAACATATTGATCAGAATAGAGTGTAGCGAATTGTGATAAATGATCTTTGATTGGGCTTTCAGCGAAAGAATCGCCAGCCTTTTTTATGTCACTTGCGAGCGCTGTTCTTGCGAGCAAGGCAATCCTGTGCACATACACTAGTAACTCTGAGTACGGATTACCCTCTTTAACTTCTGCTGCCAGACATGCAGAAAATAAATTTTCCTCAGGTGAATTTGGAAATGCTTGGTCTAATGTTGTTGCAATAATATGGGCATTCATTCGTCTAAATTGCGTATGTTGTCCTTCATACATACTTGTTGAAAATATGTCCTTTATTATTCTTGCAACTTTCGCAGCTTCAAGTAGTTCATTTTGATGTAGCGAGAGCGAATCTATAGGTTCTAATGTCAACTGCCTGTTGAGGATGTCGATTGGATGGATCATTTTTTCTAAGCTGCTTTGAAATGCTTTATTGATCTCATTATCTGTGATGAATTCATTTTGATACAAATTCATAAATGCATTTATGCCATTATTAATTGGATATTTAAGCTTGACTCCGTCAAGTACTTCGAGCCTATGATTAAACTTCTTTTCGAATTTATTCGACATTCCGCAAATATATGGCAAGTGATCATAGTAACTAGCATCTAAAGTGAGTTCTCCAAGTTTTTTAGTAAGCGAACGGGTGTTCTCACCAGGATAGATAGTTTCAAAATTATTTTTTAGTTCACTCATAAGAATTTTATTTTAGTTCACTTATTTTTCCAACGCGTTCAGATGCATCTTTTTGAATACTCAGAACCTTTTTCTGTATTGCGGATTTAGGTGATCTTGGGATATAGATACCATGTCGCACTGGGTCGAAGTCTCTATCTGTTGTGTAGCCTTCCGCCTTAAGTTGTGCCTGAGAAAAGCCGCCAGTTTTAATTTTATATTTATTGAGCGCTTCTTGAGAAATAAATTCTACTTGTGGAGGCAAGCCACCGCCAATGTGAAGTAATGTGCCGCCTATGGTAGCGCGCAGCCCTTTTTTCAGCTCATAGTCGCTTACACCGGCTATAGATCCCGTAACGATCCCAAGCTTATTACCCGTTAAGGCATATTGTGGATGGTGCCAATGCCCCTGCATGAGAATATCTATATTTTTTGTTAATTCTCCAGCACCAGTAACGAATGCATCAGTTTGATGCACGGGAAGTCCGCCAGCCCCGCCACCCTTATCGAGTAAAAAGTGCTGGATAAGCACTCCAATATCCCCAAAATATTCCACTCCAGTATAACCTGACGCATATTCACCTTTGGCGGTTATGACTGCTTCGTGAGATTTTATAATTTTTTTTATCTCTTCGTCACTATACCCAGCTCGTGCATACATGCGCTCAAAGACTGCTCTCATATAAGTAGTAAATGAATAGCCATGCCATTTAGTTGTTCCGCTATTCCATTCATGATTACCGGGTTGCACAAGGACACTCTTGATGGCTTCGAGTTCTTCACCGTTAAGATCTCCTAAGGATTCTCTAAAAATATTCATTGTAAAATCTTCTTGTGAGTCCATTGCCATGAGACCGGTTAACTGCGATTCACTCGGAAAATTAGGATAATTTCTTCCGTGAAGCATGTCACCCCCAAAGAAGAGTGCTGTCGCTCGTTCGCCGATTGCTCGAGTACGAATATAATCAAGATATTTCACAAGTAAATCTGGCCTTGCAGTAATAGATCCGTGTTGCAAATCGCAAAGTCCAGCAATAGTCATTCGTTCGGGAAGGCTAAACATCTTCTCGTATAGGGCATCATTGAAAAACGTTATGATGTGATTTCCTTCATCGGTTCGTGTATGCATAGATGCGCTAGGTTCTGTAATTTGTTTTTTGGAAGTCACTAGTCTTCGAGAAATATCGCCTTTTGCGTCTGCTCTACTGCCCTGCCTATTTAAAAAATTACTTGCTCGAATTAGGCCACCAATAGAAATAGCAAAGGCTCCTTGATTTGAGACGCCGACTGTTTCTTGGTTATTTTGCGTAACAATCATATCTGGAATAACAGCACCGCGCGAAGCAAGTTGGCCTAATAATTTTAGTGGCGTTCCAAGATGATTTTTGCTTAATGATTCACCGGAAAATCCAAGGTAATGCCGCACGTAATCTAAATACTCGGCATTCTTAGTTTTTATTTGTAAATTGAAATCATCCGTAATTGTAAGTGGGTAAAGCCCCTCATCAATATTTGCATATTCGTCTTCGATAAGCTGAAGCATATCGCGATGCATCTTTGGTATTTTTTGATTCTTTTTTGTAAGTTCAGCTGCCTCATATAGAAGGAAGTATTCATCAATATCTATTCGGCCGTCCGTTAGAGCTTTTAATTCTTCTCCTGTTCGAAGTCTTCTGCCTAGCTTAAGACAATGTGGAAATATGGTATTTATTTGAAACTGAAGGTGGGCGTTCCATTGGGGGTGTTGTTTCATCTTGTCTAGTTGCGAAACATTCAATCCAAGCTGAGCACCAGCAACATCTTCTTTTGCAGCCAATCTTTTAGATTCTTGATTGGCTAGTTTTTGCATTTTCTTAAAAACTTCCACAGTATATTCTTCAGCTATTCGATGGTCGTCATTTCCCATGTTGTAGATTACGGGAGCTACTTTTCGCGCTGCGCTTATCATATCCTTTGCATAGTGAAATTGCTTGTCCATGGAAGTTAGTTCAGGCACAAGTGTTTTTCTACGTGATTTTTGAATGTATTTAAAATCTCCCTGCACTATACCTGAAAGCACTATAGTGTCTGGTTTCATTTCTTCAGGAAGCGCGGCAACCTTCTCTAAAATACCCAAATAGGTGTCTATTGCTGAGTCCTGATTACCTACGAGCAGCTCAGCCATGTGCAATATGCTGTAAGAATCTTTTTTTGTTTTAACCTCAATAGAATCCATGCGCGCTTCATCGTGGTTACGATCATAGAGTTCAGTGAGACTTGGCAGAGATATGTCATCTACATAATTCAGCAAACTATAAGCCATTTGTGAATTAGGATCCAACGGTTCACCGTCATGTACTTTTGATTTGTTTGTCTTTTTTTCCCCCATTACTTTGCAGTATATGGTGGCGAATTGGCTAAATCTAGTCATTTTAGACTGAGTCAAATCGAATTGATTAGGTGAACACGGTAGAGACTTGCTATAGTAAAAAAAGTAGGAGAATTTTAAATGCATCATATACAGCAGCAAATCCTCATCAAGCTCACAGAGAAATCTCCTCAGCAATTTTCGCAATTACTAATTGACGATGTTCCCAATAATAGCTTCTCTTATCATTTAAAAAAACTTGTAGAAAAAGGTTATTTACATCATTCAAAGAATGGCTATGAACCTACAAGAAAGGCTCTAAAAATATATCATTTTGGTGATAATGTTGTAGAGCGCCGGAATTCACCCCTTCTTATTACATCAATATTTCTAACGAATCCTAAAGGGCAGGTTTTGCTTTATAAGAGGATGAAAAGCCCTTTTAAAGGCTGGTATGGGATTCCATCTGGTGTAGTGCATTTTGGAGAGTCTCTTGAAGAGGCAGCGCAAAGAGAGTTGTACGAAAAGACTGGTCTGAAAATCAGTCGTACACTTCGTAAAGAAGGGTCAATCGATTTTAGATATCTTCATAAAGAGACAAATGATATTTTCGTTCATGCAGTCAGTTTCGTGTTTAGTTATCTGAAGACTTCCGCAGTTGAGCTACCTAAAAACTGTATCTGGTCGGAATTGAACGATGAAAAGATTTTGCCCGAAGTATTTTTATCGAGTGATCTTATTGAGAAAAAAGTCTCTTTTATTGTCTCGGAAGACTTTATAGAGCCAAATTCTTGATGATTGCGCTTACCGCTTAACCTTGCCTTATTTCTTATCTGTACTATTATTATCTGATGAAAAATGAATCACTCCCTTTTCTATCTAGTTCACTCGATAGAGTTCAACCAGGCTGTGTAGATATCGGCGCACCACTACTCAACAATGTCATTCAAATCCATGCTTCCGAGCAAGACGGTAAAGCAAGATTAGTTGTGAGCCGAGATACTAATGATGTCATCGAGGTATTTCGTCAGGATGAGCAGCTACTACAGGTTGAGATTGTTGAGCTTCTGCAGCCAGAGCAAGGGCAACTTATGAGCGCGCGAAAAAATATATTTCTCGAACCATTAGCTCGGCTATTTTTTATGAATGTAGCAACCGAACATGGTAAAACTATTTGGGTTGCTACTGCCCCAAGGCTTGAAATACCTCATCTAGCGGCACTTCAAGCTTTTGCAGCTGTGGTTGGTGAAAATAGCCGTAATAAACAGAATAGAATTGCATTTGCTCAAAAAAGAGCGCTTGGGTATCTTTCTGTTACAAATACTAGCCTATAATTGATATAAAATGTTTTTACTATGACACACTACTATACTCAGCTTACCGACGAGACGCTTATTAATGAAATTAAACGTGGTGCAGTCGGTGTGTTGCCCACTGATACGATGTACGGGCTTGCTGCAAGTGCGCTTAATCCCGAAGCCACTAAGAAGTTATATACACTTAAAAATAGAGAGCGTAAGCCTGGCACGGTAATAGCTGCGAGCTATGAACAGTTAATTCGGCTCGGAGTAGATAAAAAGTACATAGATAATGCTAAAACGTTTTGGCCTAATCCAATAAGTATTATACTTCCTGTCGGTGCGCAGTTAGACTATCTTTCGCAAGGACTTGGCAGTATTGCTTTTCGCGTGGTTGCAGACGATGCTTTGCGTACGCTTCTTGAAAAAACTGGCCCCCTTCTTACTTCAAGTGCTAATGATCCCGGAGACCCGCCAGCAACTACCATACAAATGGCCAAAGACTATTTTCAGGATAAGGTTGCCTACTATGTGGATGGTGGCAAAAAGTCGGATAACCCATCTACCATTATTCAAATTCAAGATGCTGGAGTTAAGGTTATTCGGCAAGGAGTTTTCGTCTTGCCGCCTGACGCTAAAGTTCTTTAAAGAGTGCTGATATTGCCGGAACAAGTCGCTTGTCAAAGATGCTTGGAATGATTTTATCTGGGGTGGGCTCATCGACGAGACTAGCGATTACTTTTGCGGCTGCAATCTTATGCTCGGTATCGATGCTTCTTATTCGATTATCTAGCGCGCCTTTGAAAATACCCGGAAACGCCAACGCATTGTTTACTTGATTCGGAAAATCGCTTCGACCGGTAGCAATAATAAAGGCCCCTGCTTTCTTTGCCGCGTCAGGCATTATTTCTGGAATGGGGTTTGCCATGGCAAATATCACCGGATCTTTCGCCATTATGTGGATTAGTTCACTCGTAAGTAAGCCCGGTTGAGAAACCCCGATAAAGATGTCAGCATCTTCAAGTGCCTGCGATAAGCCACCAGTGACATTACTAGGGTTCGTGAATGTTAGAAGATCAATTTTTGTACTATTTAGGTCTGTTCTGCTCTTATCTATAATTCCCTTACTATCGACCATAATAATTGTTGGTGCTGCATAGGTATGTAGCAGTTTTGCTATCGCAATTCCTGCTGCACCCGCACCTACGATCACTATTTTGCTTTCTTCAATGGGTTTATTTCTAAGCTGCGCTGCATTTATGAGACCTGCAAGTACTACAATTGCAGTGCCGTGTTGATCGTCGTGCATGACGGGTATTGAGAGCTCTTCGATAAGTCTTCTTTCAATTTCAAAACATTGCGGTGCAGCGATATCTTCAAGGTTTATTCCACCAAAACTAGGAGCGATTGCCTTTACGGCAGCAACAATTTCATCAACGCTATGTACGTCCAAAACGATAGGAACGGCATCGATGCCTGCGAAATGCTTAAAAAGCATGCTCTTGCCTTCCATGACGGGAAGTGCACCCTGTGGGCCAATATTCCCGAGACCTAGGACTGCTGATCCGTCACTAATAACCGCAACATTATTGTTAGTCCAGGTGTAATTATGTGTTTCTTCGGGATTATTTGCGAGCAAGCTACTGACTGCAGCTACTCCAGGGGTATAGTAAAGCCCTAACTGGTCAGGGCTTGTGAGCTGTTCTTTGAGTTCTATTTTTATTTTTCCTCGAAGTATTTTGTGTGCTTCGAGTGCTTCTTGGGCGTTATTCATTACTAAAGTATACAGCAAAAAAAGGGAGCTTTTTTAAATAAAGCGAGTAACAACAAACATGAAAACGACACCAAGTATCGTTAGTCCGACGGTTTTAAATGATGAATGATCTGAATGTGCTTCAGGCAAAATTTCACTTGCACCAATGTAGAGCAAAAAGCCCGCAAAAAGACAGAGATAATAGACAACAAATTGATTAGGTAGCACGAATAGGAATGTCGAAAGTACGCCAAGTACAGGCGCAAGCGCATCAAGCAGCAGGAATCTAAACGATTTATCCCGTGTGTTCTTATTTACCAGCATAAGTGATACGGTGTTGATACCATCTGAAAAATCATGTGCTATTACCGCTATAGCTATAGCAATTCCAACAGTATTACTCACTTGAAATCCGATTCCGATACCCACTCCATCCAAGAAGCTGTGTCCACACAGTGCAAGTGCTGATGCAACTCCCACTTGAGGGTGCTTATGGACCTCGTATTCACTTTCATTGGAGTGATGTATGAGGATCGTTTTCTCTATGATGTGAAAAAGTAGGAAACCGCTAATAAAAACGATCATCGGTACAGTTGTAGTGAGATGTTGGTTTTGGATATCCTTGAAAATTTCAGGAATAATGTCGAAAACGACAACACCCATGATAACACCAGCGGTGTAGCCCAGGATTCGATGTAGTTTGTCTCGATGTTTTAGACTAAAAAGACCACCACAAAGAGTAGACATAAATGCAATGCAGGCTATAAACAAAGGAAGAGATTTCATCACTACTTCTAGTGTATAGAGTGAAAGAAGGTTTTCCTAATTTCTTTATTAATCATTTTTAGGGTCATAGGGTTGCTGGGAGGTACCGAGCACTTCTTTAATCTTATTTATGACGTCATCTGGTGAGGCGGTATCTTTAGTGATATAGGCAACGATTGGTCCAGCGGTAGCAACATCTTGGCCTTTTTCATCCGCTGGCATGACCGTCATAACAACGACAGGTAAATTATCGAGTTCTTTATGTTTTCGCATTTCAGCAAGTGTTTCGTCTCCAGATAAAACAGGCATTCTTACGTCAATTAGGATTACATCTGGTCTATCGAGTAGCATTTTATCAAGGCCAACTTTTCCATTGGCGGCAGTGTCAACACTGAACCCTGCGTTTGAAATAGCATCTTCATAGATTTCTCTAAAGTCAGCAGAATCATCTATGACTAAAACTCTTTTCTTCACTATCTCTACATACTTTCTATTTTGGTTGGTTCGAAACGCTGCTCTGAAGTACCGAGGACTTCCTTAGCTTTGTTTATGATATCGGTTGTTGAGGTTTTGTCCTTTGTAAAGTAGGCAACAATTGGGCCCGCTTTCATTACTTCAGCACCTTTAACATCAGCCGCAATGCTTGTTAACATAACAACTGGAATATTTTTGAGTTCTTCATGCTTTTGTTTTTCGGCCAACACTTCTTCACCAGTCATCACCGGCATCACTAGATCTAAAAAAACGAGATGTGGCGGACTTGCTAGCATTTTATCCATAGCATCTTGGCCATTTTCAGCAGTTTCAACTTCAAATCCACCCTGCGTTAATGCTGTTTGGTATATTTCTCTAAAAAATTCTGAGTCATCTACTACGAGTACTTTAGTCATAAGCATATTATAGTATTTTAGTAAGTCCAGTGTCAAATGTATCATCATTTGCTAGCTGAGCACTACTGATAGTAACTGTTCCGCTCTCAAGTTCGAATATAAGGCTACGTGCTCTTGAGCCACCAATTTCTTCACCCATTATCGGAATTTTGAGAGTTGTAAGCAGCCGTTTTGTCTCTTCTATGTTTCTCATGCCGATATTCGTTTCTTTATTGTCTACTCCAGCGAACATTTGTGCACCACCAGCAATTTTTGCTGTTAGATCGGGTAAGTGAATACCTTTTGCGAGAAATTCTTCTATGACTTGATTAACTGCTGTATCAACGTTTCTTAATGAATTAGATAAATCATATTCTTCCCTTGGCAGCATACAGTGGAGTAGTGCCCCAGTTTTTGTTTTTGGCGCGTACAGGCAAATAACGATACATGAGCCAATACCTACAGTTGAAAGTGAATCAGGTGCGCTTGCAATAGCGTAGTCGGCAGTTGGTACTTGAATAATTCTCGCCATACTACTGGTTTGTCATGTCTTTGCTTTTTGAAATTATTAGATTGGTCGTATCAGTATCGAAAATAAATACCATAGATAAAGGGATGTTTTCTGGCCCAATAGCAACATTGATGAGAGCACAAAGTAGATCAGCATTAGTGAGGCCTACTTCGCTCACGATCTCATTTACGATTGCCCGTGACATGTCAGATGTGGCAACAGGAACTGATTGCATGAGCTTGAGAGATAGTAGACGTGCAATCCCGCCGAGACAGGCACCGGCTACGATGTTAGCTATTTCTCTCAGTGCATCCGTACGCATAGCTTTATCTACATCAAGCAGCAGCTTTTGCGAATCTTCTGGTTTAATGAGCAAGACTGCTGCACCTTTGCCATCGCCTAAAATTCGAATAAAAACGCTGTCACGAACTTCATCCGGTTGCCCAAGGCTATCAGCGACGAATTCCATTTTTTGCATCATAATTTCAGGTTTACTGATGACAGTCTTTTGTCGAAGAATGGTTTCGATTGGGCGCGCTGTTTTTTGAGCCATAATATTGGCGGTTTCTCTTAGTAAGTCTTTTGAAAATGAATCGAGTGTTTCCATTATTGTATAAAGCTCCTTGGATTAATTAGTAAAATACTGCGGCCATCCCCTATTATGGTGACTCCAGAAAAGTACTCGACATCTTTAATTAATTTCGGCAGTGGTTTAATTACTGTTTCAATTGCTGAAACAATCTCATCAACAGCCAGTGCAATTTTTTCCCCATCAATATTTAATATGACAAGGTACGCATTCTTGCTTGCCTCTCCGTGATTTTCAGAGTAATTAAATCGTACGACAGGAATTTCTTGATCCTTGTAGCGAAATGCTTCTTGCCCCGCACTGTTTATTATCTCAATATCGGATATCCTTAAAGATATTTCGACGCCTGCTGCAACCAGCGCATAATCTTGAGATCCAATTCTGACTATGAGCGTCCTGACAACAGAAACCATTAGGGGTAGTTTTAGCACAAAACTCGTTCCCGTACCTTTTGTTGTAACGATATCAATTGAGCCGCCAAATTCTTCTATCGTTTTTTTGACGACTTCAAGTCCTACGCCTCGTCCAGAAATTAGGCTCACCTCAGCTGCAGTAGAAATACCAGAAAAAAGAGCCTTACGAAGACCAACTTGATCATTTATGCTAACGCCAGTCTTGCGTGCGACTGCTTCCCAGTCGATTCCATTACCATTGTCTTTCACTTCAACTACAGCAAAGTCTCGATCTGCTCGTGCAGCAATGGTGATTATGCCTTTTTCTCCAATTCCATGGTCTGCGGCATTTCGAACGAGATGCGTTAGTGGTTCATCAAGCCGTTCGACAATTGTTCTATCAAGCTCAAGGTCACCACCTTCAATTTTTAGTTCAATATCTTTATGTAACATTCGGCCAATATCTCGTACCGTTCGAGGAAAATGATCAAACACCATGCTGAGTGGTACAGTACGAATTTTCATAATTTGAAATCGGATGACTTCAATAACTTTGTCTAATTTATCTTGTGCCTGCATAAGGGCAGGATCGTCTAAATCTTTTAGGAGTGTTTGCATAGTAAGCCGATCGACCATTAATTCTTCTAAAGATCCGACGATATTATCGAGTTGTTCAACCTTTACTGGAATCGTTTTGATAGACAGTTTGATGGGATTCGTCTCGTGGTACATAGGCTTCGTCTGTGCGACGGTTGCTTCTGCTCCCGGTGCTTCAGTGGCTTTTGGTTCCTGGCTTACCTCAGTAACTGGAGCAGGTACATTTTGTGACTCGGAATGATCAGTTTTACCAGCACCAACAGTTGAGACTCCCGCAACCTTTTTTAGTTCCTCAACTAGTTCTTTGTTGCCTTGTTCTATACCTTCAGATTCAATTTTTTGGACAGATGCGGTTAAGGCATCTAATGATGCAAATAAAAGATCGGCAAGCGCAGCGTCAACTTTTTTACCGTTTTCCTTTATTTCATAAAAGACATCTTCCACGACATGGCATAAATAGCCAGTTTCATTAAAGCCCATGGCTGCACTTTGTCCCTTGAGGGAATGGGCAGCGCGAAATATTTCAGTAACTGCATCTTTGTTATCAGGCTCTTTTTCAAGCACAAGCAGTTGAGTATTGAGCGTTTCTAAATATTTCTTAGCTGTTGTAACAAATAGGTCTTTGTACTGAGCTACTTCGTCGCTATTCATTTGCCATGCTCCATAGACGTATTGCATCAGGAATTTCTTTGAGGGTAAGTGATTGATCAGCTAAGTGACCAGCAATAATGGCACGTGGCATACTCGGTATTTCGGCGGTGATTTGATCTTGCGCAATAGTATGACCTCCAAATTGTTTTAGGGCTCGCATACCCTCAAGCCCATCATCCCCCATTCCGGTAAGAATAATTCCAAGCGTTTTTTCGCCAAATATTTTTGCCACAGATTTCATCAATACATCGATTGAAGGAGTTAGTGAATCGTTAGATTTTAAAAGATGGAGTCGAAGCATCCCGGTTTCATCCTCTACGACCTCCATATCTCCATCCCCTGGAGCGATATAGATGACTCCCTCCTCAACAACTAGATTTTCTGAACCGAGCTGAATGTTCATGTCGAATTTGGATTTTAAAAGTTTCACAAAATCTGGTAAAAAATTTGCAAGCATATGTTGGGCTATAAAAATAGTTGGTACAGAAGTTTCCTTTAGCTTTTCAAAAATTGCCGTGAGCGCATTTGGTCCTCCTGTAGAAGAACCAATAACAATCGCTTTAGTTGGACGCAGGTCACTTGATTGTCTTGATATGGTGCTAAAGGTTGCCATGTAAGTAGATGGCTCCTACACTAAGGTATCAATCATTGCAATCACTTCAGTCGCATCGTAAGGTTTGACTAGATAGCCGCGAGCCCCAAGTGATTTAGCTTCTTCTATTATTTCTTTTTGATCAACTGATGAAATGATAGCAACCGCTTTTGCGGATGAACCAATTTCTTTTAGAACTTCGATGCCATCTTTCCCAGGCATAATAATATCAAGCAGCATAACGTCAGGCTGCATATCGTTAAATTTTTGAAGTGCATCGTTTCCGTCTACCGCCTCATCAATTTCAGCGCCACTGTATTTACTTTTTAGAATTATATTTTTAAGAATGGTACGCATGAATGCACTGTCGTCGACGATTAAAATCTTCATTGTATTGGCTCCTCTTTAGCTATAGTATCATTTGTTTTTGTTGATGTTACCTGATCAATTTCTTTTTGCACTGACTTAGTAATAATAGCCTCCAAATTAAGGAATAAAAGTACATCATCTTTATCTTCATCGTCTTCTGGAAGAATAACACCTGAAATATACTCAGCATCTACCTTTGATTTAATAAGTTTGGGTGCCGTTTTAAATTCGCTTTCAGCATAAGAAGTGATCTCTTGGATATCCGTCACTAGCATACCGACTATTTCTTCTTCATTTCCGGGGGCATCGATAAGAATAATATAGGGCCTTGGATCATCCTTATTTCCAATACCAAGGATAGCTTCGAGATCAATAATTGGAATAATCTTGCCTCGTATATTTATAATTCCTGAAATATAACTACTGCTATTAGGAACTGGAGTAATGGTTTCAACCTTTACGATTTCTCTAATTGAGTGAATATTAGCCGCAAACGTTTCCGCACCTACCTTAAAGACAACAACTTGGGTCATCTTTACTTGAATTTTAGTTTCGTCTTGCATAGTGTTATTAATCGTTTGGTCCTTTGGTATCAGCCTGACTTTCTTTAGGATTTTCGCTGGATTCTGACGTGTTCATAAGTTCAGGAAGTGGAGGTAAATCAAGCATTTCTTCTTTACTTTCTTCGTGCTCAGGCTGTATATGTTCAGAGATTTCCTGATGTCGCTGTTGGAAATCATCAATCGAATCCTCTCTTGGCTTCGACTCTTTACGGCGGCTACTGCCAAGTATTTCTTCAACCCGTTCGCCAGCTAGTTTTTGAAGGCTTGCAGAAAGAGCTGCGAGTTCATTTGCTGATGCCGCCACTTGTTGGTTAGACGCCGCCTGTTGCTCGATTGAAGCCGATAATTGCTGAACGCCGGCAGCATTTTGATTAGCAACATTGGATATCGCTTTAACATTGGAGTTAATTTTGGTCATGGTACCAACTTGTTTTATTGTCCCTTGAGAAAGTTGTTGAATTTTCATTGAAGTTTCTTGGGCAGCTTGTGCGGCATTGACGCTTGATGTATTTATTTCTTCAACTATTTGCCTAATATTATCTGCGCTTTTAGCTGATCCTTCTGCAAGCTTACGAACTTCATCGGCGACAACCGCAAAGCCACGACCTGCATCACCCGCTCGGGCGGCTTCAATTGCAGCGTTCAGCGCTAATAGATTCGTTTGTTCTGATACATTAGTAATTGCGTCCACTGCAGTACCAATTTTTTCTGATGAGATTCCAGCGTTTTGAGAAATCTTGGATGTCGTAATTGCCGTTGCAGCAGCTTCTTGGGCGGCTGCTGAAACTTGTTCGATAGTTCCCGATAGTTCACTCACCGACTTGGCAGCTTGCTGTGCTTGATTAGATTGTTCTAATGCCCCACTGGCAATTTGCTTGGATACTGTTGCGTTTTGAATTGAAGCACTTGAAGCTTGTTGCGCAGTCGCAGCGAGCGTGTGGCTAATTTCTGTAATTCGATTAATAGCCCCTCTAATTGGGTTGAGAATCATGCCAGAAATGCTGCGACTTAGGAAATAGGCAATAACAGCAACAACAATGATAACACCCGCAAGTATGCTGAGTGCGGTCGTTGTAAGCTTGGTAGCAGGCGCAAGGACTGCCGAAGCGGGTTCGGTTGCAATCAATGTCCAGTTAAGTGCGTTATTAGCACCATATTTTCCTAAATTTGCGTATCCTGAGATAACTTGAACTCCTGTGCTATCTTTGTACTGCGTTATACCTGGCGTACTTGAGTTGGCGATTGCTGATGTTAATACTGAAGAGTTTTTAGTTTCTGCGTATGCCGTAAATGCTTTTTCTGAAGATAATTTTGAAAGTAGTACCTGACCGCTTGTATCTACGATTCGAGCATGCTTGTTTCCCAAAAGCTGACTATCTAGACCAGTTATTAGATCATCAAAACTAGATGTTTTGACCTCTCCTACGAGCACCCCAGCGACGTTACCATTTAAATCAATAAGAGGAGTTTCAGCGAGAAAGGCTGGTCCTGTATCACCAGGGTAGGCATTTGAAATATAGACTGCACCATTCGATGCTGTTAATGCTTGTTTGAAGACATTCTCATTTGCATCGGTTTGACTATAGTAGCTTTGGTATGTTTTGCCCCCATCATTTACTGGATCGCTATTACCGATCGGCTGACCGTTTTTGTCGTAAACGTTTATTGCATTGAATATATTCGAACTATCTACCGTACTTTTAAGACTTTCATTAATCAAAGGACTTTTCGTTGTGAGTAGCGCATTATCTGCTGTTGCTGCAGTGAGATTGATGACTCCCTGCATATAGGTTTTGGTTTCCGTTACAGCAATCAGTGTGTTTGAGTTGAGGCTACTTTTAGAGTTATTAAGTAGTGTGTTGTTAAACTGAGAGATAAGGAATGCAAAAAGAAGTACCAGCGGAATAAGCGATATCGCAAGCGAAGCGATGATTACTCTTGTTTGAAATCCAGCATTTTTTATTTTTGTTGCCCACGAATTATTTTTCATTGTTTCCTCGTTATTTAGACATATTTAAGTACCATTAAACTATTACCATTAGCAGTATTATACCTTAAGCATATGAAAACAAAAAGAAATTATAAGGGTAAGGAATCACCTATAGCAATTCGTAATCTTTTTGTGTACAAATTGTTGCTGACCGGTACTTGGAGCTGATGTAGTCGATCTCCTTCGAGAAAGCTTATTGCCGAGGTATAGTGAGGGTTTTTCTTTGTACCACTATTTACACATGGCAGGTCTATATGAGGAGCCGCGATTAAGCTATTTTTTTTCTGCATTGTCGAGGATTCTAATGCAAAGAGAGTTTCGAGGTATGCAAGAAATTGCAAGGGGCTTGGCAGTGTTAGGAATGGAATTTCTTGCTGGTAGTTTTCTAAAGCCTTCTTTTGATCCGAAATATCTCCTTCAATTTTGGTGGTCATGTTTCTTGGAATAAGAAGGAGCTTTATCTTTTTAGGATTGATTCTATTTCTATCATTTCCACCTAATTGAGTTGGAGAATAATCTGCCATATCACTCCGTAGCTCAAGGTTGTGTTTAAGGCAAAATGTTTGGGATACTCTATGGAGATCTATTCTATTGATGCTGACATTGGGCGAAGCAACAAGCTGGTATTCAACAGTAGGGTTAAATTCCTGCGCCGAATTAATGAAATCCAACTTATCAATAGTTAGCCACTTGTTTAGTTCGGTGGCGAGCTCTTCCTCGTTCATCTCGCCCTGATTAAATTTATCACCAGGTAAAAGTGATAGTAATCTGTTATGCCCCTCAAGAGCTGTGGGAACCATGTCGAATAGCTGTTCTCTTACGAGCAGCATTTTCTCGTAGTCAAAACTATCTAATTTATGGTTTTCAGTAACTCCATTTTGTAATGTTTCACTCATAATTCCTCAGTGCATCTGATTTTATTTATTAAAATTAAGCGTATAGCGAGCAGGATTTTTTTTCAATAGGCATTGTTGAGGGCTAAGTTCAGGTATATAGTCAATACTATGCAGGGGCTTAATGGTACAGAAAAAATATTACTTATATTCTTAAGTAGTGCTCTTTTTGTCTTTTTAGTACTAGGAATAATTGTGCTTGTTAATTTTATTAAATTACAGCGTTCCATCATGAGAGCAGCCACTAATATCGAAGAATTTACTCATAAGGCAACTCAACTATCCGAACTTATGAAAAAAACTGGGCCGCTTTTCAAGCTATTTTCTGCTTCTTCGGATCTTTTGCATAAACGTAAAAAGTAATGCACCGCTCGGAGTTTTAAATGTATCACAATAACAAAACTAATTACCGACAGACAACCAGAACTAAACTATTTCTCTTCAGTGGTTTAGTCATTTTCTTTTTAGGGGTTGGTGCACTTATTTATGTAGTCAACAAACCGAAGACTGTTACTGTACGGCAAGTGGTGCCGCAGGCTACTTCTAATCCAGTTGCACAGCAAAAAATAACATCCTCGATGCTACTGGTTGGAGAAGTTTTTTGGGGACGGGGTATTGAGTATTTTGCTAATCGCTCACCTTTAAAGTACGCATTTCCTTTTTCAGGACTCACCACAGATGTGCGTAATAAATATGATAATTGGATTGGGGATCTAGAGTGTCCCGTTACGACGACAGATATTCCCTATCAAACCCAAGTTGATCATTTGCAGTTTAATTGTCGTCCAGAATATTTGAGTGAAGCAAAGAAATGGTTTAACGTATTTACGCTCGCTAACAACCATTCATTCGATAATCGAGGCGCGGTTGGTGAAGCTGAAACAAGAACAAATCTTGAAAGTGCTGGAATCCAATATTTTGGTAGCTATAATCTGGCAGATACTTCTAATACCTGTGAAGTTGTTGCAATGAACGCAAAAGTAACCGCTGGAGTAACTACAAAAGATATTCAAATTCCGGTTGCAATGTGCGGCTATATGCTTGTGGTTGATACAGTTCCAACGGATGCCGAGCTAGCCGTGATTAAGCAATACGCTCAAGTTATGCCCGTTATAGTGATGCCGCACATGGGGGTTGAATATAGACCAATCGCTGAAGACGTTAAGGTTGAAACGTATCATCGAATGATTGATGCGGGTGCTGACGTCGTTCTTGCAACGCATCCCCACGTTATTCAAAATAGTGAAAACTATAAAGGTCGTTTAATTCAATATTCAGCAGGAAATTTTATGTTTGATCAACAGTCGATTGGTCATAATAATACGCTTTCGCTCGGGATCGCACTTACTTTAGAAATAAATGATCAGGCTGTAATAAAAAATTATGAGGAAATTGGGCCATCATGCGCCGCCTTTAAAGATTCATGCCTCACTAAACTTCAGGCAAAAATAACAACCCGACCAAAAATTAAAGTAACGTATGGCCACGAATGTTTCTATGAACCAAATTATTTTCCAAAACCTGCCGATACGGCTACTTGTAATGAAATTCTTCAGCAATCCACGTGGCAAACAGCGACTGCAAACCTCAGTACAACATGGTAAAACGTCGCTATACTTTTATTATTGTGTGCAGTAAAATACTGAGTATATGGAAAAAATATTAGTCACCGATTCATTATTTATTTTTGACGAGCATATCAAACAATTAGCCGATGCAGGGTATGAAGTTGAACGGCTTGATACGCCAACTGCAACAAGTGAACAACTCATTGAAGCGCTTAAGGGTAAGGTTGGCTATATTATTGGTGGTATAGAGACCGTTACAGATGAAGTGTTAGCTTCAACTGATACACTTAAAGCTATTTCCTTCACTGGCGCTGATTACCAAGCGTTTATTCCCGGATGGAAAACTGCTCAAGCAAAAGGAATCATGATTGCTGATGCGCCTGGTGCAAATGCTTATGCGGTAGCTGAATTTGCACTTGCGGTAGGATTGTCGATGCAGCGAAATCTTTACGAGCTTGGTCGAACGGGTGAGAAAAAGTTTGAATCTACCCGCTCACTGCAAGGTTCAACAATTGGGATTGTCGGTTCCGGAAATATTGGCAGCAAAATTGCAACCATGGTTAATGCATTTGCTCCTCAAGAAGTGCTTTATTATAGCCGCAGTGAAAAAGAAGGTATGAATGCTCACTATTCATCGCTTGAAAATTTATGCTCTAAGTCAGATATTATCTTTGTCGCCATTCCTGATAGCGCCGGAAAATTATTTAATGCCGATACTATTAATCAAATTAAGCAAGATGCACTACTGGTAAGCGTTTCCCCAAGTGTGATTGATTTTGAACCACTGCTCGCTCGTCTTCAGGCAGGAACACTTCGTGCTGCCGTAGATTGCCCTGCACCGAATGAAGCGTTCACCCAGCTACCACTCAGTACGTGGTTTAACCCCAATGATCACTCGGCGTATAACACGATGATGGCAAATAAAATTGCCAGTGACATGGGTGTTGCTTCCATTATAAATATGCTCAAAAATGGTGAAGATCAGTACCGAGTTTTATAAATTATGAAACTTCGGCTCGTTAGAAAAATAAAAGAACATGAAGATTGCTTTACGTTTGTTTTTGCTAACGAAAATAATTTGAAATGGAGTGCTGGACAATTTATTCATTATACCCTGCCTCACGAACCAATGGACGATCGAGGAGATGAACGTTGGTTTACCATTTCATCTGCTCCAGAAGAAAAAGATATTCATCTCACCACTCGATTTACTATTGAAAAAGGTAGCAGTTTTAAAAAAGCCCTTTTGGCTATGCAGCCAGGTGAAGAAATTATCGCGGATACCCCAGAAGGAGATTTTGTATTAGATTCGAGCCCAGATAGTATTATTTTTGTAGCTGGGGGAATTGGCATAACTCCTTTTAGGGCGATACTAAAAGATCTCATCAGTCGCTCTATTCCTATGAACATTACCCTGCTCTATGCAAATAGAAGCCCTGAGCTCACAACATTTAAAGATGAACTTGAATTAATTAAGGCTTCGAATCCAGGTCTTCATATCGAATATTTCTACGGTGATAGATTTATCACAAAAGATGATTTAATAAAAAGCGGGCAACGTTTCACTAGTCCTACCTATTTTGTTTCAGGACCCGAACCTATGGTTGAAGCGTTTAAGAAAACGCTTCAAGAAATAGGCATTGATGATGCGCACTCTCGATTTGATTATTTCCCTGGTTATGCCTCAGATCTTAAATAAATACTTACTTCTTGTGCTTATGTTTAAACCTGGAGTACAATCAGTTTTGTAGATACGAGTTTATTTTTTAATCTAATTAAAGCGAGGCACTATGTCACGAACCAATATAATAAGGTACAAACAAAAAATAAATAAATTCATCACGTTAATTACAGCTATGCTCACTAGTATCGCGCTTTCGACTTCAATCTTAACTCCCATGATTGCGCGCGCTTCGAGCGGCGCAGTAAGTAGTACGCAATTTCAAGATCCCAATCCACAACCAGGAGACGATTTTGGCTCCTCAGTTTCTGTTTCTGCAGATGGTTCTACTGCAGTCGTAGGTGCACAGACGTACTCCAATGGTTCAAAAGCACTGTCTGGTGCAGCGTACGTATTTATTAATAATGGCAGCGGTTGGTCACTTGCAACAACTCTTATTCCTACCGATCAAGGGCTTTATGATCGCCTTGGTATCTCAACTTCGATTAATCCTAATGGAAATCAAATCGTTGTTGGTGCAGATTATATTCCGTACGCTAACGTCACGCCAACCAAGCAAGGAAAAGCTTACGTATTCTCAATGCCAGCCGGAGGCTGGGCATCGAACACTATCACTTCAGAATCAGCAGAACTTCAGGGTAGCGATATCCTTCCTGGCGATACTTTTGGTTGGTCAGTTTCGCAATCGAGCAATGGATCAGAAGTTCTTGTAACAGCTGAATATAAAAATGTAAATGGCGTAGGGTACGCGGGGGAAGCTTACGTGTTTAATGAACCCGTTGGTGGATGGAACTCAGTTTCAAGTCCAATAACAGAAAATCAAATATTGCTCCCATCAACTGTGATAGCAAATTCAATTTTTGGTTGGGCAGCAGCCATTTCGCAGGATGGAACTCAAGCGTATATAAGTGCAATGAGTCAAGGAGAAGTATTTGAATTTGTTCAGCCCACCGATGGCTGGGGATCTACAGGACAAGTATTGAATGAAAATAGCATTATCCAGTCTCCAACGAGCATTCCTGGCACTCCAGACAGCGGTTTTGGTTTTAGCTTAGCTCTTTCTGCAGATGCGTCTGAGCTTATTGTGGGAAGCCCAAGTGAAACAATGCAAGGATCGACAGTTACTAGTTCAGGAACGGTATTTGTTTACAAAAATACCTCTACAGGTTGGGCAAATTCTGCTGCATTCTCAGCAAGTGATGCAATGTCTGGTGGAGGTTTCGGTTATTCACTTTCACTCTCGCAAGATGGGCAATCAGCTCTTGTAGGAGCCCCTCAACAGACAGTTACTGGCCTATTTGATGCCGGTGCTGCTTATCTGTTTGGTGCAAATCCTGATGGTACATGGTCTCAGCAGTCAGAAATTTTTGAACCAACGCCAGTTCAGAATGATGACTTTGGTTGGTCAGTCAGTATGCTTGACAGTTCTAATATTTTTGTCGGTGCTCCAGCGCTTACAAGCGCAGGTGTTGCGAGCAATGTGGTTGTTGATGCAGCACAACGATTATCAAGTCATCTTTCACTATCTGCCAATACATCAAAAGCGGCCCATGGATCAGCTTATTTTATAAAGAAAAACTCTAGTACCCCACCACCAGTTTTAAGCCCCACTATTTCTAACTTCACTGCAAGCGCAGGAGTTGGTGGCCAAGTCACTATAAATGGAACAAATTTGAGTAATGCGTCATCTATTTCGTTTAACGGTCATAGTACTTCTACATTCGTGCAAACTAGCGCTACGAAGATTATTGTTACGGTTCCTGCCTCTGCCCAAACAGGTCCTATTACTGTTACTACCGCCAGTGGCTCAGTGACATCAACTACGAATTTCACTCTTAATCCTGTTCCAGCTCCATCGATAACCTCATTAACGGTGCCAAATCCTGTACTAACTCATAACGTCACCATAAAAGGCGCAAACCTTTTAAATACCTCATCTGTAACCCTAAATGGTCTTTTGCTAACGATTGTTAGCAAAAAGGCAACGGCAGTAGTAGTGACGATTCCAGCAACGGCTGTAACGGGTCATTTAGTTGTAACAACACCAAGTGGTACAGCTACCTCTAGCGCTGCTGTATCGGTCCCCGCTCCAGTTATTTCTTCATTATCAGTAGCGAAACAGCATGTTGGTAAAACAGTGACAATCCACGGAACAACATTCATTGGAGTCAACAAAGTAACGCTTAATGGTGTCAACATTGCTTCTTTCACTAAGACCGCTACTGCAATAACCTTTACGGTACCGGCTGGATCGACTACAGGATATATAGTCGTCACAAGCCCTAGTGGTTCAGCAACATCTTCCTCGAAGCTTACAATTTATTAATTTAAAGCTTTCATTTTTGCTATACTGTCATACATGATTAGAGAAGCATTCCATTCATTTGATTACGAATCATTGAACTATCAAGATCGTAAAGACATACATGATGCGCTGGCGGAAACGACGCTTAAGCACATTAGTAGCAGTGACGGACTTTTCACAGCAGTTCCCTTCGATGTTGCGGCTAACCCTTCTCAAAGAATTGAATCCACCCACCTATCCCCCGCGCCTACAACATTCGAGGAAATAGATTTACTTGCGTCCGTTGCTTCCCCACGACTCTATCCTGCAATAAAAGAAGCACTTGAAAAACAGAAAGCATTTACGAGTGTTGCAGAGCAACGCAGAAAAGAAGGAAAACATCTTTTTAGCCTAACAACACACCAGCAAATGGTAGATATTGCCCTCTATGACGCTGCATGGGTTGGAGCAACACAACACGATAAGTGGGAAAGGGATAACGGTCTGATTATTAGTCGTGGTGTGACGACAGTGCAGGCATTTGGCATTGCAGCTTCTGAGGTAACTCAGAAACTAGGAAATGTGTTTTTAAGTTTTCCTCGAACAAAAACAATCATGGAATTAACCGATAGTTTTAAAAAGACTCAGGCAGAAAAAAAAGCGCAACATCTTGCCGCACCAACTATAGATATTGATGAGCTCATTAAAGCGAATAACCATAAAATGAGAAGTGAAATAAAGGAATGGCTTGAAGTAAGCCCGCACCAGTTAGCGCGCAGAATGGGCCGTCACGCACTCGGACGATATCTCCATGTTGCATTTACTGGCAGTACAGATAAAGTGACCTACGGCGATAATCACGAGCCTGAGCGCATTGTAATGGGCAAAGTATCTAACGGAACTGCCGATATTATAAAGCACGGGCTGGTGGTTCCCATTGTACTTTGGGATCGAGACGATCCAATTGTCGAAATTGGTGAAGTACTGGAAGTAACTGATCGTACAGGCCTGCAAAAAGTACAAGAGTGGCAACGTAGCACACTTGCTAAAAAATTAGGCTTACCAGACACAGCCGTTGTTACTGAACAGTAACACTACAAAAAACAGTAATTTGTTATTATAGAGCTATGATAAAACTCATCGCTGCTATCGATAGTCATCGCGGTATTGCAAATAACCAAGGGATACCCTGGCATCTTCCTGAGGACTCTACATATTTCAGGCACCAGATTAAAAATGCAACAGTCATCATGGGTAGGCATGTATACGAGGAACTTACCCATCCTTTTAATGACGCTAAAAATTACGTTCTTTCTCACCAATCACTGCCACTTCGACAGGGTTTCAGCCTCGTGCATGACCTAGAGACCTTTATAGGTGAGCATGCTAATGAAACGGTATGGGTGCTTGGTGGTGCACAACTGTACGAACAGACCTTAGCCTACGCTGATGAACTCTATGTAACGCAAATTAAAAAAGACTTTTCCTGCACTAAATTTTTTCCTAAGTTTAAAAATTCATTTACTTTAATAAGTGAAAGTCCCCAAAAAGAACAAAATAAGCTTTTATTCTCTTTTCAAATTTGGCGCAAAAAATAGCTTACTCTTTAGAATCAGTGGTCAAATCTTTTATGTCAATCTTTGTATCTGTACTATTCTTTTCTTTTTGAGGAGCAGATGGTACTGGATTTTTATCATTGCTGAGAGGTAGCCGAAACCCAAATATAGAACCTTTTCCAGCTTCGGATGAAAAGAATGTTTTTCCGTCTTGATCGTCGATAACCCGTTTCACAAGGTAGAGTCCGATGCCTGTTCCATGAGGACTTAGCTCTTTTGCGTTGTCTGCTCTAAAGAACTTTGTAAATAATTTATCCTTTGCTTCATCAGGAACACCTATGCCGTTGTCCAAAACCTTAAACTCGACTTCAGTATCAGTTTGGGAAAGATAGACATGGACTTCACCGTTTTTAGGAGTATAGAAAATGGCGTTATTAACAAGATTTAGTATTACCTGTCGGGTTTTTGCTTCATCGAGCTGCATCAAAGGTAAAGGCTTTTCTGGTTCATGATACGTGAGTGAAATATTTTTTTCATTAGCCGCAACCGATAACTCATCAACTTGGTCTTTGACCATGTTGTTCAAATTAACTTCCGATCGCTCGATGACAAATTGTCCTGCAGTCATTCGACTGACGTTTAGAAGATCAAACACGAGTGCCTTCATATTTTTGGTACGAGTAAGTGTTTTTTGGACGGCAGCCATTATTTTCTCATTTGCCTCTCCATAGAAACCTTGAACAATAAGGGTCAAAAAGCCCTCCATTGCACTTAAAGGGGTGCCTAATTGATGAGAGAGCATCGAGATAAAGTCATCCTTAACAGAATCTTTTTTCTGTAATTCTTTATTAGCGTTGTCCATGTCGCTAGATATTTTTTCTAACTGCTCCTTTTGCTCAAAGAATCCTTGAATCGTTGCCGCTAAATCACCGAATTGCGTCTTGGTGGTTGCCATTTTATCGATAGAACGAGGATCTTGGTTCTTTACACTATTTGTTATCATCTGCAGTGGCTTTAGGATTATGAGCCATAGTGTAAATGAGATGATCATAACAAGGCCGAGACCAAGTAATCCTACGACGAGTAATTCTTTTTTATAAAGACTATTCAATTCATCAATTGATGACACTTTAGTGGAGCTCGACAGGTATTGAACAGTGCTACCATCCCAATTTTGCAGTGCGCTCGAAAAAGTAACAGAATCAGCAGTTCGACTATCTGTATGGTTAACTGATGTGCCTATTAATTGATTAGTGCTTTGAGAGAGATCATTAATAGATGATAGAAATGTATTTCCAAGTAGTCTTCCTACTATCCAATAGCCACTGGCACTGTCGTTATGATTTGGGTCATTACTAGGAACTATAGTTGCAGATCTAATTTCCATGGTCCCTTGCGTTGTTTGTACATAGTAATGGAGGAATTTATGGCTATCCAGATTCATAAAGTAGGCTTTTGATATTGGAACGCTGTTGAGGGCAAAGGTTGTATCTTGTTTGGCTGAATAAACAAGTTGACCTTTCGTGTTGTATACCCAAGCAATGTCTGCACCAAATGTTGGAAGAGCGGTATCAATGTTTTGATGAGCGAAATCTGCATTAGTAGTATTAATACTTTTTGGGTTATCTTGGGCGAGTGACACCATGTTATCCCAAAATGAATAATCAGTTTGTAGGGCTTCGAATGTTTTTCCTTCTGAAACTAAATCTTGAGCGAGTAGTGTTTTTCTTGATTTAAGCTCTGAGCTGAGTAAACTCTGAGAGCGCTGTACATCAAAATAGCGTTGCAGTACAACTATTCCACTAACAGATAAAAAAATAAAGATCAGTAATAATATAAACCTTGTCTGTAACTTCATTATGCTTATAGTTATACAGTAATAATTATTTTTCTAAAAGAATAATTATTACACACTATCAAATTAAAAGGTTATTTTTTACCCAAAAAAACTATTTTAATAAAACTTACACGTCAAGAAAATCATTCAAAGATTCAAAATCATTCATTGTGCTTAAGTAAAACATATTAATTAAAATTCCACCTATGGAATGGATCGTTCCTTTACTCGGTTGATCAATAATACTTAGTTCAGCTGAAGTTGGATCAAGAGTGTTTCTTGCAATCATAATATTTCTACTCGATAAAGCTGCGCCTTGTTCGAGTCCTAGGTCATTCAAACCCTTTTTTAAACTGAATGAACCAAGCTGTGTAGTTATTCTCTTTTTAGTTGCATTGAGCAATTCAATCTCCTCGGGAATGGTTAACTCATTCTCTATTATCCATTCTGACATTGTCATTTTTTCTTCCAAATTTTCATGAAGTGAGAGAAAGTTTCCGCTGGCTGATCGGGCAGCAAAAAATTGTTTAGGTACTGATATTTCAGCAATGCTATTCCGATGAATATGATTGCCAAGTGTAGTTAGGAACTGTGATTGCAGTATTAAATTTTCTGGGGGTATTGGGGTGCCATACCTGTACGTTAATTTTCCCGTAAATGCCGTAGATAACTTTAAGGCTATGGCTCCAAACCCGTACACAATTGAGTGGTTGCCAGTTCCGAGATGTTTAAAACTTTCCACGGAATGCTCTGGGTATCGAGTATTTTCCATGAAAGTAGCAACCGCTTGTGTTATTTCTGGATAATTGCGAAGTAGTGGTTGTGCTTGCTTATCAAAGGCAATTTTAGTATTTGTTTCTTTTATGTATCCAGTTTCAAGCATCAGAACATTTTAACAAAAACTTACTACGGTGTCACAAGCGGAATCAGCGTATCTGCGATAATTCCTTAAAGTTAATTTCATCTTCCGTAACCCCGTTACTCAATTGAGTGCCTAGAGTAGCAAGACGAGCGAGGGTTTTTTCTGTAGTTTTTTGACTTAAGAGTGAAAAATGAGCGCCGTTCACCGTTTCTATTACAACTCCTGTGTGATTTGCGAAGTATTCCTTGTACGTATCCGCATTATTTGCTGGATTTTTGTCAAAAAACCTAATATGCATATGTGCATCTTTGGATACTTTTTGAGCAAGCTCTCCTGCTTCACCGCTGAAGATTGAAGGAGTGCTGTGAATTATTTGCAGGGCTGATTCAGGGTGAAGTTCTATAGTTTTAAGATAATCGACTTTCTTTTTTAGAGGTAATTTTGCGATAACTCTACATAGATCACTGGTTGCGTCTGGAACAGAGCGAATATATTCAAAGATTTGTTTTGGGTTCCTTAAAGCGAGCGGAACTGCTTGGCATGGATCAACTATGTCCGAGTAGATAATATTTCTTTCATTTTTCTTAGAAACAGACTCAATGCCAAAACCAACCATTGCGCCCCGAGAAGCACCAATTGTTATCGCCTGTTTCTCCTGATGCCTTCCCTTTTTATCTATATCATCGAGAATGACGTGTATGTCGTCTGCATTTTTAAGAAGGGTTGTTTGTTTGCCAATGGCGGTACTTATGAAGGCTACATCGAAACCGATATCCATGAGCTGTAGAGTTAAATCTTCATTGAATCCTTCGAGCCCAGTGAGCCAAGAGCTTGTAGCAACGATTAACGTATCGCACCTAAGTGAAGCTGATTGGCCATAGAGCACATCATAGGATATTTCATCGTCAAGTTCGTAACGATACACCGATAAAGCCCCTTCAGGATGTTGGTAATTGTTTCGTTTATTAAATTGATTAATTATTTTAGCGTTTGGAATAGGACTTACTGATGGTATTTCTGTAAATTCCTTGCGTCTTTTTTCCATAGAAGATACTTCTTATACTTATCATGCTACTTCTATAGTGTTTAGATGTAAAGACTATGATTTAGATTTATGAGTCACTGATGGACGCATCATAAGATAGAAAAAATCTTTGTTGTATCCGTGCAAATACTGAGGCCCACCATTTTGTAGTGTATTTAAAATGCTTTCAGTAGCGTAGTTTCCTGGAGTAGTAGGTGTAAAAGTAACAAATCTAACCCAGAACTGGTTGATATCTAGCTGCAATCCTTCAGTTGCTCCTGCTAACTTTAGTGATTGTGCCAGTGTTGCAGCAGTGAGTGATGGCCCAACTGCATATACAAGATTGCCTGCGGCTGTCATACCCACACCTGAACGCCAGGTATATACAGAATTAGTAGTGGTACGTCCCCAGACTTGGTACCCACCACTATTTGCATCGGCAGTCACCTTACCTTTATCTAAAATAAGTGGGCCATTTTGGCGAACAGCGGCTATCGGTATTAGCGTTTTTTTTGTACTATCATATCGCTCGATTGAAGCTGATCCATCTTTGTATAGAATAAGGCTGCCGAGTCCCTCAGTTAAAGGAACATAGACATTGGTGCCAACGGTCATTCCATAGTGGCCGTCCATGTATTGAAAACCGCCGTTAAAAGCTGCCACAAGATTATTCGAGGCCTGGTCAGCAACTGGGATAACTCCTGGCCCTGGATGACCTAAATCACCTCCAGGATAGTACGTCCCTGCTACTGAAGTAAGGGTAAGATAATGCATATTCATTTGAATAAGTGCAACAATTGCATAGGAGCGATCAGGGTCTGGCCTGACAAAAGTGCGGGCCATGATCTGCTGGTTCTTAAACTGGGGTAAATTAACAATTGTCCACTGACCTTCACCATCAAGTAGCGGATACCCTGGTTGTGAATCGTTAATTGTGGTGAGATTAAGAGACTGAACAGTTGGCTTAGGAGCTGATTGGGGTTTTGATGCTGGTTCAGCATTAAAAATATTAGCTTTAGGTTTTCCGACAGTACCATAGGCAATTTGTTTTAAACGGTCGGATAAAGAAAAAACAATATTTTCTAAAATAATGGTATTTCTATTTCCAAGGGTTGGGCGAAGAACATTATCTGCAAATTTAGCTACTAATGCTGGCTGTGCTCCAAGTAAATATATACTACCACCCCCAGTTCCAGCTAAAATAATTATGGTGATGAGCAGTGCCTTGAGTTTCTTGTGGCGAATCGTTTTTTTATCCACCTGAATCATCGTTAGCGGTTTAGGCTTAGACTGTTTCGGTATTTTTTTTATTATTATGATATCCGTTTCCATTTGCACTATTATATAAAATTATCAGCATATTCACAGCTTTAAAGTTCATGCTTATAGTCTAAACTTGGTTCCAAAGCTGTCTTTTTGGGCATTAATTTGCTATAATAACAGATTAGAAAAGGTGCAATTTATGAAATTAGTTATTATGATTCCGTGTCTGAATGAAGAAAAGACACTTCCGCTCACATTATCTACTATTCCAAAGAACATTAAGGGCATTGATTCTATTGAAGTTTTGATTATAAATGACGGATCAACTGATAAAACAGTTGCGGTGGCAAAAAAACTAGGCGTCAAACATTTCATTAACCATGCCAAGAACCGTGGTCTGGCACTGTCATTGCGAGATGGCATTACCGGTGCGCTAGAACTTGGAGCTGATGTTCTCGTTTTGACTGATGGAGATAACCAATATCCACAAGAAAAAATACCTGAGCTTATTGCTCCCGTTGTTGAAGGTCGTGCGGATATCGTCATAGCTGATCGCCAGGTGCATACCATAGAACATTTTTCTCCAATGAAAAAGTTTCTCCAGAAATTTGGTACGCGTGTGCTTAATACTGCTGCCGGCACGTCGGTACCGGATAGTACAAGTGGATTCAGGGCGTACTCGAAAGAAGCTGCTATTAAGTTTAATTTAGTGGGTCGTTTTAATTTTGCTATGGAAACTACAATCCAGGCCGGCAATAAGCGTATGGCAATTGAAGTTATAAAAATTAAGACAAATCCTAAGACTCGTGAATCTCGCTTATTCAAATCGTCATGGGAGCACGTAAGAAAATCCGCGGTTGCACTGTTGAATGGGTATACGATGTATAAACCCTACGTTGTTTTTCTCAGTGTCGGCACCTTTTTCTTAGTGGTTGGAGCTATTCCGTTCATTCACTATGTTTATATCTTCTTTACAAATCGCGATCCGTACGGCGCCCATCATTTGCAGTCACTTATTATTGGAACTGTACTTCTTAATATCTCATTTCTTTGTTATGCACTTGGTGTAATTGCAAACCTTATTCGCATTAATCGTTCGCTAATTGAAGATGTGCTCGAAGAGCAACGTCGAACACGGTACGGAATGCTTGTAGAGAAAAAAATCAGATCTAAATAATTAGTGCTTACGTTACGACGTATCCAACAGAAAAGAAGATAACAACATAGGCCCAGACAGCTCCAAATACTAGGGTGGAGATAAGTCGTAAAGATTCTTTTGCTTGCAAGTACTCATACAGCATTAATGTCATAGGGAATGCAATCAAGCAGTAGCGCGGAAAGCCCCCAAATTGACCTCCAAGGAGCGGAATTAAAAGAAAAAGAAGTGAATAAATAGAAAAGCTTTTTTTCCGTCTCCACCAATACACAGCTGAAGTGATAAGGAGTAGAATCAGCGCCCCATCAAGTAAACTCATGAGTGAAAGATTATTCCATAAACTTGTTTCTAGCCAATGATGTTGTTTTTGGGCAGATAGAAACTCCAGCGGATTGTTAAAGTACTTCCAAAGGTATCCCATATAACTGATTAACCCCAAAGAACCCACCACGCCCACTTGCGCGATTTTGGTAATCTTAACTTTTTGTTCGAGTAACATAAGTAGCATCAAAAATAGTACAAATACTCCTGTAATATGTGTTGCACAGGCGACAGACACTAGTAATGCGCTGAGTAAATACTTCTTTTTGGTTAAAAAGTAAATGGCAGCAAATGAGAGAAGTGCAAAGAGGCTTTCGGTGTAAACGGACAGAAAATATACACCTGAGGGTAAAAGTAAAAAGAAAACGACTGCTTTAAAATATTCGCTATTCTCCATTTTTTTCGTAAGACCTTTACAGAATTCTTTTACCAGTTTTGCGTAGAAATATATAGCACCTACAAGACTTGCCCAGCTTATGAGCAGTCCACAAAGAATTGCTGAAGGAATGAGATAATTTACTATTCTAATGGTCAGCGGATATACCGGAAAGAAACCAGTAAGAAAGCCAGTATCGTAGCCATTCTTAGCAATATGAATGTAGTCTGAGCCGTCCCAGTTGGCGCTATATTTCAATGGATTATTGGGTTCTAGATAGTGGTGAGATGAGGTATCACCATTAAGGGTAATTTTATGAATAGCCCCTTGGCTTAATATAATGCTAAAAATAACCGTGACAACCACACAAATGAGAGCCATGACTCCAAGATGGTTTCTAATGTAGTGACTTACTGTACTTTTTAATTTCAATAATTTTTGAAGATTGTTATCACTCATGAATCAATATATTATATCATCCCTCGTCTTAGAGTTAGCTGAATCGTATATACTATTTCTAACTATGAAACAAACAAAACTCGTTCGCTTCTTAATAGCTGTCACAGCAATCATAATTACCTTTTTTGTAGTTAAACGCTATCTTACAGAACATCCTTCACTTGTGCATCAACTTAGCACTGTTTCAATCTTCGTACTTGTTAGCGTATTTTTGTTGTATTTGGTTATGTTCTCAATCATTCTACAACTTTTTAGTGTCACCATCATGTTATGTAAAAAAACAACTAAGTTTACAGAGAACTTCTATATTAACGGGTACTCTATTGGACTTAATTTTATTCTTCCCGGTCAAGCTGGCCCATTATTTAGAAGCGGCTACGCAAAACGTAAGTACGGCATAGCGTTTAAAACATTTCTTTCAGTGACTCTTCTGTATTATTTATTCTACACAATTATTAGTGTTTCTTTTATTGCTATTGGTTCGCGGCCGTGGTGGCAATCAATTCTTTTAATCTTACTGGTTGGGGGGTCCTTACTGTACCTGACGAAATGGTACGAAAAAAAGAAATCCCTTGATATTGAAAAGATTACGCTTCAAAAAAAAATGGCATCAACTCTTTTTTTGCTTACCGCTGCTCAATTTAGTTTACAAACCATTATTTACTTTATTGAGCTCAAAGCGGTTGACCACTTAGTGGTATTTCATCAGGCCATCGCCTATACAGGAATTGCAAATATTTCCCTTTTTGTTGGATTGACTCCTGCAGGAATTGGAATACGAGAAACGTTCTTAGTGCTTTCCGAAAAAATACACCAAATACCGACAAGTGCCATAGTGCTCGCCAACTTTATTGATCGCTCTATCTATATAATTTTCATCATAACAATCGTAAGTACATCTTTTGGGCTGCATCAATTTTTTAAAAATAAAGAAAAAGCATAAGATTTATCACATACTCATAGTATGACGAAGCAAAAAGTATTGATTATTGAAGATGATGAAGCGATAGCTACGATGTATACAATGAAATTAGAACTATCTAAATTCGATGTTATGCGGGCTCCAAATGGGCACGTAGGATTAGAACGTACTTTTTGGTTCTTTAAGCGAAAGACCAAGCTGACCAAGAGCAGCTACTGTTTCCAGATACGAGCCTTTGCCAAAACGATTAATATTTCGTAGTTGACGTGGTGTCTTTTCAATCAAGTCAGCAACAGTTTCAACTCCTGCCCTATAGAGTGCATTTGAACCCATTGAGCGGATACCTATTTCAGGAACAGATAATTGCAATGATTCACTAGTTTCATTGGGGATAGATATTTCGTGTTCTTGCAGTATTGAATCTAATTCTGCCAATGCCTGGGCTGAAGCTTGACGTCGCAAAAGTAGCTCATCTTTAATTGCTTGCATTACAAATACGGCTTTATCCTGAGCTGTTGAAAGTTCAATTGACGAATCTTTAGCAAGGGTAAATTCAAGAATTTCTTGTTTTTCCATAGTGCCTTGAATTATACAATATTTATTTGAAAAAAACAATATATCCTGTTATAATATTATTCTGAATATGAAAAAGTATAATCCAACTCTAGAGCAGAATTTTATCGAATGGTCAGATGATGCACCCTGCAAGGGCATGTTAGACCTATTTTTTTCAGATAAAAGAAATGAAATAACTCAGGCGATTGCAATTTGCAACACGTGCCCTTACCAAAAGCAGTGTGATGAATATGCAACGGTCAACAAAATTGAGCATGGTGTTTGGGGCGGTACGTTGAGAAATAAAGGTGTGTTACTCCGTGCCAGCCGTAACGCCGCGAAGAAAGCAATTGAGCAAGTGGTTGAAGCTCAAGCTGTAGATTCGCACAGTGACGATATAGCCTAAAGAGAACCTATTTTTTCAAGTAGTGAAATAAGCGCATCTCGCTCGTGATCTTCAATCATTTCATCTCTATCAATAAGCACGCTTAGTTCTGGAATCATTGTGTGTTCTGTATCAGTTATTTCCTGATAAATCGCGCGACTTATCGTCCCATCTCGATTGAGCATAAACGTTTCCGATAATGGCCCAATGAGCATGTGGTCATTTTTTACATAATTTATGCAATCTTTTCCTGCTTTGCTCATAAAATCAGTGTCAACAAGCTTCGAATAGAAAGTTATGTCCGCCAAAGGATCTTCTTTGTGGTTATAAATAAATATCTTTATAGTGCTGTCCGATGAATTTGCTTCAACACCAAATGGTTCAAGATGTTGATTATATTTTTCCGATACATCATCAGATGTTTCAATTAGACGCAGAATATTACGAAGTATCTGTTCGCTATATTCTTCCTCAGTTCTATCTTTTTCTCCACCTACTAGGTACATATTTGGTTTAGTCATTGTTACAAAATACGCTTTTGACACATAACTGTCAATATTATATACATTGCTTATGATTGACATATTTGATATTTAGTTGCACAATAAAAATATTATGATGGCACGACGAAAAACTGCTGTACCTCAGCGCCCAAAGCGCAATGTGATGCAAGTGGCCGAAATGCGTGGAGTATTTGCTGCTCGAAGAAGTATTGCTGATGAAAGTTTAGAAACACTCAAAAACATAACAGATCAGCTAACCCCGGAACTTGATAATAATGTAGGCAGACTTTTTATTCCCGAAACAATGGGTGTTACCGTCGTTGGTTTTTCTCGCTTTGATCATCATCACAAGCTAGAAGGCCCTTCTACTGAATCTGTGCTAGATAAAGTGCCCTCTACTAGTCAGCCATTAGCTGTATCTCTGGGACGACTTGGAATGTTTGGATCTGAAAAGAAAGCGAAATTAAGTTTTGGAATTATTAGTGACGAACTTGAGGCTGAAGAAGAAGAAATAGCAAGAATTTATTATGAACGAGGCTTTAAATTACGAAGGGATCCAAATGGCGAGGGGTTTTATCGTCCTCATTTAAGTATTGGTATTATCCATAGTGATTTTGCAGCGCATTATAGTGACGAAAGAGCATTAGAGCGACTTGAAGTTATATCTCGTTTGGGTGAGCATGCAGTTAATGAAATAGTTCTAAACCCTATTGTACTTTCCGCATAAGCTTTTAATCATTATTCTGTTAGAATGATAGTAAATGAAACGAACATCATCTACTTTATATTGTTTTTCTCCCCCCATCATGGTTATTACCATGCTATCAGAAGTAACCCTTTTTGCTTATACCCTACTACGCTATAAAATGACTCAGATAACTCGAGTCGTATCAATGATGCTTTTATTCCTTGCCCTATTTCAGTGGGCTGAATTTAATGTGTGTGGCGGACATAATGCACAGATGTGGTCTCACATTGGGTTCGTATCTATTACGCTGCTCCCCGCACTCGCTATCCATTTAATTTCACTAATTGCAAAAAAGAAAAACACGCTTCTGAAGGCAATATCCTACACAGTCAGTGCAATTTTTGCAGTATTATTCGGTCTTAGCTCATCAGATATTTCAGCGCATGCTTGCGGTGGTAATTATGCTATTTTCCAAATCGCTGATAAAGTTGGTGGCTTCTATTTTCTGTACTACTACTTCTGGCTGTTCATTGGTATCGGACTTTGTTTGTATTACATAATGAAAGCAAATAAAAAAATTCGGCAAGCACTCATTCTTCAAATTGTCGGTTATTTAAGCTTCTTACTCCCTACTGGCATTGTAAATACCATAAACCCCAAGACGATAGAAGGATTACCAAGTATCATGTGTGGTTTTGCAGTTATTTATGCTTTCATTCTCGTTTTTGGCATCGTGCCACTCACTATTAACAAACGTGGTCTTCGCAAAGCTTAAGCGTTTAACTTTTTTTCTGTCTCTTTTTGGAGTCGTCTTTCAAACCGTCTTGTGCGGCCCATAATTCTTTCCTGTGCTTGTCTTGCTTCATCAGAAAGGCCTTCTATGGCAAAGAGGCCCAGTGATCGAATGACTGGCATGACGACTTCATTTTGAAAATGTTTTTCACTATAGATGTCTGCATCCGCGATTGCTTGAGCATGTTCAGTAAAATTTGGGATAGAAAGACCAGGCATATCAAAATTCATATAGGTATTTCTAAAAGCGAGCATCATAGTATCTGGATCAATTTGAAATGCAGCTCTGGCAAGTTCGAGATAGAAGCGATGATGAAGCATTTCGTCACCAGCAACAGTTCCAAATACTTTTTTCCCACCAAGTTCTCTATCCAAATGTTTGGAAGTGTTTCTATGTGCTACTCCTGTCGCAAGTTCTTGTAATGATGTGTAACAAATAAGTTCAGCTGTTGATTCAGGTTGAGGAACATCGCCGCTCTTCATTTGAATGACTCGGCCAACTTCCATCTCGTGAGGATTAAAGGCACCGGTCATTCGATTCCAATTTCGAATTACATCTGAATGTCGCCATTCTTCAGCAGTCCAAATTCTACTCCATTCTTCAAGCGGATGACCTTTTGGTGCATGCTGCAATAATACGTTCGTATAATACGGTAAATTTTCTTCCGTGAGCTCTCCAATATAAATTGCACTTCTTACGCCCTGATTAAGTGGATAGATTTCACGACTCCATCCATGGGATGGATTGTAGGTTATAGCATTTTCCCAGGGCACCAAATCTTGTGGATCCCATGTTCGTTCTACAACAAGATGCTGATTAATAAGGTCTTCCGCGGTTGCAGCAAGCTCGTGCACGAGTCTCTTGTCTGCCTCTGGATTAATAGGAGAATTCACTATCTAACCTTTCTCTTTATGTTTTAATCATACTGGTCGGTAGCTGATAATTCAAATCTCATTGTTTAAACAAAATTGAATTAGCGCTATACTTTACACATAGAAAGAGAGTATTTATATGTCCAGCAACAAAGGGCCACTTCCCTACTCATATGACTTCCTGGCACGTCAAAGAAGTGACGAAGACCAAACCCAGTCTTTTGAACAAATCATTAAAGATGAGCAAGAAATTATTCAGCACATTCGCGAACATGAAATTGCAATTTCTGGACTCCTGAGGCAGTTAGGTGAAAAACAAACATTGATTCGCGAACACTTATTAGCTCAACGAGCACAAAAAGAAGTAACCGCAGAAATCACGACCGATAATGGCAATTGAAACTCCGCAGTATACCGTTCTTAACAAGGCTGGTAAATTCGAGCTTAGAAAATATGCAGCTTTTATAACGAGTAATGTTGAAGTTACTGCGGATAGCCACGCTGCAGCTGGTAGCAGTGGTTTCTCCTATTTAGCTGGATATATTTTTGGCGGTAATCAAGCGTCACAAAAAATAGCTATGACTGCACCTGTTATGTCCGAGCAAACTAAAAATGGAAATTTTCGAGTTAGCTTCGTTGTTCCTTCGAACTATTCAATTAAGAATTTACCAACTCCTAATCAGAAGGCGGTAACATTTGATGAAATAAAAGAAATGAACGTTGCCAGCCTCACTTTTTCCGGGTATACATCTGAGGATAAAATTACGAAAAAAACTGATGAACTTCAGAAATGGATGGCCGAAAAAAACTTAAAACAGATTGGTTCGCCAATTATTGCACGCTACGATCCTCCCTGGAAACCAGGATTTTTGAGGAAAAACGAAATACTTATAGCGTATAAAGCATAAGTTTCACATGTTTTTTGGTCGTTTTTTTGCTATGATTTCAAGGTGATATCAATCCTACAAGCTATTATCCTCGGGCTCATTCAGGGGCTCACTGAATTATTCCCTATTTCAAGTCTTGGTCATAGCGTGGTGCTTCCAAGTATTCTAGGTTGGAACATCCACCAAAATGACAGCTATTTTCTTACGTTTTTAATCGCCACTCATTTGGCGACCGCAACAGTCCTCTTTATTTTCTTTTTTAATGATTGGAAGAAAATACTATCTGGGATTATTAGGACATTGAAACAACGAGAAGTAAAAAAAGAAGATACCTACGCACGTATCGGCTGGTTGCTAGTTATAGGAACTGTGCCTGCTGGTGTTATTGGTCTGTTATTCCAAGACTCGATTAGAAAGCTGTTTGCATCAGCTCAGATTGCAGCTGGCTTTTTAGTTATTAATGGTTTTATTCTTTTAGGCGCTGAGCAGTTGCGAAAACGTGCAGCTCGAAAAAAAGAAATACAAAGTGACGATCATCTTGCGCATCTTACTCCTACGCAAGCTATCTACATTGGTGCAGCGCAATCACTTGCCCTGCTTCCAGGAATATCTCGCTCTGGTTCATCTATGGCAGGTGGACTTCTTGCGGGACTGAATAATGAGGATGCTGCTCGTTTTAGTTTTCTCTTGGCGACACCCGTGATTGGCGCTGCAGCCCTTTTAAAGCTTCCAGAAATTTTTTCTTCTTCCTATGCCAGCTTGCGGCTTCCAATGCTAGTAGGCGCCGCCTGTGCGGCTGCAGCGGCGTATGTTTCTGTGTCTTTTCTAATGCGTTTCTTTAGATCGAATACACTCCGTCCTTTTGCGCTTTATTGCCTTTTAGCAGGAGCGAGCGCATCACTCTACTTGCTAACTAAATAAAAATCCATGAACACCAAACATACCACGCCTATTATTATCGGTAAAATGATACGTCAGACATCGCGACTGCGCGGCGGGAGTGGATCAGCACTTCCGGGGCTTGTTGTTGAAAGAATGTATCCACGATTTTTAGAAGATATGCTGAAACAACTACCCGATGGAGTCGTGATCGTAACGGGAACGAATGGCAAAACAACAACGACAAAAGTGATTACTGGAGCACTTGAGCTTTTAGGCAAAAAAGTGTTAACAAATCCTTCAGGGAGCAATTTTACTCGTGGAATCGTTTCGACTGTTATAAATAATGTATCTATTGTCGGAAAACTAGAACACGACATCGCTGTACTGGAACTTGACGAAGCCTACGCAGTGCAATTTATAAAAAGAGTAAAACCTCGCTATGTGCTTGCGCTTAACGTTATGCGTGATCAACTAGATCGTTTTGGCGAAGTAGATGCAACCGCTCGGTTGATTCAACAAGTAATTGCCAGTGCTACGAAATCCGTCGTTATTAACGCCGACGATCCTCACCTGGTTGCGGCAGCTAAAACTAGCAATGCTCCCGTATTTTATTATGGCGTTGACGTGAGCTTGCGAGCGCAGTTCCCTACGGATGATGAACTGTTGGCAAAATTAGACAAGAAACCAATCAAACAAAGTAATGAGCTACTCGTAAAATTGAAAGCTTATTCGCATAACACTCCTACTTTTTTAGTAGATAAAAAAGCATATGTTGAGCCTTTTCAAATTCAAGGTGGTTATAATTACCAGAATATTGCGGGCGCGTTTGCAATTATTAAACTTATAATCCCAAGTGCTGACAACGATGAGATTATTGAGGCTCTTGCAAAAGTAAAGCCAGCCTTTGGAAGAGGTGAGATTATTCATCATAATGGAAAACATATTCAAATTATTCTTGTAAAAAACCCCGCTGGATTCCGCCAAGCATTAATTGCTCATGACGAAAAGGAAGACGTCTTTATAGCTATTAATGATGATTATGCGGATGGACGTGATGTTTCATGGCTCTGGGATGTTGATTTTTCTGCACTTAAAAGCCATGGCGTGGATATGGTGAGCGGAACGCGCGCTTATGATATGGCGCTTCGGCTTAGGTATGAAGAAGTGCCTGCACTACATGTAATTCGTAACATAACATCTGCGCTTGATCATTATCTCGCAAATTCAAAGCAACCTCGACTAAAAATTTACGCCACGTACACCGCGATGCTTGCCATTCGCAATTACTTAATCGGCAACCGTGATCTCGGAGAGTCGTCATGAAAAAAATAAGAATCCTTAATCTCTATCCTGACGAAATGAATATTTATGGAGATAGCGGGAACGTTCTTACTTTAACTCGTCGTTTGCAGTGGCATGGGTATGATTCTGAAGTGCTATTTTTGCATCCAGGCGATACATTTCCTGAAAGTATCGATCTTGTAATTGGTGGTGGCGGTCAGGATTCAGGCCAACAAAAAATAGCAAAGGATTTACAACGTATTGCTCCTAATTTGCGAAAGCTCGCAGATAACGGGACGCCAATGCTGATGATCTGTGGACTGTATCAGCTCTTTGGCCATCGCTTTGTTACTGATAAGGGCGATGAGATTAAAGGTATTGGTATTTTTGATGCAGAAACAATCGCGAAAGACAAACGACTTATCGGTAATATTGTTATTGAAACAGATTTTGGTAGAGTTATTGGCTATGAAAACCATAGCGGACAAACGTATCTAAAAAATAAACAAAAGCCATTCGGTTTTATCATTAAAGGCGAAGGAAATAGCACAGATGATAGATCAGAAGGTGCTAGAACCAACAATGTCTTTGGCTCATACCTGCATGGATCGTTACTACCAAAAAATCCAGTGTTTGCGGACTATTTAATTAAAACTGCAGTTGAAAAAAAATATGGTAAAAAATCTACACTTAAAAAGCTCGATGAATCATTGACTCATCGAGCTCGTGAGAGTGCCGAAGCACGACCAAGATAACTAACTGTCTTTGCTGCTTGGACCTGAATTAAACCACGCCCAAACCCAAAGGCCAAGCCCTAATAAAAGAGCAGCCAACCCATGCTTTAAGTGCTTGTGTGTTGAACCAGATGCGTGACCTGGAAGAAATGCTGGCAATGAGCCTGCAGGGGTTAAGAAATAATATATTCCTAGTCCTATGAGCACTATTCCCAGAACCACCAATAGTACTGTTAGATTTTTTTTCATTTGTTCTCCTTACTAAAAGGTAGTTTAGCAAAAAAATCGAAATTGGTTAAGCTATCTATTTGATTTCTTCGGGAAGTTTTGCGGCCGCATCTTTAATATATCCTGCACTCGCAACTGCTCCATAGCCTAGTGCTAAAACTTCAGTTCCGTATGCAGCAGCTTCAAGCACTTTACTTGCACCATTAAACTGAGGTTCTATAGATTTTGAGAGTGTAAATAATCCTAATGAAACCCATTGGTAAACAGTGTTCAGCTTTCCAGATTTTGATGCGTGTATTTCAGTGCCACGTTTTTTTGCAATCGCAGTTGCGATAGCGTTAACAACGTTTTGTGCCCCAAAGAGTCCTATAGCTTGAATGGGCACAAGTTCTTTTACGGCAAGAACTCCAAGTGCACCAACAGCAGCAAGTTTATCCATGCCAGCGTCAAGCGCTTCACCCTTAGCACTTTTTGTGCCAGTTTTGTGTGCAACCATTCCATCGAAAAGATCTGCAAAACGACCCGCAGTTGCAAGCCCAATTCCTCTGTAAGTATGACCATTATAGATGTCTTCAAGACCAGCAGCGACGAGTGCACCGCCCGCAAGCGTTATTCCATTACCAGGAGTTATGAAACCATTAGATTTTGCAGCTATACGTTGAAAACGAGAGCGCTCTTCGCTATCAATGAGTTCCCAATCAGGTTTTTTATCTACACGATGTAAATTCATGAACATATAATACCATAAGAACTATTAATTTGCAATAGTGCCGACACATACTACTTGCATATTAAGTATAAATATTGTATTATACCGAAGCTTCGTTGAGTGGAAACATTCCGATGTACATTGACAGTACAAACTTCTAGATGGGCTTCTTAGGCAAATTAGGTGGTATTTGCTCGATAAGCCCAACTAGAAATGCTAGATTGAGAGCAAAGAAAGCAAGCGATATTGTGGAGAATTACTTCATTGTCGTAGGTGATGTACCCCGTAAGGATAGGCAGCAGGTTCGAGATGAACTTAAGCGTCTTATGGGTGATGAGTATGTCATTACAATGCAGCACCTCGGCATCGAACGGTTTATTCATTTCGGTATGCCAGCTCAAGAATCTATGATCCGTCGCCAACGACTGATTGATTTCTATGAGCAAGTGTGCATACTCGATCACCGTCGCGTTCAAGATTTGATCAAGGCTCAGCTTATTTCTCGTCGTGACTTTCAGTCATACAAGAAGACTGGCTCCAGCCCTGAACTCGCAAAACTTGACGCAAACATCGAGAAAGCTTTTACTTCAATGGTTGACGGACTCGATGTGTTCAATATTGTTGCTGTTGCATTCCAGACAGGTTTTGATTTGTCAGGCGTTTTTAACTTCGCCTATTCAAACTCAAGCCGAATCCAGAATGCCGTTTCACCAGCTTATATCTTTCCGTATAAGCTGTAATGCATCAAATGTGGCGAAGGGGGGTCGTGGGTTACCATAGCTACAAAGGACATTTCGTACTGGATGCTCCCCCCTTTATTTTTTTCGCCCCTAGCATTGCCAAGGATGTACTGTCCTTAACCAAAGCCCTTATTTTATTAATAAGTATTTTGGCTAAGCTTAATTTGCGCTACAATGTGGTTATCTATGATAAACACAAAAAACATTCGAATCTATATAACAACTCTTCTAATACTGAGCGCTATCGATGGTGTTTGGCTGACCCTTATTTCTCCTAAAATCTATAAACACTATATAGGATACTTAACAGCGCAAAAATTTAGTCTTGCTCCAGCAGGACTTTTTTATTTGCTTTTTCCGCTTGGGCTAATGATTTTCGTTATTTTACCAGCCCTGCAAAAGAAAAATACTATTATGTTTGCTGCAACGCGCGGAGCACTCTTTGGGCTTTTCACGTATGCAACATTTGATCTTAGCTGTCAGGCGATTCTTCCTCATTGGCCGACAACAATATCAGTTATAGATATTACATGGGGTATGGCATTAGCAAGCGCCACTTCAATTATTAGCTATAGTTTTTCTAAAAAATATATAAAGTAATTTAGTTGTTAACTTCGTCAGCTGCAGGGGTTACTTCGGCTGCTGGTGCTTCAGTAGCGGTTTCAGTTGCTGATGCTTCTTCTGATTCTTGGTGAGGTGCGTCCACAATTACAATCACTTGGTCTTTTTCAACTTCTATTTCTACCCCATTTGGAGGAGTAATATCGCCAATGGTGATTCGATCGTCGACTTCAGTGAGGCTCTCGATTGAAACATTAATGCTGTCAGGCAGGTCATTGGGAAGTGCCGCAACTTCGACTTCTTCAATCAATTGGTGAACAAGCAAGTTCGCACGAGTAGCCGGAGCATCTCCAACAAGAGTAACAGGAACAACAGTGTACACTTTTTCTTTAAGATTAATTGCACCAAATACTATGTGACGAATTCTATTCTTAGCAGGATCAACATCAACATCTTTAATAATGGTTAAAAGTTTATCCGAGCCAATCGTTACGTTAACAGGGTGGTGGCGACCTGCTTTTGCATAAATCTTAGATAGTTCGATGAAATTACCAGAAACAATCAATGATTCTTTTCCAGGTTGGTGAATAACTGCAGGAATCAGACCCTCTGCTTTAAGCTTATTGAGACCTTTACCAATTACGTCACGTTTATTTAAATCTACTGTGATTACTTCTTTACTCACTAAAAACACTCCATATTTATTCAACCATTGTACCCTGAAACAGCGTAAACTAACAGTGTAAAATTTAATGAAACAGTGCTGGTAAACGAATCGTATAATGCTATAGTTAGAGGTAAGAATAAGCAGTTATTTAATTGAGGGACGTGAGAGTGGCGAAACGTATTGTAATTACTCCTAGTAAAATATTTATCTCGGCGCTTTCTTTATTTTTATTATTTTGTTTCGTCTTATTTTTGTTAGTGCGACACCATACATTTGCCGTGCTTTCGCCGGCAGGACAAATCGCACAATCAGAATTAAACCTCATGAAATTTGCGGCACTACTTAGTTTGATTGTGATAATTCCTGTTTTTGGAATTTTATTTTACATTATTTTTACCTTTAGAGAATCCAAGAAATCTAAAAAATATGCTCCTGAATACTCTAATGTTTTACTCGAGCTCGTCTGGTGGGCGATTCCACTTGGAATTATCACCATATTATCCATAGTTACCTGGAATCAAACACATCAGCTTGATCCTTTTAAATCTCTGAGTTCAAATCAAACACATGTACGAATTCAGGCAGTTGCGATGAACTGGAAATGGCTCTTTATCTATCCAGATTATGGAATCGCTACAGTCAATGAACTCACCATACCAACAGACCATCCCATAGATTTTTCAATTACTTCAGAAGGACCTATGAATTCATTATGGATTCCTCAACTTGGGGGCCAAATATATGCTATGGCTGGCATGAACACAGAACTGCACCTTATTGCATCAAAAACCGGCATTTACAGGGGCGTTTCAGCTAATATTTCAGGTTCTGGATTTGCAGGAATGCATTTTAATATTTCTGCCGTCAATACACAGACGTTCAGCAGGTGGGCTTCTTCGATGACATTTCAGCCACAGACCCTCACTAAGGGCACCCTTCGTCAACTCGCTGAACCTTCAGAAAATGTAGAGCCTTTCGTGTTTGGAACGGTTGAAAACGGACTCTATGACACAATAGTCAATCAATATATGCCATTTCAACCTGACCCGGATAATGGTAAAACTAATGCAATGAGTATGCATTCAATGTCATCGATGGAGGGTATGTGATTATTTCTCTTTTTAGCTCAACGTCTGTTCCCAGTACCGATCGACTCGTACTATTTTTTGGGCAAGCAATGGTTGTTGGTGCAGCACTTTTAATTGCGCTCGCACTTGTATATTTTAAAAAAGTTGGTTGGCTTTGGAAGAATTGGCTCACCTCACTTGATCATAAAAAAATAGGGATTATGTATCTCTTCGTTGCTGGGATTATGTTACTCCGTGGACTTGCCGATACCGTACTACTCAGATTTCAGCAAGCTACTTCAGTAGGTACTTCACAAGGAATTATAAGCTCAAATCATTATCAGCAGATATTTACCGCCCATGGAACCATGATGATTTTTTTCGTAGCCATGGGTCTTGTCTTTGGCATTATTAATCTAATATTGCCCCTGCAGATTGGTTCACGAGATGTCGCTTTTCCACTCCTTAACAATCTTAGTTTTTGGATGTATGCTGCGGGGGCGATACTTATTAATTTATCTCTTGTTTTCGGGGGTGAATTTGCCGCTACCGGTTGGCTAGCATATCCTCCTCTTTCTGAACTGCAATTTAGTCCAGGCGTTGGAGTTGACTACTGGATATGGAGTATTCAAATTGCAGGTATTGGAACGCTGCTTTCAGGTATAAACTTCATAACAACAATTCTTACAAAACGAGCACCAGGTATGAGCATGATGAAAATGCCTGTTTTTGTTTGGTCAGTGCTTGCGGCGATGACACTTGTTGCTGCTGCGTTTCCAATTCTTACCGTAACACTTGTGCTGCTAACGTTAGATAGAACTATCGGAACTCATTTCTTTACTACGGCAGGTGGCGGGAATGCGATGATGTATGTCAATCTGATTTGGGCATGGGGCCACCCTGAAGTCTATATATTGATTCTTCCAGCATTTGGTATTTACTCTGAAATTGTTGCTACGTTTAGTCGTAAACGCCTTTTTGGGTACGCCTCAATGGTTTACGCGATATTGGCTATTACTGGCTTGTCATTTGTTGTGTGGCTGCACCATTTCTTCACAATGGGTGCTGGGGCAAATGTTAATGCCTTCTTCGGTATTATGACTATGGTGATTGCTATTCCAACTGGCCTAAAAGTTTTTAACTGGCTGTTTACTATGTACCGAGGGCGAATCAATTTCGCTAGTCCAATGATTTGGTTTATCGGTTTTGTCATAACCTTCAGTATCGGTGGTGCTGCGGGAGTTATGCTTGGAGTGCCGCCAATAGATTTCCAGTTGCACAACACATTGTTTCTTGTAGCACATTTTCACACCATGATAATTGGTGGCGCACTCTTCGGCTACTTTGCAGGTATAGCTTATTGGTTCCCTAAAGTATTCGGATTTAAACTAGATGAGAAACTTGGAAAAATTGCAGCGTATCTTTGGATAGCGGGTTTAATATGTGCCTTTACTCCCCTTTATATTTTAGGCCTCATGGGAGCCACTAGACGGCTCGATCACTACGACGCGTCACTTGGATGGCAGGGACTATTTATCGTGGCTGGCGTTGGCGTAGTAATTATTTTGGCAGGAGTCGCCGTGCAGTCAATGATGTTCTACCTCGCTATAAAAAATAGAAAGAAAAATCTGGATACGACTGGTGATCCTTGGAATGGTCGTACACTTGAGTGGTCTACTACATCCCCTGCTCCTGTTTATAATTTTGCTATTATTCCTACTGTTTCAGATCGTGATGAATTTTTCAGAAGAAAGCAACTTGGTGGCATACTGCCAAGACGAAAGTACGCTGCTATAGTTATGCCCAATAACTCTTCATTTGGCATTTTTATGGCTGGCTGGGCTCTGATGTTTGCCTTTTCTGTTATTTGGCATTATCCGCCAACAATGATTGTCGCACTACTAGGAGTAATCGGAACATTTATAGTTCGAACTTTCGATGATACTACAACTCATATAATTCCAGCAGCTGAAATTGAAGCTATAGAAAACAAAAGAGCGGGAGCATTGGTATGACAAAAATTTCCATGTTGCAAAATGAAATTCAAAAAGAAACGGAAACGTCTCTTTTAGGGTTTTGGATTTACATGATGACAGATTGTATTGTGTTCGCATCACTTTTTGCAGTATTTATTGTTCTTAGGAATAATACAGCAGGCGGAAAAGCAGGATCGGATTTATTTAGTCTCAGTTTTATTCTAACTGAAACAATTATTCTACTTACTAGTAGCTTTACGAGTGGACTTGCACTGCTCGCTGCACAGCGTTCACATTTGAAACAAACTGTTATATGGCTTTGTACTACTGGACTACTTGGCACAAGCTTTCTTATTCTTGAATTGCATGAATTTACTAAGTTTGATCATAGTGGTAACTCATGGAGAGGAAGTGCCTTTTTATCTTCATACTTTACTTTAGTCGGTACCCATGGTCTACATATAACAATTGGTCTTTTGTGGCTCTTTGCTACACTTGGGTATTTGTATAAAAAAGGATTAAATGAAGTAAGTGTTAGAAGAATTACTATGTTTAGTATTTTTTGGCATTTTCTAGATATTGTTTGGATCTTTATTTTCAGCGTAGTTTATCTGCTGGGGGTAATTTAGATGAACACATCGATGTATCAATCAAAGGCATTTAAAGCCTATCTCTGTGGTTTCTTTTTGTCGTTACTTCTTACACTTTTTGCCTGGTTTATTGTGTGGCGACACGTTAGTAGTGGTCACGTAGTATATAGCCATTTATTTATTCGAATTAGCATAGTCGCCTGTGCAGTAATACAAATGCTAATTCAATTTGTCTTTTTCTTACATCTTGGTCGTGAGAAAAAGCCTCGTTGGAATTTACATGTCTTACTTGCGGCAATTGGCGTTATTATCATTCTAGTTTTAGGCTCTATATGGATAATGGACAACCTTAACTACAACATGATGAATATAACGCCATCTCAGGCAGACAGCGCATTTTAACTGTGTTTCTCTCAACTCAAACTAGAAAGAATATAAAAGAATACTATCGACTCACCAAACCGGGCATTATTTATGGTAATGCTCTTTCGATAGTTGCTGGGTTTTTACTTGCATGTACCCATCACTTCAATGGTTCTTTACTGATTGGCTCTTTATTTTCAATTTGTCTTATCATGGCATCGGGCTGTGTATTTAACAATGTGCTTGATCGAAACATTGACGCTAAGATGGATAGAACAAAAAAAAGAGCCATTGTTTCAGGCAGGATATCGGTCAACAATGCACTTATATTCGGATCACTTCTTGCGCTATTAGGCTTTTATCTGCTTATTCACATAACTAATAACGTGACAGTGCTGCTTGGTCTCATTGCGCTCGTTGATTACGTGCTTATTTATGGACTCGCCAAAAGAAAGACAATCCGCAGCACAGAAATAGGTACTATTGCTGGTGCGCTACCCCCAGTAGCAGGATTTACCGCCGTGACTGGATCCATCACGGTCCCAGCACTATTGTTATTTCTTGCCCTCACTACCTGGCAAATGGCTCATTTTTACGCAATTGCACTCTTTCGACAACAAGATTATTTGAGTGCTGGACTTCCAGTGATTTCAGTAAAAAGAGGTGTTCGGGCAACTCAAAAACTTATTAAACTCTACATTGTTTTATTCTTTATTGTGGTAATACTCTTTAGTTTGCTCAGTTATACAGGGGTTATATTCAGCCTTGCACTTGCTGCTGTAAGTGTGTGGTGGTTTTTAAAGGCATATAAAACGACAGCAATTCGAGAGAGTGAAAAGTGGGCACGAAGTGTCTTTAAATCATCACTCATTGTGTTAGTGGTTTTTTGTGTTTTCGTCTCTTTCGGAAACCATCTACGATAGAATGTTGACAGCACGTGCAGTCACAAGGGCGACAGTAAGTAAGGAAACAACTGATTGAGTTCCCATAAGTGCTTTTACTCGGTGTGTAAGAGGCAAAACATCTGTAGGACTAAAGGCAGAAGCATTGGTCACTGAGACATAGAGATAATCAAAAAAAGTAGGCCGCCATTCCGAAATTATGTGTTTCATTTCCATTTGAGGGAATAGAAAATGGGCTTTAGCATCTTCTTTGAAATGACCAGTGAGCCCTGGACTATCTATTTCCCAGTACCACAGTCCAAACATAATAATGTTGGTA
>Ga0208251_1000044_pt1 | contig 46043 bp, 79 predicted proteins | sample CryBogCBE15Jun09_FD_184560 | JGI IMG/M metagenome (GOLD analysis project Ga0208251, IMG submission 184560) | Freshwater microbial communities from Crystal Bog, Wisconsin, USA - CBE15Jun09 (SPAdes) (version 2) | ecosystem: Environmental > Aquatic > Freshwater > Lake | place: Crystal Bog...
CGCGGGGGGGGGGTGCCGGGCCCTTACGAGCGCATCTGGTCCCGAGTGCGCCGCGTGTCGGATCGGGACAACAATCACACACCCATCAGCTCCACCACGCGCGCCAGCACGCCCCACAACGGCGAATTGGGGCTGCGGCCATATTCGAGGTCTTCAAGGGTGCGTTGGTTTACACCAAGCAGTTCCGCGGCCTCTCGTCGTGAGAGGCCGCGTTCTTCGCGCCAGGCCCGGAGAATTTCGGGGTTCATTGGGCCTCGCCAGCGTGAACCGTGGGGCGTTCACACCTCTCATTGCCCCAATGCAGCACATCCTCATCGGCGTCACCGACCAGCTCCCAAGCGCGCCGCAGCACGGCGCCCTTTTCCTCAGTTGTCGGTTCTCCCCACATGCGGTCCTCATCGCCCCCGTCTACGGTCTCGAAAATAGCCAGTGCAATCTCAATGCTCGTTTCGCGCTTGCTGGCAAATTCACGAATGTTCATTGGTGCGTAGGTCATCTGCATTACTCCATTCCGTCCGGGGCCATTCCCCGTCCTGATGACACCGTTATACGGGTTTCCCGTAACATCGTCAACAGGAAAATACGGGAAATCCGTAGAATTTTTGAAGGTGCAATCGGTCTAGGTTTGACAATCGGCCCGTAAGCCATTGATTCCCATCGGCCAAATCGCGCCGGTTTGACACGCCAACCCGTTGAAAACACACGCCCACCCCAAACCTTCCGGGTGCGCCACGCGGCTTAAAAAACCGCAGAAAACCGCCTTTTTTCGTCAGGTTTGACAATTTGCCGGATGCGGTTTGACAAACCTGTTCATGATTTCCCCCGCGCCCGCATCGCTGTGACCTTCGCCAACCCGGCCTTGGCCAGCCTCGCGCGATCTGCGGCCTCGGTGTAGGTCCGGATTTCCTGGCTGCTGCGGTGCCCGCTGACGCTCATGATCTCGTGCTCGGTGGCGCCCGATTCCGCCATCTGCCGCAGCGTGGCCTTGCGCATGCCATGCGGGGCGAGGCCGGGCGGCAACCCTGCCTCCGCGCACCATGCCACGAACAAGTTGTAGAACCCGCCCGCGCTGTGCGGCTTGCCCTGTTTGTTGGCCAGGAACGTGAGCTGACCGGCCGGGGCCGCTGCAATCTCGCGCTCCAGCTCGGGATGCAGCGGGATCGACACGGCGGCGCCGGTTTTGACCTGGCGGAACGTCAGCACGCCGCCGGACAGGTGCTGGCGGCCGAGCCGCACGATGTCGGATCGACGCTGGCCGGTGTGCAGAAGCAAAGCAAACGCCAGACGGGCCTTGGTGCCGGATCTGTGGTGCGCCTCGTATTGCTCAATCTCGGCATCGGTCCACGGTCGATAGCCGCGCACCTCGTAACGTGCTTTGGTGATGCCCGCCGTGGGGTCGTCGGCCCTGATCCCCATCGCGATCGCTTGCCGCATCAGCGCCCGCAGGCAGCGCAGCAGGTGGTTGCGCGCTGCAGGGTGATCTGCCCGCTTGTCCAGGATGTGATGCACCGCCACGGCATTCAGCAGCTTCACCGGCTTGCCGCCGTGCTCGGCGCGCAGGCGTTCGATGATGCGCCGGTAGTTGGCTTGGCTGGTTGCGCGGAGCGATCGGAATGCGTGGCTGCCGTAGTAGGCCATGGCGACATGATCGAGCGAGCCCTCAACCGGCCCGCGTGGCGCGGGCTTTGCCTCGGTCATGCCGGCCTGATAGGCGGCGAGAAACTCGGGTGATCCTGGCTCGCCGGGCAGCTTGATTGTCGGATGGCCGGGCCTGCGCAGGTAATGCCGCCGCGTGCCGTGGCGGTCGGTGAATGCCTGGACATAAAGCAGGCGAATGCGCATCAGGTCAGCCAGGGATTTTGTTCCTGTTCAGATGCGCTGCGTCCGGCCAACGCGTCAAGCCATCGGTCAAGATCGTCCTTCAACCAAGCCACGGTGCCGGGCGTCGGATGGATGGGTTTGACCGCGGGCGCCACGTGCGCGGTGAATGCGGTTGGGCTGATCCCGACATATGCCGCCGCCAGCGGCAAGCGCAGCGCGCGCGGCCAGTTGGGGAGGTTGGCCGGTGGGGTCATGCGCCACAACCCCAATCGCAAGCCTGGCCTTCCTCGATCATGGTCTCATCCATTGGCAGCATGGGCGTCCGCCGGACCAGATCGGCCAACTGCGCATAGGGCTCGCGGTCCTTGCGGAACGTGCGCCCGTGCCCGACTGCGCCGCGCGGCACCGCCTCCATCTCAGCCCACCACGTCATGCGCTCCGGGTGATCGCGCATCATCCGCATGATGCTGGCGCGGGATTTCAGAAAGCACCCGTCGCAATTGCCCTCCCACGGCCCCGCGAGGCGCAGGTCAAACGGTTGCGCACGCCAGAACGCCAGGACATCCGCTTTGGTGATCCCGGCGGCGTTGAGCGGCAGCAGGATGTTGCGCGCCTCGCGACCGCCTTTTTTCTGCCGCTCGGGGTCCAGAGCCCGTTCGACGCGGCGCGGCTCATCGGCGCGCAGCCCGATCACCTGCCACGGGCGCGCCTTCTTTCCCCAACGGACAATTGACCATCGGTGAATTGTTCGGATTTTCATCTGCGCCGTGCACGACCGCTGCACCGGGTTTGGCAACGCAGGCTGCGTTGCCATCAGCGCCTCAAACGGCTCCCCAGCCCGGCTGGCGCTGTTGTGGCTGACCACCTGAAACCCATCCGGCCGCCGGGCCGTGAATTCCAGCCACGTCACATGCACGCCCCAGGCGGTGGCGCATTCGTTGACGAAATCCAGCGTGGCAGGCATCTCGCGGCCGGTGTTGGCAAAACAGACCGCCACCTCATCGGGCAGCGCGCCGCCGTGCGCCTGCAGAATGCGCCAGAGCATGTATGCACTGGTCCGCCCGCCGGAGAAGCTGATGATCGCCGGGCCGGTGATGCGGAACGGTTCGGTCATGTCATCCCTCCATCATGCACCCGACGCAAAGCGCGCTCAACGTGGTTTGGATGCCACCCCCAGGCCGGCCGACATAGACAGCGTCATCGGGCATGCGCCAACCCTTGGCACGGGATCGGCGGATGCGGGCGGGGCTACTCATCGGCCGCACCATCGGTCTGCACAATCATCGCGGCGCGCATCCCGGCCTCAAACCCGGCCTGCCAAGTGAATTCGGCGAACGCCGGAATGTTGTGCATCTGCCCCCACCGTTTCAGGTCTTCCGGACATTCCTGTGCTGCCAGAAGGCGCAAGGCTACCAGTCCGGCGCGCTCTTTCGCTTGGCGTAGTTGCCGGACGGCGATGCTCTCGGCTTCTCGCTGTTGGAACGCATCATCCAGCATTTGGCTGACGGTCTTGCTTGAGGTGTCAGGCATTGGTGCCCTCCTTTTCCGCCGCTTTGACCGCGCGCTGCCAGGTGCCGGTGCCGTGCCTCACCCGCTCCCAATACACGGCGTTAGGGTCTGTTTGTCGGTCAACGATGTGGTTGCCGTCACTCGCCAGATACACGGTGTAATCGTCGCCACGGAGGCGGATGGTGCGGGTGGTCATGCGCGCCATGCTTTCCACATTTCGAGACCCGCTGCGGTAGGGTGGACTTCCCACCCGCGACGAGGGAAAAAGATCAATTCTTTGTCAATCAATCGACGAATAGGCGCGGTAGGTTCAAGCGTGCAGTCATAGAACATTGGGAACGTTTGGCACACAGCGTCAAGAATACGCCTGTCGTTGTTGCCCATTGAACGGTATTTTTGGCGCAGTTCTTCGGTTGTTGGTGTGGTAGTCATGCCCCGCCCTCCGCATCCGGCGCAGCAGGCGGCGCGGGAAGGGGCAATTCCAAAAAAGCTTTGGCCGATGCGTGCAGCCCCCATTTGTTCAGTTGTTCATGAGCGGCCTCCAGCATCGCCTCTGCAGCCGCACGCGCCATCGCCTGGGCTTCGGGAAGCGTGATTAGGGGGGTGGGGTTATTGTTGGTCATGGTGCATACTCCGGGACAAGAGAAAGGGCCGCGCGCTTGCCGGCGTCGGTCAGCACGAAATAGGTCATGCCCTTGCCATACTCCTCGCTGTGAGATGGCAGCGCTTTCATCAGGCCAAGGGCGGTCAACGCCACCAAGGGCGGATTGTCGCGGCGCGTGTAGAAATAGTCTCGATACCCAGCGCGCGTCGGGTCGCTGCCGTTGGCGCCGAACGCATGCAGGAGGCAATGCCGCTCTTGTTTGGAAAGCGCTAAAGTGGCCTCGTCTGGAACCGGCAGATGCACATCGGCATAAGGCGCACGACGTGCCACCACATTGACAATGCGAAGTTGCCCATCGTCAAGGCGACGCCATGCCATCGAACGCGCCCGCCCGGCGGTGGCAGCGAAAAATATTTCCGCCCCGTCATAGCTCTTTACCGTGACGGACCAGGCTTTTCGCAGACGAGTGGGTGCGAGCTTATCACTCATCGTTCGTCTCCGCGTTCGTTATCAGGACGAGGATGTCGTCTCGTAGACGTTCAGAAATTTGCGCGCCCCGCAACCATTCGCCATTCTTCAAACACGCAAGCCGCGCGCTTTCCGCCATAGACGCCGCCTCCCGCAGCGCTTTCTTGCGCGCCTCACGCGCGATCTGCGGGCGCATGGCTGCGAGGTAAGCGAGGCACATGGCGTCGCTGCGTGCGTCGTTGCGCTCCCAAAACGCGCCTTTGGTTTCGTGGAGCGCTCTAAGTCCGGTTTTGATCGCGATCTCCATCGCTTCGTCGTGGCCGGGCGGGTGTGGGGCGTCGGTCATCGCCCGCCCTCCTTCGCATCGGCTTCCAGCGCAATGAGCGCACGGGACACGCGATGATGTGCTTCGGCCCATTCCGGTGAATGCACGATGCACTCGCGTTGCTGCCTGACCGCCGCCACCAATTCCGCAATCGGATCGCTCGGCTGCGGCGGGGTGACGGAGGCGATGTAGGCGTCGTGCGCTTTGAGAAGGTAGCAAGCCCCTACGTTAGGGTCTTCCTCGCGCCACACCGTCACAGCATCTAACACCGCCTGCGCCTCGGGCGTCAGGAGCGGCGGAAGGGGGTGGATGTGCTTGGCGGGAAGTAATTGACCAGGCGGGTCCGTTCCGTCCCATTTCACTCCGACAAATACGCCGCCATCTGACGTGTCGCGCACGGTGCCAGTCCTCATTACTCGGTCGCCGGGCTTCCACATCACTTCACCCATCTCACCCTCCATCATTCCTGCGCTACCCGCCCCGCGCCCGCCGGACGAACCAGCAGCCAGCGCGGAGCGGCCTGACGACCCCGATCCGGCCCCCGTTGGCCAATCGTCAGGGTCTCGGTGTGTGGTCAAAACGGAATTTCGTCCGCGTCAGGTTCCGGCGCGCTGGGAAGCGATGCCGTCCTGCGCGCGCCGTGATGCGACGTTTCCGCGACTTTCTCCCGCCCCGCCTCATCCTGCCGCCCGCCAACAAGCGCCAACTCGCCGCGAAACTGCCGCAGAACGATCTCGGTGATTTCGCGTTCGGCCCCGTCCTTGTCGGTGTATTTCCGCGTTTCGAGCGCGCCTTCGAGGTAGACTTCGAAGCCTTTGCGCAGGTAGCGCTTGGCCACGTTGCCCAGCCCGTCGTTCCAGATCACGACGCGGTGCCATTGCGTGCGCTCTTTGCGCTCGCCGGTGGCTTTGTCGTTCCATGTCTCGGATGTGGCGAGGCTAAACGACACGACCTTGCTGTTGCCGACCGTGCGGGATTCCGGGTCACGACCCACGCGGCCTAGCACAATGACTTTGTTCACGCCGGGCATTATGCGGCCTCCTCAGTGTCAATTTCGTCAGGGTGCGGGCGCTGCTTGCGCGCCGTGGCGATCAGGCTGTTGAGCTTTTCGAGCAACCCATTTGTGAACGTGGTTTGCGCCTTGCGCACATCCTCGTGCGCCAGCACGCTTTCCACATCCTGCCAATTGCGGCACCCGATCAGATCTTCTTCCAACTCAACGAGGAACTGTTTGGCGGTGCGTTTCGGCGGCTCGGCAGGCTCGGGCTGGATGGTGATGGTCGGGCCTGCAAAATCAGGTTGCGCCGTCGTCTCAATTTCCTCCGGCGCGTAGACGCCCAGCATCACCTCGGGGGCGTAACGCCGTGCCCAAACGCGCGCGCCGTGGTAGGCAAGCTGCTGGTCTGGCTGCTTGGTCCAAAGCTGGTTGCTGGTCTTGGCGTCACGCAGTCGCACCGTGACCACGCTTGGCGTTGTGTCGCCGTGCAACACGCCGCTGACTGTAATCGTGCGCGCCTCACCTTCGCCGCTGTAGTTATAACGCAGCCGACCGTCGAGGATGCCGGATGACTGCACCGCAGCCGCCACCAGCTTGCCTTCGAACATCAGTTTGCCTTGGATCACGCTCGTGGCTTGCGCCACTGCAAATGGCGACATCCCCCAACGCATGGCTTGCTCGATGACCATTAGGCAATCGCCCGGCTGGTTGTGAAAGTGCTGCGGCACAAGCCGCCCCTTGGCCATCATGTCGGCCAGGCGCACGGCCTGATCCATGCTGGTCGGCATCAGCCCGGTGCTGGCCGGGCTTGAAATCGTCACGCTCATCTCAATTGCTCCTGATCATGATGCCGGGCAGACCCGGCGTTAGGACAGCACCGGGGACGGGCTCGCCCGCCTTGAGTGCAGTGCGGATCGCAGCCTTGTCCGGCGTGCGCACGATCTTGACGAACCCCTGCGGAAGCTCGGCCTCGTCAACGATTTCGACATTTTCCTGCGGCGCCCGCAGCGACACGGTAGCCTCGGGCCATTCGCGTTTGCGCCATTGCATCGCGTCCATCGCGGCCATCAGCACGCCGCGATACCGTTTGCCGCGCGCCTCAAACCGCCGCGCCCGCTCGGTGGCGTTCGTGGCAATTTGCCGCGCCGCTTCGGCGAGACTTTCGGCTTCTTGCGCCCGCGCCACGATGCGCCGAATCTGTGCCTCGGCGGCTTCCACCGTGTCGGCAAACTCGGTTTCGATGTCGATCACGGCCTCTGGGTCTTCGGCGTGCATCGCGGCAATGCCGCCGCGCAACGCAGACAGGGCTTGCGCCAACTTCCATTCGCTCATTGCGGCCCGCCCCAGCGCGGGCATTCCGCACTCTGCCAGCCGGTGCCATCCCACACCGCGCACGGGCCATGGTCTGCAAACCGCTCGACGGTGACGACCTGGCGCGGCGCTGGCGCATCGGGCACGCCGATGATCAGCACCGTGACAATGCTGCCGACGATGGCCGCGCTGGTGAGGTAGACGGCGGCAATCAGCATGCCGCGCAGGTGTGTGGTGATTTCCTTCACAGCACACCCCCACGGCCAAAATCCGCCACCAGCGCCTCGGTCATCGCAGCGCAGTCACGGCACACTGCGCGCCAAGCGCGACGCCACCACGGCGTTCGCAGCCGGGCGACTTCGGCGTGAAGCAGCATGAGGTGATTGCGCAGGTTGGTGATCTCCATGTCGTTGGCGCGGATTTCGGCCACGACGGCATCAAACAACTCCGCCCCCTGCTCAATGACCTGCGCGCGAGTGTATTGCGGGGCCGGGTTAATGCCGTGAGCCACGCGGCGGAGGGTGTCGGCTGCGGTTAGGCAGCGCGTGGGAAGGGTGTTCTGCATCACATCCCCTCCAACGCATCAGCCGTCTCGCGCAGGAACCGCGCGACGTTGGCCCGGTCAGCGCTCGTCCGCACCGGCAGCCACATCATCTCGTAATCCGGCGCGCTGTCGTCTTCGCGGTCATCCGTCGTGTGGCACAGCCGCAGCTCGCCGGCGTCGAGGTCAAACTCAGCGCTCAGCGATGCGTGAAAGTCGCGCGTGTCGGTCAGCGTGGTTTCGCTCAACGGGCGCGGGTCGCAGGCGCGGACCAGCAGCGCGGGTGGGAGATGGTGGAGATGGGCGCTCATTGGCTGATCTCCCTCGCAAAATCCATCGCGATGGCGCGGCAATGCACCGGCTGAAACTCGCCGACATAATACCAGCCCTGGGCGATGAACTGCTGCAACCGGTCAACCGGCTCGCGCGTCGTCATCACCACGTCATCCACGACGTGTTGCAACTGGTCTTCGGCACCGCAGCCCAACGCCAGCACATCCTCGGGCACGTATTCGCGCACCGCACCAGCGCCAGACACCCACACACGGCGAACATCGGGCTTGCCAAAGTATTCGCTGATTGGGATGAACCGCAGGCCAAGGAAATCGTTGGTCATGCCCTTGCGGAAAACTTGATTGGCTGAACGCGCCCCAGAGAAAATCGCCCGGAAATCGTTGTCCGAAAACAAGTGGCGCGCGCTGACGGGATCGAGATAGCAGTTGTAGAGACCATCGATTTCAGAAACGCCGTTGGAACGCAGAAAAAACACTGCATTCAGCAGATTGGCTATCGTCAGCGCACCATCGTGCGTCTCGACGGCTGATGCTTTGTCCAGCGCATTGCGGGCCAGTTCGTCTAGGCTGCGGGCGGCCTGCTCGCCGTTGATGGCGGCGTTGAGCAGGAATTGGCTGGCGATGCCGACGCGGCTGGTGACCAAGTTGAGGTTGGTGGTGCAAGCGTAATGCGTCATGCACACCGGCACGCCGTCCACGTCCTGCGTTTCGCCCAGCTTGCCAGCAACGCGCACGCGCTCGGCAACCATGCGAAAATTGGGACGGCTTTGCAGCGCGGCTTCAAACTCGCGCTCCAAAAAACCGTGACTGATGATGGGTTGCAGCGCGGGAGGAAAGTTGCGGAGGGCGCTCATCACACCACCCCCGCCAGAATGACGCCGTTCGGCTCGCTCTTGGCGACGAATTTGGCCGACCCGCCGTCAGCGGCGGAAATCAGCACCATGTCGCCAACGGCGAGAAGGTCTGCGGCGTGATTGAAAAAACCGGGCGCGCTGGCCTCGGTCAGCGACATGCCGGGCGCCTTGTAATGCCAGAGCGTGAAACCCTGCGCATATGCGAGCACGGACAGGTTGCGAACGGTGAACGTGGCTGGCGAAAAAACCTCGCGAGCGACGTGGTGGGCGGCGGCGGTTGACATCGGGGTTGCTCCATCGTCGGGGTGATGACGAAGGCAACTTTAGTGCGACGAAAGAGCGCCGTCCAGATAAAAGTTTAGTCTGAGGAAATTTTCTCAGCGGGCATGTCGGCCAGCATGCGCCCAATCCGCAGCCATTCGCCCAATCTGTCGGCAGGCATCCGCTCAATAACCTCGCGCGTCATGAGATATGGCCTCAACGCGTCTGCATCCGCCGGGTCAGTCAGCAACAGCTCTTCAGGCACGCCTACCAGGGCGGCAATCGCCGAGAATGTAGCCGTGGTCATCGGAATGGTGCCTCGAAGATATTTCGATAACAAACCCTCCGATACGTTCAGATCGCCCGCAAGGTGCGATTGAGTAATTTTTTTGTGTTTCATCCACGCCTTGACATGGCGAACCATGCGCAGGTTGCGAGAAATTTCATCGGGAGAAAGTGTCTTATCTGCCATGGCGCAAAGTGGCATCATCCCGATTTCGTTTTGAGTCAGTGGCACTAAAGAATTTGGTTGAAGGTTTGGTTTCGTCACACTAAAGTGCGACGTATGAGCCTCAAGCAAACCATCCGCACCCTTGGCATCAAACAGCGCGATTTGGCGCGTGTGGTCGATGTCACCGAGGGAACCGTCAGCCAGTGGTGCAGCGAAATGCGCCGCGTGCCTCCACACCATGCGCGCAAGCTGCATGACGCGTTGGGCATCCCGCTGCACGTGATGAACCCCGAGGTTTGGCCCGTCGAGCAATCCGCATGACCCATCTCGATGAAATCCTGTGCCTGCACGGCCCGCGTTGCGTCTGCAACTCGGTCGAGGCGCGCATCATGACAACGATTGCCGCCGGGCGTCCGGTGGCCAAACCCGCCCGCGAGGGCATCCGGCGTTTCTCCCTCAAACTGGCCGCAGCGCTTCACCGCGTTGCGGCCCTTTTTGGAGGCGCGCGATGACCATCCTCGCAGCACTGCTGCCGTCCGCCCTGCACCTCATCCTCGCCGCGTTTGGCTTGGCCGTTTTGTGGCTGCTGATCCTCATCGTGGTGCTCGCCAATGAGCGGCGCCAGTAGCCCCTCCACCACCACGCAAAACGGGCGCATCCCCCGATGCAGCCCGCGTTTCCTGCTGACGTATGCCCGCGCCCCCGCGTGGTTTGATGCTGTCCTGTCCCGGTGTCCGTCTGTCGCCGTCCTCACCTCCGTTGATCCTCTGTTGCGCTCTGCTGATCAGCAACGTGCAGCAGGAGATGAACGAGATGTCGTTTTTTACGCCCGAGATTTTGGAGGCGCGCCGCATGGGTAGCGTCGCCAACCCCGCCGCCGACATGCGCGACATGATCGGCCACGCCGTCAACGCCCGGCGGCAGATGGGCCAGTCCGAGGCAGTGCATCAGGTCGCGCGCGAGCTGCGGATCAAACCGCGCCGCGTGCTGGCGATCCTGCGCGGCGAGATTGGCCGCGTCTGGGCCGACGAATTTGCCGCCGCCCAGCATTGGTATGCCCGCGAGTGCGAGCGCCAGGCCGAGCAAAACCGCCAACAGGCCGAGCTTCTTGCAGCTCGCGCCGCCGCTTTACGGGAGTCTCTATGCGTATCGTCCGGCTGAAAACCGCGTGGCTTCTGCGCGCCATCGCGTCCGGTTGTCTGGTGGGTGGGGAGCAGATCTCCGCGTTGGCGCAATGGGTGGAGAGCGGGGCGTGATGCACGTGCTCGACCTATTCAGCGGCATCGGCGGCTTCTCTCTGGGCCTGGAGCGCGCCGGAATGCGCACCGTGGCGTTCTGTGAAATCGACCCGTTCGCCCGCGCTGTCCTCGCGAAACACTGGCCGCAGGTGCCCTGCTATGACGACGTGCAAACGCTCACGCGCGACCGGCTTTGTGCAGATGGAGTTGTTCGCCCTGACATCATCTGCGGCGGATTCCCCTGCCAGGACATTAGCGGAGCCGGGAAAGGCGCGGGGCTTGCCGGGGACCGATCCGGCCTCTGGTCCGAGTTTGCGCGCCTCATCGGGGAAATGCGACCGCGCTACGCCATCATCGAAAACGTCGCACTCCTTCGTTCTCGCGGATTGGATCAGGTGCTCGGGGCGCTTGATGCGCTCGGGTATGATGCGGAGTGGCACTGTATTCCAGCTTCCGCCATCGGCGCTCCTCATCACCGGGATCGGGTGTGGATCGTGGCCTACGCCAACGACACCGGATGCCGAGACGCCAGCGAAGTGCATGCGTGGCGCGGGCAGAATGGCGAAGGGCAACGAGTGGATGCCGCCGCTGGCGGTTGCGGTGTTGCCGATGTGGGGCACGCCGACCGGCCAGGATGCGATTGGCTCGGAGTGGAGCAGCGACGGCAAGGGCGGGAAGCTGTTCAAACTGAACGGGCAAGTGAAGCTCTGGCCCACCCCGGCAGCGCGGGATTACCGGGCTCCGAACAATCCGAATGGCGCGAGCCGCTTATCACGGCCGCCGACATCCGGCGATCAGCTGCCCAACGCGGTTGGGGGCGTTCTGAGCCCGGATTGGGTCGAGCGGTTGATGGGCTACCCGCCCGGCTGGACCGAACTCGACCAGTGGAAGCCTGGGAAGGCAACGCGCCGCGCACGGTAGGACGAGGCTCGCCCAACCGCAGGCCGCGCCTGAAAGCGCTTGGCAATAGCGTGGTGCCGCAGATCGTGGAGTTGATTGGTCACGCCATCATGCGGGCGGAACGGGAGCCGTGCGCATGAGCATCCGCATCAAGACCCGCACCGGCCCAGGTATCTCGCGCTCGCCGTTCTCCCAGCGCCTGACCGTGCGCGTGTCCGATTCCATCACAGCGGCCAGCGCTGCCTGTGTCAGTTGCAGCGCCAGCCGGATTTCGAGGAACTCGTCAGGCTGCACGGCGCGACGCCTTGCGAGCTTTGCGGGACGCTTCGAAGGCGGCAATCGCGACGGCCAGATCACCGCCCGGAACCAGAACGGCGCGCATGTCGAACGTGATTTTGGCGTGCGAATGTTCACTGTCCGACATCACGCAATGCCATGCAGCGTGGTTGCCCAGCACGCCCACAACAGCCGCCAGTTCGGCGTCTGTCGGCGCGTAGTGGCCCAAGGTGGCGAAGGAGCCGTCAGCGGTCAGAACAACGTGGCGAGGGTCAGACATTTTGGTTTCTCCGATGTCGGGGCCAATCCCCGCGCGCATAATAAAGGGCCATTGGCCCTCTGTAGTCAAGGGGAATTTGCATGACCCTCCCCCTCTGCACCGTCTGCGAATCCCCCGACGTGGTGGCCGTTGAGCCCGTGCCCGCGCATCCCGTGGCGGTGGAGCTGATCTTCGCCGTGACCGGCCAGCGCGCCACCGCATCGCGCGCCTGGTGCGCCGCGTGCTGGCCGTGGAGACCGGAGCGGGTGGCGGGGCACGCGCAGACATGATTGCACTGCGGCCCTATCAGACCGAGCTGGTCACGAAAATTCGCGCCAAGTTCGCCACGCACCGGCGCGTGCTGGCCGTGGCGCCCACGGGTGCGGGTAAAACCGTGACGTTCGCATACATCACGCAGTCTGCCGCCGCGAAGGGCAACCGGGTTTTCGTGGTGGCGCACCGGGCCGAGATCATCGAGCAGATCAGCGGCGCTTTGGCGGGCATGGGCGTGCGGCATGGGCGGATTCAGCCCGGCCACAGCATGACCGCTGACCCGGTGCAGGTCGGCATGATCCAGACCATCGCGCGGCGGCTGGACCGCATTGCGCCGCCTGATTTGCTTGTGGTGGACGAGGCGCATCACGGCGTCGCGGGCACGTGGCAGACCGTGTGCGAGGCGTGGAGCAGCGCCCGCATCCTTGGCGTGACCGCCACGCCCCAGCGCTTGGACGGCAAGGGCTTGGGCGGCGCGTTCGACGCCATGGTGATCGGCCCGAACATGCACGATCTCATCAACGCCGGGTTTCTCGCGCGATACCGGTATCTTGCGCCGCCGGAACGCATCGACCTGTCCGGCGTGAAAACCCGCATGGGTGACTATTCCATCGACGAGCTGGCCGCAGCGGTCGATAAGTCCATCATCACCGGCGATGCAATTCAGCATTACCAGCAGCATTTGACCGGGCGTCCGGCGGTTGCGTTCTGCGTCACAGTGCAGCACGCCGAGCACGTTGCCGAGCAGTTCCGCGCCGCCGGTATCCGCGCGGCGTCCGTCGATGGTGCGATGGAACGCACGCGCCGCCGCGCCGTCATCGCGGGCATCGGCGACGGCACCTATCAGGTTCTCACATCCTGCGAGCTGATCAGCGAGGGCGTCGATATCCCGGTTGTGGCGGGCGCAATCCTGCTGCGGCCCACGCAGTCGCTCGGCATGTATTTGCAGCAAGTTGGCCGGGCGCTGCGCCTCAAACCGGACGGCGGCGATGCGGTGATCCTGGATCACGTCGGCAACGTGCATCGCCACGGCATGCCGGACGCGCCGCGCGAGTGGAGCCTGGACGCCAAGAAACGCAAGCCGAGCGCTGCGGGCACCACGACATGCGAAGAATGCTACCGCGTTTTCCCCTCGTCGCTCGGCTGGAAAGCCGAGCAGACGTGCCAGAACGGTGCGCCGCCGGGTTGCGTGCTGCATACGCCGGAGAAGCCCGCCGAGCGCGCCGCGATGCCCGAGCAGGTCGAAGGCACGCTCACCGAAATCAGCAACGTCACCGAATGGTCTAACGGCCTTGATCTGGCGCTTGGCCCACTTGGCCCGGTGCTGAAACTCGCCAAGACGCGCGAGCAGGTCGAGGCGATCCGCAAGGCTCGTAAATATCACCCGCGTTGGACGCATCACATCATGGCGCAGCGCGGGCTGGGTGCGCCGGTCCCGTTCGCGCCCACCTCGCCACCCCCGCCGCCTTCGCCCGCCCCGCGCCCGGCCGCGCGCCGCGAGATTGAGGAGGTGCTGTTTTCATGAGCGCCGCACTCCGCACCGCACAACACACGATGCACGTCGCCTTCTGTGATCTTGCCTTTACCGTTACGCGCGACGACACGGGCAGCGTGACCAGCGTCACCGCTGCGGACCTGCCGACCACCTACGCCAAAGCAATGGAAGCCATCAACGCCGGGTTGCACCGCGGTGTGTCGCTGTCTGACCAGTCGCTGCGGTTGCGCGCCATTCAAGACCTCATCGCGGGGCTTCTCAACGTGGAGCGCGGCCTTGTCTGAGACGCAAATCATGCAGGACATTCTTGTTGCCGTGTCCGCGCTGCCGGAAACGCTTGTCTGGCGGCACAACACTGGCGTTGGCGTCACGCGGGCGCGCACTATCCTTCGGGCAGGGTTGCCCGGGTCTGCCGACATCATTGGCGTGTCGCGCGGGCGCGCTGTTGCCATCGAAGTGAAAACCGCCAGCGGGCGTCAGTCTGAGCAGCAGCGCAAATTCCAAGCTGCATGGGAACGGGCGCGTGGCGTCTACGTTCTGGCCCGCAGCGTCGATGACGTACTGGCGGCGCTGCAATGACCCCGCTGCAAAAACATTTCGCACGGCTTGCCGCCGGTTTCGTCGTTGCCATCGAGCGCGGCGTGATGACGCGGGAGGAATGCCAAATCCTGCTGACCTCGGCGGCGTTCCATCCGTCCGGCCGGTTCGTGGCCGGGTTGACGCCGGAGCAGCGCGACGAGTTGGCAACATTCGCCTGCACCGCGCTTGACGATGCGATGTGCCGCCCCGGTCTGGGCGCGCAACACGACATTCGCAGTGCGGTTGCGCTGCTGATGGGGCGCCCCCGCGCCGAGCTGCTGATCGCCGCCTATCGCGCGGCCAATGGACGACTTCGCGCCGAGGATGTCGAGGCCGTCGTTGCCGAGGAAATCGCCGCATATCTCACTCGCCTGCGCGAGTCCGGGAAACTGCGCCATGCCGGATAGTGTCATCATGGACGATTACGACCAGATTGCCGGTTCGGGCGATTTTGACGATTTTTCGCAGTTCGTGTCCCCGCGCGATGATCTGCACGCCGCCCCGCCGCCGGAGGGCGTGATCCCGCTCGGCTATGACCGTGGGATTTTCTATTACCTGTCGCAAGGAAATCGCCAGGTTGTTGCCCTGTCCGCCGCGTCGCACAGCAAGACCGCGCTAATGTCCATCGCCAGCGCGACGCACTACTGGCAGAGGTCACGGTTCAACGGCGAGCGCGGCATCAAGTGGGACGATGCCATCGACTGGCTGATGACCGAATGCCGCGCCGTGGGGATTTTCGACCCCGACCGCCTGCGCGGGCGCGGTGCGTGGGTCGATAACAACCGATCTGTGCTGCACGCTGGCGACCGCCTGATTGTGGGCGGCGTGGCGCTGCCGTTGGAGCTGCACGGCTCGCGCTACGTCTATGAGGCGGCGCGCAGCATCGGCGCTGTGGACGCCGCGCCGCTGTCGAACGCGGACGCTCACCGGCTGGTGAAAATCTGCCAATCGCTGCGATGGGAAATCGGCATCTCCGGCATGCTCATGGCTGGTTTCATCGCCGTGGCACCGATCTGCGGCGGCTTGGCATGGCGCCCGTCATGCTGGATTACCGGTGGATCCGGCTCTGGCAAAACCTGGGTGAACGAAAACATTATCTCGCCCGCGTTGGCTGGCATTGCGTTGCAGGTGCAGTCGAAAACGTCCGAGGCGGGCATTCGCCAATTGCTCGGGTCCGATGCCCGGCCCGTCATCTTCGACGAGTTCGAGAGCGAGGATTCCGCGTCTGCCGCGCGTGTGCAGGGCGTTCTGGACCTCGTGCGCCAAGCCAGCAGCGAAACCGGCGGGGCGATTGTCAAAGGCTCGCAGACGCAATCCGGCGCCAAGACCTACCGCGTGCGCTCGTCGTTTTGGTTCTCGTCCATCAACGTCGGCATTGAGCACCAGGCAGACGATAGCCGCATCACGGTTCTTGCCCTGCGCACCGCGCCCGCCGTGCAGAGCAAGGCCGACGCTGAGCATTTCAACGCGCTCAATGCCGAGGTGCAGCGGACCATCACCCCGGAGTTCGCCGCCGGGTTGCTGGCGCGTTCTGTCAAGCTGCTGCCGGTCATCCGCGCCAATGCCGAGACGTTCGCGGTGGCCGTGGCGCTGCATCTCGGCTCGCGCCGCCTTGGCGACCAGATCGGCACGCTACTTGCCGGCGCCTATTCGCTGCACAGCGACGGGCTGATTACGCCAACGCAGGCCGAGGAGTTCGTGCGCCGCCAGGATTGGGAGTGCGGCGGTTCTTCCGGCGACGTGGAGCGCGACGAGCACAAGATGCTTACGCACCTTACGCAGTCTCGCGTGAAAATCGCGCTCGGCAATTCGGCACCAGTCGAGATCACCCTCGCGCGCCTTGTGGCAGCGTCGTGGGGCGGCGACGAACGCATCTCAGCCGATGCCGCACAGTCCGAGCTGCTGGCCATGGGCATGCGCCCAGACGCGAATCAGGGGCTGTTTGTCAGCAACACGCATCCAGCCATCAAACGGCTGATGATCGGCACGCCATGGGCTGCGAATTGGAACCGGGCGCTGTCGCGGTTGCCGGGGGCTGAGCACTCCGGGAAAGCCATTCGGTTTGGAATGATGCACCAGTCCCGCGCCGTCTACGTCCCGCGCAAAACACTCGAAGGGGATGCCTGAGATGTCCCACAACCGTCCCGTAAACGCCCAAAATTATGAAACGTCCCCGGAATGTCCCACGGAAACCCGCAGAAAACCGCCAACGGGACGTTTGGGACGCGGGACAGCGAAAAATACAGCGCAGCCATACATGCATGCATGCGCACATGAGCATGTGCGTTCACGCGTCCCATCTGTCCCATGTGTCCCATATATATATAACATATTGAAATATATATATAATAATAGGGAAACCACGGGACAAACTACGGGACGTTCGCGGGACGCAACACATTACGCCGTCCCGTCGCGTTTCAGGCCATCACCCCATGACCCGCGCCCACGGCAACCCAAAGATCATCTGGACCGAAGCAATGGACGCCAAACTGCGCGCCCATGCGCATCATTCGCAGCGCGAGCTTGAGCGGATCATGAGCGTGTCGCGTCAATCGGTGGCCAACCGCATGCGAGCGCTGGGCATGACGCAACCGCGCGCCCCCAAACCTGCGCAGCCCGCCAAACCTCAGCGTCCGAAAACGCCATACGACGCTCGCGAGCCGTTGCCTGCCGGGCATCCGGTGTCGTGGGGGCTGATCACGGCAAACACGTCGCTCAATAGCGAAAGCTACCCGCAGGATTTGGCTTCGGCTTACATGCCAATTGCAGACGATTTGCAGCCTGTAGAAGCCGCTCAACGCCAAATCCGCACCGACACACCTGACGAACCCAAACCCCACCACACGGGCCGCAGAACGCCTAAAAACGCAATGTAGGATTTTTGAACCGTATAAAAGCCGAGCCCTTAATACCCCAGTAGGAGCCTGACAAATGAGCAAGCATCCATCCACCGCCCGCGTAGAACATCAGGACATGGGCGCAAATGGCCCGGCAATGAGTGCGCGACCTGCATTGTTTGATTCTTTGGAAGGTCGCGCGCGCGGCACCATTAATACCGTGCGCGTTGAGGTTGTTCGTTATAAGGACGCCACTCTTTACGACCGATTGCACCAACGCGCGCAGATCAACGACCGCCAGCACGAGGCGGCGCACCGGCTGGCAGGCATGTGGACGGCTGCGGGCCTCAATCCTCGCGTGTCGGCCACGCTGCGGCTCATTGGCGAGGATGAAATGCCGTTCGATGAGGTGCTGGCATCGTCGCGCGCTGACCCAGACGCGCCAACGGCCAAAGACCGCTATCGAGCGTTCATGCGCGCCATGCCGCCCGCTTATGCCATCCGGCTGGATGCGATGCTGCTCGACGAGCACCCTGGCGTTCAATGGCTGGCGACGCTGCAATCAGCTTTGGATTTTGTGGCCGACCGCTTGGTCGGAAAAAAATCTGTTGACGACTGACGGTATTTTTGGCATCAGGGTCAGCGGACGCCCTATTTGCGTCTATCGTGACCCGCCCGGCAACGTGGCGGGTTTTTTTCGTTCGCCCGTTGGAGAACGCCGGAGAAGCACAGTGGCAGGCCGTCCCGAATTTGCGCCAACCGATGAGCAGCGCAAACTGGTCAAGTCGATGGTTGCCGTTGGCATCACGCAAGAGAAGATTTGCAAGGTCATCGGCATCGCCAAGGGCACGCTCGAAAAGCATTTCGAGGAGGAGATCGCCACCGCCGCTGCCGCAGCCAACATGGCCGTTGGCCAGTCTTTGTTTGACCAAGCAACTGGCGGCAACGTGAGCGCGGCAATCTGGTGGACCAAAGCCCGCATGGGCTGGAGCGAAAAGAACACGCTCGAACACACCGGCCCTGACGGTGGCCCGATGCAGATCAACGAAATCCGCCGAGTGATTGTTGACCCCAAAGCCGATGGCGACGCTTGACATCCAGACGCCGCGCGTTTTCGCGCCGTTGCTGCAACCGGCCCGCTACAAGGGCGCGCATGGCGGGCGAGGGTCTGGCAAGTCGCACTTTTTTGCCGAATTGCTGATTGAGCGCGCGATTGTGCAGCCCGGCCTACGCTGGTCCTGCATTCGCGAAATTCAGAAATCATTGAAACAATCCGTCAAGCAGCTGCTCGAAGACAAGATTGAGAAATTCGGCGTTGGCGGCAGGTTCGACGTGCTCGAAACCGAAATCCGCACGCCGGGCGGTGGCCTTGTGATTTTCCAGGGCATGCAAAACCACACGGCGGACAGCATCAAATCCTTGGAAGGTTTTGATGGCGCGTGGGTCGAGGAAGCGCATTCACTGTCCGCTCGATCCCTGCGATTGCTGCGCCCGACGCTGCGCAAACCGGGGTCTGAAATCTGGCTGTCGTGGAATCCGGAAAGCCCGGAAGACCCGGTTGACGCATTCTTACGCGGGCCGGACGCGGTGCCGGATTCCATCGTCATTCAAGCCAACTGGCGTGACAATCCATTTTGGAATGACACGCTCGAGGCCGAGCGGCAAATCGACCTGGCGCGCGACCCGGACACGTATGATCACGTGTGGGAAGGCGGCTATCTCACCGTCTCGGATGCCGTCATTTTTCGCAACCGCGTGTCCGTTGAGGCGTTCGACACACCGCCGCACGCGCGGTTCTTCCACGGTGCGGATTGGGGGTTTTCGCAAGACCCAACCGTGTTGATACGGGCGTTCGTCGAAGGCGAAGTGCTTTACGTGGATCGCGAGGTGTTCGGCCACGGCGTCGAGCTGGACGAAACGCCGATGCTGTTCGACCAAATTGAGACGGCGCGCAAGTGGCCCATTAAAGCCGACAGTGCGCGGCCTGAAACAATCAGCCACATGAAGCGGCGCGGATTCAACATTTCGCCCGCCGACAAATGGGCGGGCAGCGTCGAGGACGGCATTGCGCACCTTAAGGGGTTTAAGCGCATCGTCGTGCACGAACGGTGCCCAAACATCGCCAAAGAGTTCCGCCTCTACAGCTACAAGTTGGATCGCCAGACCGGCGACGTGCTGCCGATCATCGTTGACAAACACAACCACGGCATCGACGCGCTGCGATATGCGCTTGATGGCTACATCAAAGGCAAGGGGCCGATGCGTATTTCACCGGAAGCCCTGATTGCCGCAAAGCGCCGCTGATGTGGTTAAACCGTCGTCACGAGCTTGCCGCGCGGGTTGAGCCGGTTCTGCCGGTGCCGCGTCGCGCACCGATGCGCATCCGGCCCGCCGCGCTGGCCGCTGCATCTGCCGTGCCGCAGTTCAAAAGTCGCGCTGAGATTTTCAAGCCCGCGCAACCGGCGCCAGGCGTGCTGCCGACCGGTGCAAGCATCGCCATGGATGATGCGTTGAGCAATGCCGTGACGTGGGCAGCGCAAGGCGATTACAGCACAGGCGTGGGTTTTCTTGGGTTTTCGTTTCTGTCCGAATTGGCGCAGCGCCCGGAATATCGACGCATCACGGAAATTATCGCGAAGGAAATGACTCGCAAATGGGTCAAGCTCAAATCCGCAAGCAATGACGACAAGACCGACCGCATCAAGGCATTGACCGATGCAATGGACCGGTTCCGGTTGCAAGATGTTTTCCGCCGCGCCGCTGAGCATGATGGGTTCTTTGGGCGCGGGCACGTTTACATCGACACGGGCGCCACGCCGGACACGCTGAAAACGCCGCTGTTTCTTGATCCCAAAGTGATTGGCAAGGGCGCGCTTAAAGGGTTTCGCAACGTCGAGGCGGTGTGGGTCTATCCCAACCTCTACGATTCACGGCATCCGTTGTCCGAAGACTATTACCGCCCGGTTTCGTGGTGGGTGATGGGCCAGGAAATCCACACATCGCGCCTGCTGCGGTTTGTGGGGCGCGAAGTGCCGGATCTACTGAAATCGGCGTATTCGTTTGGTGGCCTGTCGCTGTCGCAAATGGCGATGCCCTACGTCGAAAACTGGATACGCACGCGGCAAAGCGTTTCGGACTTGCTGCACAGCTTCACGGTTTGGAAACTGGCCACCAACATGGACGCGGTGCTGCAAGGCAGTGACGGCGGCATGTCGCTGACCGACCGCGCCGCATTGTTCAACGATCTGCGCGACAATCGCGGGCTGATGCTGACCGACAAGGACAGCGAAGAGCTTTCAAATATTTCCGCGCCGCTGTCGTCACTCGACCATTTGCAAGCGCAAGCGCAAGAGCAAATGGCCAGCGTGTCCGGCATTCCGCTGGTCAAACTGCTTGGCATCACGCCAACCGGGCTCAATGCGTCGTCCGATGGCGAAATCCGGGCGTTTTACGATTGGGTTGCGGCGCAGCAAGAGCATTTGTTCCGCGCGCACCTTAAGACGTGTTTGGAAGCCATCCAGCTTTCCGAGTTCGGCGAGATCGACCCCGAAATCACGTTCGAGTTCGAGCCGCTTTGGCAGTTGGACGAAGCCGCGCAAGTTGCCGTCGAAAAGACCCGCGCTGACACCCACGCGGTCTATCTGGATGGCGGCGTTGTGGGGCCTGACGAGGTGCGCAAGGCCCTCGCCATGGATGAGGCATCACCCTATCAGGGTCTTGACTTGGATAGCCCTGCGCCCGGCGTGCAGGGTATGGAAGACGTGCCCGATATTGATGCGGGCAGCTAGCCGCGCGCCAGTTTGTCGCACAACGCGGCAAGCGCGGTAAACCGGCCTGACATAATGCGCAGCGTGCGGGCGTCGAGATCGGCCAGTGTCGTTTCATACGACACAAGCCGGGGCGGTTCGTCGGACACCTCTGCCAGCAACGGCCAGCCAGCTCGGATGCCGTTGGCGTCAAGCGATAGGCGGACGGTGAGGGCGGAATACGCCAACCCGTAGAAGTATGCCTCGTTCAACGAAACGCGCGCCGGGCCGTCGATGATGGCGCGGTATTCGGCGGGCACTGCGTCAAACGCCATCGGCAACGGCGGCCATGACGGCGGCGGCAACGATGCCACGATATCGCGGGCGATTTGCCACGCTTCCTCGGAGCGCTCGTCCGCCTCGTCGTCGTCAATGAATGGGGATGACATAGCGCGATGGTAATGCTGTGCAGCCCGACCGGCAAGCAGAAGACCATTGCCGCGACGCATCCCAACGCTGGGGTTGAAGCGGATTATCGGCGCCGGTTGCAGGCGCTGATTGATGAGATGAACACGTCTCTGCTGCATTGGATCAAGGCAGCATATCGCGCGTCACCGCCCGAAATGGCCGAAGATCGCACGGCAGCGGACGAAATCAACGCGGCGTTGAGCAAGCTGGCCAAACGGTGGCAGGGGCGCTTTGACGAGCTGGCGCCGCGCCTGGCGCGGTTGTTCGCGGGTGCCGCGACTGACCGAGCGGACAAAGCGTTTGCATCGGCGCTGCGGCGCGGCGGGTTCACGGTGAAGTTCAAGCCGACGCCTGCCGTCAAGGACGCCTACGCGGCATCGGTGAATGAGAATGTTGCACTGATCAAGTCGATTGCCTCGGAACATTTGACCGATGTGCAGGGCATGGTGATGCGGTCTGTGGCGCAAGGGCGCGGTCTTGAAACGCTGGCCAAGGATCTGCGCGAACGGTTCGACGTGCCGCGCAAGCGGGCGGCGTTCATCGCGCGCGATCAAAACAACAAAGCCACTGCGGTGATCACGGCGGCGCGGCAACGCGAGATCGGCGTGACGCAAGCGCGGTGGGTGCATTCGACCGGTGGCCGTCATCCGCGCCCGTCGCACGTCAAAGCGGGCAAGGATGGCCTGATCTACGACGTGACCAAAGGCGCGTTGATTGACGGCGAATACATCTTCCCCGGCCAATTGCCGAATTGCCGTTGCTTAAGCCGATCCATTATTCCAGGATTTGAGTGATGATTGGTTTCATACTGTGTCGTTTGGGTTTGCATGCTTGGCGCGTTTTATACGGAGAACGCCATCAACACGTTGAATGTAAAAGATGTGCATGCCGCGTGATTAAATTTAACATTAAACCAAACGCGGGATACCAACCAATTCTGCCAAATTGGGAAAAGTAAAATAATACACTTCAAGATGACAATAAAGGGCTTGTTATGACAGGAGTTGCGCAAAACAAAACCCTGACAATCGCGCTGGATGCCAGCACGCGCCGTTACGACGCGGACGGGCGGTTGCACGTGTCAATCTCAAACATCAGCAAGGCAAACGTTTGCGGCTACTACGGCCGGGAAATCCCCGGCGCGACTGCGTTGGGGTTGCTGCCCGACCAAATGTATCAGCTTTACCGCGACGCGGGCGAGCTGGCGCAGGCGGCGGCGACGTTCAACAACCTGCCGCTGTTGCAAACACACAAGCCGGTCAATGCAATCGACCCTGCCAAAGAATTGGTGGTCGGCAGCACCGGCACAAATGCCGAGTTTGCTGCGCCTTATCTGCGCAACTCGTTGGTGATCTGGGATGCCGATGCCATCCGAGGCATCGAGAGCGGCAACCAGAAAGAATTGAGCTGCGGCTATCGCTACGTGCCCGTGATGGAGCCGGGCGAAGCCGACGGCATGAAATACGACGGTCGTATGACGCAGATCGTCGGCAATCACGTTGCGTTGGTCGAGGTTGGCCGCGCCGGACCTGATGTTGTCATCGGGGATTCACAACCATCGAAGGATAATCAAATGGCGACCAAACACCAGTCGCGTGCCGTCCGGGCCGCGAAGATGGCCCTGGATGCTGTGGCTGGCGGCAAGATCGCCCCCACCGCCAGCATCGAAGACATCAAGAAGCTCCTCGCTGCTGACGAATACGAGGACATGGAAAGCATGTCCGAAGACGACGAGGAAGACGACGCCGACGAAAAGGCCAAAAAGGAAGCGACCGCCAAGCGCGCCGCTGACAAAAAGGGCATGGACAAGAAGGGCATGGACAAGGACGGCGACGAGCTGAAGGGCTTGCCCAAAGCGTTGGACAAGGATCAGGACGACGAGGACGAGGACAAGATCGAAAAAGCAATGGACGCCGCGATTGCCTCGGTTCGCGCCGAAACCCGCGCTCTGCGCCTCGCTGAGCGCGCTGTGCGCCCGTATGTGGGCGATTTGGCCCTGGACAGCGCGGAAAGCGCCGATGACGTCTACCGCGCCGCTTTGAAGCTGCACGGCATCGCCACGGATGGCGTTCACCCTTCGGCGTTCCCGGCCATGCTGAAGCTGGTCCCGCTGCCGGGCGCTGGCAAGGCGTCCACCGTCGCCATGGACGGCGCCGCCACGGCCTCCGTCTCCAAGAAATTCCCCAGCCTGTCCCGCATCGGTCGGGCATAAGGAGCACACGATATGTCGTTTCAGGCACTCGTCAACCAGCAGCCTGCGCCCGCAGTCGCTGGTGATTTCGCCACCACCAACCCGCGCGCTTCGGTTGTCGCCGGGCCGAACGCCCTCGTCGCTGGCCCGAACGGGTGCGCCGTTGGCCGGTTCGGCTGGTATGATCTGGCGACGCTTTCGCTCGTCAGCAACACCGGCTCGGGTGCGCCCAACGGGTTCATCCACAACAGCCACAACGCCCTGATCACCGCGTATCTGGGCGAAACCTCCCTCGTCATCCCGTCCGGCTTCATGGTCGAGATGTATAGCGAGGGCGAGTTCTGGGTGGTCAATTCCTCGTCCACCGAAGCAACGCCGGGCATGAAGGCGTATGCCAACAATGCCACGGGCGTTGCCTACTTCGCTGCCACCGGCAACCCGCCCACCAACGGCACCGGCACTGCGTCCAGCATCGCTGCGGCCACCGCCGTTAGCGTCACGGGTTCGATTGCCGTTGTCACCAGCCAGCTCGGCGTGTCGTCCGGCGTTCTGACCGTCACCGCCGTTTCCACCGGCACGCTGGTTCCTGGCGCCGTGCTTGGCGGCACGGGCGTGCAGTCCGGCAACACGGTTGTGGCGCAGCTCACCGGCACCACGGGCGGCGTGGGCACGTATTCGGTCAGCATCCCGCAGACGCTCGCCAGCGGCACCATCACGGCGTCGTTTGGCATCCTGACCGTGGGTGGCACCGTCACCGGCACGTTCGCCGTGGGTGACAGCATCCCGACGTCCGGCGTCACCGCAGGCACCTACATCACCGGCCTTGGCACGGGCACGGGTGGCGCGGGCACCTACTACGTCAACATCTCTCAGACCGTATCGAGCCAGTCGATCTCTGCCGCTTCGGCGACGGAGACGGGCTGGTATTGCCGGTCCTTCGGTGCCAGCGGCGAGCTGGTCAAAATCTCTTCTCGGTCGATGGGGTAATCACCAATGCGCAACGCTGAACTGGCTGAAATTGAGGCCCGTGCGGGCATTGTGTTCCCGCAGGCCGTGGACTGGATGCCGCGCGAGCGGCTGGACAATGGCGATTGGGGCGCGATTGACGTGCGCCAGGCGTTCGACGCGCAGCCGTCGCTGATCACCAACAGCAACGCGGGCATCCCGGCGTTTCTGACCACCTACCTTGACCCGAAGCTGGTCACGGTGCTGTTGACGCCCAACAAGGCGGCGGAGATCTACGGCGAAACCCGCAAGGGCACGTGGACCGATGAAACGGCCATCTTCCCGATGGTCGAAAGCACAGGCGAAGTGTCGAGCTACGGCGACTTCACCGAGAATGGCCGCGCTGGTGCGAACTATCAGTTCGAAAACCGCCAGAGCTATCTCTATCAGGTGTTCACCGAATGGGGTGAACGCGAGATGGAGCGCGCGGGCCGCGCCAACATCGATTGGGCCGCTCGCCTCAACATCGCCTCGGCCATCGCGCTGAACAAGGCGCAGAACTACTACTACTTCTACGGCGTCAGCGGCCTGATGAACTATGGCGCGCTGAATGACCCGTCGCTGAACCCGGCCATCACTCCGGCCAGCAAGGCTGCGGGCGGCACGGGCTGGGTGAACGCCACTCCGTCGGAAATTCTGGCGGACGTGCAGGCTGCGTTCAAGCAGCTGCAAATCCAGACCGGTTCCAATCTGGAACTGACGGACAAGCTGACGCTGGCGCTGCATTCGGTGAGCGAGGTCTACCTCGCCAACTCGAACAGCTACGGCCTGACCGCTGCTGAGATGATCAAGAAGGTGTTCCCGAACATCCGCATCATCCAGGCGCCGCAGTTCGTGTCCGGCACCACCTATTCGTTCCAGCTTTTCGTTGAAGAAATCGAAGGTCAGCGCACCGTCGAGACCGCCTTCAACGAAAAGATGCGTGCGCATCCGGTGATCCAAGCCGCGTCCTCGTGGAAGCAGAAGAAAACCCAGGGCGCTTGGGGGGCCATCTGGTATGTGCCTGCCGCCGTCGTCACCATGTCGGGGATTTGATCCATGGCGTTGGATACGGTCACAGTCGCGTGCAAGCTGCCCGCTGGCGTGGTTCTCAATCTCGACCGCTACGAGCTTGAAGGCCCGAACAAGGCGGTTCGCCGCGTCGAAGGCAAAGACACGGTGACGCTCAAAGGCTGGTCGCGCCGTGCGGATCAGCCGATCCACACCATCGGCGGCTACGGCATGACGGAGGTGGATGCTTCGTTCTGGACGAAGTGGCGCACCCTGAATGCCGACAGCCCGCTTGTGCGTGACAATCTGCTGTTCGCGCTGCCCAAGGCCGAGGACGCTGCGGCCAAAGCACGCGAGCAGGCCGAGGTTCCGGCCATGTTCGCGCCGGGCAAGCTCAACGTCGAGGGCGTGAAGACTGCTGACAAGGAATAGTTGAATGGCCGTCGTCACGTTCAATTACCCGGCGTGGGTGACGCGTTATCCTGAGTTCAAGGATACAGTGCCCGCTCCGCTGGCGACGGCCTATTTCAGCGAAGCCTGCCTCTACTGCGACAATAGCGGCGCCGGGCCGGTCACGGACGCGGCGAAACTAGCGTTGCTGTTGAACATGCTGACCGCGCACATCGCAGCGCTGGCATCGCAGGATCTTGTGGGACGCATCACAGACGCCACAGAAGGCAGCGTGAGCGTGTCTGCATCCATGGGTGACGCAGTGCCGGGCAACCGTGCGTGGTATCTGCAAACCAAATACGGCGCGGCCTATTGGCAGGCCACGGCAGCGTTGCGAACGATGACATACATTCCGCGCCGGTTCTGCGGTTACAGCCCGCGTGGATACTGATGGCCCGCATTCGCAAGCTCGGCACGTTTGATGCCAAACTGCGTGAAATGGCGGCTCATCTTGGCAAAGCCAACACGGTGCGCGTTGGTTTCCTTGAAGGCGCCACCTACCCGGACGGCACCAGCGTCGCAACCGTGGCGGCGGTGCAGGAGTTTGGCTCACCGGCCAACAACATCCCGCCACGTCCGTTTTTCCGCTCCATGATCGCGGCCAAGTCGCCACGTTGGGGCGATGGCGTTGCGACGGTGTTGAAAGCCAACGGATACGACGCAGACCGCGCGCTGCATCAGGTTGGCGACGCCATCAAAGGCCAACTCCAACAGTCCATTGTGGACACCAATTCGCCGCCGCTCGCGCCCGCGACAATCGCGGCCAAAAGCAAGGGCGGCACATCCGCCGCATCGCTTGGGGTGCTCGGCCCCGCCAAGCCCCTGGTTGACACCGGTCACATGCTCAATTCAGTTGATTACGAGGTATCCTGATGTCACTGCAACGCATTCTGACTGCCATCGGTGATGTCGCTGGCATCGTCAACGGCCCGAACAACCTGACCGCCACAACTGACCCGACAGTCAACAACGACGGCACCCAGGGTTATACCATCGGCTCGATCTGGTATAACGCCGTCAATCAGCGCATCTGGGAATGCTGGGGCACCGCAACTGGCGCTGCCGTGTGGAGTTTCGACGGGGCGGCCTACAACAACGGCGGGTCCAATCCGGCATCTGAGGTGACGGCGTTCGGGCTTGGCACTGGCTTGATGGGCGAAGAAGGCAACGTCTCGCGCCAGATTAGCAGCACGGGCGTTTCGCCTGCCGCGACTGGCGGCGATTACGTGCTGGCCGTGTATGCGCTGCCCGCCAACAGTTTCGACATTGCCGGGCGCGGTGTGAACCTGGTCGCAATGGGTTCGTTGGCCAACAACTCCAACAACAAGCGATTGAAGCTGATTTTCAACGCCACAACCGCCGTCGTCGGTTTTGCGGTCAGCGGCGGCACGACGGTGTGTGACACCGGCACCATCACCGTGGCCAATGCCGGGTGGGCGCTGGAAGCCAACGTGTTTAAGTATGGCGCCACCGGATCGAACACTCAGATCGGCCTGCATCAGTCGGCCCAGGCTGGCAGCAACATCTCGGCTTTGCTGTCTCCGTCGCTGATCACCGCAACCGAAAGCAGTCCGATCCTGATCGCCGTCACGGGCAACGCCACCATGACCGCATCTGACATCTTGTTCTCGTTCTTCGAAGTGAACGCAATGAATTGAAGGTAGCGCGATGAACCTGCACGGGATGGCGGCTGCTGCGATTGCCGCCGTCAATCCCATGCAAACCGTCATTCGCAAGGTCAGCACCGGCAACGTAGTCAATGCTGACGGCACGGTAACACCGTCCTATGCGTTCCCAGACACGTTGCAAGGGCAGGTTCAAGCCCTCAGCAGCACCGATCTGCGGCAGTCTGACAACATCACGCTGCAAAGCATTGCAAAGACGGTTTATCTGTGCGGCGCGACGGACGCAATTGAGCGCCCGCTGGCCAAAGGCGGGGATTTGCTGACCATTGGCACGAGCAACTGGCTTGTGGTGCGCGTGCTTGAAGAATGGCCCGATTGGTCCCGTGTGCTGGTGACGTTGCAGGATGATGCGCCGTGACCATCACGGCATCCATCACCGAAACCGCGCTGCTGACTGCGGTGCGGTCTGTGTTGCTGGGCATGGTGCCCTCGGCGCAAATCATCCAAGGCCAGCAAAACCGCGCCGCGTTGCCGGAAGGCGATTTCGTGGTGATGACATCGCTCATGCGCGAGCGCTTGTCCACCAACTCGGACAGCTACACCAGCAGCACGCGCACGGTTGCCGAAGCCGCCAAGGTCACAATCCAAACCGACATCTACGGGCCGAACGCTGCTGATAACGCGCAGATCGTGCAGACGCTGTGGCGCGATACATATGCTTGCGATGCGTTCACCGCGTTGAGTGCAGATGTCCAGCCGTTGTATGCGTCCGAACCGCGCAAAGTTCCGTTTATCAATTCCGCGACGCAATACGAAGCGCGCTGGAATGTTGATCTTGTGCTGCAAGCCAACATTGCTTTGACATTGCCGCAGCAGACTGCGGACGTTTTGGCCGCGACGCTTATCAACGTCGATGCCACCTATCCCGCCGCCTAATCCCGCAAGGAAATCAGAATGACCACCATCCCAGCCTCACAGATCGTGAGCGTGCTGCCCAACGTGCTGTCGCCTGGCGGGGCCGCCGTGGTCGCGCAGGGCGTCATGCTGTCCAACTCCACGCGCGTGCCGATTGGCACCGTGTATTCGTTTCCAAATGCCGCCGCCGTGTCTTCGTTCTTCGGCCCGTCCAGCGCCGAATACGGTTTGGCATCCACCTACTTCCTCGGGTTCGACGGCTCAACCGCGAAGCCGGGCGCGATCCTCATCGCGCAGTATCCGACGAGCGCCGTTGCTGCGTATCTGCGCAGCGCGTCGCTGGCGTCGCTCGGTCTTGCGGGCGTGCAGGCGCTGTCCGGCGTGCTGACGCTGACAGTCAACGGAACGCAAATCACTTCCGGCACGATCACGCTGTCCACCGCCACATCATTCAGCAACGCCGCCACGATCATTCAGGCCGCGTTCACCTCGCCGCCGTTCTCGGTCAGCTATGACAGCGTTCTCAGCGCGTTCGTGTTCACCACCACCACCACGGGCGCCACGGCGACCATCACGTTCGCCACGGGCACGCTGTCGGCTGGCTTGCTGCTGACCCAAGCAACGGGCGCGGTCACGTCGCAGGGCGCCGCTGTGGCCGTTCCTGCCACGTTCATGAACGCGATGACGGCGCTGACAACGAACTGGGTGACGTTCTTCACCGCGTTCGACCCAGACAGCGCGGGCGTTGTCACCAACAAGCTGGCGTTTGCGGCTTGGGCCAATTCGCAGAACAACACCTACGCTTACATCGCGTGGGATGTGAACGCCAACGGCACGTTGAGCAACGACACGTCATCGCTCGGGTATCAGGTCAAGCAGAACAGCTATTCCGGCACGGTGCTGATCTACGTCACGTCGTCAGGCACCGCCAGCAAGGCCGCGTTCTTGTCCGGCGCCATCGCGTCGATCAATTTCAACGCCACCAATGGCCGCACCACGATGGCGTTCCGCACGCAATCGGGGCTCGCCGCTGACGTGACCGATGCCACCACGGCGGCCAACCTCATCGCCAACGGCTACAACTTCTATGGCTCGTATGGCACCGCCGCGACCAACTTCGTGTTCTTCTACCCCGGCGCCATTTCCGGGCCATCGGCGTGGATTGACAGTTTCGTCAACCACGTTTGGTTCAACAGCAACGTGCAAGCGCAGCTCATGACGCTGCTGACGTCCGTTGGGTCGGTTCCCTACAACCAGCCGGGCTACGACCTGATCAGCGCGGCGGAACTCGGCCCGGTGGCGCAAGCGGTGACGTTCGGTGCGATCCGCGCGGGCGTGACGCTCTCGACGTTGCAGGCCGCTGAGGTGAACGCCGCCGCTGGCGTCGCCATCGATACCACGCTGAGCCAGACGGGCTATTACGTGCAGGTCAAAGACCCTGGCGCGGTGGTGCGCGCGGCGCGCGGAACGCCGATCTGCAACATCTGGTATATGGACGGCCAGAGCGTGCAGCAGATCACCATCAACTCTGTTGAGGTCGCATAATCATGGCGCGCACAATCACTTCGGCCAATGCCATCATCACGTTGAGCATTTTGCCGATCTACCCTTCCGTCACGCTGCGCAACTTTGCGGCGGATGACATCACCGATATGCCGTCGGTCAAAATGACCGAGACCATGATGGGCGCTGATGGCAAGTTGGCGGGCGGCTATACGCCGATGCCGGTTGAGCAGACTATTGCGCTGATGGCGGACAGCAACTCAATCGACGTGTTCGAAGCGTGGCAAACCTACATCCTGACCATGCGCGAGACGTTCCCGGCCAACGGGTTCATCACGCTGCCGTCGGTTGGCAAGAAATACGCGCTGACGAAAGGCTTTTTGACGTCCTACAAGCCCATCAGCGACGCCAAGAAAGTGTTGCAGCCGCGCTCGTTCGGCATCACGTGGGAGTCGGTTGTCCCGACTGCGTTCTGATGGCGCGGCGCGAAAAGGATGTGACCATCACTGCCGAAGGGCGAGATAAGGGCAAGACGTTCCGCCTGACTGAAATGTCCGCATCGCAGGCCGAGCGTTGGGCGGCGCGTGCGTTCCTGGCCATGTCGCGGTCTGGAGTGGATCTTCCGGATCACGCGGTTGCCGCTGGCATGGCCGGGCTGGCGTCGTTTGGGTTTCAAGCGATGTGCCATGTCTCGTTTGCCGAAGCCGAACCGCTGATGAACGAAATGTTTGAGTGCATCACGTTCGTGCCCGCGCCCGGCATGCCGCCGCGCCGGTTGATTGAGGAAGACATCGAGGAAGTGAAAACCCGCATCGATCTGCGTGCGGAGGTGCTTGAATTGCACACGGGTTTTTCCATCACCGCCGCGCTCTCGATATTGGGCCGGGCCTCGGCGGTGCAGACCGGCAATACGCCAGTTACGTGAACGTGCCCATTCCGCTTGGCCGGGTGATCTCCGCTCGGCTCGCGACACTGCATGATCTTGATACGGTCTACGGCGTGGCGGACCTTTACGACATGCTCGAAATTCTGGCCGTTGATGCCTACAATCAGGGGATTGCCAACAAGCCATGACAACCCTGATTGATGCGCTGGTTGTTGAGCTGGGTCTCGATACTTCCAAATTTGTGGAAGGTGGCGAAAAGGCCAGCGCTGAAATGCGCAAAGTCGAACAAGCCGCGACCCGTTCGGCGGACGAGATCGAGCGACGCGGCGGCCAGGCTGGCGAATTCTTCGCCATCATGAAGCGCGGCGCGGTGGCGTTGTCCGCCGCGATGGCGGCCATCGGCGTTGAGAAATTCATGATGAACGTCGCGCAGATGTCGTCTGGCCTAAAATATATGGCTGCCGGGCTCGACATTAACGTGCGCGACCTGTCCGCGTGGCAGAACGCGGTGACGCACATTGCCAATGGCACGGCAGCGGGCGTCACGGCGACTTTCACGTCGATGCAGGCTAATCTTGAACAGCTAAAGTTCACCGGCCAGTCGCCGATTGTCCCGGCACTGCGGTTGCTGGGCATCGATCCCTACAACGCCGATGGGTCCGTGAAATCGGCGGAACAGATTTTCCAAGCGGTGGCCAGCTCGCCAAAACTGGCCAGCATGAGCCCGACTGACAAGCGCTTTGCGTTGCAGCAGGCGGGCATCAATGACCAAGGCATGATCAATTTCCTGCTCAAGCCGCAGACCGAACGCGATGCGGAGTTGGCGCATCAGCGCGAACAGACGGCAATGACGGAAGCGAACGTCAAGGCGTTCAGCGCGTTGAATGAAGCCGCCATCGGGCTCGAACAGCACTTCACGTCGCTGGCCACGCTGCTCTCGGTCAAGGCGGTGCCGGGCTTGGTGCAGTTCATCGGCGGCATGGATGACATTCTCAATGTCATCAGCGGCAAAATGAGCCTGCATGATTTTGTGGACAAATACGACAAGCGCATCATGCAACCGCCGGTCGATGAATTGGCCGCGACGGACGACGAAATCGCCAAATACTACTCTGATCGCGCGGCCAAAGGTGGTGCCGAAGAACTTGGCGTAACCGGGCCGCAATACAGCAATTTCCGCTACGCCATCGCGAAGATCGAAGGCACGCCCTACAACCAGATGGGCGGCTCAAACAACCGGTTCGCAGGCCGCTATCAGATGGGCGCGGATGAGATCGCGGAGACGGCCAAGCGGCTGGGCGAGCCCACGCCGTCAACGCAAGATTTCCTCAGCGATCCCGCGATGCAGGAGCGCTATTTCAACGCTTACACTTCGTCGCACAATGAGCAATTGCTCAAATTGAGTGCAAAATACCGCGCCATGACGCCGCAGCAGCGGTTGCAGGTGTTGGCGTATGCACACAATCAGGGCGTTGGCGGCGCAGTGGAATGGATGAACACGGGCGTTGCCAAGCGCGATGCGTTCGGAACAAGCGGCGCGGCCTACGCCGATGCCGTGGCCGCGCGTGTTGGTGGCGGCGTTGCGCCGGTTGATCCGATTGACGACATGCTTGCCAAATTGAGGGCCGCGTCCGCCCCGGTGCCAAGCGCTGCCAACGCGGCGTCTACGGTTGGTGCTGGTGGCAACGTCGTGACCGGCGCGCAGACCACGACCACCAACCAGACCACGATAGGGAGCGTCGTTGTGCACACACAAGCCACCGACGCCAAAGGCATCGCGGTGGGCATCGCCGGGGCCATCAAATCCTCCATGCTGGCCACGCAAGCCAACACGGGCCTTGCCTGATGGCGTTTGTCAGCATTCCCACAACGCCCGCCAGCATCCCGCTTGTGCCCGGCGTGCCCGCGTTGGCGAGCGTTGCAACGGGGCTCGGGGCCGGGCCGGTGTTGGCAATTGCGGACCAGCTCGGGCTGGGCTCGATCTTTGGTGCGCCACAATGGGGCATCTTTGACAGCGACGGCAACCCGGTGCTGACCGGCGATTGCGTGGCGGAGTTCGGCTATCGCCGCGATTATCAAATCAGCGATTACCCGGTCGAAGACGGCGGGTTCTCGTCCTACAACAAAGTGCAGCGCCCGGCGCATTTCGCGGTCGCGTTTATGGTCGGCGGCGCGGATGCCGACCGGTCTGCGTTTCTGGCGGCTGCCGAAGATTTGGCCGCCTCGTTGACGCTCTACAGCGTGGCCACGCCGGAAGCGTCTTATCCGTCCGTCAACGTCACGGGCGTGTCATACCGACGCACCAATTATCGAGGCGCCACACTGATGCGCGTTGAGGTGATCTGCGAAGAAGTGCGCGTGACAGCCGCTGCGCAGTTCATCAACACCGCTCAACCGAGCGGCAGCGCGGTGCAGAACGGCGGCACCGCTGTCGTAACGCCCGTCACCTCGTCCGCCTTGCCGCCGCCATCATGACACCGCAAGCCTTTGTCACGCTGGCCGCAGTGCCCGCGCAAACGGTCACGGCATCGCTGGGTGGCCAGACATGCCAGATCACAGTCTATCAGAAGCGCACCGGGCTCTACCTTGATCTGGCGGTAAACAACACGCCCATCATCTACGGCGTGCTCTGCCTCAACGCGACGCTGATTGTGCGCGATGCCTATCTGGGGTTTTCGGGGGATCTGGCGTTCTATGACACGCAAGGCACGCAAGACCCCGACTACACCGGCCTCGGCGGGCGCTATCAGCTGGCGTATGTCGCATGAGCTACGTCCAACGCGAAATCGACGTGATGGTGCAGCTCGGGTCCGGCACGTTCGAAGCCACGACATATGACGCCGTGACGCTGACCGGCCTGCGAGTGTCCGCAACTGTCGTCAAGGCGGGCGGGCTGGCCATGAATGCGGCGGACATCCGTGTCTACGGTGCGCCGCTGACCGTGATGAACCAAGTCTCGACGCTCGGCCTCAAATACCAAGCACAGCGCAACAACCGCGTGACCATCTCGGCGGGCAACAGGGGTGAGGCGAAATCCATCGTCTACACCGGCACCATCACAGACGCATGGGTGGATTTCGGGTCGCAGCCGCAAGTCGCGCTGCACATCGCATCAGCGTCTTTGGGTTTCGACAAAGTACGCCCGACCACGCCGAACAGTTTTCCGCAGGGTGGCGACGTGGTGGTGATGTTGGCGTCTTTGGCGTCTCAGGCGGGCTATGATTTCGTCAACAACGGCGTGTCTGGCGTGCGGCTTGGGCCTTCGTATTTCTCGGGCACGTTGCCGGACCAGATCGAAGCGTGCGCCACGCATGCGGGCATTCAATACGTGTTCGATGACGCGGCGGCTGGCACGCACAAACTGGTGATCTGGCCCGCAGGCGGCACGCGCGAGGGGTCTATCCCGCTGATATCCAAATCGGGCGGCATGATCGGCTACCCGACGTTTAACAGCCAAGCTATCGCGGTGCAGTGCGAGTTCAACCCGGCCATCAGTTTCGGCACGCTGGTGCAGATCGAAAGCAGCATCATACCCGCAAATGGCAAGTGGCAGGTCATCGGCCTGACGCACGATCTGGAAAGCGAAACGCCAGGCGGGCGATGGATGTCATCGCTCGCATGCGCCGCGCCCGGCAGTCCAAGCCTGCATTCGTGAGGGCCTGATATGTCGGACAGTTTTACCGGGCAGATCAGCTCGCAGGCCAATGTCGGGGCTTACAACGAATTCGCGTTTGTGTTTTCGCAATTGCTGGGCAGGCGGTGCTTCTGCGCCGTCGTGCAGGTGGTGGCGTGCTCCAACTCGGGCGGGGTGGCAGCGGCTGGCACGGTTGATGTGCAACCGCTGGTCAATCAGGTGGACGGGCTGGGCAACGCGGTGCCGCATGGCGTGGTGCACGGTTTGCCGTATCAACGCCTGATCGGCGGGTCGAATGCCGTGATCCTCGATCCGCAGGTGGGTGACATTGGCGTGTGTGTGTTCGCGGATCGCGACATTTCATCCGTCAAAGCCACTCAGAAACAAGCCAACCCGGCTTCGCGCCGCCGCAACAACTGGTCAGATGGCGTCTACCTCGGCGGCATCCTGAATGGCGTGCCGTCTCAATTCGTGCAGTTCAACGGATCGGGCATCACGGTGCAGTCGCCAACGAAGGTGACGGTTGCCGCGCCGGATATTGAGATGAACGCATCCAGCGTCGTCAATCTCAACGCGCCCACGATTGGCCTCAACGGCGCGATAACGCAGACGGCGGGTGGCAGCGGGTCGAACGTCACGCTGATTGGCCCGGTCAATGTCGTCAACGACGTGACCGCAGTCGGCACCAGCGTCCACACGCATCTGCACAGGGGCGTCACGCCTGGCACTGGCAACACGGGCACACCGGTATGAACACACTGCTGCTCGACACCGTTGCGTGGGATTTGGTGCTTGACGCGAACGGCAACATTGCCGTGGCGTCCGCCCCTTATGCGTTGGCGCAGGATGCCGCGTCAGCCATCCGCACGTTCGCGGGCGAGGTCTATTACGACACCACGCAAGGCATTCCGTATTTCGGGCAAATACTCGGCAAGTTCCCCCCGGTCTCGCTCATGAAAGCGCAGTTCGAAGCGGCGGCAATGACTGTGCCGAGCGTCACGGCGGCGAAGGCGTTCATCACGGGCTTTGCCAATCGCAAAGTTACAGGCCAAGTGCAGATCACCGATGCCCTCGGTGCAACCAGCGTCGCGGGGTTCTAAATGTCCGGCACCACGAGCGTTCCGCAGCCGACCTTCGGGCCGCTGGGCTTTGTCGCGCCCACCGAGCAGGCCATCTTGGCTGGCGTGCTGGCCGATATGCAGGCGGCATTTGGCGGCAACCTCAACCCCGCGCTCAACACGCCGCAAGGGCAGCTCGCCAGCAGTGAAGCCGCAGTCATCGGCTACGTGCAGGATTTGTTTCTGTATTACTGCAACCAAGTGGACCCGGCCTATGCATCCGGGCGGATGCAGGACGCCATCGGGCGATTGTATTTCATGACGCGCGAGCCCGCCACCGCGTCCACCGTCGTGGCGACGTGCTCGGGCCGCACCGGCACCGTCATTCCTGTTGGCGCGCAAGCGGTGGACACAAGCGGCAATATCTGGCTGGCCGTGCAGTCTGGAGTCATCCCGTCCGGCGGCAACGTGTCGATTGAGTTTCAATGCTCGGTCACGGGGCCGATTGTGTGCGCGATTGGTGCCCTGTCGGCAATCTACCAAAGCATTCCGGGATGGGATTCCATCACTAACCCGGCGGCGGGTTCGCTTGGGTCACTGGTTGAAAGTCGCGCGGCGTTCGAGGCGCGGCGGCAGCAGAGCGTGGCGATCAATGCGCAGGGGTCAAACGCATCCGTTCTGGCGGCAGTGCTGGCCGTGCCAAACGTGATTGATGCCTACGTGGTGGACAACCCCACGGCGACCGCCGCCACCATTGGCGGCGTGTCCGTCAACCCGAATTCGCTCTACGTTTCGGTCGCGGGCGGCACATCTGCCAACATCGGCCAGGCGATCTGGTCAAAAAAATCGAGCGGATGCTCAACGCAAGGCAATTCGTCTGTTGCCGTCTATGACACCAGCTATTCGGTGCCGCAACCGTCCTACGTCATCAACTACACCGTGCCCACATCCACGCCAATTTATGTGGCCGTGACGTGCGCCAACTTGCAGTCTGTTCCGGCCAACGCGCTGTCATTGGTGCAGGCCGCAGTGATCGCCGCGTTCACCGGCACCGATGGTGGATCGCGGGCGCGTATCGGCTCGACACTCTACGCCTCGCGCTACTATGCGGGCGTGAATACGCTGTGGGCTGGGATTGAGATCATTTCCATCACAATCGGCACGTCACCCAGCCCGACCGGCAACACCACGACGATGACGATTGCGCAGATCCCCACAATCCTCGCGTCTCAAATCACGCTGACGCTCGTCTGATGCAAAACTATCTTGAAGCAATGATTTCCCAATACGGGGATTCGCCGCGCTTGCTGACGCTCATACAGAGCTTTCACGACGGCATCGGCATCGACGCGGATTTTGATGCGTTCTACGCGAATATCTGGAACATTCAGACCGCGCAAGGCGCCGGGCTTGACGTGTTGGGCCGGATTGTTGGTGTGTCGCGCGTCATCGCGATCCCATCCACCACCATTTATTTTGGGTTCAACGACGGCGTTGGGGATTATGCGCCGTTCGGCCAAGCGCCGTTCTATCCGGGCAACGGGACGACCCAGAATTTCGCGCTTAGCGACACCGCCTTTCGCACGCTGATCTTGGTCAAAGCCGCCGCCAACATCGCAGCAACCAATTCACAGACGCTCAATCAACTGCTGACTTCGCTCCTTGCCGGTCGCGGGCGTTGCTACGTCAACGACCTCGGCAACATGCAAATGCGGTTTACGTTTGAGTTCTACCTGCAACCGTATGAGCTGACGATCTTGACGGCGGGCGGCGTGATCCCGCGCTCAACCGGCGTGCAGGCCACGCTGATCCAATGCCCGCAGGGTTCGACATTCGGCTTCGCGGGTTCCGGCATGCAGCCGTTCGGACAAGGCACATTTATCAAGGGTTTGTCTCATGTTGCTTAGCTCCCTGCCGTCCAAGCTGACAATCCCGTTTGCCTATTCAGGCACCAAAAACACCATCCCGACCGCATCGCAGATCGGCATCACGCCCGGAGCCGCTTCGCTGACGGATGGCTTTCCCCCACTCACGGCCACGCCGCTGACCGCTGGCGGCGTTCCGCCTTCGGTCGGGGACATGAACGGCATTCTGTATGAAGTGTCAGCCTGGGCAAACTGGTCGTCCGCAGGCGGCACCGTGCAATATGACAGCACGTTTTCCACCGCCGTCAGCGGCTACCCGAAGAACGCCCTGCTGGCCTCCACCACCGTGGGGCAGCTTTGGCTGAACACGGTTGACGGCAACACCGCCAACCCGGACAGCGGCGGCGCGGGGTGGGTGCTCATCAAACCGGCGTATGGCGTCATCGGCCAAGTCCGCAACGCAAAAATGTCCGTCACTACGGCGGGCACGAGCGCAACGTTCACCGCTGATGAAATCGTCGTCGGCACGTCGCTGGGTGGCCTGCAAACCATGCTCGCCAGCTACAGTCAGACCATCAGCCTCGCCACCACGGGCGCGGGCGGCATGGACACGGGCTCGGCCCCGACATCCGGCTACGTGGCGCTGTATGCCATCTACGGCTCGGCGGGCACGTCCATCTTGGCCGTCAATGCCACGTCGGCGGCGGCGCCCACGGTTTACGGCGGCAGCAACCTGCCGACCGGCTACACCTATTCGGCGCTGATTTCGGTTTGGCCAACGAATGGCAGCGGTCAGTTCGTCGTGGGCTACCAGCGCGACCGTTCGGTGATCCTCACCAACACATCCGTGCTGACCGGCGGCACCGCGACCACGTGGACATCGGTTTCGCTGGCCGGTGCGGTGCCGTTGAATGCCATCTCTATCGCGGGCAGCGGCAGCACGGGTGGCCCGGTATCGCTGCTAATCGCGACCAACTCGGCGGGCACACTCAACTTGCGCGTGTTCAACGCCACGGCGGCGGAACAGAGCAACTTCGACCGTTACATCTTGGCCACGCCGCAGACCATCTATTACCAGGTCAGCAGCGCGTCCTATTCGGCGGGCATCAATATCACCGGGTATGATTTCTGACCGCCTTCCCCGTTCTGTGCTTCTTGGCCCGCTTTTGGCGGGCTTTTTGTTGTCTGAAAGGCACCTGCAATGCTGACCACCTATGGCCGCACGCAAACGCTCAACTGGCGCTCGGGCACGGCCCCGGCCAGCACCACCACGCGATACCTCGCCCTGTTCACCGCGATTGGCACGGTGGCAGGCACCGGTTTTACCGAAACGTCATACACCGGATACGCTCGCGTAGCCGTGACGTTCGGTGCGGCCACCGGCACAGACCCCGACACGATCTCCAACAGCGCCGCCGTGACGTTCGGCACCTGCACCGCGTCGCCGGGCTCGAACATCATCGGCTGGGGGATCTATGACGCGGCAACCGGCGGCAACCTCATCGAGTTCGATTACATCGTCGCGGGCGGCACGGGGTCGAGCGGCCAGTATGTGCCATTCACCGCGTCTGCCGCGTCGCCGTCCGTCATCACCACGCCCGCGCACGGCCTCACCGCAGGGCAGTTCGTCGTGGTCACATCGGAATACGGCGGCACGCTGCCCACGCTGTCGCAGGGCTCGTTCTCCGGCGTGCTGACCGTCGCGGCGACCGTGACCACCGACACGTTCACGCTCACCACCTCGGGCGCCGTGGCGTTGAATGCGTCCAGCACGGGCGACGGCATGCTGCGCCAAGTGGTGCCGCAGGCGATGGTGACGAACCTCACGCCATCGTTCCCGGTCGGATATTTCGTGCTGCAAGCGGCGTGAGGTCCACATGCCCGATTACCTCGGCCTGAAAGCCGCAGCCGCCGCGCGCCAAGCCGCAAATCCCGGTTGGGGCGACGTGCAAATCTTGTCCGACATCAACGCGGCCACGGTGCAGCAGCCCAATCTGGACACGCCGATTGCCGCGATTTTCGACGCGCTGCTGTCGGCTGGTCTGTGGGGCGGCATCGTTCGCGCGGCGGGGGCTGCGAGCACCACGGCCTCGGCGGTGGGTGACGTGTGCCTGATGCTCAAAGCGTTGGTGGACGCAATGAACGGACAGGGCCTGAGCGTCGTGCAGACCAGCGACGCGACCAAGGCGGCGGCGTTCGACGCTGGCGTGTCCGCGCTGGTGGCGGCGGGGCTTGTCACCACGACGGTGCAGCAAGCCATCGCCGCGCTGCGCACGCCGTCAACGGTCACGTTGCGGGCGCAGCTCGGGTGGCCGGGCGGCGTGAATGAAGAAGACCTCATCGCGGCGAGGAACGTGTAATGGCCAATATCCTTCGCCCCTCAATTGGCACGCTCAACAGCGGCTCGTGGTCCACGCTTTCGTTCACCGCGTCGCTGTTCAATTCGCTCGCGTCCGGGTCCGGCGTGCTGATGAACGCGGCGTTCAACAACGCCTCCAATCTCGATTTGTATGGCGAGTTCTCGTTCACTTGCGTCAACGGCTCGACCGCGCTGACCGGTTCGCCATACTGGACGGTCTATTGGCTGCCCATTAATCAGGACGGCACGACATACGGTGACGGCTTGGCATACGGCTCCGGGTCCGCGCAGTCATCCACGGTGCCATCAAGCGGCTACTATCTGCGCAACATTACGCTCGGCCTGACCGGCGCGGGCGGCACGATGGTGGGACGTTCGGCCCCGTTCAACCTGCCGCGCGACAGCGGCAAGTTCTTCTTTGCCAATAACACCGGGCAAACAACCAACAGCGCCGCCGCGTTCACCGCCGCAATTCTGACCACCAACCTCAACCTCAACGGCTGACGCGCCGTGGCCTACATTCGCCGTTATGACCGCCATCCGCTGCTGTTGCCGCCCAATATGGTGCCCAGCGCGTGGGATGACGTGGAGATTGATTGGTCGCATCCGTTAAGCCGAGGGTTGAGCGCACACGTATTTGTGCAAAATGGCGTAGTCGCTGATTTGACAAAAAATCTAAATTTCCAAAAAGGAACGGGGACTGTCTCAACGATATTTAGCGGCCCGGTTCTAAACACTGTCTCTTTGACGGATAGCTGGACCGCAGTTCTTCCCCCTTCCATGTTTTTCACGGGGGATTTCTCTCTTGTTTGGGGCGGCATAACTCGGTCAAGCGGCGGCTCTGGGTTGCCGTGGATTTTTGGATGCGACAATGCGGCAGATAGCACTCGAAATTGGATATTTTACACAAGTGGAAGTTCTTTAATTTTTGTTTGTGCTGGCAATAACTACACAAGCTCCACATCAAATTATGGATACGGAGCGCTTTGCGCTACGCTAAATTTGTCTTCTGCAAATTCTGCTTTATATAAAGCAAATATGTATTTCAATGGTTCTTCTCTGACTACAGGCAACGTAGGCGGCGGCGGGCAAAATGTTAATTATTCAAGTTCGCCTTTAGTTTATTTTGGCGGTGGTGCAAACACTACAAATTCCTATGGATTAATATACAATCGGCAATTGCCGGCAAGTGAAGTTGCGTGGCTTTCCTCTGAACCCTTCGCCATGCTCGCGCCGCGCAAGGTCATTTCGTATTACACCGCGTCATCCCTCGTTTACGCCTACCTCGCCAGCCGCGCGTTTGCCGCAAGCCGCGCCACCGCAGGCACCGCCGCCACCGGCTTGATTGGCGTGCATGGCGAGGCGTTGTCATCGGCGCGCGCATCCAACGCCGCCGCGTCATCGCTGGCCGGGCGCGCAACCGCAGTAAACGAAACGCGCGCATCGACCGCCGCATCGGCCAAACTAGCGGCGCACGGCGAGGCGATCTCACCCGCGCGCGCCGCTGACACTGCATCGGCAAGCATCGCGGCCCGCGCGCCCGCGCTCAACGAGGCCCGCGCGGCCAGCGCCGCCACGGCCAACGTCGCCGGGCGCGCAACGTCTGCTGCGTCCGGGCGCGGCGGGCTGGGCACAGTGGCCACGCTCGCAAGCATCGCCGGGCGCAGCATCTCATCGGCGTTCTCGCGCGCCGGATTGGCAGCAACCGGGCGCATGTCCGCGCGTGGTGGGTCGAACGCCACGGGCACGAACGGGCTGGCGGGCGGTGCTGTGTTGAAAGCATTGGCCGGGCGCGGGTTTGCCTCCGCATCGGGCCGGGCGGGCATGGCGACGCGCGCCGTGTTGGCCGGGCTCGGGTCTGCGAGCGCATCCGGGCGTGGTGCCATCGGGCAATTGTTCAACGCCATCGCCACCAAGGGCGTGCGCCTTTCGCCGTTCCTGCGCGGCGTGTCCCTGCCACCGTTCACACGCGGCACCAAACTGCCACCGGGGAGCAGCTAACCATGTCGATTGCCACCTATCCCGCCGTCACTTTGCCGCCCATGCGCGCGGGGGAGACGGACGGGCGCTATATCGACTGCACGCTCGATCTCGGGGCACCGGGCGACACGTTCACGTCCGCCGCGTCGATCACCATCACCATCACGCGGGTTGACGGCGTGCCGGCCACGGCCAGCGACCTTGCGCTTGCTGGCGCGTCGTATCCGACCACGCTCGACACAACAAAGCTCATTCCCACGATTTGGCTGATCGCGCCTGCCGCGTCCGCTGGCGTCGGCTACGTCGTCACGCTGTCGGCCACCACGACGCAGGGCCGCGTGTTCATCCGCGACGCGTATCTGACCGTGCAGGCTTTGCTGGGCTGATGCCATGCCGCCGTTTCTTGCTTCAAAAGGATTGATTCCGATGCCGAACATGGACCCCGCAGAACAGCGCGAGTTGGTGAAAGAAGCAATCCAAGAGTGGCTGGACGTGCAATTCGCCACGCTGGGCAAATGGACGGCTGGCGGACTGATGGCGGCGGCTGTTGGCGGGCTGGCCTATCTCGCGCTGATTGGCGCTGGCTGGCACCAGGGAGGTGGGAAATGAAGAAGCCGACCATCGCGCCCATTAAGCCCGAACGCACCGCCCCGGACGCCGCCACGGTGGCCAAATATCATGAGCTGGTGGATCGCCTTGTCGCCAAGGGCGCGATGTCGCTGGTGATCTACGCGGAAACGTATGACGGGTTTGAATGCCTGTCTGAACCCGATTTGATGGCCGCGCGCCTTGGGATGCACGGCATTTTTGACAGTCACGCCGCATCGGCGTCCGGCGAATAGGACCGCGTATGAACACCCCATCACAGGCCGCGATTGACCTCATCATCAACGCCGAGATCGGCGGCGGCTACGACCCGCACCCGACATGGCCGGGCGCACAATCGGGCCTCACCATCGGCATCGGCTATGACCTCGGCTATGCCGCGACCGGCAAAATCCAGACCGATTGGCAAACCCTGCCGCCTGGCGTCGTCACCCGGCTGATGAGCTATGCCGGGCGCAAGGGCGCGTCCGCGCAGATGCTGCTGGCGAGCGCGCGCGACATCGTGGTGCCGCTGCCGGTCGCGCGCGAGGTGTTCGGTTCCATCGACATGCCCGAATGGTCGCGCAGGGTCTCGCAGGCGTTCGCCAACACAGACGCGCTGCACCCCGACTGCTTCGGCGCGCTGGTGAGCCTTGCATACAATCGCGGGCTCGACATGGGCGCACCGTCTCAGCCGCAACCCGACAGGCGTTTTGAGATGCGGCAGATCCGCGACGCGATGGCCGCGCAGGATTTCGACGCCATCCCTGGATACATCCGCGCGATGAAGCGCCTCTGGGCCGGGCAGGGCATGGATGGGTTGTTGACCAGGCGCGAGGCCGAGGCGGCGTTGTTTGAGCAGGGACTGGCACAGATGGGAGCGGTGGCATGAGCACGTTGTCTGACGTTTTCGACGGGGCACTTGGCGCGCTCAAAACCGTGGCACCGACCATCGCCACGGCCATCGGCGGGCCTTTGGCAGGCACTGCGGTCAACGCCATCATCGGCGCATTCGGCCTTCCTGCCGACACCGCGCCGCCGGTTGTGGCGCAGGCCGTGGTAAGCGCGACGCCGGATCAGTTGCTTGCGTTGAAAAACGCGGAGAACGCCTTCGCGTTGTCGATGCGCCAGCTCGACATCCACCTTGAAGACCTTGCCGCAGCGGACAAGACCAACGCCCGCGCGCAGACGGTGGACCTCGCCAAAGCGGGCAGCGCCATCGCGTGGGGCGCTCCCGTCGTGTCTGTCGTGGTGCTGGCCAGCTTCGGCGCGGCGCTCTACGCCATCCTTGGCAACGCCGTCCCGCCGGGCTCGGCTGACGTGGCCAATGTGATGCTCGGCACGCTTGGCGGCATGGCGTCGTCTGTGGTGGCCTATTGGGTCGGATCATCGAGCGGCAGCATCGCCAAAACGACCATGCTCTATCACAGCACGCCTGCGAGCCCAAAGTGAGCTGCATCGCCTGCCGCCTGCTGCGGCAATACGCCGTCAACTGGCTCAACGTCGCGGATCACGCATTCAACGCCGCGCTGCTCGGTGACGCTGACGAGACGTTCAGCGCCCGTACGGCGCGTGCCCGGCGTGACGGCGCGCGGTGGGCTGGCGTCGTGTGCCGCCTGCTGACCGGCGCGGCGCGTGTGTTCGGCCAGACCCGCGACCATTGCGACTACGCGCTTGACCCAACCGTTCTGCCGAACACCGCCGAGATTTTCGACCTGACGACGATGCGGCTCCGCGTGCGCCCGGTGGGTGAAGTGGATGTGGTGGAAAGTCAGGCGCCATGACCGGACAATGGGAAATCGCGTCATGTGGCACGATGGATTTCGCGATGATGCGGGCGCTGCTGGCGGACGATTGGGAGCCGTTCTCCGTCGCGGATGGCGTGATGTGGTTCCGGCGCGCCCGCGAATGACCCGCCTTGCCGCCCGCTGGGTGCTGCTGCACCTCACCGTCATGCACGCCATGGCGCGATGGTGTGGCGTTGAGCAGTGGGTGGGCGAAGTGATCGATGAGGCTGAGCGACTGAGACAGGAATAGGAGCGCACGCGTGGCATACTCCCCCGCTTACACCGCCGAGGAAATCCAGCAAGCGCAATCCACGTATCAACAATGCGTCGCCGATGGCTTTGCCGATGTCCGGGCCGGGGCGTTGGTGGGATTGGGCATCAAATCCGCGCTGGTCGAGGCCGCACGCCGCCTTGACTGGTCGCAAGACCGGGTGAAACGCGTTCTCAACACCGCCGTCAACAAGGCCGCCGCCATGCCGGAATACAAGGCTCCCGTGCTGCCGGGGCCGGACATTCCGCTCGACGATTTGGTGCGGCAGATGGCGGCGGAACAAAAGCGTCAGCGCGCCTACCGCAACGCAGCCGAATGGATGCCCTACACCGTCACCGGTGAAGCCCCGTTCGCGCTGGCGTTCGTGGGTGATCCGCACATTGACGTGTGCGACATTGAGCGGCTGTGCGCGCATCTCGACCTCATTGAAGCCACGCCGCGCATGTGGGCCGTGGGGCTGGGCGACTGGCTCAACTCGTGGGCACCAAAACTGCAAGGCCAATACGCGCACCAGATGGTGACGCAACGCAACGGCATCCGGCTGGCCGAATGGGTGCTGTCTCGCGACATCTGGTGGCTGCTGCTGTTGGGCAACCACGACGGCGAGCGATGGCACGGCCACAACAACCCGCTGCGGTGGATGCAGACCGCGTGCCCGGTGCCGGTGCAGGAATGGCAAAGCAAGTTCACCATCCGCTGCGGCGACGCTACGTGGCGCGTGTGGGCCGCGCACAATTTCCCCGGCAACTCGTCATTCAACGCCAACCACGGGCCGGACAAACGAGCGTTGCACACGGGCGCGATGGCGGACCTCTACATCGCGGGCGACCGGCACACGTTCAAGCTCTCGCAGGATCAACACGAGCACACCGGCCGCGTTTTTTGGTCAGCTCGAGCGCGCGGATACAAGCCGCTCGACACCTACGCGCTCGAGGGTGGCCATGGCGAGGCTGGTGGTGAGAAGGGCATAGGCCACACCATTACGGGCGTGTTCGACCCGCGCGACGGCTCGCTTGTGTGCTTCGCCGAGGTCGAGAAAGCCGCCGCGTATCTGGCCACGATCTCACGTGTGCGCGTCCGCGCAGGCAGCGCCGCCGCGTGACCGATCCCGTCGTGCAGGCCATGGCGCGCGACCTGCGCACGCACGTGGCCATCAGCGACGGGCTGGCGATCTACGTGGTCGAGATGCTGATCCTTGCCGCGCGCCATGTGCGCCCGGACGTGATGCCGGGCGTGGTAACGCCGCGTGCTGATTTGGTGGAGTTTAAGGGCGGGGGCGTATAATCTTCCGTTATTCCAAGCGCGGGGGGGGGTGCCGGGCCCTTACGAGCGCATCTGGTCCCGAGTGCGCCGCGTGTCGGATCGGGACAACAATCACACACCCATCAGCTCCACCACGCGCGCCAGCACGCCCCACAACGGCGAATTGG
>Ga0208251_1000045_pt1 | contig 46009 bp, 42 predicted proteins | sample CryBogCBE15Jun09_FD_184560 | JGI IMG/M metagenome (GOLD analysis project Ga0208251, IMG submission 184560) | Freshwater microbial communities from Crystal Bog, Wisconsin, USA - CBE15Jun09 (SPAdes) (version 2) | ecosystem: Environmental > Aquatic > Freshwater > Lake | place: Crystal Bog...
TGTTTTTTTAAAATTTTGTTACTCGTTTACACGTTGTTTTGTTTTAGTTTTGGATGTAAAACTCGACGTATTTGTTTGTGTGATAAACGTACTTACAGTTAAGCGCATTTAACAGATACGGACAAGAGAAACAAAGTAATCTTTTTGTTCAGCCTATCCTGCTTTTTTTGCATTATTTTTGAAGATGTATTTACAACAAAACAACCTATTCAAAGTGTTAGTGGTTATGCCACATCCACCCTTTGCACACAATTGCACCGAGAAACCGTTGTAAATACAAAACACCCCTCTTTTTTGAGGGGTGTTTATCCACAGGGTGCTTTATCAACTCACTGTTTTTTTCGTAAATACATAGCTGCCTCATAACTATTGCATACTAGTTTTGATACAATAAAGTTATATGATCCTCGCTATTGATATTGGTGGAACGAAAACATTAGTTGCTTCTGTTGATATAGACGGCAGAATTCTCGATGAAAAGAAATTTTCCACACCGAAAAACTATAAAGAATTCCTTACGACACTGGCAGCTACAATAAAATTAACAAAAAATAATTATTCAAGTGCCGTCGTGGCAGCACCCGGTAAAGTAATAAGACCGGTTGGGGATGTTAAAGCTTTTGGTAACCTTAACTGGAAAAACGTAAAGCTTGCTCGCGACGTACAAAAATTAACAAAATGCTCAGTTACAGTTGAAAATGATGCAAATTTGGCAGGATTATCTGAAGCACATAGTCTCGACCTTATGCCACATAGAGTACTATATATAACAATTAGTACTGGAATTGGTACTGGAATTATCACAAATGGTGTTATTGATCCAGATTTTGCCGATAGCGAGGGTGGAATGATGCTTTTTGAACACAACAGCAAGCTTATTTCGTGGGAAGATTTTGCGAGTGGTAAGGCTATTGTAAAAAAATACGGTCAAAAAGCATCAGAAATTAATGATCCTAGGATTTGGGACGAAATTGCAGAGTGGTTTGCGGTAGGAATCGTTAATTTAACTTCCGTACTCGATCCAGATGTAATAATTATTGGTGGTGGGGTTGGTACTCACTTTAAGAAATTTGAACAACCCCTTAAAAAATATGTTGAGAAGTTAACTCCTTCCGTTGTGAGCATTGTACCAATTTTCGAAGCAAAACAGCCCGAGCAGGCTGTCATAAATGGGTGCGCTATCTACGCGAAACAGCATCATGAATAATAGTATTGTTAATATCCTACCTAAATTAAAAGCGGATTTCCCGGATTTGTTATTTATTCAAGGGGATTCTTTCTTCTGGACTCCGGGTGAGCGAAAAATTACCTATACCTCTCATCAAGATATTGCAGAACACGGTGTCTGGTCACTACTACATGAAGTATCCCATGCACAACTTGATCATAAGACATACGAAAACGACTTTGAACTTCTTAAAATAGAAGCTTCTGCATGGCAAGCGGCTAAAAAATTAGGTAAAAAATACGCAATAAACATCGATCTAGAGCATATCCAAGATTGCCTAGACACCTATCGCGACTGGCTGCACAAACGAGCAAGTTGCCCAAACTGCTCCGTCGTAACTATTCAGAGAAACGATGGGATTTATCAGTGTTTTAATTGCCTTACCTCTTGGAAAGTTCCCCGCTCCCCCCTCTGTACAGTAACTAAAAAAGTTTTACCTAATTAAAAAAGAACCTCGTGAGGTTCTTTTTTAAAATAAATAAATAAAAATTATTTATTTAATTTTGTTCGGCGGCTGATTCGGCCACCTTTAGCTCCAGCAATCCGAGCAAGCTCACGATTAGCGGCGAAGCCACCAGTTTTACCTAATTTTCCACCTTTAGCACCGATTTTTGCATAAAAATCGCTACCGTACTTAGCTTTGTTTGTCGCAGCAGCTGCTTTGCCGCCTTGTATTGTTCCAGCCATGATATTCTCCCTTACTTAAAAATAAAAAAGGTCTCGGCACTTAGATGCCTTAACCCTTTTAATATTTATATATTAACATGCTTTAGCTAAAGTGTCAACAGTCTTATGGTTAAAAGAAAAGGCTTTCGTATTTTTACGAAAGCCCACTTTCCGATTACTCGGTTTTGTCTTATTTTTACCACTTTTGTTTTCATATACCATTATCAATAAACGTAAGGGTAAAAGCAATTAATTTTTGTATGCATTTTAAACAGAAAGAAACCTATAAAAAAGCCTATAACTTGTAGTAAATTTAGCTTTTTTATGTTTTTTTAGCTGTTTAACTATGAGTACCCTGCGATAGAGGCTGTTTTATTGTTGTAAATTAAGATAACACCATTAAAATCACATCATTTTATCCACATTTGCTGGTATTTTTTTTTCTTAAAAAGATAAAACCCCTCCTATTCGGAGGGGTCTCATATAATTCGGCACCGTGCTATTTTCCCAGGCTTTGATTGGCCAAGTATTGTAACCGCTGCTAGGCTTAACTGCTGTGTTCGGCATGGGAACAGGTGTTTCCCTAGCGCCATGGGCACCGATACAAACCCCTAAAATAGAGGCTTCTAACGGTGTCCATGTAACGGATTACAAAAAACTGCACGGATTATGACAAACACTAATAGCTAGTTAGCTACCAAATCTCTCATACGATGGGAAGCCAGACGTGACTTCCTCGTATGAGAAGCATAAAAAGTCGATGGACCTATTAGTATGCTTCGGCTGAACACATTGCTGTGCTTACACCTTGCACCTATCAACCTGATCGTCTATCAGGGGTCTCATAGGGAAATGTAATCTTGGGATCAGTTTCGCGCTTAATATGCTTTCAGCGCTTATCTGAACCGCACTTAGCTACCCAACAATGCCAGTAGGTCTGACAATTGGTACACCAGCGGTGCGTCCATTCCGGTCCTCTCGTACTAGGAACAGATTCCCTCACATTTCCTATTGTCCACATCGGATATAAACCGAACTGTCTCACGACGTTCTGAACCCAGCTCACGTACCTCTTTAACCGGCGAACAGCCGGACCCTTGGGACCTGCTCCAGCCCCAGGATGAGATGAGCCGACATCGAGGTGCCAAACAGCGCCGTCTATGTGAACTATTGGGCGCTATAAGCCTGTTATCCCCGGCGTAACTTTTATCCGTTTGCGTTGTCGATCCCACGTTCATATACATAAATGTATGGACAACGGGTCACTTACTCCCACTTTCGTGCCTGCTTGGATTGTTGTCCTCACAGTCAAGCTGGCTTATGCGTATGCACTATCACTACGATTTCCATCCGTAGTTAGCCAACCTTTGAACGCCTCCGCTACTCTTTAGGAGGCAACCGCCCCAGTTAAACTACCCATCAGACACTGTCCCCGAACCGGATAACGGTTCAGGTAAGAACAAAACGACAACAAGGGTGGTATTTCACTGAAGACTCCACCAACGCTAGCGCGTCGGCTTCAAAGTCTCCCACCTATGCTACACATGTTGCCGCTCGGCTCAATGTCAAACTGTAGTAAAGCTGCACGGGGTCTTTTCGTCCTGATGCGGACAGACGGCATCTTTACCGCCAATGCACTTTCACCGAGTCCCTTCTTGAGACAGTACCCATATCATTACTCCATTCGTGCAGGTCAGAACTTCATTTTTAGTTATCTGTAATTTTCATTACAGTTCAGACTATACATTCATCTCACTCTGATAATCTGTAGGATATCTTGCTTAGTATATTTGCGTTTACCTGATTCGTTCATTGAATACGCTATGTCTATTATCTCGTTCAAATACTCAGAATTGAGGTGTTTTGATTGAGCTATTAGTTCACATATTCGTTCGAAACTAGTAAAATCGCGTAACTTGTTCGTGCGTAATGAATATTTCTTAAAATGCGGGATAATCCTCTTTCGTAAATCATCAATCGAACGTACTTCATATTTGTACATTTGATCATGTTTGCTAAATCTAATCGCACCACATCCGAAATAGGTATGAATTTCTTTCAATACCGAAAGACTTTTTTTATTCTGACCTATTGAAAAACTTGGACGTATTTCAAGGCCAGTCAGCATCTTCTCTCTCTTTGTAAAAGAGATTGAAAAGCAGCCTTCTCCATCAACAAAACCTGTTATATACCATGCCAATTCCGTAGATTTCATTTCTTGTAAGTGAGAGCCAACGTTTTGTACATTTTGCTTCATATGTACCTCTCCTTTCGGATCAGTCGTTACGGCTCCTATCGTTATTGATAGGTTGCCACGGTATTACCATTTACTCAATAGAATAAATAAGGCTTCACCGTTATGAGTTGGTTTACAATTTAGCGCGTCACCGCGCTAATCAGGCAAGTTATTCACCTGACAAGGAATTTCGCTACCTTAGGACGGTTATAGTTACCGCCGCCGTTCACTGGGGCTTCAGTTCGCACCGTGAAGCACTCCCCTTAACCTTCCAGCACCGGGCAGGAGTCAGCCCCTATACATCCACTTTCGTGTTAGCAGAGACCTGTGTTTTTGGTAAACAGTTGCATGGGTTCTTTCGCTGCGGCCCCGTCACACTATTTATTACTAAAAAGTGATCGTAGGCTCAGCTCTCTTTTCTCAAATTTCTTCGGTTGCCTAGATAAGAAGTTATAAAACTTATTAGGACTTTTTTTCGATTTGCAAAAATCGGTTTAGAGTTTTCAAAAAGAAAACTGGCAAGTCACAGTAATAAACACTGTGACGGGGCAGACCTTATCCCGAAGTTACGGTCGCTGTATTGCCGAGTTCCTTAAGAAGGGTTCTCTCGTACACCTTGGTCTACTCGACCTGAGCACCTGTGTCGGTTTGCGGTACGGTCGGTTATGCTTATACGTTAATAGGCTTTTCTGGTCAGCTTGACTCACCGGAATCGTGTCCTAAAGGACACTCTCATTCGCGCATCGCCCCGAAGGACTAAACGCTTAGACAGTCATACCATTAGACTGCTCCAACTATCATGCCGCGCACCTACCAACAACAACATAACCGGTACGGGAATATTAACCCGTTGTCCATCGCCTACGCTACTCGCCTCGGCTTAGGCCCGACTAACCCTGGGATGATTATCATGGCCCAGGAAACCTCGCTCTTTCGGTGGGCAGGATTCTCACCTGCCTTATGGTTACTCATTCCAACATTCTCACTTGTTGCCGCTCCACCAGACCTCGCAGTCCAGCTTCACTGCTGACAACAACGCTCCTCTACCACGCCACATAAATGTGACATCCATATCTTCGGTACTACGCTTGAGCCCCGTTACATTTTCCGCGCAAGATCTCTTGATGAGTGAGCTGTTACGCACTCTTTAAATGAATGGCTGCTTCTAAGCCAACATCCTCATTGTTTAAGAAATCTCACCTCGTTTCCCACTGAGCGTAGATTTAGGGACCTTAGATGATGGTCTGGGCTGTTTCCCTTTCGAGCGCCGAGCTTAGCCCCGACGTTCTAACTGCCATGATTCCACAAATGGTATTCGTAGTTTGTCAAGGGTGGGTAATCTTGCGACCCCCAGTCCAAAACAGAGCTCTACCCCCACTTGCTACAACATGACGCTAGCCCTAAAGCTATTTCGAGGAGAACCAGCTATCTCCAGGTTCGATTGGCATTTCACCGCTAACCACAGGTCATCCGGGCATTTTGCAATTTGCTACGGTTCGGCCCTTCACGCAGTTTTACCCACGCTTCAGCCTGCCCATGGTTAGGTCACCTGGTTTCGGGTCTATTGATATGTACTAATACGGCCTATTCAGCCTCGCTTTCACTGCGCCTCCGATATAAATCTTAGGCTCGCACATACCAATAACTCGTTGGATCGTTCTACAAAAAGCACGCCGTCACCCCGAAGGGCTCCGACTCCTTGTACGCACACAATTTCAGGTTCTATTTCACTCCCCTTTCGGGGTTCTTTTCGCCTTTCCCTCACGGTACTAGTTCACTATCGATCGTAAGATATATTTAGCCTTGGGACGTGGTCGTCCCAGCTTCAGTCAGAGTTTCTCGTGTTCCGACCTACTTGAGTGTCGCTCTATGCAAGCATAGGGCTAGGGAATGATATCCCATCAAATATAAGGTTAGCGACCTTTTGCTTACCGGGCTCTCACCGTCTATGGCGCGGAGTTCCAACCGCTTCTGCTCGCTTCGCTAATTTTTTACCTTATGTACACAAATGACAGTGCGTACTGCAGAACAGAAATCTCAAGAAACTTGAGTTATCTGTCCTGATAATTTAATCCTCACAACCCCTTGTAAATATTCGTCTGTCAACTTATTTACCCGGTAATAAATTACCAGGCAAAAATTTAAAAGGTTTGGGCTCTTTCGGGTTCGCTCGCCACTACTACCGAAATCGTTGTTTACTTTCTCTTCCTCTCCCTACTAAGATGTTTCAGTTCGGGAGCTTACCGCTGCATATCCTATATATTCAGATATGAGTGACTAGGTATAACCCTAGCCGGGTTCCCCCATTCGGAAATCCACGGTTCAAAGCTTATTAGACAGCTCCCCGTGGCTTATCGCAGCCTATCGCGTCCTTCTTCGGTATCTTACGTCAAGGCATCCGTTGTGTGCGCTTAAATAACTTTTTATGCATTGGTACTAACTAGCTATTGGTGTCTACCAATAACCATTTAGCCGTTTGTCATTAATTAATTTTTTGATACATATATCATCTTGGAAAGTATATGTATCACATGCTCTAAATTGTTAAGTTTCAAACAAGCACACAGATCAATCCGAAGATATCACTCGTCAAGTTCACGCGATTGTTGAAGAATTTTAAAGCGTCTCAAACAGTCGCGTAGACTTGGGCTATAACATCTTAGCAACTATGCTCACAAGTGTAAAGCATATAACGTTGCAATTTTATCAACAATTTATCTCTGTTTTAGGTTTGGTGGAGCAACGGGGATTCGAACCCCGGACCCCCTGCTTGCAAAGCAGGTGCTCTAGCCAGCTGAGCTATTGCCCCAAATAAGGACCTATTGTATATTCCACCTCTGTTAAAAACAGCCATTTCTATTATAACAGTTGTTCTTGCAATATGATCAGCACTCTTGGTGGGGCTATCTGGACTCGAACCAGAGACCTCGTCATTATCAGTGACGCGCTCTAACCAACTGAGCTATAGCCCCATGTTTGGTGTGTGCTTTTGCTTCATATGAGGTGAGGCTATCTACCGCCACCGCAGAAAACTGTTAAGAATAGTGTACTACTCTTTATAACTTTTAAAGTACTCTTTTAGCAAAAGGGCGCCTCCGGTGTTTCACAGAAGCGCCCCTTGGCGTTAAAGACTGAATAGTAAAGCGTCAACAATTTTTGAAATTATCTGCCACCCTTTGAGAGGTGGAAAGTAGCAAGTAACTTCAATCTTACTACCAGACCGACCATTCTCTGTTATGGCATAAAGCGCATAACAGGAATTGAAAACTCCCTAGAAAGGAGGTAATCCATCCGCACCTTCCGGTACGGATACCTTGTTACGACTTAACCCCAATCATGTCCCCCACCTTAGGCTGAGGCAAAGCTCAGACTTTGGGTGTTGGCCACTTTCATGGTTTGACGGGCGGTGTGTACAAGACCCGGGAACGTATTCACGGTAGTGTGCTGACCTACCGTTACTAGCGATTCCAGCTTCATGCAGGCGAGTTTCAGCCTGCAATCCGAACTGAGACCGGTTTTGATGAGATTTGCTCCCCCTCGCGGGTTTGCTGCCCTTTGTACCGGCCATTGTAGCGTGTTTGTAGCCCAAGACGTAAGGGAAATACTGACCTGACGTCATCCCCTCCCTCCTCCCTGTTGCCAGGGCAGTCTGTTTAGAAAAATCCAACTAAACATAAGGGTTGCGCTCGTTAATGGACTTAACCATACATCTCACGACACGAGCTGACGACGGCCATGCATCACCTGTCACCGATCCAACTAAATGAGGTTCTTCTTTCGATGAACTGCTATCGGGATTTCAAGCCTTGGTAAGGTTCTTCGCTTACCATCGAATTAAACAACACGCTCCACCGCTTGTGCGGGTCCCCGTCAATTCCTTTGAGTTTTAATCTTGCGACCGTACTCCCCAGGCGGGATGCTTAACGCGTTAACTTCGCTACGACACAGGTCGATGTGTGTCACAGCTAGCATCCATAGTTTACGGCGTGGACTACCGGGGTATCTAATCCCGTTTGCTCCCCACGCTTTCGTGCCTTAGTGTCAGTAATGAGCCAGTAGACTGCCTACGCCATCGGTGTTCCTCCCAATATCTACGGATTTCACTCCTACACTGGGAATTCCATCTACCTCTCTCATACTCAAGCTCTGCAGTTTGGAACGCAGTAATGCGGTTGAGCCGCACGCTTTCACGCTCCACTTACAGTGCCACCTACGCAACTCTTTACGCCCAGTAATTCCGGATAACGCTTGGGTCCTACGTATGACCGCGGCTGCTGGCACGTAGTTAGCCGACCCTTATTCATGTGTTACCGTCATATTCTTCTCACATAAAAGCAGTTTACGACCCGAAGGCCTTCATCCTGCACGCGGCGTTGCTCCATCAGGCTTTCGCCCATTGTGGAAAATTCCCTACTGCTGCCTCCCGTAGGAGTCTGGACCGTGTCTCAGTTCCAGTCAGACTGATCATCCTCTCAGACCAGTTATCGATCGTAGCCTTGGTAAGCTTTTACCTCACCAACTAGCTAATCGAACGCAGGCCATTCCCAAAGCGCATAAAGCTTTAATCCGAAGATCACATGCGGTATTAGCCACCCTTTCGGGCGGTTATCCCTCACTTTGGGGTATGTTCCTACGCGTTACTCTGCCGTCCGCCGCTCGCCACCAGTCCGAAGACCGTGCTGCCGCTCGACTTGCATGTATTAGGCACGCCGCCAGCGTTCATCCTGAGCCAGGATCAAACTCTCCAAAAAAGTGTTTTATAAAGAAAAACACATTAAAAAAACTGACGTTGACGCTTCACTATTCAATTTTTAACGTTCTAACTATTTTTGGGGCCACTTTAAAACAAGTACCTCAAAAGCAACAGATGTAAGCATACCCCATTCAGATGACAGGGTCAATACTAAATTTGTAGAAAACGTTGTAGGAAAATCTACTTAAAGATTACAGTGGTGAGAACACCTATGACAATACCCACTAAAAAGCCTGCAAAAACTTCAACTGGATCATGTCCTTTTGAATTTACTAATTCTGTAGAAAGTTTCGTGCTGGTTTTTTTAGACAATTCTTTGACGGCTTCAGTGAGCTGTCCGGCTGATCTTCGTACACCCATTGCGTCATAAAGAATGATGCCTGTAATGCCTGCACTGAGAGCAAAAAGCGCACTTGTGAAGCCCTGATGCACACCAATAACAGTAGTCAGTGCTACCATGCATGCAGAATGCGAGCTTGGCATACCGCCTGATTGAATTGTATCACCCCAATGAATGCCATCTTTGTGTAGGCTTACTGCAAACTTAATTGACTGAGCGACTACCCAACCCAAAAAAGGAGCAATAAGATATTGGTATTTATTCATTACTCTGCTTTCTCAACCTCAGTTTCACTACTTAAGTCTTCTTCATCATCAAGACTATTTCTAACTAATGCGAGTGACGCGACGCTATCCTTTTCGTTTAATCGCATTATCCTCACTCCCTGAGTCGCTCGTCCAAGTTCAGGAATATCCTTAAGCCCAAGTCGAATTGTTTGACCGAGATTTGAGATGATAATTACTTCATTTGCTTCCTCGGTAAGAGTTGCAACTCCAATAAGTTTTCCAGTTTTGTTATTAACAACTGCTGATCGTATTCCGACACCACCTCTTGCATGAGCAGTAAACTGAGATACCTTGGTTCGCTTTCCGTAGCCAAGTTCACTGATGACGAAAATACTGGAGTTATTTTCAACAAGATCCATGCCGATTACGTTATCTCCAGGTCGGAGGCGTATTCCTCTCACTCCTCTTGAAACCCTACCCATTGGTCGAACATCTTTTTCGTGGAAGCGGATTGCCTGACCCATTGAAGTCGAAATAACAACCTCATTATCCCCATTGCTAAAGCGGATCCATTTAAGCTCATCACCAGCATCAAGATTTATGGCAATCAAGCCAGAGCCGCGCACTTTAGTGTATTGCTCATATGCAGTCTTCTTAACAACTCCACGGATAGTACACATAAGTAAGAAGCCATTTTCTTCACTTCTGCTCACACGGATAACAGAGCTTACTTTTTCTTCAGGTTGAAGTTGAAGTAGATTAACAATAGCAATACCTTTAGCACTCAAGCCTGTGGTCGGTACTTCATAAGCCTTGAGCCTAAATACGCGACCTTTATTTGTAAAAAAGAGGAGATAGTCGTGTGTGCTTGCCATAACAACGTGTTCAATAATATCTTCCTCACGAGTAGCCATACCTCGCCGACCCTTACCACCCCTGCCCTGTTTCTTGTATTCAGCTTCGGGGCTACGCTTTATATAGTTAGCTGATGTAAGTGTTACAACAATTTGTTCATCTGGGATTAATTCTTCGTCACTAAATTTACCGAGTTCTTGAGGGATAACTTTAGTTCTTCTTTCATCTCCATATTTATCGCGCAGCTCAATCAATTCTTCTTTAATAATGGAGAGTATTCTCTTCTCGTCACCTAGAATTGCAGTTAATTCAGCAATCAACTTTCGAAGTTCAGCCAGCTCATCTTCAATCTTTTTTCTCTCAAGTCCAGCAAGTTGCCGGAGCTGCATTGCAAGTATAGCTTTTGCCTGAATTTCAGAAAGCTTAAACTTAGCGATTAAGTTATTTTGAGCTTCTTCAGTGGTGTCACTACTGCGAATAACTTTAATAACTTCATCGATATGATCAAGTGCAATACTTAATCCTTCAAGAACATGAGCACGGGCTTCTGCTTTCTTAAGATCGTATTCTGTTCGACGTCGAACGACGACTTGTCGATGCTTGATATATTCGTGAAGAATATCGCTCAACCCTAAGATTCGAGGCTGGATGCCATCTATAAGTGCCAGCATATTGTAGTGGAACGAAGATTGAAGTGGTGTCATCTTGTACAGTTGATTCAGTACCTTTTTTGGATATGCATCCTTCTTAAGATCTACGACTACTTTTACCGCTCCTCGCGCACTTTCATCCCTAAGATCAGAGATGCCGACAATTTTCTTATCCTTAACTAGTTCAGCTATTTTCTCGAGTAAACTTGCCTTATTAAGACCATACGGGACTTCACTAATAATAATTCGGTGTGAACCCTTCTTTTCTCTTTCCTCGATATTTGCGACACCTCGCACTACGATGCCGCCCCTTCCTGTTGCATAAGCGTTTCGGAGACTATCTTGACCGAAGATTATACCTCCGGTAGGAAAATCTGGACCCTTTACATGCACGAGTAATTCATCGAGTGTTGCTTCAGGCTTATCTATAAGAACAATTATTGCATTGGCGATCTCGGTGAGGTTGTGAGGAGGAATTGAAGTAGCCATACCGACCGCAATACCAATTTGACCATTCAAAAGCAGATTCGGTAGTTTAGCGGGTAAAACTGAAGGCTCTACCTCCGATCCATCGTAGTTTTCTCTGAAATCTACAGTATCTTTATCTAGATCCGTTAATAGTTCTCCTCCGGTACGAGCCATACGCGCTTCTGTATAACGCTGAGCAGCTGGGGGATCTCCGTCCATCGAACCAAAGTTACCTTGGCCATCAACAAGCACATAGCGCATAGACCAGTCCTGCGCCATTCGGACCATTGAGTCGTAGATAGCTGAATCACCATGCGGGTGGTATTTACCCATTACATCACCAGTAATACGCGCACTTTTTACAAATTTAGATCCAGCTCTCCAGCCGTTTTTCTCCATAGAGTAAAGAATTCTTCGGTGTACTGGCTTTAGTCCATCTCGAACATCTGGAAGCGCTCTTGAAACAATAACGCTCATCGAATAGCGAAGATAGCTATCTTCCATGACATCTTCAATGGTGCTACGCTCAACCTCTTTAGAGTGAGTCTGCACTGCTGGTATTATTTCTAATTCTGGTAATTCGTTTGTATTTTCTTCCATCTTAAACGTCCAAATCCTTTACAAATTTTGCTCTTGATTGAATAAAGCTCTTTCTAAGCGACACTTCTTCTCCCATCAATTTATTAAAGATTGCGTCAGATTTTTCAGCGTCATCAACCCTTACCTGAATAAGTACTCTATTGTCTGGGTTCATAGTTGTCTCCCATAACTGATCGGCATCCATTTCACCAAGACCTTTATATCGCTGTAATTCTGAAATTCCAGCTTGTTTTTTTCTATCATCAGAAATATCTATCTTAGTACCGTTTGCTTTTCGGTCAGCTATGAGTCCATCCATAATCGAATCCCTTTGATCATCAGAGTAGGCGTAGTATTTTTTACCACCACTACTCTTCAAAAGGTAGAGTGGCGGCTTAGCTAGGTAAAGAAAGCCTCCGTCAATAACAGGACGCATATAGCGGAAAAAGAATGTTAATAGAAGCGTATTAATGTGGGATCCGTCAACGTCCGCGTCTGTCATTAGAATGATACGGTGATATCTAAGTCGTTCTATAGAGAATTGTTCATCTATACCAACACCTAATGCCTTGATGAGGCTGACGATTTCATTATTAGCAAGCATCTTATCAAGTCGAGCTCGTTCAACATTGAGTACCTTACCCCTTAGAGGTAGGATTGCTTGTGTTTTACTGTCGCGACCGCTCTTTGCGGACCCACCAGCTGAGTCACCTTCAACGAGGTAGATCTCAGATTTTGCAGGGTCTTTACTTGAGCAATCGGCAAGTTTACCGGGCATTGAGGCACCATCAAGAACCCCTTTGCGAATAATATTATCTCGAGCGGCACGCGCAGCTTTCCGAGCGCGAGATGCAAGCAGCGCTTTTCCAATAATACCCTTAGCAACTGCCGGATTTTCCTCAAGATAATAAGAGAAGTACTCAGCCATGACTTTATCGACATAGCCTCGAATTTCAGGATTACCAAGCTTATTCTTGGTTTGACCCTCAAATTGTGGATCGGGAATTTTGACCAATATTACAGCCGTCAGGCCTTCACGGCAGTCTTCCCCTGTTAAATTCTCTTCCTTCTCTTTTAGAAGCCCATTCTTTCGTGCGTAATCATTAATAACTCTAGTGAGTGCTGTTCTGAATCCGACGAGGTGTGTTCCACCGTCCGGATTAAATACGTTATTTGCAAATGGTTTAACTGTTTCATTGAAGCTATCATTGTATTGGAGTGAGACTTCAACCATTACATCTTCAATCTGTTTCTCTACATAGAAAACTTTATCTCCAACTACGTCTTTTCCAATATTTAAATGTCGAACGTAGCTTTGTATACCGCCTTCGAAATAAAAACTGTAGTTTTCATTTGTTTTTTCATTAAATACAGTCGTTTTTACACCTTTTGTGAGATAGGCTTGGTGGCGTAAATAATCTACAACCCATGGATATTCAAAGGTGGTAACCTGAAAAATTTCACTATCAGGCCAAAAGGTAATCGTAGTTCCATGGTGTGTGGCTTTTCCTACTTTTTCGAGCTCTGTTGTGGGGACGCCTCTTTCAAAGGTTTGACGATAATGAACGCCGTTTAAAAAGACTTCAGCTACGAGCTTAGCGGAGAGTGCGTTAACAACGCTAATACCCACACCATGAAGCCCACTTGATACTTTGTAGCCACCGCCGCCAAATTTTCCACCGGCATGGAGAATCGTGAGCACAGTTTCAAGCGTACTTTTACCTGTTTTGGGGTGGGTATCAACAGGAATACCACGACCATTATCTGAAACACGAATACCCCCATCACTAAGCATATGAACGGTGACTGTATCTGCTTCACCCGCAATAGCTTCATCAATAGAGTTATCAGCAATTTCCTTAATAAGATGGTGTAAGCCCTCGCGTCCAGTGCTTCCAATATACATACCTGGACGTTTTCGAACCGGCTCTAGTCCTTCTAGTACTTGAATCTGATCAGCATCATAGCTGGCTGCACCCGTTTTTTGTTTAACCATACCCTCTACTTCACCTATGTTATTACTATCCAATAGTATAAGAGTAAATGCGCAATTTCACAACTATAGGCTCACTTTTTACAACTATATACTTTTTTGAAAGATTAACCCCTGTTTTTGAAAGATATTATCCAGCTTGAACGGGTGGAAGTTTATTCCAGGCAGCATGATTGTAGGGACTTTCTAGCTGCTTTTTTCCTTTCCACTTAGAACTTAACAGCTTTGTCGCAATTTGCGGCCCTGCGGGCCCGTAGAGGCTCTCAAGCTCATAAATCGCATCAAGTAGGTTGGTCTTTTTAAGCGCATCGTCATGGTCATGCCCAATACTGAGCTGCTGATCCATTTTTAAGTTATCGCAATACACCATAGCCCTGGTGTAGCTTTCACCTGTTTCATAGAGTTTTTTGGCAGCTCTCTCGGCAACTTGAGAAAAGATGAATACATCATTCGTCCAATCAAAAGTTTCTTCGTAGTATTTACCCGTTCCCCTAATTGAATGCGGCACTTTTTTATAAACTGCTAATTTTAATTGATTCGTATAAAGTTTTTTGTCGCGTAATTTTGCTGCAACTTGTGCACTAAAATCGACTAACGAGGATCTAATCCCCTCACTATCGTTCACGCTATAGCTAAAAGCTCTACTCCGACGTATTGATTGACGAATTTTACTTTCATGGGGTACCACATTCCAGCCCTTTAATTGAAATATCAACTCCTGCATGGGTTTATCGATAATTTTCATTATTGGGCTACTTGTATCGATTTGTGTAAGATCCCAGGCATTTAAAATCCCTAGCATTTTAAATTTTGGCGCCAATCTTCTTCCGATACCCCATACATCAGCTATGTCCGTAGACTTTAAAAATAATTCTGAGTGGTGGTCATCTTTTTTGAGCACCCCAACCCCGTTTTGACTTTTTTTAGCCATTCGCGTCGCAACTTTAGCAAGTGCCCTTGATGGAGCAATCCCTATACTAACGGGAATGCCTGTCCAATCAAGTATCAATTTTCTAAGGGTAGTGCCCCATAAAATAGGATCCGTAATCTGTTCTTCCTTAAATTCAATAAATGATTCATCGATAGAATATATTTCTATCGATTGCGCGGGAAGGCTTTGAAAAATACCCTGAAGTCGCTTTGCAAAATGTCTATAAAGAAGAAAATTAGCAGAAAAAACTCCGGCGTCTATTTTTTTAAGTATTTCACTGCACATAAAATAGGGCTGACCCATAGTAATGCCGGCAGCTTTAGCCTCATTAGAACGAGCAATGACGCAACCATCGTTATTTGATAGCACCACTACCGGTTTTTTTGCATATTTTGGTTGCATAACACGCTCACAAGAAGCAAAAAAATTATCGCAATCAATTAAAACTATCATAAAGCTATTCTATATAGTTTTACGCAATGAGCGCAAAACAAAGGTAACAACTCCCCATATCCGGAGTTCATCATCCGATTCAATCTTTATCTCACCATGCGTCTTACTTTCCGAAAAAAGATGAGGCGATCCCATAACAATCCCAAAGCGCTTGAGTGTGTACGCTTCATTAAGAACTGCTACTACCACATCGTTATTACGCGGTTCAATAGACCGATCGACAACTACTATATCTCCTTCATAGATACCAGCGTCATGCATTGAGCTACCAGTGACCCTCATGAAAAATGTGGCGGCTGGGTTACGAATCAATAATTGGTTTGTATCAAGAGGAGCAGTATCAAGTTCCTCGCCGGGAGATGGAAAACCTGCCTGAATAAAATTTAAAAGTAACGTTGGGCCTATCTTATTCATAGTTAAACGATTTCTGAAGGAGACTGGTCGACTTTTTTATTCAAATGAATTGTTTCGCCATGCTCAAAAAGACCATCCTCTTTGACTGGATCTGGAGGCTGAACAGTTTCAATTTCAGGAGACTCTTGAAGTGCTGTAGTCGTAGTAACTTTAGGAACCGTAGGATTTGTTATGGGATTTGGAGTTTTTACTGTTAATGGTGCAGTGGTTGTCATCGGATTTATTGGCTGCTGTGACGCCACTTTTCGCTTAGCAAGCCATTCATCCAAAAAAGAAGACTGCGCTGCTTGCTTCTTTAAGCCTGGAGCCTGGGGCGCTCTAGGGGGACCGAATGGAGAGGACGTTTGTCCCGGAGTTGTTTGCGCAGCGGGAGTTGAAGCAAGTCGTTTGAATATATCCGCCTCCACCTGCGCCTTTGGCTTTCCGTATTTAGCGGCGGAGAGCTGTTTGAGTGCCGTTGCAAGCTGTTTATTGATATTACTTAGTCTCGGGAGCAATTCCATGCTAAATGGTTGCGTTGGCGTACCGTTAATAAGCATTCTGATAGCAACATTGTAATTTGGGATCTGTCGCAAGTCAGTTTCGTCAAACACTGGAGTCATATATTTTGCCATTACTTCAGCAGACGCATTACCAACACGAAATGCGATTGCGGTACCGACATTTCCAAGTACTGCATCTCTTATTTCATCTGACAATTGACCAATATATTGGTTAGCCACAATAAGGTTAAGTCGATATTTTCTAGCCTCACTTAAAATTGATGCGAATGAATCAGTTGAGAAGTTCTGAAACTCGTCAACATAGAGACAAAAATCCTCTCTTTCTTCCTCTGGAGTATCGGCTCGACTCATGGCTGCAGCTTGAAATTTCATAACGAATATCATTCCGAGTAATTTTGCGTTTAATTCTCCAGTAAGTCCTTTGCTGAGATTTACGAGCAGGATCTTCTTTTGATCCATAATCTCTCTAAGATCAAATGAGCTCGTAGTTTGTCCAATGATATTTCTCATCATAGTATTCGATAAAAAAGCGCCAAATTTACTTGCTACCCAACTTGTTACTTCACCCGCATCATTGGATCGCTGAGATGCTGGCCATTCCTTTGTCCAATAATCGAGAAGGTTTTGATCCTTTACGTATTTCAGTTTGGATTTCATGAAATCACTATCAACAAGCACCTTTGGTATATCTATAAAGCTCCCTCCTTGAGGGTCTGACATCAAAAGGAGTGCTGCGTTTCTAAATATTTGTTCAAAACGGGCACCAATCATACCCTGTCGATTTGGATCATAGAGCGAGTAGAGAATATTTATTGTCTCTTGAATCAAAAAGTCTTTTTCCTCTTCACGCTTAAAATCAAAAAGATTTAAACCGAACGGAAAATCCATATCGCTTGGATTAAAATAAATAACATCTTCGGTTCTCTCTTTGGGAACCATTCCTAGTAGTTCTTCGACGACGTCTCCGTGTGGATCAACAAAAGCAAATCCCCTTCCTTCAATCATGTCTTGAACGGCAAGATTATCTAAGAAAGTTGTTTTTCCCGTACCGGTTTCTCCAATTATGTACGTATGTCGTCTTCGGTCTAGTTCACTAAGTTTTATCTGTTTCTTAGCACCTCTAAATACGTTATATCCAAGCAACAACCCTTCTTCGCTTACATTCCGAGGACCATCAGCCTGTTTTGACTGTTGTCTATCAAGCTGGGTAGTGGGAGTATTTGTGGCGTCAGGAAAGTGATAAATACTTGCGAGCTCTACAGTATTTAATATATTTGAGTTCTTTTCAGGCGGGAAGAAGCGCAAAATGTATGAGGTAACGAAACTCTCAGTATCTTTTGCTGGCAAGAATTTAAAGCCGTTTTTTCCTGGTGCATCAAATAGCGAAAATGTTGCTGTGATGTTACTCAGGATAGACTGAGATCTTTGAGCAACGTTTGATGAAGCTATGACGCGAATTAACACTTCATACCCGGCGTGCTTTGTCTTTTCATCAACGGCATCCGCAAGCGACTGATCGAGGCCAGATACGGCTTTATTTTCTTTCTCTCCTATTTCTTTATCTTTTGCTTCCGGTGGCTTTACTGGCGCAATAAAAGCTTGCTTGAGAAACCAGAAGAAGAGTTCAGCCCCACGTTTTGTGCTCTTACCTTCCCTGATTCTTTTTCCTTCTTCTTTTGCAAATTTCGTCCAATTAGCATTAGCTGGACGAATAAGAATTTGAACTCCTGCGCCATCTTGCTCACCGAGATTAGCAAACGAATTCAATAATGATTGCAACGCATCTCTTTTCATATCTTGATAGGTAGCAATTGGGAAAATAAATTGATCTTTGAGTACCATTTCACCACCAACCGTTCCAGTAATCTTTCCAACCGGATTAAATATGTTATGTTCAGCTACTTCTTCAATAAGGCTATTTGGGTAAGCACTATTAACCGCTTGCTCTATGACTGCCACTAGAGAAACGGGAACAGCTGCATAAAAATATACGAATCCTTTATTAGCAACTATCTCTAAGCTTATGTGTCGTTGTCCATAAAACTTACTCTTGAAACCTTTCTGCGTAATACTGGCAATAATGTTATACAGGACTTCAGCTTTAGAAATATTTTCATCTGCAATATCTCGGGCATCTCTTCCTTCAGTCACAACATCTTCACTTACTGGTGGAAGATGGATAAGAAGAGGAACCATTTTAAGCCCACGTTCATAGTTTTTTGCTTCTCTGAGAAGTTTTCTGGTTCTCCAAAACAGAAAAAAGGCTAATACAAATAGAGCGATGATGATAATTAAAAGTACAATTGGTAGTGCTGATGACATTATTTACCTACCGAGAATATTCCTCAGGAAGTTTGATATCTTTCCCAAATCTTTTTTTAATATAATCTCTCTTGAAATGACTTATCTTAGCTGCCTGTTCCTGCGGATCGTGCTTTGTTTCTTGGACTATTTTTTTTGCACCGTGTACCCATTCTTTTTCAATCAAGTTATCATCTTTCGCCTCTTGAGGGCTTGTTGTAATGATATCGTCACTGATAGGAGCCGGGATGGATGAGCTCTGGTCGTCATCATTAGTAACAGCAGTCACATCATCAGTAGCCTGAGTGACGGCCGCTGAAGCCTGAATTACTCTTTCTTGGCTGTCATTATGTCTACCAATTTCAGGAACAGGAACACGGTACTCTTCTGTTCCTGATACAGGCTTCGCCTCAACCTTGCTCTGATTTGGTAATTCCTGTGATGGTAGTGGTAGCATTTGATCCATTAGCTAAATTATAGCAAATATACCAATACACAAGAACCATTAAAATAGCTATTTGAAATAGCTGCTCCTAAGGCCGTACCAGGCAACTGCTGCCGGGATACCTAAAGACAAAACGACATCCATCAAATTTAGATTCGAAAGAGTAGACAGTCCGATAAAAAAAGTTGGAGCAAAGGCCAAGACAACTGAAATAAAAAGTAGTTTCTTGTAATCTTTGTGTTCGCTTGAAATCCAGGAAATAATAATAAATAAATCTAAAAAAACTAAATAGAGCATGAAAAACACCAATAAAAAAATAGCTAGATTGGCATTTACTGGAGAAGTCACTGAAAAGACAAGGACTAAACCTAGTAACATGATTGCTAAAAAACTTAATAAATAACGCATCATAAGCATTGTACAACAAATACAAAAACCCACTTTGAGTGGGCAAATTAAATTAATAAAAACTTAGAGCTCTGGGAGGTAAAACCGCCCATTAATATATTATTTTATGGCGCTTACCTATTTCCCAGAACATCTGACTGACCGCTCTCTCATTAGTACGAGAGGGCGAGATCCGTGACTCCCCGCAGAGGCGTTTGAAGCTCGTTTTAGTAAGGTTTTTGTTTTATTTCTTACTGCATACAGACTAGCATAAGAACTATACTGTGTCAATGATAATTCGATGACATATATACAACTTTAAGAAGTTATAGAGGTTTTAAAATAGTTGTATTTTTTATAACTATGGCTCTTTTTATATAATTTATATGTTGAATAAGTTACTTGTTTTATCCTTTTTGAACCTCATAATATTGAACATTTTTTGCACGATTTATTTACCGATTTCACAATTACTCCGCCCTTAATGCGGCACGAACTATTCAAAAAATTAAATACTGCGCTTTACCCAATCAATTTTTTAAATGCCCACAGCCAAGCAAACTATTTTGTTACTGCTTCTACAAAGTCAGTGCATTTCTTAGATAAAGAATGTGCAGCTCACGATAATGGGTCAATAATTGTTTCGAGCTTTGCTTGCTACTCGCTCCTCAAATGCACGATTCAATTCCACATGCAACACACATTCATTAATTAATTTGTGTATTTTTTTGTTAGATTTTCGGCTCCCCTATCTCACATTTTTCAATAAAAAAGTGCTCTACTTTTTTATTGCATCGGTGCTAAATATTCATGAGGCTAATTCAACATAAAGTTATGCACAGCTAAATGATTTTTGTAGTTGACACTGCTTTTGCTTACCACTACTATAGGTGTAGCACTGAGTAAAAAAAGTGCTCAAAAACAAAAACATCGAATGTAAACAACGGCTTCTCGCAGGCCGTTGTTTCTTTTTATGAATACCTCAGCTGCCCGAGCAAGTAGTCCAACCATTTCCTACACCCCTTCAATCCATACCAAACGCAAGCTTTTTCTTGATCTTTATATTGACCCCTATTAGCATATCTGTTATAATCTCTACTTGAATGAGGAGAAATCTACATTAACAAGTACACTCGCCTGAATGAGGCTATTAGAGCGAATGTTTTACGTGTCATTGATCAGCATGGCAATCAACTTGGAGTTATTTCAAAACAAGAAGCACTCCAGGCTGCTCGCGATGCAGAACTTGACTTAGTTGAAATATCGCCTGACGCAGACCCACCAGTTGCAAAAATTGTCGACTGGGGCAAATACAACTATCAAAAAACGAAGCAACTGCAAAAAAGCAAACGAAACTCAAAGATTAGTGAGCTTAAGCAGATGCGTTTTAGCTTAAAGATTAGTGATCATGATATCGCAGTTAAGCTGAAGAAAGTAACTTCGTTTCTCAATGATGGAAGTAAGGTCCGCATTAGTATTATTTATAGAGGAAGAGAGCTTGCCCACAAAGAACTCGGTTATGTCCTTATGGATAAACTAGTAAATCTTCTGGGTGAAAATGTAGTAACAGATCAGCCACCTCAATTTGCAGGTAGACAGTTAAGCGCAGTAGTAAGGAGCACGAATGCCAAAGCTAAAAACTCATAGTGGAACTAAAGATAGAGTTAAGATTTCCAAAACTGGAAAGGCTCTTGCTCGTAGAGGTGGCGGCAATCACCTTCTAGAGAAGAAAAGCATGTCCAGGAAAAGAACCTATAAAGGTCTGAACGAAATAACCGGACATATTAAGCGTAATATCAAGCGTAAGTTGGGAGCATAGAGAGATGCGAGTTAAAAGAGGCGTTACATCACACGCAAAACACAACAAGATACGTAAAGCTACTAAAGGAATGACTCATTCCCGAAGAAGAAGCGTTCGAATGGGTAAACAGGGTGTTATCAAGGCTATGCAATATGCATACCGAGATAGACGAAATCATAAAAGAACTTTTAGAGCTTTATGGAATGCCCGAATTAATGCTGCTGCAAGAGAAAACGGCACAACCTATAGTGTTCTAATTAATGGACTCAAGAAAGCTAATATTTCTTTAGACAGAAAAATTCTTGCTGAATTAGCCGTTAATGAACCTAAGGCTTTTACTTCAATCGTAAAAGCTACCAAAAGCTAAGTTTAGAGCTAAGACGAAAAAGAAAAACCCCTCTGCTGAGGGGTTTTTAAATACCAGATCATCCATAAGCCGGGTTCTGTTCTATCTGGCCATCTATCTAGATCCAATATTGCTAAAGGATTCAAGCGGATAAACGTAAGTTCTAGCGGGCAACTATTCATTGTAATAATGAAAAGAACTTACTCCTTGCAGTAGGCAGGGTTTACCTCTTCGTTAAGTCACCTTAACAAACTGTGAGCTTTTACCTCACTCGTTTCACCCTTACCCTGTAAACAGGGCGGTTTCGTTTCTGTGGCACTTTCCCTAAGATTACTCCTGGTTGCCGTTAACAACTGCCTTGCCCTAAACTGCCCGGACTTTCCTCCCCTTACGGGGCGACCAGTCGATGATCTAGCCTATCTATTATATCAATAAGAGTGCGCAAATGCCTATTGGCTATCTAGTACTCTATTGACTTCAGCATCTGCTAGTTTATTTAATGCTCTCGGAACATGCTTAAATGATACTTTATCGAATTTTTTTATTGCTTCGTGTATAGAAACATTTATTTTTAAAAGATCCAAATTCTTAATCTTGAAAATTCCTGACATTTGATTAACCACTAATAGGCTATCCATATAAACATCAACCTGGACAGCGCCCATATCATAAGCAGTACCCAAGCCTTCAAGTACCGCCTTATACTCAGCCTGATTATTTGTCGTAATCCCAAGGTAGGTTCCACCCGCTTTAAGTACCTTGTCTTCAAGCGAAAGGATAGCAAAACCAGTTGCTGATGGACCAGGATTTCCCCTGGAACCTCCATCGGTAAAAAGTTTAACTCTGGAGAAGTTTGTTGCATTATTTACAGCTTTTAACTCTTTACTATTGTCGTTGATGTCAAGATAAATAAGTGTGATTGGTGCTTGTTTATCGAGCTCTGGATACAGAATATTGACGTCTCTGGCTATTCGCTGAGCGTGGGCAGGTCGAGCATCGATAAAATCATTTAAGAATAATGTGTTAAGGCTTTGAACAGTTCCTCTAAATTCCCTGCTTTCTACTTCTAGCACTACTTCTTGGCCAAGATGAAACGTTTCTTGTTCGCTCACAAGAAACTCCATTCGTTGTTCGTCGATCAATACAGATTTAATTTTATTCATCTACCGTCCATTTCTTTAATTGGTCGGGGTGACAAGACTTGAACTTGCGACCTCACGGCCCCCAGCCGTACGCGCTACCAACTGCGCTACACCCCGAAGGCGACCTAACGACCGTTTGGATTCCTGGCGGAAACCAAGTGGGGTTCCTCACATCATTCCCACGGAAATGATAAATATTGGATTCCCATAACGTTTTATATTCAGAAATCAATGCTTGTCGTTAGGTCTCTTTTAGTATAACCTATTTACCCTGCTGCATTTATCCTAAAATTAATCTTAAAATATACTGGTCTAAAGAGTTGATAATAGGGCTAATGAAGCTATATCCAAGCACTATGATGATTAATACAATAAAGATTCCATATCTTTCCAGTTTGTCCATAAATTCTTGAATACTTTCAGGCGCAAAAGCATACAGAACGCGTGAACCATCAAGAGGAGGAACGGGGAGAATGTTAAATACGAAAAAACCAATGTTGATAGCTATAAAGTAAAACCACCAGGTAATCCAGAGCGACCCTGTCGAAAAATTAGTTTTTAATATTACTCCTCCAATTACGGCAAGTATAAGATTTGTCAGTGGACCGGCAAAACCGACTATCGCCATCCCGAATTCATCCCATTTAAGTTTGTGTTTGGAGATTGGAACTGGTTTCGCCGCACCAAACACGGGTTGACCACTAATTGCAAGTAGTAGCGGAAGGAGAACTGTCATGAATGGATCTATATGTGCAAGAGGATTAAATGTTAATCTCCCCTGCGTTTCGGCTGTGTCATCACCTAATCTTTTTGCCACATATCCGTGAGCTAGTTCATGCAGTATTACTGAAATTATAATAATGATAAATGACAGTACGCCAATTTCTATTTTATTATCTATAAGCATCTCATTTAGTATAACAAACCTACCCCTTGACTTTTGGCATATTAAACTGTAAAATTTACTACTGAATCTCAAGAGGAAAATATCATGAATATATGCGACATTACAGGTAAAGGAAAGCAGTACGGCAGCAATGTTAGCTTTTCACAAAGACACACGAAAAAGGTATGGAAGCCAAATCTCCAATCAAAGACTGTTGTTATTGATGGCAAAAAAGTTAAACTTCACGTTAGTGCTAACGGAATAAGAACATTACGAAAAAAAGGGCTTATAGCCTAAAAAAATCCCCTCATTGAGGGGATTTTTTTTATTTACTTTGTCTCTTCAAGACAATGACGCGCGCTTTATCTCCTAGCTCTGATTCTTTTAGCTTAAAAACATCTAGAGTTTCGGCATCTTGTGCAGCCATCTCACCCAGGAATGCTGTTAATTCAGCCTGAGGAACTTCATAGGTTACCTCTTTTTCGGCATAATGAGTTGGAATAACAATCTTAGGTTCTATTTTCCTCACTAAACTAGCTGCGCCAGTTGCGTCGAGCGTATAGCCCATACCACCGACAGGAAGTATCAAAACATCAACGAGCCCGAGCGACTCCAATTGATCTTCGGTAAGATCGGGATGGATGTGGCCGATAACACCGATCGAAAATCCTTGATAGTGAATATTATAAATGGTTGCTCGCGTACCATTTTCATCTAAATGTGCTCGTGCTGGTATGCCCTTGACCGATACTTCAGCAATTTCGTATTCACCAGGTCCTTCAATTTTGAAGCGAGCAGGGTTCTTAGAATCTTTTTTTATTGTAAATATAGCAACGTCTTCAGATGATGCAACAGATTTTAGACCGTGTTCGCTCAAGTCATCATCAATTAGAATTGTTACCTTTTTATTTGATATCTTTATGCAATTAGCACCATAATACTGAAAATCCATATTTCTACCCCTACTTCAATAGTTTATCTTTATCAATTAATATTACTTTTTTAGATGTAAGCAGATTAGATACAAATCTATCATTCACCTGTCTTCTGTAGCTAAACTCAGTTGAGTCAAAAATGCTATATCGTATAGACTTTTTCTCTGATTTTTCGAGATCCGCTACCAGATTATCTACCGCAGAATGATTAAGATCACCTACAATTACTAAATCTACCTCTACAGAGTCATCTCTGGTGAATTGGCCCGTATAAAGAGCCATTCGCACATTACCTGTCTTAATTAGCTCAGCAAGGAAAGGATCGGTAACCTCCAAAGCTTCAGCCACCTCTTCGGATGGTGCTTCGACGGCATCTTCAGTTTTCTTTACCCTTGCCTTCTTGGGCGTTTGCTTAAATCCTTTTTTATTGCCAAAGATACTCTCAAGTGCTTTAAAATGCTCAAAAGACTGATTCACTTCGTAATAGAGGCGATTGTTATTATTATCAGAAGTTATTATGCCGATACTTAAAAGGTTAGCAAGCTCTCTTCGTACAGAATTGATCTGTTCGTCAATTTTTCTGGTAATTTCTCTCACATAAAAAGATCTGTTCGGGTTTTGGCAGAAAAGTTGCAGTAATTTTACACGAGTTTTTGACCCAAACAGTTGTTCTATCATATATTCATTGTATCAACTATTTTACTAATATAACAGGTTTGAATACTTATTTTTGTTAACAATTTTTTGATAATTTTTTTTGAATAAATTCCAAGGCATCGCTGGAGTTGTTAAACCATTTTATGCTCTTATTTCTCTTAAACCAGGTAAGTTGTTTCTTGACGAGCTTCATGTCACTTTCTATGAATAAGTTGAGTGCGTTATCCTTACTCAATTCATTTTGAATAAATCCTCTAAACACTTTATAGATCCCACCTTTAAGGGCTTCAGAATTGTAATCGTAATTATCATATGCCCATTCAATTTCATCGATTACGCCATCTTTTATCATCTGGTGCGCACGCTTAGTAATTCTCTCTTTCAATATCCCCCGTGCAGGATTGAGACCGATTATCAGATATGAACTCGGTATTTCTCTTTTGGTAATTTCCTGACCAGCCCTTTCAAGCGTATTTATTAAATAGCGCTTGTTGGAATTATTTTCAGGCATAGTTAATTTTTTATCTCGTATCATTTGCTGAAGTTCCGTGATTGACATACCCTGCAGTGCATCACGTTTATTCTTATCAGGAGTTGAAAACGTATAATCATAAAGTAGTGAGTCTATATACAGCCCTGACCCGCCTACTATAATTGGCATTTTTCTTCTTTTTTTTATTTCTGCTATTTTGGTTTTAGCGTAATATTGAAATTTAGCAGCGCTAAATTCATCACCTGGGCCTACGATATCAATTCCCCAATGCTGAATGAGTGCCTGTTCTGACTTCGTGGGCTTTGCAGTACCAATATCTAATCCCTTAAAGACGGTACGAGAATCTGCAGCGATTATTTCCCCATCACATTGTTGTGCAACTCTGATAGCAAGATCAGTTTTACCGCTAGCAGTAGGCCCAATAATATAAATCTGCTCTATTTTCTCCGATTCAGTCATACACTCAAACTTAAAGTGTTGTTTTTGGGGCTCTAGAATGCATCTCTTTGAGAACGGTGTCCATGAATGAGCTTATATCAATCTTATCTGCCGGTTGGTCGCCCATGTCCGCCCTCACGCGGGGCGTAGTCTGCTCTGACCTAAGTTCTTGCTCGCCAATCACACAAACATATGGAATCTTCATTTTTTCAGCATTTCTAATTTTCTTGCCCACTGATTCATTAGTATTATCCATAGTGACACGAAGTCCAAGATTTTTCGCTTTCTCGTAAAGTGATTCCGTATACTGCACTAGTTCTTCGGTCTGATTAACTGTGATAAGTCTGATCTGCTCTGGTGCCAACCATACTGGGAATCTACCTTCAGTATGTTCAATAAACACACTCAGGAAACGCTCCACAGAACCCAGCAGTGCGCTATGAATCATGATAGGAGTTTCCATAGCGCCCTCTTTATTGGTGAACTCTAGCGAAAAACGTTCAGGTTGAACGAAATCTAATTGTACTGTGGCGACTTGATGTTCGCGGCCGATGGCATCTGTAGCCATAAAATCAATTTTTGGGCCGTAAAAGGCAGCTTCGCCTTCGACCTCAAAAAAATCGAGCTTATTGGTCGACACTGCATCTTTTAGCTGTTTCTGTGCATTATCCCACTTTGCCTTAGTTCCAAGATAGCCATCGCCATCATCTCTATAAGAAAGCCGCACTCTAAGTTTCATGCCAACTGTTTCATAAAGTGTTTTTGCTGAAGATAGCAGCTGACCAATCTCGGCTTCGATTTGATTGGGCATACAAAAAACGTGGCTATCGTCTTGCGTAATTGATCTAACTCGAGAAAGACCACCCAGTTCACCGCTTTTTTCATCTCTATATACAGTAGTAGATTCTAAATATCTAATTGGTAGATCCCTATAGCTTCTCTGGCGTGAGGCATATATCTGCGTGTGATGAGGGCAATTCATGGGCTTCAAGACTAATTCGTCAGAAGTTTCCTGACTTTTTACTAAAAATAACTCCTCACCAAATTTATCCCAGTGACCGCTCTTCTTATATAGGTCATTTTTAGTCATATGAGGAATCCAAACTTTCTCAAATCCATTTGAAAGTCGTAGTTCATTTGAAAATTTTAATAGTTCTTCTCTAAGAAAAGTCCCTCGTGGAGTAAAGAGAGGCAGGCCCTGTCCTACGAGATCAGAGAAAACAAACAGATCAAGCTCTTGCCCTATTTTTCTATGGTCTCTTCGCTTCGCGTTCTCAAGCATAGCAAGGTACTCATCAAGTTCACTTTGTTTAGCAAAAGCTATCCCGTAAATTCGTTGCATTTGCGGCTTGTCTACTTGCCCCCTCCAATACGCCCCAGCTACTTTAGTAAGTTTAAAAGCGCCGACATCACCTGTTTTTTCAACATGAGGTCCCCTGCATAGATCCTCAAAAGTATCATTCGTATAAAAAGTAACTTTATCTACCTTGGATGTTATTGCGGCAAGACCAAGCTCATCAATATCAAGATTTCTAAGTTCGGTAGTGCCTGACCTCTGTAGATCGTTAAGCAGCTCCTCTTTGTAGGGTTGCTTGGTAGTAATAGCCCAATCTATAGCCTCATGAATAGTCTTTTCAGATTTAACAAATGGCGCATTGCCAGCAATGATTTTACGCATCTCCTTTTCTATAGCGGCAAAATTGTCGGTAGAAATAACATTATCGCCACCGAGATCAACATCGTAATAAAAACCATCCGATATCACTGGTCCAACACCAAATTTAGCCTCAGGCCATTTACGCTGAATAGCATCGGCCATAATATGCGCCAAGCTGTGTCTAATCGAATAAAGCTCTTCATTCATAACAGTTATTTATACCTCTTCATATCTGTAAGTATTGTACTAGAATTTACAGATTGCGTCATTAAATAAGTTTCAAAAAAATAAGCCCCAGCTGATTTATCTTCTCTCGCAGAAGTATTAACCTTCTAAGACAAATCACTGGGGGCAAAACACCTGATAAAATACCACCTGCAAGCTAGTATATACAAGCTAGCCATATATTACTAGCATAATCTTATCCACATCTGTGGATAGTTGAATATTTAATGGTAGCTGGTATAGTATCTTCTATCGGGCCCTTAGCTCAGTTGGCTAGAGCGCTTCCTTGACGTGGAAGAGGTCAGAGGTTCGAGTCCTCTAGGGCCCACCAAAATTCGCACATATACCATAAGCCCAATCTGTTACAGATAGGGCTAAGTATTGACAAAATGACCCCATTTTGCTATAGTAGACAGGTTAAACGAGGCGTTTTGTTTGAGTAACACTTCACCGTTAGAAAGCTTTAAGCTATTCTACGAAGAGCTGCACTCATCAAAGATTTTTGAGAATCGTATCCGACGCATGCGTCGGGCATCGATCAGCTCAAACTAAGATAAGTTAGCACTAGATTATAAGGACGTTTCCCACAGGAAACGTCCTTTTTTCCACTTTGATTTTCTATAGCTATATGACAATATATAGACATGAAATGTATTTATTGTAACGGAAAAACAAAAGTCACTAATACCCGACCTCGAGAAAAAGAACACTCAACTTGGCGTCGGAGACAATGCCTTAATTGCCACGCAATAGTAACCAGCGAGGAAGCAGTTAAATTAGATGAGTGCCTTCTTGTTAAAAAGAAAAACGGGGAGCAGGAGCCCTTCCTTAGAGATAAGCTTTTTATTAGCATATTTCAATCAATTGATCACCTACCCGATCAAATTCGAACAGCGCACTATCTATGTGAAACTATTTTACGACATTGCCTAAAAGCTAAGCCCGTGTCTCCTCTTCTCAGCTCGGAAAATATTTCAATCACTGCGATACGTGTTTTGAAAAACTTTGATGCAGCAAGTGCAATTAAATATAACTCGTATCGAACAAATCTAAAATTACCCAACGATGTACGGCGAGCACTAAAATTTTAATTGTATTATTTTTTTACAACTTTTTCAGTAACGTCGAACTTATCTAGATAACGACCGAACAATAATCGTGTTTGAGAATATAGTGTAGCGAATCCACTGTATACAATAGTAGTCAAAGGAAGGTAGATCCACTGAAGAATCATATATACTTGGTGCCGTGTTTTATATCGGGGTGGTTTTGGTGGCAATAATCGAATACTTAAATAAATACCAATGAACATACCAACCATTGCCACGGTTTGAATTCGGCTAGCTATAATTGGTAGTTGATGCGCGACAAGGCTTGTGCTTGAATGCGGTGATAGATAAAGTGGTACGAAGGCCCCAAGTAATAAAATAAGTGAGGCAGTTGCCCAAGCCACATGCCCCTCAATAAGTCGCGCAGTTTTCATAAACAAGTCCACCTTGTTAATCCTATTTTTCCTTCTCCAGCCCATCTGAAGTACATAAGCTATGTCACTCGCACCCCAGGCCCATCTTCGTACTTGGATAAATTGTGCCTTAAGTGTTTTTGTGTAAGTCGATGATAGAACGGCATCTTGATAAATTGGAATAAGAATGGGGTGTACCTCGTGTTTTCCGTCATAGGTAAAATAGGTTCTCCAGTATTGATGCCCATCTTCAACAATCGTTCTTGTACTCCAAAAATCTGTATCAATAAGTGTTTGCATACCTTGTGAGTGTGAGGCAAAATTCCTGAGCATATGGGGGCGAAGTGCAAGAGCGATATTCCAAAATGAATTACCCGTAGCAATGACGCGCATTGGCGCTGGCACATCCCAAATATTATTAGTAAACATTGATATCGGCTGAAAAGATGCGTGTATGTAATCAGGGCACGCAATATAGGCATACGTAACTGCTGAAAAATATTCAGGGTGAGGTCGATTATCCGCATCAAGGGTCGTAACGATTACATGCTCATAATTAATATTTTTATCATCCAAAAATTCCTTTAATCTTCTTCCTGCAAAGGTAATATTCCCACCCTTACCAATAGTTTCATTAGGGATATCCTCTGGATGCTCTATTGCTCCAAAGTGATAGAATTCATGCTTGTATTCTTCAACCAGATCAAGAATATTTTTCTTAACTTCTTCGCCACCCCTTTTTTCATAGGCAAAGAGAACAATTAATTTCTTATGATTATACGAGGACTGCAAGATACTTTTAATAGTGGGTTCAAGAATAGCTCTACTTTCATTGTAGACTGCTACTATTACAGCGTTATAAATATCCTTTTGATAGAGTCGCTCTTCCCTCACTTCTATACTTGCAAGATTCTTTAAGTGCCATGCCGGTGAAACTCCCTGCTCATACTGAAGATAGGTTTTTTTCGGGTTGTCTAATTCGTTGAGTAACTTATTCCATTCGTACGCCATATTTTCATTAATTCTCCTGTAGCCCTGGATCATTCGGATGTTAAGTGAAATTGCTTTAAATACCCATAGTAGCAAATAAGAGAGAACGAAATATGCCGCAATACTTGTATTAACTAAACTAAGCAAAATGGGAAAGGCTAGCACAGACCAACTCAATATTCCGGGAAGACGTTCAAACCACCTATAAACCTTATCGCGATCTCTGGCTAATGGAATTTCGATTAATCTCATAATTGAACTATTGAAGATTTAAAATCGCTTGTGCCACTATTAGATTAAATAGCAAAGCAACGATAGCGAGGGTCAAGACTAGGATACTCAGCAATCTTTTTTGGGTGTATAATCTAGCGCTCATAAAAATTGAAACGAAAGTAACGAGAAGTGCTACTGCAGCAAAACTATAGAGATCTAGTGGCGTACCTTTAGGAAAGCCACCGAGCCCTAGCGTTGATTCATAACGAACTGTCGCTGCAGTTCTAGAAGTATCAATCAGCAGCGCCGTGGCTATCATATTAATAACTCCACCTAAAACAACAACTAAGTTAAGAAATAAAACCGGCCTATCTTGAAAATATTTTTTATTAAACATCTTTTCCCTAGAATGTAACTCTATAAATAACAAAACTCATTCATGTATTATCTTATCAAAAAAAACTAAATAATACTCACTTTTAAGCTTATGTTTGGTGCGGGTACTGGGAATCGAACCCAGCGCTCAGCCTTGGGAAGGCTACATATTGGCCACTATACGATACCCGCTTGGAGCCGATAAGCGGGGTCGAACCGCTGACCTACGCTTTACGAAAGCGCCGCTCTACCAACTGAGCTATATCGGCAAAAAAATGCGTAACTCTATAATAACAGATTGAAAATGATATAAATTAAAAAATGGCTCACCGTGTGAGCCATCTAAAAGCATATAAAGCTGGCGGGCCCGACCGGATTCGAACCGGCGATCTCCTCCGTGACAGGGAGGCATGTTAGGCCTCTACACCACGAGCCCATGCAAATATAAGCATTGAATATCGTAACAGAGATAGGATTGTTTTGCAATGCGCCTAAGCTGCAAACTATTTACACCTTTATGTAAGTAATTGGCGGTTCCTTATCCCTGTACGGTGCCAAAAGCTTATCTATTGGCTGGAAATTAATAAATATATGCGCAGCCTTCACTTTTCCATTCTGCTCTCCGAGATTTTTAACTATCTCAAGACCATAGCCTAAATTAATAATTCCTGATGTTTGGCCAGACTTAAGCTTGAACAATGTGTCGATAGTTTGGGTTGGCACTGTTTTATCATTTTTGCTTATGGAAATTGCTAGAACACCTCCATTATCTTTCGTTAAATTATCATCAGAGTACTGCTTAGCAACTGCGCTAAAGTCCTGCCCTCCACTTAACGCTGTCAGAGCTGCGTTAGCTTTTTTTTGAGCTCCAGTATCAAGTGCTGCAATTACATTATTTGTGACAATTTCCTGTTCAATACTCCGTCTAAAATCAGAAACTGTCCATCCCCAATATTGCTTGAGTACATTTTCAAATGTCTTATTATCACTCCCTAGCTTACTTTGGTCTTTCAGCATTTGTATCTGAGCGTCGACATCTTTACTAGCTACGCTAATATTTTTTTGCTTCGCTATCATTTTTATGTAAGCATAATTAACGGCAGAATTTAGTGACTGTTTTTTCTGATTATTAAGCTGTGCCTTACCTTGAGCTGAATTAAAATCAACCTGTTGTTGGGTCTGGAAATAATGGATGTAATGGCGAAGATCAAATAAGTAGTTTTCATAATAAACTAAATTATTACCCACACGTGCTACTGGGACTGGAACAACCTTGGTTATTTGATACGCAAAGTTACTTGTATCCTGATATCTATATAGATCAAGCAAAACAACGGTGCTGAAGCTGATAAAAGCTAGTACAAGTAAGATGATGGTCGTAGTAACAATTTTATGCCTTGAATGTCGAAGTGGAAAAATAAACTTACGAGCAGTTTTAAGAATCTGTTCTCGATGATCTCCAATATTTTCATCGGTAATGCGTGGTATCGGGCTATCGCCTTCAAGGCTCGCTGTTTTTCTCTTATTTTTATGTAATAAAAAAGTTCTGGTTTTTTTCTCTCCTGGCTGTGGTGGGTTTAATTCTTTTTTATTCATACTTCTTCTTTGTTAATTAATGGACTAGTGAAGTTAACGTCTAGCTCGCGCAATATATGTGACACTTTTTTCTGGATTTGTCTTGGATGATGAACGTCATGAATGACAAGTTCACCGACGTAGGTCTGTATAACTATTGTACCAAATCCAAATAGTGTTTCTTGCAATCCTTTAATTTCATAAGAAACTGTTTGTATCTTATCGAGACCAATATCGACCACACTGCGTTTCCATAACCCTTTTTGATTAATTTGCATAAGCCGCTGGTCGGTAACAATATATACCGTAAAATGCCAGCCAATCCAGGCGTAAAACATTATCAAAAAAGAAACTAAGAAACCAGAGCCCAAGCCGCCGAAAAATACTGCATAGGTAGGGACAACGAGTGCGGGTATCACACCTAAAAGGAGTACCACAGAAGCTATTAGAATTTCTTTTCTCATAACTACAGGGTGTTTTCGAAACATCAGCAGCATTGTTTCATCGTCAAATTGGTCTGAGAAATATTTCTTCTTTTTATCACTCTTGTGCTTCATATTACCCATCTATTGTACTCGTCAAATTCATATTCGTGAACCTTTGAAGTGGTATACTAACTTCTATATGTGGTCCGGTAGTTCAACGGATAGAACACCACCGTCCTAAGGTGGGTGTTGGGGGTTCGATTCCCTCCCGGGCCACCATTAGTATATTATTTTTTCTTTTTTGGCAAAGTATGCGCTTCAGCATTAGTCGCGTAATCAAATAACTCATCTTCCTTAAACCAATGAGCTACTTCAAGTTTCGCCTCTTCTGCATCCCCAGAAGCATGGATAATATTAGCAATACTCGACTTTGATACATTATTAGCATAGACGTAACTGATATGCGTATAATCGCCTCGTATCGTGCCCGGAAGCGCCGACTTGGGTTCGGTTGCACCTACCATCTTTCTAACAAGTTCTGCAGCCTCTATGCCCTCAAGTACTACTGCTACAACGGGGCCTTCCATCATAAAATCTAGCGTTACATCAAAAACATCTTTACCGCGTCGTGAAATGACCTTACCGATAGTCTCATAGTGGTAATGATAATGATCTTTAGTAGGTCGAAGCATCTTCATTCCCACAACTTTTAGGCCTACCTTTTCAAACCTTGACAACACTTCTCCGATTAAACCCCTCTTAATTGCATCTGGTTTTAGTACGATAAGTGTTTTTTCCATCAAAATTCCTTTATATATTAATTACTTATTGATTTGATTGTAACATTTCGCGAGTTTAGTTATAAGACATTCAAGGTATAAATTCGAAAATGACGTAAAATGAATATATGCATGCCGAAGAAGTAATCCAGCAATATCTAGAATATCTTGCAATTGAGCAAAATCGATCTAAACGTACCATAGAAAATTACCGACATTACCTAAGCAGACTTATCGATTTTTCAGGTGATATTAAAATTTCGGACATAACACCTGAGCTAGTACGCAAATGGCGGCTATGGCTTCATGAACTTGGATCCGATCGATCAAATGAACTCAGTAAAGCAACCCAAAATTATCATCTTATTGCTCTAAGAAGCTTCCTAAAGTTTTGTCATAAAAGAAACATCGAAGCACTTGCGACAGATCAAATTGAACTTGCGAGAGTTAAAAGATCACAAGTCAGTTTTTTAAATTCTGATGAGCTTGAAGCACTCATGAACCAACCAAAAACAGATAGTGAGACGGGGCTTAGAGACAGAGCAATACTTGAACTACTTTTTAGCGGAGGGCTTCGTGTTTCAGAACTCGTAAATTTAGACAAAAAGCACATAAACCTTGAACGAAAAGAATTTATGGTACGTGGTAAAGGCCAAAAAGATCGCCCCATCTTTGTTAGCGATGAAGCGGCCGAATGGATAAAAAGATATCTCAACCTACGGACAGATAACCTTCCTGCCCTATTCATCAGCTATAGTGGGCACAAAAATACCGATACTACCGGTAACTTCAGAAGATTAACGGCACGCAGTATACAGAGAATCATTGCTCGTTATGCCATTCTCGCTGGAATTACCAAAAAAGTGAGTCCGCACACAATGCGACACAGTTTCGCTACAGATTTACTCATGAATGGAGCTGACATCAGAAGCGTTCAGGCTATGCTTGGTCATAGCGATATATCTACCACGCAGATATACACACATATTACTGATCCTCATCTTAAATCGATTCATAAAGATTTTCACCGAAAAAAGTAATTAATCGCAAATCGAACTGGATGCTGGTCCAGCGGTTTTCGCTGTAGTTGCGGTAGTGTATTCGTAATTTTTACAAAGTGCATTATTCTCTACCTCAGCTGCAAAGACGGGCTTCCATGAGCTCGTACCATTAATTGAATAGCTGGCAATCAATCTTTGTACTTGATTATTATCTGTTGCAGTTGAATCGATTTGAACCTGAGAATTATTAAATGATACGGATCCCGAACTGACCACGCCATTAATCGAATATTGGCTTACATCACCATTAAGCCCCGTAACACTTACGAGACCGCTATGTGTTGTATCCCAGGTGTATTGTGGGGTGAGGTTAACCGTAAAGGAGCAAGTGGTCAATGTATCACTACCACAATTAGCCGTTACTACCTTAGAGGTATCCGCAGCTGTATTTATTTGTCCTCCAGATGATGACGATCCTGGAACAACATAAATTGTTTTTACAGTAGACACGTCTGCTGCGTTGGCGAGAACTATTTTTATTATTGGAAAATTAGTGGCAACTGCTGAAGAAAGATTATTTACAGAGGAAGTGTAGGCATTTTTTGACGTGATCGTACCCCATACTATCTTTATCCCAGTTAATGTATTTGTTGGAGAAATTACAGTAGAGAACGAATTGTTTGAATACGATAATGAAGCTGGCGAAAAATTCCATTTTAAACATGAGACTTTAAGGTTAGATACATTAAATGTAGGTAAAATATTGGCGGTTGTGCAAGCAGAAGCATTTGTGCCAACTTGTATCGTACCATTAGCAATTGCTTCTACGACACTATTAATTCCTGTCTGGGCAGCATATTGAGCCTGGGAAGAGACGGATTTATCCAAAGTTGCTCTTTGATCATTAGAGGTTATGATGGAAAAACCTATTGCAAGTAAGCTAATTATTACGGTCATTACCATTGTAAACAGAATACTTGCCGCACCACTTTGACTATTTTTATAAAACTTCATTACTTTAATACCGTTTCTACACTATTATCATAATACACTACTGCACAAAAAGAATAATTACCCAATGATTGAGAAAGGCAGCTAGGAAATTTAGAAGTTAATAAATTTGTAGTTACATCATTATTTACAAACATACTAGATGAACCATCGCCTAGAACAAGTTGTAACCTGTGTAGAGACCCAGAATCTGTAACTTGAAATTTTGAAACAAAAACTCCTGAGGGTGTTAGATTTTTTGTTGTCACTGAATCAAGATACAAGGCTGTTGATTCTGTACAGGTATTTGGGTGATCTAAATACAGTCCATACGAAGGAATAGTTGAAGATGTTGGTGGTTCTACCCATGAAAATCTATTAGTACCCAAACACCAATACTGCCATATATCTGTTGATGGCCTTGATGCTGGTAATAATGTACCACTTTGAGATGAGATACTAGAACTGGTCAGTATAACTGCCTGTGAAAACTCTGTATTAATTTTTCTCGCCGTAGTATCTAACGTAGCCTTGGTTATGCCAAGCTGGTAACTCCTGCTGAGCTGAACGGCAACAATCGTGGCAATAATTGCTATAAGAGAAAAAGTCCCCACCGCTATCATTGTTTCAACGATTGTAAATCCTTTATGCTTATTCACCATATAGCACATCCACCTTATTTACAGCATTTGTATAATTATTATTCCAGGAAACATTAACATCGTAATTATTAAAAATACGTCCCGCTTGATATCCGAGATTAGTAATCTTAAAGGTATACGTAGCCCCAGTAGTCGGAGATTTTTGTTGGCAATTCGCCGGCCAACCTAAATCTGACGTTTGCGTTAGTGTCCCGCTTTGATTTAAACAAAATTGAAAATTTACTTGCGATCGAATAAGACCGTTACCGGACCCTCCGTTGCTAACTGTAAGCAAATAGGCTTGCAATAAATTAACCTGTGTATTTGCATATAGCTGAGCCTGATATTGTTCTTCGTTAGATAAAGAAGTCTTTACGCTTTGATCAGATATAAGAAACGCAGTTCCCATCCCAATAGATAAAATGGCGATGCAGATGAGCACTTCAACGATTGTTTCACCTGAACTATTTTTAATTTTTTTTAACATGAACTATCTACCAATTTATTGGTTAGGGTTGTATCAGAACCGATAATTATGCTACTTTTTACACCTCCATTGACTAAGCAAACTTTTATGTTGCTGGTTAGTTGCCCACCTGAAGAAAGGCTACTATAAAATGAAACATCTTGATTTCCTGAAGTGCTCGCAGATGCAGCATAGTTTTTATTAAAAATATAAAAAGGATTGATGGAGGGGGGCTTTGAAGATTCAAGTGTAATGCCACCGACGTATTTAACAGTTACGTCACTTCCAGACACTTGTATAGCATCTGCAATTGCACTGGCATCACTATCAAGCGTTGCGTAAGTAACCACTGTATAATAATTCGAGTAAAACTGAACTTGCTTGCCAGCATAGACGCAACTATTACTGCTACCAGTCCCAAAGGATGAAGAACCAGTTGATATTGAGGCGGTGGCGATTTTACTTCCGCTAATAGTACATGCTAGCTTATTCGATGAATTATATTTTCCATTTGAAACATCGTTCAAAATATTTTGAATGCCTGAAGTTAACTGCGCTAATGAATCTTTTTGTCTATTTTGATTTATATCACCCTGGGCAGAAATAGCTGTAGCAACAAAAATAACACCTACCACTGCTAACACAATTAACGTCTCAACAACAGTAAACCCCTTTTGACGGAATATAGCATTCATTATCTCTGATTATAGCATAAGAACAATGGGATTTATCTCAAAAGATTGGTATACCAATTAATAATTCTTTCACCCCAGATAACTGAAACGAAAGCTGAAAATATTAAGAAAGGACCAAAAGGAATTTGGGTAGTAATTTTTTTTCTATTTTTAAGAATCATAGGTAATGAAAACAGTAGTCCAAATAGCGAAGAAAGAAATAGAGTTATGAATACAAACACCGGACTGGTAAATTGCAACCCTAGCAAGAAAGCTAATCTAACATCGCCACCCCCTATCCACTCCCCCCTAGAAAACATTAAAATAAAGTAGAAGAAAGAGAAAAATACTATTGCGGAAAGCAAAGGATCAAAAATTATTGCTGTATTTTTTAACAAAATAATTCTTACTATAAGAGAAATGACTGTAATAAAAACAAGTGAGTATACAATCCTTGATGGGAGTAAAAACTTCTTAAAATCAAATAAACTTAACGAGATGAATCCCGTCAATATAATTAACCAGCTCATGAAATGCACGTATTCAGGAGCACCCGATATCTTCACTGGCCAAAAAACATAAGAAGTCACAAATAGTATAGCTGTAAGAGTTTCAATAAGAGGGTACTGTTTTGAGATCAAGTGTTTGCAATACCGGCACCTTCCTCTCAAGAAAATCCAACTAACTACAGGAAATAAATCGTAAATACCAAGTACATGCTCACAATTTGGACACATGCTTCTACCGTGCAAAATAGAAAATTTTCTTTTTTTTATCTTAGTAATACTTTTAGGATTTCCTTCATCATCAATAAAATGAGAATATCTCCATTCAAAAGCGTTTATGAAGCTACCGAACAAGAGTCCAAAGAAAATTAGAAGATAAATAATCATAAAAATATTTTAATAAAATAAGAGGGTAAGTACCCCCCTTATTCGCCATTTAAGCTCTTGGCAGTTACTACGCTTGGATGCAACCCATTACAGTATTACCACCATTTTCTATAGGATAAATGATTGCAATATTATTTGAAGTTGCGCCAGATGATGATGCTCCACTATTAGATGAGTTGCACAAATATCCAACATATGCAACAACTTTACCTTGACTAGGAACAGTAACGGCTCCACTAGTAATTGCGCTTGGCGTGATAGTTCCAGAAATAGTAGAAGTTAGGGGTTGAGTACTTGCCCCAGTCCACTGCGCTGAACCAGCTGATCCAGTCATACCAGTTGGTGCTAATCCACCATTTGCTTGTTCATATTCTTGTACACCTGACACTAATTGCTGTGCTGCTGTTCTAGCTGTACTATTACGTCCGCTTCTTTGAAGTGCTGGTACAGCAATCAAAACAGCTGCAAGAATTGCTCCTGCTATAGCTAGTACTATAAGTACTTCAACTATTGTAAAACCCTTATTATTTAATCTCTTGTGCATCTTAAGTGGTGCCCTTTCTTAATTTACTTATGTTTATATTGTATATCCTATAACTAGAAATGCAATAGTTTTTTTACTAATTACCGCCGAGGTTTTGACCAGCTAATCCATAAATTGGACCCAGTATAGCACCTACAATAATCAGCGCCACCACACCAAGGATTATCATTAAGAGTGGCTCTATGAGTGTAGATATATTTTTTATTTCATCATCTAGCTCTTTTTCGAAGTAGTCCGCTGCCTTCGCCATCATAGTATCAATTGCACCCGATTCTTCACCAATTCTAATCATATTCGGAACCAGCTCTAAGAAATTAGGATCATTTTCGATAGCCTGAGAAAGACTCTTCCCTCCTTTAACATTTTTAATAGCATCATTGATAGATTTTTCTATAAAAACGTTATTAATTGCCTGTGATGTTACTTCAAGCATTTGAATAAGTGGCACACCACTTGCTATAAGAGTCGAACCCGTTCTTGTAAAGCGAGCCATGTATAACTTCTTAAATAATCGATTTATTGGTTTTAAGTTAAGCTTTAATGAATCAAAAAAATGCTTTCCGCTTTCCGTTCTTAGCCATGCCCTTATTCCCAAAGCAAGACAAATTAGAATAATAATCACTATCAGCCAATAAGCTGAGACTAGTTTCGAAATAACTAGTAAAATTCTTGTGGTAATGGGTAGCGTTGCTCCTGGAAATCCTGCATACAAGGTCTGCACCTGAGGGAGAACATTAGTAACCATAAAGCCTACAAGCCCAATCATCACTAAAATAATAATCACGGGATAAGTCATAGCACTTCTAATTTTAGAAATGATTTCTGCATCCTTTTCTTCCTGCATCGCTAATCGCTCTAATGTTTTATCCAATGTTCCCGATACTTCTCCGGCTGCAACAAGCTTTACAAAAATATCATTAAACACTTCTGGATGGCCTCCTAGGGCCATTCCAAAACTTTTTCCCGATTCAATATCGGCCTGCACTTTAGAAAGAACATTTTTTAGAACCTTATTTCCTGTTTGTGTCTGTACCATTTCAAGACTTTTTACGAGTGGCAATCCAGCACTAATCAGAGTACTTAATTGACGTGCAAAAAGCACTTTATCCTTTGTTTTAACTTTACTAAAGTAATTAGGTTTACTGCTGGCATTTTCTTTTAGCGAAAGTATCGAAAGTCCCTTTGAAAGAACAAGTTGCACTGCAGCTTTTTCATTTTCGGCCTCAACGGTAGAATTTATAATTTTGCCCGATTTAGAGTCGCGTGCTTTAAATTCGTATTTAATCATTTTATTTTCTCATCAATCTGTCTAATTCATCCATATCTACTGCGTAATTTTTTGCTTCATCATAGGTAATTGTTCCAGAATGTATTAGAGAAACAAGAGTGTTGTCCATTGTTTGCATACCGGCCTCCGCACCAGTTTGGATAATAATATCAAGTTGATGACTTTTGCCCTCTCTAATCACATTCCTAACCGCTGGATTAGCTATAAGAATTTCAGCTGCAGCGACACGTCCTCCCCCTATTTTTGGAACAAGACGCTGTGAAACGATTGCCATAAGTATATTTGATAACTGCGAGCGAATCTGTGGCTGTTGATGCGGTGGAAAAACGTCTATCATTCTATCTATACTCTGAGAAGCACTGTTGGTATGAAGAGTAGCAAAAACAAGGTGGCCTGTTTCAGCAATAGTTATGGCGGCTGATATTGTTTCTAGATCACGCATCTCTCCTATCAACACTACGTCAGGATCTTGCCTGAGTGTACTTCTAAGGGCTGCGCTAAAGCTAAACGTATCGTAATGCACTTCCCGTTGTACAACTAAGCTTTTTATACTTTTGTGGGTGTACTCAATAGGATCTTCGATTGTAATAATGTGGTCTGCTTTTTCTTGATTTATCTTATGAATAATTGAAGCAAGTGTAGTGGATTTACCCGATCCGGTAGGGCCCGTGACGAGCACTAGACCTCTTGGAAATTCAGCAAATTTATTTACTACTGGCGGAAGACCAAGTTGCTCGAGAGTAAGAATCGAACTAGGAATTAAACGAAGTGCAGCCGCTAAGTTACCTCTTTCGTGAAAGGCATTTACACGAAACCTTCCTAGGTCTCCAAAAGCGAAACTAAAGTCAAACTCTTTATCTCTCAAAAGAATTTGCTTTTGATCGTTATCTAAGAGGGAAAAAATTAATCCTTCTATACTCTCCTCAGTCAATGCTTCTATTTGACTTACCGGTCTCAATGCTCCATCAACTCTAAGCATCGGTGGAAGCCCAACTTGTAAATGAAGATCACTGGCTTTTCTTTTTATAACCTCATCAAGCAACAATTCAATTTTTATCTGATTTTGCATATCACGCACTCTCCTCAGCTGTTACTCTATTGACTTCACTTAATGTTGTTCGACCACTCAATGCTTTAAAATACCCATCCTGCCGCATTGAAATCATTCCTTGTTCCTCGGCCTTCTTTTGAATCTCAGCGCTTGTTGCTCTTTTTATAATTAAATCCTGGATTTCTTCGGTTACGTTAAAAACTTCATAAAGGCCAAGTCGGCCCTTATATTCTCCGTTTGGATTATTTTTAGTTGCCGCACCTTTATATAAAGTATAAGCTTTTTGGCTGGAAAGTGGCAAGTCCCCGTAGCCTAAATCTGTAATAATTTTTTTCTTTTCTTCATCTGTTTTAGGCAAGAGTGACCCCACAGCCTGATCAATGGCTGCCGTTTCAATGGCTGATGATGAATATTTTTGCGGTTCACCGCTAATTCGTCTTACTAATCTCTGGCCAATCACTGTGCGCACAGTACTGGCGATGAGAAAAGGTTCAATATCCATATCTAAAAGACGAGGAAGAATGCCCGCAGCGCTATTGGTGTGCAATGTCGATAGAACCAGGTGTCCCGTAAGTGCAGCTTGAACAGCTAGAGAGGCAGTCTCATTATCTCGGATCTCACCAACCATCACTACATCGGGGTCTTGACGTAAAATACTCCTGAGTCCACTAGCAAATGTTAATCCAACATCTGGATTAACCTGAATTTGATTTATTCCGTCCATTTTGTACTCTACCGGATCTTCTAAAGTAACGATATTAATGCCATCACTTTTAATTTCCTGAATCAGTGCATACAAACTGGTGGATTTACCTGAACCAGTCGGGCCTGAAGTAAGAATCATACCATTCGGATTCTGGATTCCTTTTCTAATCGTTCTGAGCGCTCTACCACTATAGCCCATATCTTCTAGCTTCAAACTCGTACCAGATTTATCAAGCAGACGGATAACAACTTGCTCCCCCCAGACGACTGGGCTTATAGCTATACGAAGATCTATCGCTTTTCTATCTACCACAACAGTAAACTGACCGTCCTGAGGAATTCGATGTTCGTCAATTTTTAAATTAGATAAAATCTTTATACGACTCACTAGAGGCGGTTCGGTCGATTTTGGTAATCGCATAATTTCTTTCAAGATGCCATCAATTCTGCATCGAATCTTTAGTTCTTTTTCTAGCGGCTCAATATGAATATCGCTTGCGCCTGAGCGAGCTGCGAATTCCATTATTGTTGTTAGCGCCTTACTGATAGGTGAATCTTGTACTAACGTTTGAATATCGGGTGTTTCGTTTTTCCCCGCGTGATCTTTTTTAACGTCAAGCGTAGAAGAAACATCCGCAGCAACATTAAGCTGGTATTGTTTTAAAACATTTTCAATTCCTTCTTGGCTCGCCAAATACACATTGAGTGGCCTTCCAATTCGATTAGATAAAAAATCGACAGCTTGCACGTTGTCGGCATCAAGCATCGCAACAACAAGTCGTTCTTTCATTTCACCTAATGGAACTGCCATATATCTCTCAGCAATCTCTAGGGGAAGCAGATCGAGAATCTTGCTATTCACTTTGGCATTCAATAGATTTACATATGGCACTTTAGAAATTCGGGAAAATAGTTTAGTAAGTTGCTCGTTGGAAACTCCACCATCTTTCATTACGATACTTAAGAAAGGATCACCACTTTTTTTTGATTTATCTTTAAAAACATCCACCTGCTCTTGCGTCAATAAGGCATCTTCAACCAATAATGATTCAAGTTGCTTTTGTGTATCAGCTAAAAGAACACTCATTGAAACGTCCTTTAATTATTTGAAGTAAATGGATTGTTATTATTGGATTGAGAAATAGTAATGTATTGAGTTAAATCTATCGAACTTCCATTAAAGTAAGAGCCATTGGGCAACTTAAAATCACTTGAAATAGCTGTAACAACTGGTGAAGTCAGATCTGCTTTATTATTGCCAAATACTGCACTAGAAATAACAAAACTAAAAATTCCTGCTATGAAGGAAATAATCATTATTGTCACTATGTCTTTTTGCTTCATTGTTGCACCCCATTTAGTCCTACTAAACTGTTTGTAATTTTGAATATTTTTTCAGGTTGATAATAAGTTGATGCTCGTATAGTTACTGTTAATTTAGCATCAGAACCCGTAAAAGAAACGTTATTTATAATTATTGGTCTTATGGATTTTTCTATATTTTTTAGAAAAGCACTTACAGAACCGTAGCTTCCAGTACCCGAAATTGAAAAATTAATCGGAATAAGAGTGGGATTAGGACTTGTTTGAACTGCCGAAATTTCTGCATCAGTTCCATTTATGGAATTTACTGTAAGTCCACTTTGTTTCATTAAAAATGAAAGGCTTGTCACTAATGCAGGAAAATCATATTTACTAGGTAGTGCATCAAGCACCATGATAGAGTTTTTTGCAGGGCCTACAACGGATGGATTTTGCGCTTCAAATTTATTGTAAGAGGATACTAAAGAATCAACAGAGCTGACATTTGATTCCAATTGTGTGGCGGCTGAATTTCTTAATTTAATTACCTTGTTTTGATAGTTAATTCTTGAATATAAAGAATTAGCAGATATCAAGCAAAATACAACAATAAATGAAGCAATGGATAGAGTAATCAATATAGAATTATTGTCTTTATCCACGAGTGATTGTTTCGTGGAGAATTCAAAACTTTTTTTCAACGAAGCCATTACTGAGTACCTCCTGTTGTACCGGTTGCGCTAGCTCCAGATGATGTTGCTGACTTTGGCTGAGCAACGAAAAGAGCATCAGGATTTTCAATCTGTGATCTCGTCGTAATAATATTTGGTACGATGAGTGAAATCGTCTTAAATTTGCCACTAAAGAGCAGTGAATCAAATTGAAAAGTTATTGAATAACTTGTTTTATCACTAATACTGAAATTAGAAAGAACGACATTTTTGAATGCCTGCTTTGAAGTTTTTGATCCATCCTGAGAATAATTTGTAAATTTTAAGGTATCAACAAATTGATTAATATTTTCTGCGCTTGTTCCATTTCCCTGAACAGAAATTGTAGTGGTTGGATAATCCAAAGAAAAAGAGTTTATAGTTATTCCTGTCGGAACAACATATTGAATAAAACTAAATAACCGGCTACTTATGGGCTCATTATTGTGTAGAGCGTCAAGCGCATACAGTTGATTTTGAATGGTTAGAATTTTTCCTAGCCCATTAGTCTTCGAGAGTGAATCGTTAGCATTATTGATTTGCTCGCTCAAGGACTGTAGTTGATGCTTTTGTGAATAATTAGCTTCATAATACAGTCCTACGACTAATACGATAACGACAATACAAACAGGAACTGAAACAGAATAGATAATTTTTTTAAGCCGTTTGGTTTTAATAAATTTTAATTTAATGTCCGGTAAGAGATTTATCTGTATCATTCATTTCTCCCTGCAAGACCTGCTGCCACAGCAAAAGAACTAGAAATGGCCAAAAGTTCATTCTTTTTATTTTCTGGAATTGAAATATTCGTCCAAGCATTTCCTATTTCAACATTGATTGAATATTTATTAGCTAGATATAATGGAAATTCTGGGATTGAAGCTGCTGCCCCAGTAACGTATATCTTTTCAATTGACGTATTTTTATACCTATTTTGAAAAAACTTAATAGACTTCTCCAGTTCGTCAAACAGTCCTTCGGTGGCAGTTACAAGTGCATTAAAGATCTGACCCTCAACCTTATTTTTACTCATTCCAAATTTGAAAACAAATTCCTGAGCTTGATTATGGTCAATAGATAAATTTTCAGCCACACTTTTTATTAAAAATTCACTACCACCTGGAATAGAACGGATTAATCGCGGGCCGTTGTTCATAACAATAACCAAATCAGATGATGTAGAGCCAATATCAAGAACCAGCTGTGGTTTCACAACTTCTTTAGGTAGAACAGCTCTAGCAAGGGCAATAGCTTCTGGTTCAATTCCAACTACATTGAGGCCAACCCCTTCCAGAAGATTGACAAGATTTTCGACATAACTATTTGGAACGCTAGATAAAAGTACTTCTATCTTATTTGCGTCCATGGGCGACTGGCCCAAAAGTGCCCAGTCAATCTTACTATTCTCTAGTGGAGTCGGTATAAGCGTGTCAGCTTGGAATCTTATAGATTTGTCTAACTCATTAGTAGACAATTTATCCATGTCGAAAACTACTGTAAAAACTCTCGAAGAAGGCAGGCTTACACAAACGTTTTTAGACGTTGTCTTCGCCTGCAGCACTAATTGCTTAATAATCGCTGCTACTTTTTGTTGATCTGTTTTTGCATCACTCAAAACAAGTCTTGGATCAATTGGCACAAGAGCATAATTGATCAATGATTTTGTAGTTCCTGAACTTTTAAGTTCTACTAGTCTGATCCCACTCGTACCTATATCTAGACCAAAAAAATTCGTGATGCCTGTTAATGGGCTCATGCTTTCAATTGTACAGCATAACCATTATTGATGCATAGCATTATGTGATTTTATAGCAAAGGTGCCACATTAACGAGCGAGTCTGGCTTGGTACCCTGACTGGTAGCACTGGATATGTAGGATGAAGCGAAGTAGAGATATGCAGGGAAATTTATAACTT
>Ga0208251_1000057_pt1 | contig 39959 bp, 42 predicted proteins | sample CryBogCBE15Jun09_FD_184560 | JGI IMG/M metagenome (GOLD analysis project Ga0208251, IMG submission 184560) | Freshwater microbial communities from Crystal Bog, Wisconsin, USA - CBE15Jun09 (SPAdes) (version 2) | ecosystem: Environmental > Aquatic > Freshwater > Lake | place: Crystal Bog...
TTAAATAAGCTATAAAGCAATTATTCTTGTCTTCGTATTGTTAATGATCCTAGGATTAGGGCTACAATTCCAAATAAAGCTACAATCAATAAATCTTTTGTTAGCTCATGTGTCCAAGTGGCATTGATTGTAACTTGCTTCATTGCTTTTACTGAATAGGTAAGCGGCATTATATCTGCGAACCATTGTAATGGTTTTGCCATTAGGTCTTGGGCTACAAATAATCCACACACCAATAATTGAGGCATTATAAATGCTGGCATAAATTGAATTGCTTGGAACTCACTAGTAGCAAAAGCACTAAGGAACAATCCTAATGAAGTTCCTAGGAAAGAAGCAAATACTACTGCTATTAAAGTAGGAATAACTCCACCTAATACTGTGACATTTAGAAATCCAAGCATTACTCCTGCAGAGATTAGCGCCTGACATAGCCCTAAGAATGAAAATGCTATGGCATATCCAAAAATGAAATCTAGCTTTGTAATTGGCATAGTTAATAATCTATCTAGTGTACCTGTCGTTCTTTCTCTTAATGTGACTATAGATGTTATCAGGAACATCATTATCATTGGAAATATGCCAAGTAACATAGGTGCGATACTATTATAGACTTGTGGCTCACCCTGGTACACATACTTCATAATCGTTAATAGAACTGGTGGAACAACAAAAAGGAGTGCAACTGTTCTAGGATCGTGACTTAGCTGTCTAAGTACACGTGATGCGGTTGATAAAGTTCGGCCTGGATTCATTCTTTTACGTCTCCCACTAATTTTAGAAAAGTTTCCTCGATAGTATTTGTATTATTATGTCTCTTTAGTTCGTTTGGAGAGCCATGTGCCAATAATTTTCCTGATCTAATTAGTATTAGGTCATCACATCGTTCCGCTTCATCCATAGAATGACTTGAAACTAGCAAGGTTGTACCCTGTGCTTTCAATTTATTAAATAGCTTCCAAAGACTCTCTCTTAGAACTGGGTCTAAGCCTATAGTTGGTTCGTCTAATACCATCAATTTTGGTGAACCAATAAGGGCAACCGACAACGAAACACGCTGCTTCTGTCCACCTGATAGATTTTTAACAAGGCTGTTAGCTTTATCTGACATATCAACTTCTTGAAGAACATTCTTTATAATTTCATTTACATTTTTATGGCCCATCATTGTAGCGAAATACTTTAGGTTTTCTTTGACGGTTAAGTCTGGATATACAGATAGTTCTTGAGTCATATAACTCATTTGATGTCTTAACTTTGAATCCCCTGCAGATAATCCAAATATTTCAATGCTTCCAGAAGTAAGTTTTATTCGCCCAACAATGCTTCTAATTAAAGTCGTCTTGCCAGCACCAGACGGACCTATGAAACCGATAGCTTTACCTTCTGCTAGTTCTACGTTTATATCTTGAAGTGCATTATAAAATCCACCAAGAGTAACAGATAAGTTACTAATTTTTATAGCACTATGATTCATGTCGCAGTAATTCGTTATTTTTGTTATAATTCATCATATGTTGAATTCTAAAGAACTTAAGTTTTAATGTCAATCATTATTATCTATTTATGAATATACAATCTAAACATACTGGTCGAAGAGAAGGTGCATCTAATGCTAAAGAAGATATTATTCTTGCCGCACAGAACTTATTTGCGTTAAGTGGATATGATAGAGCGACAATTAGGTCGATAGCTAAAGATGCTGAAGTTGATCCTGCGCTAATAAACCACTATTTCAAAAGTAAACAAGAATTATTTATTGAAAGTATGCTTCCACTGTTTGATGGCCCTAAACTTCTCCAAAAAGCTTTGGATGGCCCAGATGATGAAATAGGTCTAAGGTTAGCGAAATTATTTATATTTTTAATATCAAACGGAAAAACTAAATCCTTAATGATTGGTATTATTAGAAGTTCGACCACAGATGTACAGGCAGCTAAAATGATGAATAGATTTATAACTCAAAATGTCGCATCCATTTTGAAAATGAGATTAAAGGTAAAAGATTCTGGAATTATCTCAAACCTTATTGGTTCTCAATTCGTTGGATTAGTAATGGCTAGAGAAATTATAAAAATCGAACCTCTATCGAGTCTTTCAGAAGACGAACTTATAAAGTATCTTGCTCCAAAGCTACAAGTCTATTTCAATTAACTTCTAACTTATACAATGGCCTAGAATAATTAACAGATAGTAAATGACTTGGCTGGACAATTGGTTCTTGGTCAAAACTTTTACAGAAGAGGATATAGTTGTTTCAGCAATAGAAGATTTGCTAGCAAGTGAGGATATAGACTCATGAGTAGCAGAAAGAAACTTGATAATAAATCTTATTTCTTACTTCTAATCTTAGTTGCAGGCTTGCTGATAAGCTACTCTGAATCTGTTGAATATATTCTATATATTATTGGAGCGTTAATTCTAATTAATATAATGCTAAGGCTACGGAGATACATCAAATACAAGCTATCTCATTTAGATACAATGACAGGATTAGAATTTGAGAAGTATGTAGCTAAATACCTACGAAAAAAAGGATTTGAGACTCAACTAACCGAGAAATATGATTTAGGCATAGATATAGTAGCAATAAAAGATGGAGTCCGATACGGGGTACAAGTTAAGCGCCACAAAGGTGTTGTTGGAGCTAATGCAGTTAGACAAGCCGTTACAGCACTTAATCTTTACGATTGCAATAGAGCTATGGTTATTACTAATAGCTATTTCAGCAAGTCAGCAATAATACTCGCTCGAAGCAATGCTTGTTTTCTAATTGATAGAGATAGTATTTTATTTTAATTTTTTAGGATTATGTTTAGTAGTGACCTGTTGTACCCAAACTCCCGAAGAACTTAGTAGTCTTTTTGACTCATTTCTTCCATTTCTAACTTTTTCCAAGACTTCATAATATCTTCCTTCAAATGAATCAAAATCAATTCCATCTTTTATACAAGCTTCTCTCCACATACTATTAATCCATTCGTCAGGATATTTTTCGAAAGTCCACTTTCTAATCATAGGAATGAATTCGGAGAGTTCAGGAAACTCCTCAGCTAGATCTATATGTGCAAATTGATATCGCCATTGTTGTTTATAGTAATCTTCCCAAGTTTGAGGAGGAATGAATCTTGCCATATAGTTTAAAGTTACTTTCATTGTTTTGAAGCCATAATCTCTTGCAATTATTGCTGTTAGCCAATTATCTTCATGTACTCTTTTTCCGGCGGGAAATCTCAATGGCTTACCCTCAATCAATAATTCTGATGACCAACCTAGGTATGCCCCGTGAAGCCAGTATTTTTCTGGATATGCATGGCGTCTAATTGCATTCATTCGGATAACTTTAGACAATTCTTCATCATCAGGAAGAGTACCTTCAATTGGTGTGTGATGCATGCTGACAATTGTTGTGTCTTCTTGTTGGAGAGCATCTAAAGTCCACTCTAAGGAACCTTTATCTAAAATCAGATCGCCATCAATGAGTATAAGATATTGTCCCTTGGCAAGATCAATGCCGTCATTAACAGCAAACATTTTTCCCGCAGTTTCACAATTAATAACATGGGTTGTAATCAGGTCAATTCTAAATTTGCTTGTTTTAAATATTCTTTTAGCAATTACATCGCTAGTACCCTTACAGCAGTTTGCAATAACAATAATTTCTACAGGTTTATTTAGGTTAATTATCTCTTTTCTTAATGATTCGAGAGTATCTGGTAAACATTCTGATTCATTTTTAGTCACTGGAATCAGTACACTAAATACCGGTTTTTTATTGATTATAGTCATAATCTAATCCGGTTTATTAAATTAGTAGTACTTATCTGGCCATTGAGTAATTTATCTTCAAATGCGCCATCATTCTCATTAATAATAACAAAATTACCATTGTTCTCTTCTGCAATATTTGAAGAATTGATGTCTAATTTCATAACTGTTAGATTCGGATCAAGCCATGAAACACTATATTTAGTATTTTCAGTCAAACATTCATTCTCGAAACAGCTATTGCAGGCATTGGGGCCATGACTTGTTATAAAATCTACTGCATTCCTTCTAAGGGAGGTTCCAGGTATGGGAATTGATATATTCGATACCATTTTCGCTCTTGTTTCCCAGTCTAGTATAGGTTTCACTGAACCACCTTTTTCAGGTCTTCTTGATTTATTATTTTCTAGTGCTGCATTTGTATCAATAGAAACAATTAGTTTGAGCTTATCTGAGGTTGCGACTTCATATACATCATCAGCATCCTTGGAATTATGATCTAGTTCATCAATTCCGAGAATAGCCATAGCACCCAATATCCTACACTGTACTAAGCCACGAATATGGTTAAGGCTTAATATATCAAAGGTGCCGCCATTAGCGATGACGAAATTGCCCATCTTTTTCCAATTAGTTACTATCTCTCTTGATTGTTCAAATGTACATTTTGAGTCATGGATTTTTCTGGACTCGAAGTCTTGGTCTAAGAGTTGATTTACCGGAGTTTTTTTAACTTCAGGTGTCATGATTTTGTACAATATCATAAATTACTGATATTATCAAGTATGAACAGGCGTTTATTATTATGGAGAAAGCACCGAATTTGATAAATCATTATTTTGATATGGAAGCATATTCTATAAATCCATCTGTAAAATATCAAATCATAAATAGTCCTGAAATATTATCAAAAGAAGTCTCACCATCTATTCTCGAATCAAAGAATGCAAACCTAATTGATGATGGTAAATGGTATATCAATTGGATAAAAGATAATCTCGGAGAAGATTATCTTGATGAAATTAATAATATTGTTTTCAATGATACTCGATTAATTAATCTCGATATTAACACTCAAGCTGTAATTACTATGCCTGTTTCTGCTTTGAGTGATAGTTTTAATATTTACAGAACTCTTGAAATGTACAATTCACAAAAATGTAGCTCACTATTTAATATCCCTATTATATTATGGGTAAATTTATTGGAATCAACTGAAAATAACGAAAATAATCAATCTAAAATTAGGGCTACATTATCCGAAATAGATAGAGCGAAACAAGATTTCAAAGATGTGTCTATTATAGATTTATATTACCTAGTTCCTAATGAAATAGTGAAAAATACGAATCGAACTGGAGGCCCTTGGGGATCAATCGTTAGGAGAATGTATGATATTGCAGCTATATCTTCTATAAATCTAGCTAATAAATCGAAAGAAAGAGATTCTGATGTACTAATATTGAGAAATGATTCTGATCCCATTAGATTAGATGATAAGTACATAGAATCTTGGGCCTCTATAGCAAATGGAAAACATGAAATTGCTTATCAAGGATACAGTAGGTTTGGAAGTTTTAACGAGAGTAGTTACCCAGGATTGAGTTTATATATGAATTTCGTAAAAAAACATGATGAAATAATAGGTCATAATAATAGATTCCAAGCTGCAAATTTTGCATTCAATGCTTCATCGTATTGCCAAATGGCAGGTATGGGAGTCCCATATTTCACCGGCATAGGATCTTGTGACGCATTATTAGGTGAAAGATTAAAAGCTGTTAATAAGATAAAAGATCCTTCACTTTGTGATAAAGAAATAATTAAATTCACTGAAATCGGATTAATCACAGACTGGTCTCGTCCTCTCGCTGCATATTTAAATGGCGTTAACCCAAGAAATGCCTGGACTACGTGGTCGGAAAACAAAGAAGGAATGAAGCAAAGGGATGCAGATATAGTTAAAGAACAAGATTTTGCGAGAGAAACGATCGATGAAACGATCTCGAGGGTTGAAATATATATCAATGAAACTCTGGAATCAATAAACGACAAGGAAATTACTGAAATTTTAGAAGGATTCTTCGAAAGAGGAAATTATTATTACTCAAATGGACTATTCAAGTTCACTGATAAAGGAAAGGAATTTGTATGTGATTTCTATGAATCTGGACTAGCATACGATGAATATATAAAAAAATTAGAACAATAGATTTTAATATTTTATAATATAAATATGGCAACATGCGCATTCGCTATTATAAAAAACAATGACGATAAGATTTTACTTGTTCAAATTGCACCACCTTTCAGAGAAGATCATAAATGGAATTTCCCTGGTGGAGTCATAGAAGATGGCGAAGAACTTGAAATAGGATTAGCCCGGGAAGTGTTGGAAGAAACAAATATCGCCTGCGAAATATCGGATATGATAGATAAGTTCTCAACCGTTGATCCCGAGAATGACATACACATTTTCAATGGAAGGTATATATCTGGCGAGATTAAACCTCAACTCCATGAAATACTCCAAGCCAAGTGGGTTACGATCGATGAAGCCCTTGAAATGCCAATGGCTCATAACTCTAAATCGTATTTAAAACGGGAAAATATCTGAAGATTTCACTTTTAGAGCCTTAGCTATTTTTCCAAGTACATCGATTGAAGGCTTTAAATCTGATCGTTCAATTTTTGAATAATAGTTAGAATTAATGCCGGCTTTATCGGCAACATCAGCTTGAGATAAGCCTTTTTCTAGACGAATTCTTTTGAGATTACTTGCTGTCTTTCTTGATGCTTTGCTATCCATATCTAACCTAATTCTATCATTAATTTTTCAGATTTTATACTCACGCGAATAACAGATTGAGATTTATGATATTTTTAACAGATACTGCTTATGTATTAGATAATAAGTGTTGACATAAGTCAAATATTGGCGTACTCTTCGCCTTGTAAGGAGATGACGATGCATAAAAGCAAGAATCTAAAACTTATAGCCGCGAATATATCGATAGGCATACCTATCTTTCTATCGCACCCCGCTCTCGCTGCGACTGGAGACATAAGCAGTGTACAGAGCTTTATACAAAGCCTAATTCAAGTCCTTGCAGGGCTAGCCGGTCTAACAGCGACCGGCTTTTTTGTTTTAGGAGGGTTTAGCTATATCACCAGTTCAGGTAATCCTGAACATTTGGAGAAAGCTAAACGAACACTGCTTTTTAGTGGAGTTGGCCTAGCCATCACCATTGGAGCATTTGTATTAAGTAATATCGTCACTGGACTAGCGACGAAAGCGTTCGGGAGTTAAGGGCTATGGTCGCATACATCAGCACAACAATCCAAAAGTTGGCTGATGTGTCGACCGCGGGAAACGATTTTCATTCTTACTTGATTCCGATTGTATATACCTTATGCGGACTCGGCAGCCTAGCAGCTGTCTTTTTTTTAATCAACGGTGGAATAGCATATATAACTAGCTCGGGTAAACCAGCGAACTTGGATCATGCAAAACGGGTAATAAAAAATGCACTTGTTGGTCTAATCATAATTCTGGGTGCAATTACACTTACTACAATCTTGTCTCATGCCTATACTCAGCCGCATTCAGTAACTGGATCAACGTTTCCAACTCTTACACCAGTACAACCAAAATCGACATCAATTAGTCTAACTACAGTTCTCATTAAAGCTATTACAGGAGTGCTGACAAGTTTAATTACAACTGCTAGTGAACCGTTTCTCAAGGCACTATCATATTTTACTTCCGGAACGCCACTCATGGGAGATAACGGAACTGTCTTTAACTTATGGTTGGCAATACTTGGCATTGCTGATACTGGATTTATCCTAGTTGTTGTTTTACTTGGTTTTCATGTAATGTCAGCAACAACGCTAGGATTTGATGAATTAGATATAAAACAATTACTGCCAAGAATTGGCGCAGTTTTTTTGCTCATGAACTGCTCGCTCTTTATAGTCGATATGATTATTGGATTATGTAATGCCATGATCCATGCAATAACCCTTAGTTTTCCAACCGCAAACGTTTGGGCAGTATTAACAGACATCGCAAATGATTCTGGGGCACTTGGTCTAGCTGCTCTTATGATAATGATTGTTTTTCTAATCCTCGCCGTGATTCTACTAGTCTATTACGTGGGAAGGTTGGTTACGCTATATATCGGAGCAGTCTTATCTCCACTAGTATTTATGATGCTACTTATTCCTGGTTTTAAAGACTTTGCTGTGAATGCTATTAAAACTTACATTTCTACAATCTTTGTTTTATTCGTTCACGTCGTCATTCTAATACTTGCTGCATCTATATTTGCAGGTCTTATTAGTAGCGACACTCACAGCGCTGATCCAATAATGGCTCTTATCGTAGGACTCGCAACTATCATTGCGCTACTTAAAACCCAAGGACTTATGATGCAATTTTCATACGCATCTATTGGGCCAAAAACAGCTCGTAAACTCGGAAGTCAATTCGTAAACAGTGTAAGTCTCATTACTTCTAAAACGAGATCGGTGGCATCATCAGTTTCAACTGCTCGCACCGCCAGAGAGTTCACTCCATCAATGCGCCCTTCACCCGCATTCGCAGGTGCTAGCAGTGCACCTCGTGTTACAACTAGGTCGATTGCACAATCAACAAATTCTGGAACAAGTAAACCAATGAAGGCTGAATCTAAACCGAGTAATGATAATGGAGATAAGGCATGAAATCTACAATTGTCCCGGCTCAAGTAACCACAACTGAAGATAAGATTGTAGGATCCATCAGCGTTACTCAACTAATACTGTTGGTGATCCCAGTATTCGTTGGAGGCATGAGCTACGCTCTCATGCCACCATCACTTAAATTCTCTTTGTATAAAGTTTTTTTGGTACTCATTCTATTCATAGTCTTTGGAATTATGGCAATTCGAATAAAAGGTCGTCTAGTTATGGATTGGATTCTAATACTACACAACTACAATCGTCGACCCAGGTATTACGTCTTCGATAAAAATAATGTTGCGCAACGAAATATTACCGAGGAGCCAACACTGGCAAAAAATAAGAATCGAAAAAACCCAATCACTATTAAGTCTGTTTTGCCTCATCCAAGTTTATTGCTTGCCGAAGAACTTATTAATCATCCGGGGAGTAGGGTCAGCCTAAAGTTAAGCCGTAAAGGAGGATTTCATGTACTTGTTAGCAAAGGCGAATAAAAAAGCATCATCAAGATTACAAATAGATATTAAGGGGATTGAGGACAATATTCTCTTATTGCCCAATCATGAATATAGATTAGTGCTACTCGTGTCATCAGTAAACTTTGAGCTTAAGAGTGAAGATGAGCAAGATGCCCTTATTGAAACCTACCAGAGTTTCCTAAATTCACTGGCCGGAGACTTACAGATTATTGTTAGAGTTCGTGAACTTGATATTGATGAATATGTAATGGCGCTTGAGAGCCGGCTAGCAAATGAGACAGAAAGTGTTTACGTATCTCAAATTAATAACTACACATCTTTCGTTAAGAGTTTAATTAAGTCTAATAGAATACTGTCTCGTCAATTCTACGTAGTTGTTAGCTATAAGGGAGATAAGAAACAGGACTTTGATATAGCAAAAGAACAGATTGGCATTAGAGCCGATATTATCGCCAAGGGTCTAATGAGACTAGGCATACAGTCTAAGTCTCTGAGTGGACTTGAGCTAGTTGATTTGTTTTATAGCTTCTATAGTCCGCGCCAGGCTAAAAACCAACCACTAAATAAGTCCGGGCTTTTTAACCGCGAATCAACTTTCGTGAGCAGGGAGTCATTATGAAAACACTAGATAATTACCGTAAGAAGAAGTTAGATGAAAAAAATACATTGAGGCTTCATTTTGGAGAACAAGATCAGGTAGATTTGTTTTCCTATTCAGGACTTGAAGAGCATCCAAGCTATCTTGTTATTGATGATAGCTATATCAGAACTCTCTTTATTTCTGGCTATCCTTTTGTTGCAAGCTCCGGCTGGTTAGATAGTTTAATAAACTTCAATCATGACGTAGATATCTCATACCACATTACTGAGGTTGATGCGCTCAGTGCACTTCCAAAACTTAATCGTAAAATAACTGAACTTGAATCTACTAAAAGAGCCATGATTAGATCTGGACGAATTATTGGTTCTGAAATAACTGATCCGCTTGAGTCTGCTATTGAGCTTCGAGATAAAATACAACGCGGTCAGGAAAAGCTTTTTCAAATGAGTATCTATATCTGTCTTCGAGCCGATAGTTTATCAGAGCTCGATAAGCTAACACAGCTTCTTGAAAATACCTTATCAGCGCGATTGTTTTATTCCAAGGTAGCTCGTTACCAACAAATTGAAGGTTTGCAGTCCATTCTTCCGCGCAGCCAAGATCAACTAAATCAAAGACGTAATCTAGATAGTAGCTCAGCGGCTCTAGCTTTTCCATTTATGTCGAGTGAGTTAGTTCAAGAATCAGGAATACTCTATGGCATCAATAAGTCGAGTAGTTCACTGGTAATACTGGATAGATTCTCGCTTCATAACGCCAACAGCATAGTCTTCGCACAAAGTGGAAGTGGTAAAAGTTACGCCACAAAAGTTGAGATTCTGCGGCAACTTATGCAAGGCGTAAAAGTTATAGTAATCGATCCAGAACGTGAGTATAAGAAATTAACTGAATCGGTGAGCGGAACCTACATAAAACTATCTTCAACCAGTAGTGAAAAGATTAATCCATTTGATCTAAGCACTTCTTCTCATACAACTCATGATCTATCCGAACATGTACAGGACTTAACAGAAATAATATCTTTAATGGTTGAGGGATTAACTGGTCATGAGAAAGCGGCGGTAGATAAAGCAATACTTTCAATTTACAAAAAGTCTAATACTCCACTTCTTCAAGATTTATACAAGGAACTGAAAAAACTTCGTCAAACTAAACTGTGTGAGAGACTTGAAAAATATATTTCAGGATCGCTATCGCATGTCTTTAATGAGCAAACTAATATAGATCTGTCTAATCGCTTAGTTATATTCGATATTAAGGATTTACCTGAGTCACTGCGCCAAATCATGATGATGATAATCTCAAACTTTGTATCGAATCAGGTTAAAGCCTCACTTGAAAAACGGCTACTCATCATCGATGAAGGATGGATGTTACTGCAACATGAGGAGAGTGCCCGTTTTGTCGCCGGACTTGTTAGACGAGCTCGGAAGTACTACCTTGGTGTTTCTATAATCTCCCAACAAGCCAATGACTTTTTGAAAAATGAATACGGACGAGCGATTGCATCTCAAAGTAGTCTTAGAATTCTAATGCGCCAAGACACAACAACTATAAAAGGCGTGGTTAGTGAGTTTAACTTAAGTGAATATGAACAGAGTTTTCTTCTGACTTGTGAGCGCGGTGATGCACTAATAATTGCCGATCAAAATCACGTAGCAGTAAGAGTAGTAGCCTCAGAACGAGAACATCCACTTATTACGACCAATCCTAATGAATATATAGATGGTGGGAGCTAGACATGAATCCAATACTACTAGTGGGCGCTGGGGTTTCTTTAAAGAAGCATATGTTTCTTATTGCATGCATCTTACTATTTCTTGTATTTATGCCAATGGCAGCAGTCTTTGCAATTGTCAGCCCGACATCGCTTTACACTAATCCAACTGGTTTCTATACAGGAGATGGCAATCCGCAGGATCTATATGCATGGGGTAATTGTACTTACTGGGCATCACTATTGCGTATCCAAAATGGAGATCCTGTTCCAAATACGTGGGGTAATGCTAATACTTGGGGAATCAATGCCAAAAAAGATGGCTGGCTTGTAGATGACATCCCGAGCTTCGGTGCAGTTATGGTTTCAACGGCTGGGCTACTTGGGCATGTGGCATTCGTTGAATCAGTCGATCCAATAACTGGAGCTTGGACAATAAGTGAGATGAATGCACTAGGACTTAATATGACTGACACAAGGACGCTTAGTGCATCAGTTTTACCTTCCTATAGTTTTATTCATGATCAGATTAGTTTAGGAAGTAAGCCATGAGTAAACTTACCTACTTGAAATTAATACCACCAACCCTTAATAACACGCCGGTATATTCTACTAACCAGTTATTTACAGTACTTGGAGATCTGGCCGGAAGTAGCCAGTTGTCTTTTGAAATTATGAGCACATATAGCACTGGTATTAGCTTTATTGTTGGCTTTGAGAGTCACCTGCAGGCATCCATTGAGCAAGCCATCCGTTCATATTTGCCAGGAACTAACATTGAACCAACTGTCGATTACATGAGCTCGATTGAGCTAGAAAATACTAGTCTTGTTTACTATGCTCAAAATAAGCACTACGCCTATCCATTAAAAAGAATTGATGAGATTGATGAAGTTGATCCGATGACTTATCTGACTGGAGCTATGACAAAACTTGGTCCAAGTGAGCTCATAGCTTTTCAATTAGTTGTGAGTGGTCACGTACCAAAAGATATTCATAAAATTCACCATGCAGTTATAAGAAGTGAGCATGTAGATAATTTGCTTAGTAGTAGTGGTAGTTCTAAATCTACTAGAATCCTAAGTGGGCTTAGTAGGGCGTCACTAAAACTAACTGATCTTGTAACTCTTGCCTATCATGGAGATACAAAACAGTACTTAGACTCATCACTTAAAGATGCTGGCGAAAATAAGAAAATACAAAACGAATCTATGCCAAGTAGGCGGATAAGTAGTTTTGAAGAAGAAAGAATTAAAAGTATTGAGAAAAAGATTCTTGAGCCATTATTTTTAGTTTCTGTTCGAGCTTTAGTAGTATCGAGTGACGAGGAAGTAAGACATAATAGGCTAGGCAGAATCACTGCGGCTTTAAAGTCATATACCAGTCGTCACTACCAAACACTAAAAGTCATAGATAAACCCATGAGTAAAATACTGCCCGACTTTAAGCTGCGCGCGCTATCTAAACCGATGATATTGTCTGTTAATGAGCTTAGTAACTTTTATCACTTTCCAAACTATTCATCAGGTACTGCTGAGAATGTCGATAGTGTACTAATTAAACTACTTCCGGCACCACTATCCTTAAAACAAAATAGAGATATTGATGTCTACTTAGGAGAAAATCACTATCAAGGAATAACTACTCCTATTGGACTAACAGCTAAAGAGCGAGAAAAACATGTCTATATTTTAGGTGGGACTGGTAACGGAAAAACAACGATGCTCGAATATGCAATCATGCAGGATATAGAAAATGGTAAGGGACTTGCTGTTATTGATCCGCATGGAGACTTAGCTGAAAGTATACTCTCTCGAATTCCAGAACATAGGCTAAATGATGTTATCTATTTAAACCCAGATGATTTGGATCACCCAGTCGGAATTAACTTGCTTGAAATAGATAGAACACTAACTGGAAATGATTTACTTCGTGAAAAAGATTTAATAACTGAATCAGTTATTTCTGTAATGAGAAAGATATTCTCAAGTGATGATAGCGGTGGTCATAGAGTGGAGTATATTCTACGTAACTGCATTCAAACTGCATTAACAATTGAAGGTGCCACGTTATTTACAATCTTTGATCTCCTCAATGATCCAAAATATAGAAGAAAAGTTGTAAAGGCGCTCGAAGACGATAATCTCAGACATTTCTGGCAAAATGAAATTGGTAAAGCTGGTAGTTACCAGAAAGTGAAGATGTCGGCGGGCATAACATCTAAAATTGGTAGATTTCTATTCTCAGCTAGTGCTAAAAAAATTCTAGAACAAGAAAAATCTACAATAGATTTCATGGAGATAATAAACGATGGGAAGATTCTAATTTGTAATTTTTCTAAAGGGCTACTCGGAGAAGATACCTCTACCTTATTTGGTACCGCAATTTTATCCAAGCTTCAAGTTGCATCACTTCGACGTGCAAGAATAAACCAAAAAGATAGACAACCGTTCTATTTATATGTCGATGAGTTTCAGAACTTCGCAACAACAAGCTTTGTGCAGATGTTAAGTGAAGCGAGGAAGTATAAATTATTTTTAACCATGGCAGAGCAATCTACCTCACAGCAAGACCAGAAACGACTTGTAGACATAATACTTGCGAACGTTGGGACGGTAATAAGCTTTAGAACAGGAAGCCCAGCAGATGAAGACTATATTTTGCCCTTATTTAAACCTTTTATATCTAGAGGAGATATATCTAATCTTCCGGCATATACTTTCTATGCAAAGTTGGCATCATTAGATGCTCAGGAGCCTATGTCAGGGATGACGATTATTAATGCCGAGATTGGTAGTAAAAAAACTTTTGGGGCTGTTGTGATGGAATCTAGAAATAGGTATGGGATTAACTAAATTATTTTACGTAAGTGTAAAACTTGAGGTTCTTTCAGCCATTCATTTGACTTATATATGTTTGAATATGGGTCATGGACAATTTCAGGTACATACCCATAATCGGTCATTTTTGTACGGTTTACTAAATATAAGCAGTAATTATCACGTTTATTCATAGCAACTTCCATTTCATTTTGCGACCAGTAGAAATGAGGTGAATCAGTATCATAGGATTTAACCTCAATAAATCTATCTAAGTTTTTAGAATTAGGAGAATTATATGAAATAATGTCGTATCCCGCGGATGTATTTAAATCTGAGATTTGCGTGATATTTTCGATGGAATTATGACCCATTAGGCGTAACCGTTCATAGTTAAATACAAATTCTTCAGCTTTTCTTCCAGCATTTTCTTGATTTAACAACAAAGTCTTTAACTCTTCGATTGACATTGTATTTTTTGTAATATCAGAATTCAAATTAAAAAATTCCTTAATATAATGGTTATTGATTGGTATATCTTGATTCTTGAATATGCCAGTTTGCATGTCGAAGACAAGATTCCATATAGGAGCATATTTTAGTTTTTGGTATTTCTTATCGAGAATTATGTGTCCGCTTAGCGAATCAATATTAATTGAACCATCTGGAAAAATAGTTAATAGATTTCCTGTATCTGTTAGTTTTTTGAAAAAAGCTTGCAAGATTATATTAGCTAGATTCTTCTTTTCAGATTTTGAATAAATAAAATTATGCCTTGTGATGGTACTTTTTCTCTCAGTGAGAATATCTGAAAAAATTAACATGTCCAGCGCTTTGTTTATATATGGGTAGGTGTAAATCTTATTTTGAAAATACTTATTGAGATCTGATCTTTTCCAGTCATTTTGCTTTTCAAATAAAGTATACAAATCTTTGAAGTAATCTACTGTTCCCAAGTAGCAGGGGGGATAATTAATTAGATCGTCTAGCGTAATCATTTAAAAGTCCTTTTACTAGGTCAGCAGAGTCATTTTCAGATGTGTTATTTAAGAACAAAGGAATATCACTATCAATTAATTTATTCATGAGCTCAATTTTACCATCAAGTTTTTGTTTAATAACTTCGTCAATTGAATTCTTACTTAAAATATAATAATAGTTTGTGATAGTCCCTTCCTTTAGGCCGACTCTATGTATTCGATCTTTTGATTGAACTAAACTAGATGCGTTGTAATCCATATCGAGGTAAACAGCATTGTGACATCCGTGGTGTAAAGATACCGATTCTCCTATTACTCTTGGATTTGCTATTACAATTCTAAAATCAGTATTATTTGGATTATCGAATCTTTCTACTATTGACTCTCTTTCAGGGACATCAATTTCACCAATGAGTAACTCAGTTTTAATGCCATTATCTTCAAGAAATCTCTTCAAATCCTTAGAATTATTAACAAAAATACTCCATATTAATACTTTCTCGTTTTTATTGTTAGTTGAAATTTTGTTAATGACATCAAGTACAGTTTTGTATTTTAGAGGTATTTCATTATCAATAAAATGCTTGATGTTAGCGATAATTTCATTATCCGAAAAACCAATATCATCTGACATTCCTAACTCGTGATAATAATCATCTAGTGGTTTAATTAAGAGCCCGGGGTTTGTTGCTGCCTGTCTTAGACGTATAAGTTTAGCTCTAGAGAATATGTCCCTGAGAGATTTATCACTTTTATTACTAAACTCCTTAACATATTTAGTTTCAATTATATCGTAAATTTTCCTTTGATTTTCTGACATATTAACCAATATAGGCTCATTATCAATTGCAGGAGGTAGCATTAGGTCCTTCTTTTTAATACGAATATAAAATGGAGCTATATTTTCTGATAGTCTTTCAATCTTAGCATTATTAAATTTTTCTGTTTTAATCATCTTCAAGCTCGCATAATTCATGCCTATTATTTTTTCAAATTTTTGTGGCCATATATACCTATAAAGATTGTAAATGTCCTCATATCCATTTGCAGCTGGTGTTCCTGTAAGGGCGATACGTGATATGGCTTTTGGTGAAAATTTAAGTAGTGCATTAGACCATATTCCGTCAATGTTCTTTATGTAATGTGCTTCATCAACAACAAGCATAGTTTTATTTTTAGTCATAAAATTAGACAGATCATCGGCATAGCGTTCGAGTATGTTATAACTCAGTATTGTTAATTCAGCAGGCCTGGAAGAATAAAGATGGTTCTTTCTTTCTTCGTGACCAACAGAAGATAGTCTAATGTACGTGGGTTTTCTACCAAAACATTTCTCGAATTCATTTATCCAAGCCTTAAATGATGCGGTAGGTCCTATGACTACAATATTATCAACGTGACGATGGGGGTCAACTGAATCCTTTAAATAGGCGTAAGCTGCATAAACGATTGAGGTTTTACCTGCTCCGGGAACTGCAAAATTACAGGCATTTTGAGTAAAAGTCATATGATATGCAGACAATAGTTGAAGAGGGTATAAAGTTCTAATTAAATTTTTATTAACTGATTCTACGAAATCATTAAACTCTCTCATTAAAAGATTATCATTTTTAAAGTTGTCGTCTCTTATTTCCTTAGCCCTGTGCGAGAATATACCAAAACTTTCTTGTTCCCTAATGAAGGATTCCATAGCTTCATCGGTACGGCTACTGTATGCAAATTCAATGTTAAACTTATCAAGGATGGATATTGTGTCTTTGATTATTTTCTCATGATTATCCGTTGTGAATGTGCATATTAAAGTATTTTCTAATAATTGATAGCCAATTTTCTTAAGGCTAAACATCATTCTAAAAACACGTGTAATTCTTGTGATGTCACCACTGATGATGAATAGTTTTTTCTCTTGATTCGTATCAAGAATAATCTTTTTGTCGGTCACTGGGCTATGCCCCTAATTGTTTTTTGAATTCATAGGTGAGGTTGTTAATTTCTTTTATGATACCGAGGAGTTCCTCGTTAAAATGTTCGTTATCCGTGTTAACACTATTGAGTGCATTTAATGCTTTTTCTAATAAGTCCTTTGGTTTGTTATCTTCTTGTAAATCCTGTAGTTTGTCGCTGGATTTATTTAGATTAAATTTGAGTGGTCCATCAGCCTCAGCTTTCCATTCAGCATCCCTGGCCTGAAGCTCATCAATAAGATTATCTGAATCATGATTAAACTCTCTGAACTTTTCATTTATAGGCTCAATATTTTCGAAGTGCTTATCTCTAAAATTTTCCCAGATTTTTTTATTTCCGAATAAAAAATTATCCGCAGACTTACCATTGGATATTAGTCGGAATTCTTTCCCCTCAAATTGATCACGGATATAATCAAATGAAATCATCATCAAGTCATCTACATCATTATCTGAATAGCCCTCGAAAGCAGCGTGACTATTACCATCTTTAAATCTCTTTTTAGAATCTGTAAGTCTAAGAATCTGATCTTCTCTTCCATCTAATTGTGTATATATGCCTTCACAGCCAATGTACTCTAAATATTCAGACATTGTTTCGTATGCTTGGAGTTTTAGCTCAATATCTTTTACGGACTCATTCATATATTCAGCTATTTCTTCTTTTTTGAAATCTTTTCTCATCATCTCGTTAACTTTGAGATATTTTTCAATTGGATTATAATCTTGTTTCTCGTCGGCACCCATTTGGTAAATGGTTTCAAGCCTTTCGATTTCTTTGGGATCATCTTCGATTCTTATGTCAAGTATAACTGCTCTAAAGTGAGTCCTTCCAAGACTATTCAAAAGCATTGCTCGTCTATTACCGTCAACAATAACACCGTCAAGAGTTATTATTCCCGGTTCTTGTTGGCCATATTCTTCAATATCTTTTTGGGTTTTTTTATTCTTGTCTTTTTTTGAGTCCCATAACAAAGTTTCAATTTGTTTTTTTCCCTCAGGGGTCTCAACATCAATTCTCTTATTTTGAGTTGCCTGGGATAGAACACGACTTAATATCCTACCATTGGAGACATTATAAATAAGATATTCTAAAGGAATTTCGTAGACATCTCTCTCTTCGGACTTACCTCTAAAACGAATAGTTCTTCTGCCAATTGGTTCTTGGCTGCTGTTCAGTATTGTTTGGATTTTATTTATTCGTGCTATCGAGTTCATAATTTGTATCCTAGTTGAAGCTATATCTTAATAATAAATTTCACAATAATTATAACTTATTAGCAAGAGATTCACCAACTTTTTGAATAGCACCAATTACTAGTGCATTACCCATGATGAATGCTCGTTTAGTATCAGCAACTCCATCATGTTTGGTGTGGTTATCCGGGAACATATTAAGTCTCTCTAACTCCAATGGTGTAAGTCTTCTGTATTTTCCTTGTTTTGTTTTAATAACATGTTTGAATCTTGATGGTGACGTACCGCCTTCGCCGGTAACAATTGTTCTAGATGGCATGTCTAATCTATCGGGGAAAATCATAGATCCTTCACTGTAAAAATATTCGAATCCATCCTTTGTTTTTCGTGGCTCTTTTTTAGCACCCTTTAGATAATCCCAAGATTTAAGCTGTTCTTCTGTTATAAAGAATTCAGGTGGAATATTTTTATCAGGTTCAATAACGTCACCAAGTTTTACTTTTTTTCCTTTGTATTCTGGCGTAGTCTTGGCCGTGAATACTGCTCTATCTATCATTAATCCTGCATTTTGAAATGGACTCATTGTGGGACTATTCTTCGAGAAATTCTGTGTGATCTCTTCAAGTGAGCCCTCTAGGTTAAATGTCGATTGAGACACTTGGTCTTCATGTACTTTGAACGCATCTGCAAGAACACCTTCTTTGTATATGTTGGAGTACTTATCTTTTAGTTTGTTAAGACTGTTGTACGGCTTAGTACCTTTTTTATAACCAATAATAAACACACGTCTTCTTCTTTGAGGGAATCCATAATCTGCCGCATTAACAACTCTCCACTCAACCGCATATCCTAGATCAGACAATGATGTTAGCATTACTGCGAAGTCACGTCCTCTTTGCGCTGATGGAGACTTTAAAAGCCTATCTACGTTCTCAAGAAAGATATAGTTAGGTGCATTCTTGCCCTTATTCTTGAGAATTGAATAAATAGACCACCATAGCACTCCTTTTTTTCCTATTAGGCCTTTTGAGTGACTAAGTGTTTTTGCAACCGAATAGTCCTGGCACGGGAAACCGCCAACTAATAAATCGTGGTTTGGTATTTTATCAAACTTTTCTTCAATTACTTTTTCTATATCTTCATTTAGATGTTTTATTTCACCAAAATGTTTCTGATAAATTTCAGCTGCATGTTGTCTGGTAGTAGATGGCTCCCATTGGTTAGCCCACACAGTCTTATACACAATTTCCTTATTGCTAGCATTATCTAGTGCTATGCGGAATCCGCCTACACCTGCAAATAATTCAATTACCCTAATAGTCTTCATATAATAATATTTTATCAGCAACTAACAGATTGATCAAATAAAATGTTAATATGAATATATGCAAGTCCTTGAATACGACCCTAAAAGTGCAACTTCAATATACGAATACTCGAAAAAACTCATTAATAAAACCTTACGAGATTTTATTGATGGTGAGATAAAAATAGATTCAAAAAACAAAGGTGATTTAGGCAACCTCGTTGAGAAATATTTTTTCAAACTAGCCGTTAACAATAAAAGTGAAGCCGATTTTAAGGAAGCTGGATTAGAACTAAAGACTACCGGACTCAAGAAACTTGCTAGAGGAGGATATACCCCAAAAGAAAGACTTGTTCTTGGTAAAATTGACTACCACAAAATTGTAAATGAAAAATTTCAAGACAGTCATTTGTTAGACAAAATAAATTTCATGCTTCTTATGTTTTATATATTTGAAAAAGATAAATTAAGTATAGATCAGATATTCATAAAAAATATTCTATGGAAAATGAGCGATATTGATTTCGCAATCATGAAGAAGGACTGGGAAACAGTTGTCGGTAAAATTAGGGATGGTAGAGCGCATGAATTATCTGAATCTGACACTTTATACCTAGGTGCATGTACAAAAGGTTCTAAAGGAAAGAATAGAACCTCGCAGCCATTTTCTAAAGAATCTGCTAGACCTCGTGCTTTTGCATTTAAACAGAGTTATCTAAAAACAATTTTTATTAGTGGAAATAACGACGAATACGAATCAGTTCTAAAAGACACGAACGAATTAGATATAAATAAATATGTCGCTAACAAACTAAATAAATTTATTGGTAGATCCTTTAATTCTTTATATGAAGAATTCGGAAATGGATTAAACCTTAAAGCAAAAAACATTAGACAGTTATTAGTTTATAGAATGCTTGGCGTAAAGAAGAAACATATAGAAGAATTTGTCAAAGCAGGAATCATAACCAAAGTCGTAAGAATCAAAAAGAATGGAACTCCTAGCCAAGCCATCTCCTTCCCGGCGTTTAAAGCTCTAGAAATTATCAATCAGGATTGGGAAGATTCTGACTTCAAAGCAATTGTTGAAAGTAAATTCTTATTTCTGATTTATCAGGATGGCAACGACGGAGATTACTTCAAGGGTTTTAAGCTATGGTCAATGCCATACGAAGATAGGCTAGAATCTGAAAGAGTTTGGAATGATACGGTTGATAAAATCAGAGACAATAAAACTAATTTTTTGAAAATAAGTCAGACAAACGTAGCTCATGTTCGTCCGCACGCAACAAATAATACATACGTTGATGAACTTCCCAATGGGAAAACTTTTCCGAAAAAATGTTTTTGGTTTAACTCTGGTTATATTAAAAAAGAATTATCTAAATCTATTTAATTGATATAGGTAATGCAATTGGAAAACTAATATCTGGCGTGATTTGTGTTATAGAAATATAACCCTGGTTATCTGAAGGATTTGTTCCGGATGGGATTGACTGACATACAGGACTTCCATTCCCGTTAGAACCTATTTCAGAATACATTTGAGTATTCAGCGGCAATGGATTACGAGAGTTAGTATCACTAATCACGAAATAGAGTGGCTGTGAGTTAGATGGATTAGTGCCTTCATATAGATTAAATATGTTAGTATCCCCTCCTGCTAATTGCGACTGAGGATAAACGTACAAACTACCCGTACAGTTATTCGATTGTGAGTACAATACTGAATTATAACCCGAGGAGATATACCCCGTATTGCTGTCTATGTGAACGGTTTTTTTAATGAAATTATCATAGAATGAGATTTCTGTACCGCTTGGTGCTGAGCCGACTGAAGGACCTAGAATATTTCCTTTATTTCGTTTACTCTACGCTCATCATAGTCCGTACTAACCATTCACAATGTGCCTATTAGAGGGAGCCAATTTGTACTTTTAGTGTTGGACACTAGCTTAGAGAATGGGTTCAACATATTGAGTATAAGCCATCCGTAACAGAAACTCGCGGTAGTTACGAAGCTTTTATCGTTGTTAGTGATATCTACTAGTTTACGGTCTAATGTGTCTATTTCACCCTTTGTCTTAGAGACATATTTGTCATATACAGCGACAGTAATCCACACCAACACGCTTAGGAATTGGGATAAAGACGTAACACTGAAACCAATACGTATCGGATTCAGTAAGGTTAGGCGATGTAATAAAGCTGCTATTCTTAAAATCCTATAAGTCTAGATTTTATGCGTAAATATTATGACGCAACAAAATCTCGAAGTTTTGAAGTAGTTTTTAGTTTTTCACAGAATTCGGTTATGGTGAAACCGATGATGTCTAAGTCATATTGTGCTTTTGTGTAGCCAATCATATATTTTGCATCGGCGTGGAGTAGCGGGGCGATAAACACCGCAAACTTACTATCATTTTTTATTTCACCCAAGTGACGTGTAATAGCAGGGATTTCAGCAACAGCTTGTTGTTTGCTACGCATTAAGGTTACCTCAAATAGTGAGCTATTGTCCTTGTCATAAACTTCAATATCACCAATTCCACCACGTGCTGTAAAGGTCGGGTTACCTTCATCGTCAATCGCATAGTTAGGCTGTATATGTGCGTCTTCTAATGACTGCTCTAGGGCTATACTCGTAAGAAATTCAAGGCGGGTAGGCTCATCAATGTCACTGAAAAAAAGGTCGCTAGACTTTCGGTTGGTAGTTAGTAACTCAAGTTCGGTCCTAATCTGTTCATCGCTATATTTTGACGCAATATCTATAAGCTTAGACTGCCTAATATCAGCTATGTTGTAGTTTGTAGTGTCTGTTTCAATAGAAATAATTTTCGGATCCATAGAACCAACAAAATCGTAATACTCTAGCTCATCTGCAAAAGCACGGTAGGCCCCATAATTTTCTAGCATATAATCTATTTTTTCGTGTTCTAATTCGTTCAAGTCAACAAACCTACCCAAACCACGCATAGTGAATACGCCTGTGATTCGTGCTTTACGAAGAAAGTCGTCTGGACCTTCTTTTGTAATTTGCACTTTTTTGAAACGTGTCTGATTGTTACTGCCCAACAGACTAAGGCAGCGATTGTAAACAGTATCATCACTCGCTTTGTAGCCATACTCGCCCCTAAAACTTTTAATGTATCGATATAGTTTGTCCGCATCATTATCTGGCCAACATAGTACAAAAGGAACTTCCTTACGTGATAACCCCGCATTATTTTCGTCCGTATCATTTTTTAACATACGAACTACTTTCATTAAAAGCATTAGCGGGACGTTCTCATTAGCATTTCTTCGAAAAGGATTGTTTGAGGGATATTTAGCTAATGCATTTAAAAATACATTTTGTATTTTATTCGATACATCGTCAGCGAAAGTAACTTCGTAAGCGTCACAAAGCATGTGGCCCGATTGTGATATTTTTATAGGTTTGTTCATATCGTAATATGCAAAGCCAAATTCTTTACATATTTTGTACCACGTATCAAAACGGCTAGGCCAGCCTCTGTCAAAGCCGGCCTCCTTATGTTCTTGCGGTGAATTTCTCACTATTTCATCTAATTGCTCGTCTGTAAATGTAATATCTTCATTTTGTGATATAGATTTTAAATGAGGTGTGCGAGTAATGTACATCGTAGAATAGAGTTTTTGATTAATTAGTGCTTTAACAATTTTGTCTATTAGTGCATCTGTAAGTATTTGACCGTCGAACTGCTTTAGGCAAGCCAAAAAACCCGCAATACGTTCAGGATTTCTTAACGTAGTAGTAAATGATAGTGGCTTGTGTTCTGCTTGTCGGTTTTTAGGCATAATTTGTTACGTAAACCTCTCTTGAAGTAAGTTTTATTGAGTTATCATTAAAACTAATGTAATTACTCTTGACGGGGTGGACATTGTATTTAATAGACCATTTTTCAAGTATATGGTTATTCATACCCTTATGCTCTAACATATTTGAAAGCCCAAACCTTACACCCTTAGCATCAAGTTCGTCTAATAATTTATACAATTCAGCTTCACGATCGTGACCCCATAGTTTATTATACTCGCTAGCTGAAATTAGATAAGGTGGGTCTATGTATACAAAGTCATTTTTGCCTAGTTTTTGCTTTCTAATAAAATCAACGTAGTCTTCGGACGAAAATTCAACATTATTTTTAAGTATAAAATCAAGATAGCTATTCAAGGCATTTACGACATTTTTATTTAAGTCTACATTTCCAACGGGTAAGTTAAATTTATCAGAGCCGTTAAAACGTAGCATGTGATTGAAACCGTAAATAAGCAAAATATAAAGTTTTAGTAAATCCTGTTTTCCGCTATTAAAATCATCTCGCAATTTCACATAGGCTCCTTTGTTGAACTTCGCGAAATAGGTCTTCGGGTGGTCCTTCTTGAGTTGCTGTGGCGTAGTTTTTCCTTTGAACGAACAAGTCAGGCCATAATCATCAATAATCTTGTAAATCTTATCGAATAGAGCTTCTTTATCGTTATTATGAGCAGACAGATATTTATGAAGTGCTATTAAGTTCTTATCTATATCATTGACTAGATATTTTTTTGCTTTCACATTAAGGAAAGCACTACCGCCACCAGCAAATGGGTCAACAAATTTATCTATATCGGCTGGCATCAACTCAACAAGTTGACCCATTAGCTTATACTTATCGCCAACATAAAAGAAAGGTGACCTTATAATCATCTGTCGACCCTTGTAATAAACAAATATTCTTTGTGGTCATCAAAATTAGTCTTACCAGAATTAAAGAAACGATAGCTCTTAGAAAGAACTTTTGTGTTACCTTTAGCTTTCAAAATATCAGTTAATTGTTTCAGTGTAATTTTATTTTGCGAAGATGTGCTTTTAGATTTGAAGGTGTTATTGTAGGTTACGACTATATATTTGCAGTCTAATTTTTTGATTAGGTCGGAAAATACGTCTTTTGCACTGGACCTACTGTAATCGCTCATATTTTCAGCTTCAGGCTTTAAAGCAACGCCATATAAATCTGGTTTCTTCCACTCAACTAAGTTTTCAAGTATGTGATAAAACCTAGAGTACTGTCGACTATTATATGGCGGGTCCACAAACACGATGTCAGCTTTTACTGTTTCTGCTACTTTGTTTGCATCATCTCTGATGATTTCAATCTCGTTATCTGTTGTGTCGATATTTTGAACTAACCTGTACTCGAACCTATCCGTTATTGGTTTGCCCTTAATATATGCATCATAATGACCCACTGTATTAGAGATTTTGTCTATTGAATAAACCAAAGATGCTAGAAGTATATAGTATTCAGTCTGGCTAATCTTTTTTTGGTTTAAATAGTCATCAAGGTGCTGTCGTATATACCCAATTTTACGAGCATCTTTTTTACTAAAGAACTTGCCGCCAAAATGTTTGTCAAAGTAATTCTGGACCTTACTAGAATCAGCAAGTCCTGCAAGTTCGTCGGCCACTTTTTCGATGTGATTATAATCTACACCGTTAGAATTGAAGAACGCTTCATATATGACTTTATTTGAATAGAGGAAGTCGTTCAGAATAATCTTTTTTTGTGTCTTCAGGAAATGTTCAGCTACTACGCCAGTTCCTGCAAATATGTCTAGGAAAGTTTCGCCCTCACAGTTTTTTTGAACATTATCAAAAATCCAGTCGAGTAGTTTGAACTTGTTTCCTATATATCTGCGATTTTGTAAGTTAAATTGTTTTTTCATTTATTACCGTTTTTAGTTACTAGCCTTTATTGTGGCAAGCAATCTTTAAAATACTCTCTTGATTATATAACTTATCTGATCAATACCGAAATAATGCAAGATATATAGCAAGAGGTATATACTTAAAACCAGTAAGAGACAATATATGGCAGACTTTCTACTAATTATCATAATCATAATGCTTTTTCATTATCATCATAAAGGGAAGAAGTAGAGTTTATGGACATTAAGCCTCAAAGAAAAATAAAAAATACCGTTCATGAACCAATTAGAAGTAGTCCTAAAAAGCCTGACCTGAATGATAATCTCCTCGGTATAAAATTAACTTCTTCACACAAGACTAGAAATAGCTTCTTATCTATTGCCGGAGCAGTTATCCTTATATTACTCATATTAACTGTATCGCATGCTATGAAGCAGAATTCAGGAATTAGCGCAGCCACTAATTCATCATCGGTACAAAATGATAGTAATAGTTCAGCGCCTGATAATAGTGCAAACACATCTTCTCAATCTTTAGCTCAATCCGAGGCCGATCTTAAAGCCGCACAAGACAAGGCAGCTGCTGCGCAAGCTGCCGCTGACCAGGCTACACAAAATTTGAAGAATATTTCATATACTCCACCAGCATATGTAGCTCCAACTTATAATTCGAGTTTATCTACTTCAAGCTCAGGAACATCTACAAATACTGGATATAATACAGTTAATAATTCTCAACCATCGACAAAAATTATTGCTCCTGATTGCACAGCATATTCTTCTCAGATTCAACAGTTAAATTCAAATCTACTAAAGGCTACTGCTAAATTAAACGCTGATTATCAAGCATTTAGCACCCCGGGTGGATTTAATTGGGCTGGTCTTACAGGGGCACAAGCAGCAGCTTATGCACAAAATATTTTAAATCAAGATCAGCAAGCTGTAAATAATGCAAATACTGCTATAAATAATCTTAAATCACAGTATCCTAGTTGCTAATTCTTTTTCTTATCAATTCTATCTTAGGCTTTAGACTTTCTATGGAAATAACGCTACTTCATACTACGAAAATAAATCTGACTCCTCATATCATACCAAGTACCAAAGTATTAGCGTCTCTTGATCTGAATACTCTTCATTTATATTTTCGATTATCTTTCCTAGCTTTTTATTGTTATTGTTTGTTATAAGGATTACTTTTGGTTGGTTGTCTTCGTAGTTATCCTCTATGAATTCTGCAAGGTAGGTTAATCTTTTTTGAATTATGAAGGCTTGGCTGTTGTTATGGATCTCCATGAAGATGTCAGATTGTTGTTTGTTGTTAGAGTGTGCATATATGTCTGATGGTGGGTCTGGTTGATCTTCGTGCTTATATAGCTCGTACTTGGTCTTAAGGGTGTAGTTGCCTGTTAGTTTAGCTTTATATTCTAAGTACGTCTGTAGAGTCTGTATATGGCTATCTACTGCATCTTCGCTGAGTAGCTTAGTCTTATAGAAAAGGTTTAGACTGTGTTGATTTATATCATTGTTGTCTTGAAATAGTTTTATAGCATTTGGAGATAGGAAGTATCTAGCTGCTTTACCTTGTAGCTTATATGAACTGTTATATCTTTTATTTACTAGTCCCGCTTCTTCTAATACTTTAATCGATCCAGCAATAGATTGATTAGATACTTCATTATATTTAGCTAGTAATGGTATCGTTATAAACCTAAATCTATAGATAGTGATAAGTATACCTATCTGCTTTTCATTTAGTTTATTATTTCTCTTAACACTGTTCATCTATGCCTATATATAATATATATAAGAGAGGAAGTAAATAGATGATTTTATATCTGTTAATATGACGAATAATACTTGTTTTCGATAACAAGTAAAACTGTGCATAAATATTTCAATTTTTTCGCTTGCAATTAACCTAATCAGGATAGTATACTAACCATATCGGGTTAGTCCTGATATGGAGGGTAGCAATGGAAAAATTACAAACATACTCTAGTTATAACGAATACGCTCATACGACTGATTATGAGTCGCTCAGGTTGATTCTCGGTCATGAATCTGGTCGTGAGTTTACGTTAGATGAGGCTACTGATATTGGATTATCGCTTATTGAGTTTTATGTAGCACTCGCTGAACCTGGAGCTGAGGATGACAGCTAATAATTACAAAACTGCTGTCATACTCGCTAGAGTATCTTCCAAGTCCCAAGACGAAGAGGGGTACTCACTAGACTCTCAACTAAAGCTCCTACGTTCTTATTGTCAAAAAAATGAGCTTGTACCCATCAAAGAATTTCGTATCGCCGAAACGGCCTCTAAAATACAGAGCCGCAAGATATTTCATGAAATGCTCGAATACGTTAATAAAAACAATATCTATCATATTACTGTAGAGAAAACCGATAGATTGACCCGTAATTTACGTGATGCTGTCGATATAGATGATTGGCTTCTTGGAGATGGCGAAAGAATGCTCCATGCCGTTAAAGAGGGCTTTCGGTTAAATAGAGTATCGCGTAGTGATGTTAAATTTATGTGGACAATACAATTAGCAGTAGCTAAAAAATATACCGATAATCTGCGGGAAGAAGCAATGAAAGGCTGGGCTGAAAAACTTTCTCAAGGTTGGCTACCAGCAGTCCCTCCTCCCGGATACAAGACAATTACGTATAACGGCAAAAGAATACATGTACCGGACCCTGAAACATCATTTCTAATGAAGAAAGCGTTTGAAATGTATTTAGATCCGAGTCACTCAATAAGCTCCGTAGCTGTTGAATTAGATAGGCTTGGGCTAAGAACAAGAAAAGGCAGACCTTACGCTAAAAGTCATCTACAGAGAATTCTAAATAACCCTTTTTATATCGGCATTAATAGATTTGATGGAAAAGATTATCCGGGCGCCCAAGAAACTTTTATTTCTAAACAATTATTCAACCAAGTACAGGAAAAAATGCATGCTGGTCGTCCAATATCATATTTTAAACACAATAGACCCCTCAAGAATCTTATTAGATGTGAGGATTGCAATACTGTGGTTACGTGGCAAAAACAAAAAGGAAAATATTATGGTGTCTGTAAAAGAAGAAATGAAAAATGTAAGGATTATAAGATGCTAAAAGAGGATGAGGTTGAGGCTGCGATACAAAAACAATTAGATGATTTAGTTAGCCCCTGCGAGGAAGTAATAGACTGGCTTTGTTCGACTGTACACGCAAGATACGAAAACACTCTTAGAGAACAAAGAGAATTAATTGGATCACTTGATGCTCAAATTAATAGATTAAATAGAATGGAGGAAATGCTATACGATGATAAATTGGCCGGTGAAATAACCAAAGAAAAATATGATGAAAAACGCAAGGTATTTGCAGAAGAACGCAGTTCATTTGAGCAAAGAAAATTACAAATAGCAGCAAACGCCGAGACAAGTATTGAAAAGCGAATAGTGGTACTCAAATTGTCTCAAAAAGCATCATCAATCTATGCAAAAAGGACACCCGAACAAAAAAGGTTAATAATATCAAAACTTTTCTCAGATCTAACGTTAAGTAGCGGAGCCTTATCTGTTAAATTCACAAATTTCACAGAAGCAATCGCACAAAGAGCTGAAAAAAGTCGTCAATTAATAGGAGGACAAAAATGAAAGTCAAAACCGATGAAAAAGTGATAAATAACAGTAGTGATGAGGAGCTTATTCAAGCATTGCGTTCTATATGGCTGGGGATGAGGGATTCGAACCCCCGAATGCATGGACCAAAACCATGTGCCTTACCGCTTGGCCAATCCCCATTAATTAGCCTTGGAATTATACCTGTTATCTGTTAATTAGCCAATACTTTAAATTTTAAAATGCAATATTTATATTCTACTATTTTTGTATTACATTAGTAGTAACAAATGAGTATACGTAGCTATCAAAGAAATGTAGACCGAAAAGTTACAGGACCACAGCTACCAGTTTGCTTTCCTGCCGCCATCGAACAAGTATCCCCGCGAAATTCATATCGACCCAATATATACCGAAATTACAGGGAATTTATACATTATTTAGATAGCCTGAGTCTTGAAGAACTGAAGAAAAGGGAAGTTCTTGAAGAATATGAAGCAGTGATTGAAGACCTTGTTCGTCCTCTCGGTGGTCTTGCTCTAGAAGACCTTATCATGAAAAGGATTACTACACCCCTCGGCCTATTCAGGGCGTTCAACAGTCTCGTGGCTGAAGATTATCGGATAATTGTCGATATCAAATACGGCAACACTAATCAAGCGAGAAGTGTTCACAGTGTCGGAGTCATTCCAGTTCAGGATGATCTTGTCACCCTGGTGAGTACACACGTTCCGAAACGCCTACAAGGAATAATCCCACTTTCAAAATTAGCGAATCATCTGGCAATTTCAACTGAGAGTCCCACGAAAGGTCACCCACTCGGAACTGCTAATCTTATTGGCATTCCCAACTAAGACCTATCGCTGTTATAGTAAAGACTAATGGATTACGAAACTAATTACAGAAAGCTTTCTCCTGAGCAGAAAAGGGCAGTAGATACGATAGATGGACCCGTTTTGGTTATTGCAGGACCCGGTACCGGAAAGACGCAACTACTTGCGCTTCGAGCGGCAAATATTCTTAAGAAAACTGATACTGCACCACAAAATATACTTTGCCTAACCTATACAGAAGTTGGGGCACGTAATATGCGATCACGTCTTGCTCAATTTATAGATAAAGCAGCATACGATATCCAAATCAGCACCTATCATGGTTTTGGAAGTGAAATTATTCGAAACTATTCAGAATACTTCACCGAATTTGATGATGAACAACCGGTAGACAAAATTGGTCAAAATGTCATCATGCATGAAATATATAAAGAACTTCCAGCGACAAATATTTTATGGAAATCACGAGTGTACCTAAAAGATGCCCTGAGTTTTATTAGCGAGTCAAAAAGAGCAAGACTGCTACCAGATGACCTACGAAAAATTGCTAACGATAACGACGCCTTTATTCAAAATACAAAAGAAAAAGTAGCAGAAATTTTATCGAGTGTTCAAAAGATGATCCCGTCAGTGATCCCAAATTTTTCTCTGCTCGACGATTATCTTACCAAGATTTCCACTGACTCTACCACCTACAAGTCAATAGCCCCAATAAGTCATTTGGCTACCGTTGATTTAAATGATGCAATTACTCAAGCACTCGAAACCGGCAAGACCCCAGCGCTCACTGCCTGGAAAAATAAATGGCTCGCTAAAGACAGTGAAGACAAGTGGATCTTTGCTGGCAAGAGAGAGAATCGGAAAATAAGGGCAGGGGCTGATATCTACGATATGTATTTAACGAAGCTTTCTGAAAAAAAACTATTTGATTTTGATGACATGATTTTAAGGGCAATTCGCGCAATTAAGGAAAATGACGAATTGAGATTTACTCTTCAAGAAAAATATCAATACATTATGCTCGATGAGTTTCAAGATACAAACCTTTCACAACTCGAACTAATAGAATTATTAACTAATAATCCGGTTAATGAAGGTCGGCCAGATATTCTTGCTGTAGGAGATGACGATCAGGCAATCTATAGTTTTCAGGGAGCAAATCTTGGCAACATGCTTTCATTTCACGCCATGTTTCGCGATGTGACAACCATTACCTTAAAAGATAACTGGCGCTCGCACGAAGATGTTTTAAGCATTTCGGAGAACATTTCCTCACAAATTGAAGAGAGATTACACAAGGGTCTCGGCTTCTCGGACAAAAAGCTTCAATCAATGAATCAAAATCTTCCTAAAAAATCGAGAGTCGAACGGCATAATTTTAAGAGTGATATTGCCCAATTCTCCTGGGTCGCACAGCAGATAAAAAATGAGATAAAGGGCGGACTTAAACCCAGTGAAATTGCTATCATTGCTCCAAAACATAAATACCTAGAACCGCTTGTTCCATATCTCAAATCGTTAAACATTCCAGTGCGGTATGATAAGCGTGAAAATGTATTTGACGATAGTCACATTCAGTCACTCATCACAATGGTGCAGTTAGTAATTGCACTTAGAGATAATAAGACCGCGGAAGCAAATTCACTTTGGCCTGCAGTGCTAAGTGCACAAGAATGGAGGATACCTACTAGTAGCATTTGGAAATTATCTTGGGCGGCAAATAAAAATTATTTCGAGAATGGCGAGAACAACTGGCAAGCTCTTATGATGGATGATGCGCAATTTAAATTAATAGCACTGTTTTTTGCTCAGCTAGCGAGCGCATCTCGCACTCTAACACTCGAATTAATACTAGATTATTTAACTGGAGTTACTCCACTAGTACTTAATGAAATAGAAACGCCTGAATATACATCTCCTTATTTTGAATACTATTTTGGTAAAGAAAGTAGGGAGGAGAATCCGGTAGGATTCATGCAGCTACTTTCAAATTTAACAGTACTACGTCAACACCTTAGAAGTTACAAGAAAACAGAAGCTTCACCTTTAACAATTGATGACTTTATCGAATTCGTTAAAGCATATGCTGATGCAGAAGAAAAACTACTAAATACCAATCCATATCATTCGAGCGACGATGCAGTTCAGCTATTAACTGCATACGGCGCGAAAGGTTTAGAATTTGGCGCTGTATTCACTCTAGCAACTGTTGATGAAGTGTGGGGAATGAAAGCTCGCTCAAACAGCAATAAAATATCATTACCTATTAATTTAAAAATAATACGTCAAGCGGGGCTTTCCAAAGACGAAAGAAAGCGGCTATTTTTTGTGGCACTCACTAGGGCGAAACACATGCTCATTATGACTAGTTATGACCAAGATTTTTCAGGTAAAGTAACAACACCCCTAGAGTTTCTCGCAGAATCTCAACTCGATGATTCGCAATCAAGTCCTTATTTACCAAGTAGCCGAAAACAAGTAATGCAATCCGATTCTGAAGCACTTACTATTGATCAAATTGAAACCTATTGGCATGCCAAACATCTAAAAGCTCTGAGCGACGAAACATTAAATGAGCTCATAAAACCACAACTTGAAACGTTTCAATTGAGTGCAACGCATCTTAATTCATTTACCGATCTAGAGTATGGAGGACCAGAATCTTTCTATTTAAATACAATACTTCGCTTCCCGAAATCACCTAGTGTCAGTGGGCAATACGGAAGCGCAATGCATGAAACATTAGAATCGCTCCATAATATATTGCGAAAAGAAAGTGAACTTCCTGATCTTGATAGAACAATTGAAATTTTTGATAAAAAATTAAAGTCACAAAGATTACTCCCGGGTGATTTTAGCCAACAATTTTCACGCGGCAAACGAGCAATTGAACATTTCTTACCTTGGTGGTGGCATAACTTCAATCCATCGAATGAAGCCGAAATCAATCTAAAGAACGAGGGATCATTTGTCGGAGAAGCTCACCTAAGCGGTAAGCTTGATCAATTAGTAATCAATCACGACGACCACGAAATAGGGGTGGTAGATTACAAAACTGGTACCCCAATTGAAAAATGGGATACATCTTTGAAGGTTCATAAATACAAACAACAACTACTTTTCTATAAACTACTTCTAGAATCCTCTCACTCATATGAAAAATTTACTGTCACCAGTGGTAGATTGGTGTTTGTAGAACCTGATGATGATGATCAAATGCATGAGCTTACGCTGCAGTATGATGATAAAGATATTATTCGTACAAAAAATCTCATCCAAGCAGTATGGAATTGCATCATGAAACTCGATATACCATCAACCGAACATTTCGAGAAAGATGCTAAGGGAACTGTAGCATTTGAAAATTGGCTCATAGAGAACTACTTACCGAAAGAGTAGACATTGCTTTTTTATAATACTTATGGTATTATATATTTGTAGTGTACCCGTTCGAGTGAAAGGAACTCCTCTTGTTATCCGCTACAATTTACAATCCATCGTTTCAAGTTTTCTCGCTTTATGAAAGCTGTGCTATCCTGCTGACGTCTATGCTTAGCTTAGTCCTGGTGATCAAGAGGCACTACATTGCTTCTGTATTTATTGCATTCTTTGGGATGCTTTACTTCATGATCGAAATGGTAATAGGTATTGTGACATTTGTTGTTCATAGAAACCTTACCCTCCTGACTACTCCAAGCAATGCTTACGCAATCAACATGTCGCTTTCATTGCTCCTTTTGATATCTACAGGAATCATTTACATCAAACACTTTCTGCAACTGCATTTAGATGATATTGATCGAACATGAATCCCCAGGTTATCAAAACTTGACACATGGCCAAAGCCCGCGTGGCACTTGAGATTTCATACTCGAGTGCCCGCGGGCTCATCACCTCCAAAAAGGAGGTTTTTTTATATATAAAATACTTGCAATTTTAGCATAAACGTGTTATTATATTTTTGTAGTATCCCTCTAGGCCTTTAAGGAGGCAATCATGTCAGTAGCTACACTTCACAACTCGGCATCCGCGACAGGGTTCATGAACACTTGGGTGATCGTAAGCTTGCTTTTTGCAGTAAGCGTTTCATTCCTCGCGTTCATCTGGCAGCGCCGTGTTATTCAGGCGCTCGTTTCGGCTTCGATTTTCATGTTCCTCGTGAACGTAGCAATTGGCGGTGTCGCCAACTGGGACGTCGCAAAGCACGGAAATCATGGCTGGAGCTCGCTGCCTGGATGGGTATTTAATGCCCCAATCCTCGCGGGATTATTCCTTCTGAGTTCAGCAACTACCTTTGCTCTTTTGGAGCACTGGGGATTGCAAATCTGGCGTCGTCACGACAACCTGGACAAGCTCAAGAAGGATGATCTTAAGAAGATCAGCTGAGTTGACTCCCTCGTGGCTTAGTGTTGGGCGGATCGTAAGGTCTGCCCAACACAAAAGCCCGAGGGATTTTCAATTGAATTAAAAAAGCCCTCCGAATGAGGGCTTTTCTTTAAAGCTTTAACTTCTTATTTTCGAGAAGTCTTCTTTTTTGCAGGAGCTGCTTTTTTCTTTGCAGGAGCTGCTTTTACTGCAGGAGCTTTCGCTGTTGCTGAAGCCATGCGAGTGAGTGGACTCGTTGAAGGATCAAGAACATATACGTACACTAATGCACCTACACCAAAACCAAGTACTGGGCCGAGGAAATAGTTCCAGTCAAAAGATCGGACTCCAAGTGCCACAGCTGGGTTGATAAGCCCATTTGAACCTAAGCCTGCTACAAGTATACCTAGGAATAACGCAGCACCAATAGTAAGTGATGCCTTCATTCCACCAGCTTTTTGTACTACAACAGCTACGAATCCAAGGCTAAATACTAGCGCACCAATGAATTCTGCGAGGAATACTTGCATGTGGAATGGAGTAGTCGTATTTGTAAGATTATGACCTACAAAATATTCATACAGTCTCATTGCACCATATGCTGCAACAGCTTGCGCTGCTAGATAACCGATTGCTCGGAATACTGTTAATTTACGAATCGCAAACAAACCAAGCGTTACAGCTGGATTAAAATTTGCACCCGATAATTTACCGAAAGCACCGGTAAATGTTGCAACAGCAACACCTGCACCAATTGCAGTAAAGAACGGCAATTGATACCTTGATACATTTAGCACTACTAAGACAAGTACAAATGTACCAACTGCCTCAGCCAACAGCGCTGCTACTTGACGCTGATTCATATTAGGAACCCTCCTTAAGTTAATCTTATGTTTTAACGATAAGAGTAAACACATAAAAAATCAATAGCATATTTTAATAAACAGATATAAACGGTGGGTAATATCATTAAAAAAATAGTCACAGGAAAACTAAATAATGCTGGCATATTATACATGTAGTGTTATACTAGTAAATGTAAACGCTATATGTAGGATTAAGTATAGAAGGAACGTATGAGTACAAGTTTCGAAAACTACAACACTAAAACTACGGATCCAATCGAAAAAAATAGTTTACCTCCAATTTTACTTTTGGTCACAAGCCCAGATGAAATTTTTCAAGAAATGGAATTCAAAAACTCAGACAATTTCGTAAGTGGTGCGGAAATTTTCATAAAGGTACTCGAAAAAAGTGGCATGTTATCTGACGAACAAGATAGAAATGAAATACGGCACTATATTAATGCTTCACAAGAAGAGTACAATTCTTTATTCATGAAAAAGATTCAAGGACAAGGACAAAAAACTGATATAGATAAAATTATGCGCCTTTACGATCTTACTGATGATGCAGTAACAAAAGACACCTTGCTTAGTTTTGGTGAACAATTCAGAAAAGCTGCTAATACTTCCGCGAAACAGGAACAGGCGCTCTCTTTCGAAAGACTTATCCGCTATATGTTTCTGAAAGAAAACGGTAATCTGTCCGACTTAGAAGATTTAACTTTGAAAAACCATAACGACGAACTACTATAAAACTAATGGCATTCGAAGATTTTACTACTAAAGAAAGTGTCGTACTCGTTTATACAGGAGAGGGCAAAGGCAAAACCAGTGCAAGCCTTGGGCTTATGGTACGTGCGCTTGGGGCTGATTGGAAAGTTGCATATGTTCAGTTTATTAAACACTGGAAGGTCAACGAACATAAGTTTATTGAAAAGATACAGGATACCTTCGACGATAATCTTTTCTTCTACAAGGGAGGAGCGGGCTTTTATAAAGCTGGTGAATTAAGTGCGAAAGGAATAAGTGACGATGAGCATCGCTTAATGGCCCAAAAAACTTTTGAAATTGCCTACGAAGCAGCTAAAAGTGGAAAATACGATTTAGTAATTTGTGATGAGATAAATAATGCTGTGGCGGATGGGCTGGTTGACAAAAAACAACTTAAAAATTTTATTAAAAATAGAAACGCTAAAACAAGTATTTGTCTGACCGGACGAAATTTTCCAGAAGACCTTCTGAGTGAAGTGGATATTGCCACTAACATGACAAAAATAAAACATCACTTTGATAATAAATTCCTCGCGAATAGTGGTATCGATTTTTAATCGTTGTTAATTTAGCACTTTTATATTCTTTCTCTTCATACTAGTCTAGTTAACATTGGCTATAAAAAAGATAGAGGGGAAAATGGAAAAAGGAATACAAAATACCTTGCCTGGTATGGAAGACTATGCGACTCGAATTTCAGCATATACATGGGAGATGCGTGAAGCAATCAATGAGTTGAGCTATGAAGAGAGACTAGAACTAGTAGATCAGTTGCACGACAGGCATATCAGAGGAGAAATCACTGAAGAAGCTTTTGAAGATGGGATAATAGTGATGCTGCCTGAGATTAATTTCTCAGAAATTAATCAGTAATTAAATAGAGTGCTTTTTCTTCAAAATAGGGAACCTTAGTGAATTCATTAAGGTTCCATTTTTTTATAGTAACCTTTTTTGGTATTTCTCCGCTTACATCTCCGCCTTTTAAATACAAAAGACCATTAGTAATTTCATTACTATTAATTTTTGAAATATTTTTTTGCACCCAGCTCCACGCAACGTCAAGTTTGGTAACTGCTCTTGAGACCACAAAATCAAATGTATCTGTTATATCTTCAGCCCGTGCATGAATAGTGATAACATTTTCGAGTCCTATTTCGTCTGCGATACTTTGAGCAACAATTAATTTCTTATTTATTGAGTCTACAAGCACAAATTTGGTTTCAGGAAAAAGAATTGCCAAAGGGATTCCAGGAAAGCCACCTCCTGTGCCAAGATCCATGATTTTCGTTCCCGGCAAAAAAGAGATTATTTTCGAAATAAGCATACTGTGCAGCACATGATGAGAATAAAAATTATCCATGTCTTTTCGTGAAATGATATTAATCTTTTGATTCCAATCCTTATATAAAGGTTCTAGGGCTTTTAGTTTTGTAATCTGATCATTAGAAAGATTATCAAAATTTTTTAAAATAAATTCTTCCATAAATTAGACCACCAGACTTCCTCTTTTTTGATGATGATCACGGGTACTAATCATTTTTCTGTGATATTCTGCAACCTTTAATAAATTAATAAACCGCATTCCATGGATATACACCTTGAGGTATTGATCGTATTTAATCTTTCCTCTTCGCTCATGAATTAGTATTGAAATATCTACGTCATCGTGAACGATTCTCTCGTCCTTGCAGGTTTCATCTTTTATTAGATCCCACATGGGTTTTCTTATAGCCATATTTGATCCCCATAGTAGCTGGAATCCCATCAATTTCTTTCCTAGTAAAAAATAATATTTACTAAAGAACAGTCCTGGGTACATATCTTTGAAGGCTATTTCGTATACTCCCCCCGGACCAGTCAGGGCACTCAGTGAAGCGTCTTCAACAAAATTTTTGTTAACCCGCTCAACCCAGGTCTTTGAGACTACGGTGTCAGCATCAATACGAGCAATAATATCGCCAGTTGCACTATCAAATCCTCTATGATGGGCAGCAATAATACCTTGTTTTTTTTCTTTAAGCATTTTGACAAAAGGATACTTCTTAATTATTTCAACCGTTTTATCTGTCGAGTTATTGTCCACTACAATAATTTCATGTGGAGGCATTGTTTGTTTAGCTAATGCCTGGAGACAAGAATCTAATACCGATTCTTCATTAAACGCTGGAATTATAATGCTAATCTTAAGCTTTTTATTTGATACCATATATATACTGACAGTATACGACACTCACTATGAAAAATAATAAAACAACTGTAACAGGAAAAAATTTACCCAAGTACTACTTGAGAGAACTCAAGATTTGGTGGAAATCATTGAAAAAATTTCAACGCTTTTTCATCATTGTCATAGTAATCTTATTCATGTTCTGCGCCCAAGCATATGGATTGGCGTATTGGTATCAACAAAAACATAAAAACGAACCGATACATCTCGGTGTTACCTTTATAGCTGATTATGCGACAAGCCTGGGCATTGATCCTCATAGAACAATGCTTGCCCTCAGAGATGACTTGGGATTTCGTAGATTTAGACTCGTAAGCTATTGGGAGGATATAGAAAAAGCACCTGGCAAATATGATTTCTCTGAGCTTGATTGGGAGATGCAACAGGTCGATGCCGTACATGGATCTGTAACGCTATCAATTGGTTTAAGACAACCCCGTTGGCCTGAATGTCATATCCCAAACTGGGCATCAAATGAACAACCATCAGTTTGGTATCCTCAGCTTAAAAATTTTATGACAGCGGTAGTTAACAGATATAAGAACAATCCTGCACTAGTGAGTTATCAACTGGAAAATGAATATTATCTAAGTGCTTTTGCAAATTGCCCTGACTCAACGAAGGATCGAATTATCGATGAGTTTAAACTCGTAAAATCGCTCGATGCAAAAACACCAATTATCATCAGCTTATCGAATAATTATCTTGGTATACCTATTAGCCAGCCTCGACCAGATCAATATGGAGTCTCTGTCTATAAATTGGTGTACGACAAAACTATAACCCACAACTATTTCGAATATCCATTTCCAGATTGGTATTACACTTGGAGGGCAGCGCTAACTGAAATAGTGACCGGTAAAAGTAGCATGCTTCATGAACTACAGGCAGAGCCTTGGCCACCAACGGGAATACTAAACTCTTCCCAAGAAGAATTAAGCAAATCGATGAATGCCACTCTTTTACAAAAAAGAATTCAATACGGCAAAGATACTGGTTTTAAAGATATTGATCTTTGGGGTGGCGAATATTGGTATTATGAAAAAACTAAATTCAATGATCCATCGCTTTGGAATGTAGTCAAAAAATCTATTCAGCAAACGAATCAAGACAACGTAGCCAAGCATTTACAATAGCGCTAAATCTACCCCTGTTGTACAATAAAACCATGACAAATAAAAAAGTAGCTCCAAAATCGCAGGTAGTGAACAAACAAGCAAAACGAGATTACGAAATAATAAAAACGTTTATGGCAGGTCTTGTTCTCACGGGTGCAGAAGTAAAAAGCCTTCGTCATGGACATGGGCAACTTCGAGGCGCTTTTGTTACTTTAAAAGATGGTGAAATTTGGCTCCTTAACGGCATGATAAACCCAACAAATGCAAATAAAACAGTGCTCAATGAAGAAATGCAGATTCGATCAAGGAAGCTCCTCTTAAAAAAGAAAGAGATTGACGAGCTTGCAACTGCAAAGGAACAAAGCTTGTCTATCATTCCACTCAAAATTCTGACTAATGGGCGATTTATTAAAATTGAAATCGCTATTGCTAAAGGCTTAAAAAAATTCGACAAAAGACAAAAAATTAAAAAAAGAGACACCGACAGAGACAACGCGAGAACTTTAGCAAGAAAATAGTTTAATTCTCGAGTACACTATAAGAGTATGAATATTTTTAGCTGGAACGTGAATGGATTACGTGCTGTATTAAACAAAGGAGCGTTGCAAGGATTTATAAATGAATATAATCCAGATATTCTTTGTTTGCAGGAAATAAAAGCCAACGAAGATCAAGTAGACGTAAAATTAGAAGGCTATTTTATGTATTGGAATTCCGCTAAGAAAAAGGGATACAGCGGAACAGCCATTCTTTCTAAAATTAAACCAATTGCTATATTGAAGGGATTTCCAGATAGTATTTTAAATAAATTTGATTTTGAAAATGATGGGTATGGAAATCCAAATGATGAAGGCCGCGTACTTGTTGCTGAGTATGAAGACTTCTTTATTGCAACAGTTTATACTCCCAACACAAAG
>Ga0208251_1000063_pt1 | contig 38632 bp, 65 predicted proteins | sample CryBogCBE15Jun09_FD_184560 | JGI IMG/M metagenome (GOLD analysis project Ga0208251, IMG submission 184560) | Freshwater microbial communities from Crystal Bog, Wisconsin, USA - CBE15Jun09 (SPAdes) (version 2) | ecosystem: Environmental > Aquatic > Freshwater > Lake | place: Crystal Bog...
CGGGGACAACGGTCACCTTAGAATAATTGGCAAGCGCATATCGAACAACATCTACGCAGAGTCGAGAAACATTGACATACTGCTCAAATAGTGTGGCATCAACCTCGAACGCTTGGCTCGGGAAATTAAAAAGTCCCTCGACCATGTCACCGCCGAACATAATCACGCACTCATTGACGGGATGATCCGCGCGCATGATGTCGGTGATGGTGACGGCCTTCTCTGCAAAGCTGAGAACGCGAGTCCTCATTACTTCCGAGTTATAAGTTGTCGTTCTTTTAGCGCCTTGCCAATCGGTCATGTGCCAGAGCGCCACTTCCGATTTCTTCTTTCCCGCAGGTAGTTTTCGTTCTTTAACTGGTTCGATTGGGCCCATTCCCAAAACAGCGTCGTGCGCCGCTTGGTGCGTGACCTCGACCAATTCATCCGTGCGTTGCTTCGCCTGCAACAGTTGTTTCTGCACGCGCATGAGCGCCTTGCGAAGCTCAATGACATCATCTGACTCAATACCTTCTGGAAGCGCATTTAATCTATCCTCTAAGCTCATCTATTCCTACAATCGTTTGACCGTGCTGGGTGTAGCCGGATTTGTCGAACCATGAGTCCTCATGGAATGGGTTGTGGAATAGTCGAACGGACTTTAACGCATCCATCATAAGCGCTACTTGGTAGGCAGGGATGTCATCTTCTAGTTTGAGAAATCCCGCCCAGACGCGACCGATAGCGGTGAACTCGGTATAGGGATCGCCGTATTCGCCTAAGCGCTCATCTAGGATTTTCTTTACTCGGTCGGACATTTGCATTTGCCATTTCTGTGATTAGTGAAAGTGGCCTCTGCAATTTGATAACCCTCAGAGCGAAGTGCTGCTACGAGAGTGCTGGTAGGTAAGCCTTTAAGGATGGACTCCTGCAAGACCTTTCTATCGGACTCCGGCAACATATCCATAATGATTTGTAGGGTGCATTTGTTCTGTGATTTAACAAGATGTTTTTCGATGGAATCGGCAAGTGCCATAGGTACGCCTCCCTTTCAGGGAGAAGACTACCGAGAATCTTGCACAGAAGCGTTTAGACACGCCTCTGCGGATTATTTGACAATTCCGCTGTTTATCTGGATGACCCGCTTTACATCTGTGCCTTCTGGCTTGTAGGGGTCTTGCGGAATGACAATCGGTTTGAGGGTTGATCCTCCGTCATCCATGTTCGGCTGATAGGGAGTCTGGATATGAGAGTCGGGGCTGACATTGGGATTATGCGAAACTAACCCGCCGGTGATAAAGCCGACAAGAATGTAGCCAAGGTGCGCGAGGTCGTGCTGAAAGCCTGTAGCCGCCCATGTGCTAAACGCGCCCGTGAGGGCTATCGTGAGCTGTTTGGCATCGAATATATGAAACTTTATATGCTTCACAACGACCCCTTTAGCTCGTCATAGATAATCTGGGGCAGAGCGCCCGTGACTTTAATGCCCTGTTTTGCCTCGTATTTTATTAACGCGCTCTGGGTCTGGGTGTTCATTATCCCCGTGACATATTGAGTCGGCAGAAGCCCAGCCTTTAATAACGCCTTTTCTACAGCCACGACTGCATCGCTTTTTTGTCCGAGATTAAACGCCGTTGGGTCTGCGGGAAATGGGGGAGCGATGAAGACTGTTGGCGTTTTAGTCGGTGTTGGCGTTGAAGTCATTCCGTTATGAATCATCCCCGTTGCGCCAGCGATAGCTGTGCCTGTGCCACCAACAACCGCTGTGGCCTTCTTGCTAGCCATGCCCTTAGAAGCGGGCTTGAGTGCCACGGGATACCGAGGTCGAACAATCGCCGCAATAAAGAGATACGGCCGATGGACTCGGAAGCATCCGCTTTCATGGATGGAGTCGTTAGGGTTGCCTGTATTAAATCCGATGGTCGTGATTCCGTCAGGCGATGCCGCTTCTAATATCTCAACATGATCCACAACGCCATCAGAGTTCCAGTCATAGAAAACTAAATCGCCGGGCTGTCCTTGGTATTTATTTACAACAAGTCCTTGGCGCTGAAACCATGGGAGAGCTGCGGGGTTATAGGCAAATCCTTTAGGGGTTTGAGCAGCGATGAGATTAGAGAGCCCGACTTGCGCGAAACACCACGAAACTCCCATAGCGCAATAGGGAGCGTTAGGGATTCCGTACCAAATCCCGTATGGATTTTCTTCTTCTGCCCCAGCGTGAAACCCAATCTGGCTGCGCGCCACATTGAGAACATCAAGACCAGTAGACATTTATCCCCCGAAAGTCAGAAACCCCGCCCACAAGGAGCGGGGTCTGATTTCATTTTACTATTTAGCGGTATCGGCCTTCACGACCTTATCGGCCTCGGCAATCGCCGCGTTCACGGCAGGCGCAACGATAGTTTCCGGCGCTCCTGTCGTTGCAACGATGGTATTGACCAAAGACTTAGGGTTGATACGAGCCAAAATAGGCGCGAGCAATCCTGCGACTAGCGCCTCGGTAACTAGCTTCTTAACGGAAGCGTGCGGATCAAGTTGATACGCACCGTATCCCGCGGCGATGATGCCGTAGATATAGTGCTCGCCTAACGCCTTTTCTTTTGCGGTGATTTTAAGATTCAGTTTTGCCATGTGCATCCTTCTTTCCGATTAGGTTGCGAACATACTTTTCGGCCTCGAAATCACTCGCGGTGGCGTGATGAATGCCCCCGACCCCTCGGTGGTGTTTTTCGCAGAGCCATAGCAGGTTCTCCGCTGATTCTATCCACTTTCCGACTTCATCGGGGTTAGAAACTCCGGGGTAATCAGCTTCTAGCCATTTCAAGTCCACGCCGTTTTGCAGGCTAAATTCAATGTGTGCGTGATGAAGCTCTAGTCCTCCAGCGCAATCGGAGAAATCGGCTCGATGGCTTCCGACTGAGCATTGAGCCGTATCTTTTGTGGCGTTGCGGTAAGCGTTAAAATCTTTGTAATTGGGGTCGCTTTCGCGCGGCTCGTGCGGTGGGTAATGAACAATGTAACTATTCGTAACCACTTGGTCATGTGCATCCATCAAATTTCCAGCTTGGTCTTAATAACTGCCTGATTTATCTGCAGCTCGTGCAGTGCGGTATCTTGTCGGTTTAGCTGGTCTTTCATAGACCCGCCGCCGTTCTCGTATAGCTGATATTCAATGCGCGATAAGCGCTTATCCATTTTCTTAAAATTACGGTTTAGCCAAAACAAAGGTGCGCCGATTATTACCAGACTTTCCAAGATAGCCCAGATTGCGTTACTAACGGTTGAGGCGTTGCTCCAAAATACCATGATTGCACCTTACGGATGAGTTGTTATGTCCAGTTGATTGTTCTAATTGTACCGTTTTTATCTACGGTCTTAAGAGTGTTAGAAGTTGTATTCAGCCAGATGTCACCAATGCGAGGGTTGGTCGGATCAGCGGTCACGCTAGGCGCGGTGAACCGTTGTGCTGTTTCTAACTTACGCAGGCGAGCTTTTAAGTCCTCAATAATTTCGCGGATGTCTGGCGCGTGGTTGATATATCCCATTAGTAAGTTCCTGTCGTAACTGTCAGCGTAATTCTTTCAGGGCCGTCCTCGCCGGGCGCAACGGATAGTCCGATAATGCGGAAGATGGCATCGTAGCCCGACGGGAAGAACGCGTCAGTGATGCGAACGCGAACCTCATCTCCCACTTCATAAGTGCCGAATGTTGGATTTACATACGGAGGAGCAACAACTTTGAGGGTAATCGGAGGATAAGAAACGGCGTTGATTTGGCCCGTGGCAAGGCCCGAGAGAACGGTGGGGTCGGTAATGTCAGAATAGTTGGCCTGATCCTCCAGCAACGCCCAGCCAGAGGAGAGCTTGGAAGCGCTGTTGGCGATGCTGATGAGTTTGCCCTCGTTTGAGCCAGCGCCCAGCGCGTAGATTTGATTGACGGCCTTTGAGCCATCTTCAAGATATGTGTACTCCGAAATGTTACCGCCCAGCTCGAACACGGGAGCATTAGGGTTTGTCGCGCTATACATAACGCCTGCGCGCGGATAGTAAGTATTAAAGGATTTTGCAGGGTTGCCGCCGCCGTCATAATAGACAGAAATCTCAAAATCGAAACCATTTGTTTGTTTAGATAAATCTGAAACGGCGTTGAAAACTGTCTTTACTTCGTAGTTGTAATAAACTCGAGACAGCGTGATACCCGATGTGCTAGTTGAGAGCGGGTCTTGGTTATAGAGCAGGCCGATGTTTCCAGACGGCGCGCTCTGTGCGTTAGAGATGAGCGATTGCGCGATTTGCAGCTGGTCAATTCCTGTGTACGCCAATGCGCCGTATGCCGTGCCCGAACCAGTTGTGATGCGCCGGCGCTCAAAATAGGAAAGAAACTCGCGGGCCGTGAGCTTGATGCTCTGGTCTGTTGAGCCATACTCGCGCTGCCATAGAACGCCGCCCCAGACCAAGATGCCGTTGCGATCCACATAAATCGCCGTGCGGCCCGGAATCGAGCCGTTGAGGACATTCAGCCCAGCGGTATTCACGCCAGAGACCAGCAAGTGCGCCGTCATCGTGCCAGCGGCGTTTAATTGCTGGCCGAAATTGACCCCCGTTAAAGGTAGCTCTGCGAGAACCTGATTAGTAACGAGATCCGCGAAGAGATACCGATAGGAAGTAGCCATTTGCTTATCCTACTAGAGCGGCGACCTCATCAGCCGTTAGACCGAGAGCGGCTAACTTAGCCTGAGCCGAAGCCTTAGCTTTAGCGATAGCGGCGTCAGCGTCAGCCTTAGCCTTAGCGTCTGCCTCAGCTTGTGCGGCGGCGGCTTTAGCAGCGGCGATTTCTTCGTCTGTTTGAGGACGGGTAGTAACTTCGCCAGTCTCGCAATTTACTTCGATTACATCTGCCATTATGTCTCCTTAGTTATGAGTTTTTAATGCCGTAGAGATAGAAGGTTGAATACTGTGCAAAAGAACCTGTGCCAATTGTAAAAGTAATAGTAGAAATAGCTGATGTTCCTGACCAGTAATACCCTACTAATCTCATTTGAAAGTTTGTTGAGGCTGTATTATTTTCGGCTGTAGCATCTGTAAAAATTGCTTTTCCACTACTGCTAGTATAATTTGAAATATAAATATCTGCATTAGAAAAAGTATTTGCAGTAGCGTCACTACCAACAGTCATAAAGTGACAATTTGTTGTAGTATAAGAATTCACACTGACGCCAGAACCATTACCTACTAATTCTTCTGCTTGGTAATTACTACCCGTATCGCTATTAAAAGTAAATTGAGTATCAGGCAAGCCTGTTGTTGTTCCACGAGCAGATAATTTAATTAACAAATCAGTATAGGTATTAGGTATAGAAGTAAAACTGAACGAAGAAACTCCGCCAGAACCTACAATGTATGAGTTGATAAGTGTTGGACCAAAACTTGCCATATTTATGCCGCCGCAATTCCATAGAGAGTAAATGTTGAACCAGTATTAAAGTTTCCATTACCGTTAGTAATTGCCATAGAAGTAATTGCAGAGGTACTGCGCCATAAACCTACTGTTGCCATAACAAAATATGACAAATCATTGGCTCTTCCAATAGCGGTTTTATAAGTTGTAGTATTGGAATAATTCATAAAATGAATTACGGATATTGATTGCGAAACACCCGTTCTTCCTATTTGCATAAAAGTTTGAGCACTCTGTCGATTAGAACCAGTAGTTGTTCCGTTAACTCCATAAGTGTTTGTAACGCTATAATTAGAACCTGTATCGCCGTTTAATACAATAAAGTTTCCATTTTCCGTTGATCCAACGGTTCCTGATGTAACTAAAATTAAATCTGTATAGGTTTGTGGAATAGATGAAAAAGTAATGGTTCCAGTTGATGACCCAAGCGTCTGCGTCGCAATAGGTATATAAGTTAATGCGCTAGCCATATTATTTCACCCCGTAAAGTGCCATTTGAGTACCCGTCACAAGATTTGCGCTAACAGAAGTTGCGCCGAACATACCGATAGAAGTAATTGCTGAGGTACTATTCCATAGATTGCTCATAAACGAAAGAGAACCTGAACCGTTTGCATCAAATCCAGAAAGCATACGAACAGTTTTTAATTTATTGGTATTTGTATAATCAAGAATATCTATGACAAAAGCACCAAAAATTCCGGAAGTTGAACCAGCCGAGGGACAATAAGCGGCAAAGTTACTATAAGCGCCAAAAATTCCACCATCGCTAAGAATCGAAGAACCGTTGCCGTAAAGCTCGTGATAAGTATAATTACTACTCGAATCTCCATTAAATTGAAACCAAGCAGAATCTTGTGCAGCTGAACGAGTATCTCGAACAATTCCACGAAGTTGTAAATGCGTATAAGTTTGCGGAATAGACGAAATAGTTAAACTTGCAACATTGCTTCCGGCGGTAGCCGTTGCGATTGAATAGTAATTACCGCCAGCTATCGCAGTAGGAGAAAAGAATCCGTACCCCTGCGCGGAGGCGCTCGCTTTAGTAGTAATTAACGGGGACATAAGCTAGACCTTACGCGAATTTAGTCGCGGAGGCAAGAACGGTATAAGTAGCCGAAGCGGTCTTTAGGATAGTAAAGACATAAGCGTCAATAGCCGAAGCGTCTCCGGCGCTAGGAGCGGTTCCGCCTTGCCACTTAGGGGTTACCGAAGTACCGTCAATAGTAAAAGCCGTAGGGTAATAAGCCGTAGATCCGTTCGTATTAGCTACGGCGATAGTTACGGTCTGCCCCGTAGCAAGAACCGAGTTAAGAGTAGTCGAGGAGTTTCCGCGGAAGTTAAGCGCAAAGTTAGCCGTAGCCGCGGTATTAAACCACCATGCGGTCGAGGTAACGATATCTATATTCTGCGAGCTAGCAATAGCCGAACCTGCGACATAAGCAGTTTCGAGGAGTCCCGTTACGGCGTAGTTAGTAGCTACTCCGGCGATAGGCGAAGTAGATTTAACGCGGTTATCAGTAATGTTTGCGTTTACGATAGAAGTAACGCCAGCTCCTACAGCAATAGTCGCAAGGAGAAGCGAGTTAGCGGGAGTCGAAGGAGCTACCGGAGAGGCGGCAGGGGTTCCCGCGATTACCTGAAAAGTAACATTGTTCAGCGATCCCGTGTAGTAAGCATCATTGACGGTCACAACCACAATGTCAATGCGTGGGTTTGATGCGTTGGCCGTGGAAACGGTGAGAGTTGTCGTGGCATCGTTATAGGCCATGTATGTGCCCATGTTGGACTGCGTTGTTCCAACGATTGCAGCCCAGCCAGAAGCGACAAGAACGGACATACCGGCAGGAGAGTTTTGAGTAACGGCTAAGTCAGTGGCGTTAATGATTCCAGAGGTTTTCCAGATTGTCTGGGTAGTTAGGCGGTCGTTTTCCGCAGGATGGCTTCCGTTTTGCAGCCAACTTGGGGGTGTGCGTAATGCCATTGCTTCTCCTTAGATGTACGCGTTGCGCCAAGTAATGGTCGCAGCCGTAGTGCCGATAAGTGTACCTGTTCCAGATAGGAAGAAAGAGTTATTACTCGGTGGAGCAGAGAACCAGTTTGAGCCGCCGTTAATCAAATTGCGGGCAGGGCTTCCGTTGAGGGTGATGAGTTTCTGATCTAGGTCAATGACGATGGTGTCGGTGTTTGTGTAAGTTCCTTGAATCGTAATGTAAGTGCCTTGCGTGTTATTACCAAGGGTCGGGTTGGTGATAGGGCCGTTGAGGGTTATGACAGGGTATGTGGTTGCCCATCCTGCGTTATTGACGGTCGTTGTAAGGGTCGAGGAGCCGCCGCCATAGGAGAGGTTGTAGGTGCGGTTATATTGGCGACCGAGAGGGTTACCAACGGCGAGGGTTGCGGTCTGTAGCGTGTCATCGTAATAACGAGGATCGGCGCAAAAGAATGTGTATTGCGAGGTGATGTAGCCGTAGGTGTAATTCGGATCAACAACGGTCTTGTTGGTGCGAACGCGGGCATTGAGGCGCTGTAATCCATCGGCGGGAGAGAGCTGAAATTGCAAAGGCGTCGTTCCGCTAGTCTGAGGCAGAAGCGCGGCTTGTAGAAGGTTAAAGTTAGTCTGGGCCGAGTTTCCGTTACCAGCGAAAGTGTTGAGAGTAATGGTGACGGTGCGACCCGAAAGAAAGTCGTTGCCCGTGAACATACCGTCTGCATAACCTCGGTTGTCATCCTGATTACGGATATTAGGCAGGGACTCTAAGCCATCCACGGAAAGGATTTGATAGGGCGAGCCAGCTCCACCAAAGACGAAACCGTTAAAAGCGAAGGAATAATAATTAAGCGAGGTGACCGTAGCCATTAGCCAACCTTTCCGGCGTTAATCTTGGCGGTGATGCCCTGAGCTTGTCCATAGGTAAGCGCGCCATAAGTTGCCGCCGTAATGTCTGCAACCTGAACAGGCGTGTTTATGTAGTTCTGTTGATTGACCGTAATTCCCGAGCCTGTTTGTGTTGTCGGCAAAGCAGCAGCTCCCGAAAGATATGGGGTCGCAACCGATCCAGCGAGCGCCATACTGCCCATAGATATTCCAGCGCCATTGACCTTAGCCATAGAAGCAGCGACTTCTTCTAGCTTTGTCTGTAGGTCGCTGAGCTTTGTCATTGTGGCATCATGGAGAGCTGTTGCAGCTTGGTCGAATGACTGCTGTGAGGCATCGAGAGCGTCTTGCAGAGTCTGCTGAGCGCGAGCTACGGCATCATCATAGGACAATTTATTCTTAGCCAATACATCATTAAACGAATCTGCTTGAGCAGCAAGAGAAGCGTTAAGGTCTGTGGTTACTTGTTTGTACTGATCCACAAGAGCCTGAGTAGCCAGATTGCCGCCTTGATTCATTTGCTCTGCTAAACCATTTAATCCAGTCGTTGATACATCTTGCACTTGTGAAAATAAGTTTTGGATTTGTGCCGTTGTTTCAGGTTGAGCCTTAATAAGAGTCTGAGCCATTTGGTCACCCATGAGCGGGCCTTGTGCGACAACCTGCTGAATAAAGTTTTGTGAGTAACCCATACCAGCGAGCTTGGAAGCATCGGCGGCAAGAGTCTTCATCGCATCTAATTGGTGCTGGAATGAGTCAATAAGCCCGCTGGTTGTACCCGAGCTGAAAAATGACTTGCCAAGGTCTATCTTCGTGGCATTTGCAAATTCATTGGTGAGCAGGGCCTCTGATTGCTGAACAATAGCCAGTTGCTTGTCTGCGGCATCTTGCTGCAGTTTGGCGATAGCGTCATTGTTCGCCGCAGCTGCCGCGAGGTTGGCCTGATCTAAAGTCTGTTGTGCTGCAGCCTGTGCCTGATTAAAAGTCAGGTTTGCCTTGGCTATTGCATCGTTGTGAGTCTGAACCAACTTTTCGTATTGTGTTTGATAATCGCGCAAGTCCACATTCATTTGGTCGTAGATAGACTTGACTTGCTTTTGCTCGTTCATCAACTCTGTGGTTTGTTTCTTTATTTCAGCAATAACGGCAGCGGCAGATTTCTTAGCTGCGGCTACTGCGGCTTTGCTAACATCTCCGCCAGCTACTTGACCGGCAACTCCTGTATCTCCGCCAGCGCTCGAAACCCCAGCCGTTGAGAGCTGATCCGCTAAAGACTTGCCACCAATAGAAATCTTTTTGTTGGCAAGGTCATCTAACCCTTGGCCAAACTTGCCGACAGATACAGCTGCTTCATCAACGCTTTTGCCCATTGCCTTAAAAGGAGCGCCGAGGACAGGAATCTTTGCCACGGTGTCAATAACTTTTGCAATCGCTCCGAGGAGATAGCCAAATCCTTCAACAACAACTTTGAGAACATCAACGACTACTTTGCGGAATCCCTCGTGTGTATTCCACAAGCTGATGAGCTGGCGCTCCCAGTAGGTCATGTATTTGATGATGTCCGTGATGGCCGGAATAATAAACTTGGTAATAATCTCCAAGAATTTTGTCAGGATTGGCATAACAACAGCGCCGACCTTGACTGCTATGTCATCAAACTTAGCCTTTAAGACTTCCATCTCGCCGGCAAATGTGTGCGTATATCCAACAGCCTGCCCGCCGATTTTTCCATTTAACTCATCGAACGCCTTGGCGATTGCCTGATTTTTAGGCAGAGATGTATCAAGCGTGATGCCCAGCTCGCGAAACGCTTTAGCTGAGCCCGTTGTTCCTCGGGCCAAGGTAGCTGCAGCGGTTGCCAAATCCTCGTGCTTGTATCGCGCAAGGTCGGCAGCCATGCTCATCAGCTTTGTGGACTCTGTTGCGGATCCTGTTGCTGTGATTAAAGTGCCATAGGCCGACTCTGTTTGCGCGGTAGAGAAACCAAGTGTGGACATCTTTTCAGATGTTTTCTGGATTTCTTCGCGGTTAGCGGCTGTGTTTTGTTTTGCGTTATTAAGCGCGGTAGATAAACGCTCGGTCGCTACCTGTGTGTCTTGGATTGCTTTGATAGCATCCCGCAGCCCATCCTCAACAACCTGCATTCCCTGAGTCAAAAGGTTGCCACCAAAGACTCCAGCCATGACTGTCTTTAATGAAGAAAACTTGCTTTCCTGCGCCTTGGCAGCATCGCCAATTTTTGCCATGCCCTCGGTGGCTTGGGTAACAGCTGTAGTCAGATTAGCAAGCTGAACAAGAATCTCTACATTTAACGGTGGGACTTCACCTGCCATTTAAGCTCCCATCGCTTTTCTGAGGTATCCATAAACGATTTGTGAGGCCTTACCAGAGTTGATAAGTTCATCACGAGCTGGATACATATATGGGTATTTTACCCCACTTGTCCATAGTGATGATCCGAGTTCGACTGCTCGCGCATACTTCGCACCCGACTGAGCGCTTGCTACATAAGTCGCAAAACCTTGTCGCGTAACAGGGTTGGCGATAATGTTTAGATAAAGAGTACCTGTTGCATAGTTAGGGCCTTCGCCCGCGCCGGGGCCGATGTGTCGGTTATACCGAAGGCGGCCATTAACGGTACGCGGTGGATTTGTAGTCTCATGGGCGTTTTTGCGCGCCTGCGTAACTAGCTCTCTTGTGATAGCGCGAGTTGCTTGTTGAGCCGCTTTATCCATGCGGTTTTGCCATGCGTTAAGCGCCGCAAATACTTCGTTGCGGTTGTCGCTCATCGCTTCTCCATCTGCTCTATTTTGACTTCTTCGATGGTATCAGCAATCGCTAACAGCCAGTCTGCTCTCCCAGCAGGCAGGTTATCTACCTGCTCAGGAGTCCAGCCGAATCGGTCTGCAAACTTGAAGTAAAACCACTCAATGTCTGGATACGGCACGCCTTCTGCGCGCTGAAATCCTTTGAGCCGATCCTTTAAGCGTTGGAGCTGTCTAAAGGGCTATCGGGGTTCTGGCGGTTTTTATCTGTGTCTGCCAACTCTGGGAACAAGTCAGTTGTAACGCTTGTGGTCTCGTCCATAAGTGCTACATAATCTTTAATAGGTAGCTCGTCAATAGAATCGGCCTTAACCGATGGGATGAGCAAGTCAAATGACCAATCTTCAATAATTGCAGCAAGCAGAGCGTTTGCAATAGCTATGCCTTTTTCTGCATCACCTTTATGGTCTCCAGCAATCATAATCCGATTGCGGTCTTTTACCTTTAGGTCTGACGCTTCTTTAATGGTAACTGTTGCCCCTGATGGCAGGGTAATCTTTTTTGACATTGTGCCTCCTTGGTAGCCTTAGTGGGCATCCTATCAAAACTAGGCAGTAGCGGTGCGGGATTTCGGAAGGCGAACCAAATCAACCTGCCACCGCTACTGCGTTCTAGGTTAAGCGACCGAGGTAGTTACCGCGTTCTTTACGACCCACTTGATAGGTGAGTAGCCCACAGTTCCGGCATCGGTCAGATTGCCTTGTGCATTGAAATCAACAACAACCTCAACGAAATCCTTGGAGCGCTCAATAACAGCGAGTGTGTAAGCACCCTTTGTCATGGTCGCTTGGATAGATGTCTGAGATGCGCCCGAGCCTGTTGTCCAGTTAAAGACAAGCGCTGGCTGGGTATTGCTCAGATAGTTGGTGAGCTGGGTGTCGTTTTCCATGAGGAAGGTGGCCTTGCCCGTTACTTCGAGAGCGCCAACGAATACAGAGTAGGGAGTCTGCACATTGGAGATACCGTAGATAGGGGTGACAGGGCGCTTCATGTCAATGTTGCCCATGGTGTTGTTAGAGATAGCTGTGCCACCAACGCTCACAGTTCCATACCAGACTGCGGTAGGCAAAACGGTGGAGAAGCTAGGGGTCGGGGTTGTGGTGGTGGCTGATTGCCATCCGGTGGACTTTGCATCGTATTCGAGCAAGCCGTCTGCGTTCCACTTGAGCGAGAAGTCGTGGAATTGGTGGCCTGTCCATGTGCGAACATTTGCGCCATAGAAATCGAGCATGGTGTACGCAGAAGGCTGTGAGTCTGCCGCTGCTGTAGCTGAGTTCTTTACTGCGAGGGTATGGATATAAGGAGCTGATCCTGAAACAACATCCTCACCGAGAACACCGGCAAGAGGGTAGATGATGGTGTCAGCGAATACTGCGCCGCCGAAGTCAAAAGTTGAGTGGACGCGACCCTGAATATAGTTGTAGTTTTTAACAAGCGATCCGTGCAAGCCCTCATCGTAGAGAGGTGCGTAGAGGTCTTGTGGCTTTAGAGTGTTAGCAATAACGGGGATATAAGCGGTCGGAGTAGTGACTGCTGTTCCCTTTGTTGTTTCCTTGGCGATTCCCACATACGAACGGTGGGTATTTTGTACTGCCACTATTTCACGCTCCTACGGTTGAGTCAGACGGGGCTGACGGTGTTGTTATTTTCTTTGGTGCAGAAGCGAGAGAGACATCGGCTGAAATAATGTCATCCTTAGACTCGAATGTGTCTCCGGGCTTGACTGTAAGTCCGAGAGTTGGAAACTCGCGCACTTCATCGCCGTTGTATTGGTATGTGGCCATCGTTCTCCTTATGCCTGAATCATTTGGGTAACATCGAATCGAATCTCTGCAAAGGTTTCCGTTGCCCCGTTATCCGAGGTAATCGGCTCTCCGTACAGACAGTCAATTACAGGTTCTGCGCCTTGCCAGACATTGACTTGCGATGTATCACCGAAGTTATGGCTTGCTCGGAGCGTGTTCTTGATGTTGTCCACTAGTGTATCAAAATCTGCCATTGCATCTTCGGCGTTACTTTGTACCGAGTGATGGAAGATTTGCAAAATTACGGTGAAATCCACGCGCTTCCAGCCACTTGTTGCACCACCGATTGCAAGACGAGTTTCGCGCTCGCTCTGGATAAAAATTACGGCCGCTGCTCGACTGAGCTGTCCGGGCAAAGCATTAACCTGATAGTTGATGCGTTTTGGAAACGAGGTGAAAACCTGATTAAGTGAGTCAATACCAGCGCCAACAAGATATGAGTAAAGCGTGGAGCGAAGTTGGACGCGACCAACTGCCATTTAGCGCATCCTTCGGAATGGCGAGAGGAGTTGCTTCGCCAGCTCGATATCTGATCCCACGATGGACTGAACGCTTGGCCCAGACGATGCGCGGGTTGTGACTGCCATGGTCAGAGAGTTATCTCCACGGACTTTGAGGAAGTCGGTCGTAATGAGGATGGCGGCTTGCTTAACTGCCTGCGGCATATTGCCCACCGCTACGCCTGATGCGTGGGTGTATTTGAGGGTGCTTGTGATATTGACCGTAGTTGATCCGTAAGTATAGGAAGGCGAAACAACAACCTGCTCGGTGCTCGCGCCATCATAAATAGTCACAACCGTTCCGGCGGTCAAACCAATGGGGTCAATCATGGTGAAGGATGAAGCACCGGCTGTAGCTGAGGATATGAGGCCATTACAGTAGCCTGCCGTGTAGTTATATGCGGCGTAAATGCGCGAGCGCGAGGCTGGCGGGAAGCCGAAGGATAGTGGGCCTTGTGAGGAGTAGGTCGTACCTAGCTGGCTCAGCGGGTAGATAATTTGCGACTTCTCGAACCAGCAGTTTTGTAGGGATGTCGAGCTTACTGTGACAAGGTTTGTCGGGGTAGCGCCATAGGCTAAAGAGTTGAGCGCGACCACATTGTTGTAGTCCGGGGAGATAACGAGAAATCCCTCTTGCGTCATGCGGGTACGAGATTGCTCGGTGAAGTTTTGAGCAATAAGCGGCTGATTGACATAGATGTCAATAAAGGACGAAGCGCGCTGGATAACTGATGCTAATTCCGCGTCTTGCTGGGCAGAAGTACCGCCTACTACCAGATTGTTGATGTCAATCGCTGTCGGAGCGTTTTTGTATTCAGCAATCGTCAGATATGAGCCTGACTGAAATTGGGTGATAGGCGATACTGCTGATGTCATTCTTAATCTCCGTCTGTTTTAGGCGTGGAGTCGTATTCATGCCCGCAACGAGAACATAGTCTGAACCATGATCCGAAACCGCATTGAGTGCAAGTGTACCCGCGTTGAGCATCGCCTTGCTCATAGCGTGCAAGATTTTCCTCTGTGAAGCCTTCTGCTTTTAGCGCCTTAATGTGCTTGGGGTTTTCTACGGAATACAGGCCCGAGCGGTCTGCGCGATACCGAGTGCGCCCTGATTGCGATTTGATGTCGGTTTCTTTGACGAATCCATCTCGCGGTGTGAGTCGTGCCATGTGTGCCTTCCTTGTTAATAAATAGGGAGAGAGCCAATTAAGACTCTCCCCCCATTTAGTTTGTTATGGGTTACGCAGAGACGATTCCTGATACTACGCCGTTCCAAGCTGGAGCTACGCAGAAGAATGTGCCGCGGAAGTAGGTTGAGAACTCATAAGCGAACTGAGTCACAGGCCATTGAATACCCATGTAGTCCTGCACCATGTAGTTAGACCAGACATCAGAAACCTCTGTGTCAGGAATTGGCAAGGTGTAAGACAAGACAGGAGCAACGCCCTGTGGCAACCATGGGTGAACAGTCAAAGGTACTGACTTTCCTGTGGTTTCGTTAACGATACCGTTGACAACAGAACCGTAAGTAACGCCAGAGGTTTCATCCTGTGAAATCTGCAAGCGGTAGTTAGCGTTTGCTGAACCCTTGATTGCATCTGAGAGTTGCTTGCGGTCTGAACCGTTAAGCAGAACCTCATCTGGATCAGCCTTTACTGAGTTGTAAAGGTTAGCGAATACGGTCTGGAACTCTGTGCCCGGATTTGTATTCGAGAAGGTTGCGTTGATGTTGTTGTTGTAGCCGGTGTTAGCGCCAAGAACGGTGGTCAAGATACCGTCATAACCTGTTGCATAGGCTGAGGTATCTGCTGCTGCGCGGCTTGCGACAACCGTGGTGGTTGTGTTCAACGGAGCTTGGTTTCCGATTGTTGGTGTACCTGAACCGCCGAGTGTGAAGGTCAAGGATGTGGTGCGGCCTTGGAACTTCGCGTTAGCTGCGCCTGTGGTTGTACCAACATAGATGTTGTAACCGAGCGCACCGGTGATAGCGGTTGGAATTGTTACGGTAAGCATCTGACCAGAAGTGGTTGTTGCTGAACCGACTGCTGAAACGATTGACTCACCAAAACCAGTTGATGAGATACCGGCATCAGCGGTGTAGTAAACATAATATGTGTTTGCTGCGATAGCTGTTACTGAACCTGCGGCGGTTGCACCTGCAACTGTTGGAAGTGTAGGAGCTGAGCCTGCGTTAAGCGCGCCAGCATAACCTGATGCAGTACCACGAGCCATAAGCATCATGCGTTCTTCCATCAACATTGTTGCATAAAGTGTTGAGGTTGATGACAACTGACGAAGGTCTTGGTATCCGAGGCCTGAAAAATTAGCATCGAATGAAACGCTGTCAGATAGTGAGTAAGAGTTGTAAGGCAGGATTAAGTCATCTGAGGTGTACGAAATCTTTGAACCGCGCTCGAAGTTGATTGAACCGAAAGCGGTGGTTGTTGATTCTGTAACGCCTGGCCAGATTTGTCCTTGTCCGCCAGTACCTGTACCCGTATAACCGGTGATGCGCTTGACACGGTGTGATGTGCCAACGCCCTTCTTGCGAGGGATACGGTTACGAAGTGGTGTTGGGCGTGGGGTCAAAAGCTTTGCTGGTGCTTCCAAGTCAAACGCAGCGAAGCTGGTTGAGAGTGGAGAGGTCAGCGTGATGTCCTTCTGCATATCCTGCAATGCAAGGCGCTGTGAAGCGATTGCGTTGTTAAGACCTGCGAGTGCATCTGGAGCGAGTGACTTTGTTGCAGCTAGTGCTTCGAGAGCAGCAGTTGGATCTGCTACAGGCGAAACGCCGGGTGTTGTTGATGGATTGCCGAGTGACTTACCGAGAACCTCGGTGTACTCATCCATGCGCTTTGCAGCCTTCTTAGCGGAATCTACATCGCCAAAGAGGTCAGCTGCTTTAGGGGCAGTTAGAGCCAATTTATTTCCTTTCGAGTGCTGTGTGGGTTATTCCTCGTCAGAGATTTTTCCGGCTTTGGCTAGGTATTCCTTTTCCAATGCCTTGTATCCCTTGGCGAGAATTTGGTCTGAGGTCGCTGTCGCCTTGAGGCGGTATTCAGCGGCTTTGAGCAGGAGCTCGTTTTCATTTGTGACAGCTACGCGTCCGGTGCGCTTTGGGCCACCTGATGCAGCTGCCGATTTTGCCGTTACGAGTTCTGATTCAAGAGCTACCGCCTTCTCCTCAGCCGCCTTATGTGCAGCTTGAAGTTCCGCGATCTCAGCCTTGACTGATTCAGTCGCACTCTTTACAGCTTTCTCGATGATGGCCGAAACGGACTTCTCATCAAGAATCTCATCTTCTTTATCCTCAGCAGGGGCTTCCTCAGAAACCTCATCTGCTGGCTTATCTTCAACAACTGCCTCATCACCTTCAGCTGACTTGATGCTTCCAGCATTTTGCTCTGGAGTCATAATGGTCGCGGTTGAGACATTTGCAACTTCGTTAGTTGGAGTCGCGCCGGTGACAACTACTTGGCTGAGGCCGTGAGTTGAGTTAGGGATATGGCATCCGCACTCTAGGCACTTGCTGATGTCAGCGGACTTTGCGGACATCTTGGTGCAGCCCTTACAGACATCATCGTCGCATCCGCCGTCAGCTTGGCAGGCAGCGCAACCATCGCAGTCGCAATCCTTTGAGGTCATATCAGCGGCAAGGTTAATCATGCCGGGGGTCATGCTTGCTTCGTTGTCCTCATCCAATTCGCCATCGCGGAAGTTAAAGAGGTGCTTGAGAGCCGATAGCAAGGTGTCAATATCATCGCGCTCGTCTGAGTCTGTGGCTGCGATTTCGCTGGCCTCAGAGATGATGAGCTGTGCGATTCCCTTGCGGGCTGCATCGTATGAAGCCTGATCGAACTTAGCAGAATCAGCATGGATTTCTTTAATGATGTCAGCGAGCATAGATTTTTCCTTCGTTGTAGTTGTAAATTCTTCGACCTTCACAAGATTAGGTTCGCCCTCTACGCTCTTGGCGAGCATGAGCTTGGCATTTGGGTTAGCTGGACGATCCACAAGAGAAATCTCCACGATTTGTCCGTCAATGATGCGGCCGTTAGCAGCCTTCTGGTCACGGACAACGCGTGGGGACTTGATGCCTATTGAGAATCCCTTAAGAACGCCTGATTCCACTTTCTTAACGCTAATAGGGTCAACGACAAGAGCAGAAATATAATGACCATCCGCTTTCGCTTCATATTCTTTCGCTACTCCTGCCGCAATAGATGAGTGTTGTTCGCGGATATTACCGCCGGACTTAAACCACTCTGGCATAGCAGAGGAGAGCCAAGCGTCATCGCAAATCTGCTGGTCAATATCGAGAGAGTCATCGGTTGCTTTGCCATAGACAAGCAGCGAGCCATCTTCTTGCTTTTCTTGCTTAACGATAGCCGCGTATGAATTAGCGAAGTCATTGACCATAAGTGATTTCTCCTTGTTAAGTTTCGCGGCAACGCTTTCAGCCCAAGACTTTCCAGCGTCTCCACCCCATGCATCCCAAGCCACTCGGCCCGGTGATGGGAATCCTTTTTCTCCCTGATTAAATCCTTCTGCTTTTTTGTCCACTTCGTGACGGGCAAAGAAGCTGACCATTCGCATAATGGTATCGCGTGATAATCCTTCGCGCCGTGAGAGTTGTCCAGCTCTGTTGCGTCCTGCACCTGTAAAACCATCGCCGGCATGACCATCGCTGATCCAGCCGAGTGCGCGCTTTGCTGCTGCCGCTGCCCCAGCGGGCGGGACAAAGGTTTCTGACATATTGAGTTGTTAGGCTGAGTAAATAACCGAGACTGCGCCTGTTGCTGTGCCGGAGGCTGATACTGCGTAAAGGGTGTCGTTGCCATGCATCCAGATTTGTACGCTTGCGCTTGCAGCAAGGTTCTGTCCACCGTTGATTCCTACGGTATTGGTGACTGCGTTATCACCAAGAAATATCGCTGCGCTATCGCGATTGTTTACCTGAACAGCTACATATCCAACGCCGTTAGGAATTGTGACGAGAGGAGTTGGTGTTGTTCCAACTGTGATATTTGTATGATTGAGCGCCATAGATTTCCTTTTCTCGGATTATCGTTTAATTGTAATGGTTATTAGTTAATCTTGCGCGAGCGCCTCATCTAGCGAAGCCCCAAAGTCAAAAGTGTCCCAGTTGATTTCCGCAGGCGTTGTCGTGCATCGGCAGTTAGGATGAACAGGGATGTCATCAGCGGTCAGGCCGTTAGAAAATGAATCGCCGACATTGACCGTCTCCCCGCCGATATCGCAGTCCTCATCCTCTGGCTCAGCGCTGACCCACTCGATTTGCTCCACGCCGAGGGCTTGAAAGGAGTCGATTGCAGCCTGATTAGCGGCGCGTGAACCCTCAGTCAGAGCGATAGTCAGAGCGCGCTCGGGTGAGGAGAGTGAGCTTTCAATCATGTCTGCGAGCTGGTTAGGGCTTGCGCCGATAGCGATGCCGTCTGCTAATCGTGATCCCAAAAGGTCGTAGCTGGTTTTCTTCATGTCCAGCGATTTAATCTTGATGCCATTGAGCAGCTTCTCTAGCCCGCCGGGTGGTTTGAGCAGGGCGGCAGCGGCAGGGTTGCCGGGGTTCCATGTACCCCAATTCACCGTGATCTGTAATGCGCTCACGGCAAAGGCGCTCGGATTCCAGTTATGTGGGGGTTGCTTAGCGGCCTTGCGCTGGCGTAGTTGCTTACCAAACGCCTCATAGGTTGATGCCACGCCTGTTACATACATTACTGCGTAGTGCTGACGGATAGCTGACTCTAAAGCGGTGTGGTCGAGTGTCACATTATGCAGAGCCCATGCGCGCGCGCGAGCGCGGTCTTGTGAGATGAACTCGCTAACCGTGGGGTGGGTCTGCATATATCCCGTGATGACCTCACGAGCATTGACCGACTTCACCAAGGCCGCGCGTATTTTCACGGCGCTACTTGCTGCTAAGCGCCCATCTACTTGATGGACACCGAGGGTCATGTCAGATATGCCTTCGCCAGCGACTTAGCGGTTTCCATATCGCCATCGAAATAGCAGCGGTTGAGCGCATCTCCCACGATGGGGTCTAGGGCGTTGAACTCGAACTGACGAGCGCGCTTGCCTTTGCTTGCCCATTTGAGAAATGCCTTGACCTCTGATGCGGCTTCTTTTGCCATATCAGGAGTGCCGAGCCAGACAGGGACTTGATCCATGCCGAGCAGCCACATTGCGAACAGGCGGTGATGGCCGTCAATGATGATGTTTTTCTCGCCATCGTTATAAACCAGCGGATAATTACGGTATGGGGTGAGAGCCTGCCCCATGGACTCAATATGGTCAGCGACATTGTCGCGGTCTAAGCCGGTGTCCGTGCCGTATAGCTCCTTGACATTGACGAGAGTGAGGACTGCCTTTTCCCAGACATCTGGGCTGACGGGATAGTCTCCGTTTTGCGTTTCCACTATAGGCCAAGGGCTAGATACAGAGTCAGCTATCTGCTCAGGGCTATCCGACATCGGATGGTCTCCTGCGGCGTTAGGAAGAATCTTTAAGCGAGAGAGCGCATCCTTAACTTCTGCCTTAGATGGTACGCCAGCCTTTTGGAAGTCAGGCTCGATTTCTTTTGGTGGCTTTACCTCCGAAGTGCCGTCATTGCCGTCACTAGGTGCAGGCTTTGTCGGGGCCATAGGATCTAACTCGTCTTGGACATTCTCCACGCCAGCGATAGGAGCTGCTGCATTGACGATTCCCTCTGGCGAGAACAAGAACACGCCGTTGCCGGCAACGAGGATAGGCTGGTCGGCTGCTGGGGTATCCAGAAGCGGAAGGCCTAGCTCAGAGCGGCGCTCGTTGATGGTCTTAGTACCACCGCGCAATTCGAGGTCTGACTTCTTAGCAGCTTCCTCGTTGTCGCGGATTTCTGACACCATGAACTTAAACTCTAGCTCGCGTGGCATACCGAGATAGGTGTAGGAGATATTCGTCAGCATTTTAGAAATCCATTGAGCGAGAGGAGCTACGCCGATAGATTGCGCCGCTTCCGCTTCGCCTTGTTGGTGACCCGAAGCTCCGAGTCCACCCTTTTGTGAGAAGCCAATCTCGGTAGGCAGAACGCCGAAGTGTCCGGTGATAGAGGTGATGAGGTACTCATCGAGCGCGGCCTTAAACTTCTCGCCGTAGCCCTCATAAAACTCAGGCTTAAGTCCTGCGGGCAGGATGAGTGCGCGCTTGCGCTGCTCGGTCTGTCCTGCGAGGTTGTCGTTAATAATGTTTTCATACTGCTTCATCACTAGCGGATCATTACCGAAGTCGGCATCCGAGGTCAGCATCATCTCTGGGGTTACGCCATCGGTGTATTCAGCGCGCAGCCATTGCTGACGGCGTAGGTAAAGGTCGGCTAGGGGTAGGCAACGCTCGACCGGTGATGAGCCATAGACAGAGTTAGCTCTGCGGTTGCGGATGAAGTAAGAAAGATCGTCTGAGGTGAACTCGCCGTCTGCCTGTGGGTCATCCGAATTAGCCATGAACTCTGTGCGCGGGAATCCGTAAAGAATCTGTTGGTAGGCAGCCTGCGGAGGCATAGGGCGCATACCGCGGTCATCGAGCATTGGCTTAATCGTTGAGCCATCGAGAATTTGGAAGCCGTACAAGTCCCCGCCGACAGTTTTCTGTGGCCAGATAGCCCACGCATCGAGGACAAGGATTTCCTCTAGCGACATCATCATCCAGTCAATAAAGGTCAGTCCGTTAGCGCGGTCAGGGTTTTCCCAGAAGGTACGCATACGATAAATCTCGTCCGAGAACTTGGCGCGAGCCTGAGACATAGCGCGAACATGATCCCCGCCGATTTCCGAGATGATTTTCTCCGAGGCATCCTCAGCGATAACGATGTCCCAATCGAGTCCTGCAATTTTCGCCTTTAATACTTCGATACAACGGCGCACGATGTCAATCTGCTCAGCCGCGCCACGGAGGGTCTTGAACTGGACGAGCTTCTGCTCTGTGCCAATGTTGAGGTTTTGCGCTACCTGATATTCATAGCGGCGTGGGTCTGGGCGGCCGTCTGGACGAAGTGGGTTGATAGCGCCGGGCAAGATGGGCTGACCGGGGCCGAAGGGAACGCCGGACATAAGAGGATTACGCAGGAGAGGTGTTTGCTGGCCGTAAGTCTGACCTTGGTGCTGTGCATCGCGCATTTGCTGTTCGGTCATTACTACTGACCCGGCGGGTAGATTGCTTGGCGCTTTTTCAATTTGCTGTGCTACGGCTTTTGCTAGACGGTCAATTAGACCCATGGTCTCTCCTTGTTAGCGCCTCTTGTGGATCAGGCTGGTGTAATGATAGCGGTTATTCTATGGCCCTTAGTAGTAGAGAAGGACTGCGCCGCCGCCGCCTGAGCCAGCCGTACCAAGTGTGGAAGCTGCACCGCCACCACCGCCGCCTAAGCCGCCTTTACCACCATCGTTTCCAACTGTAAATGAACCGTTTGGATAACCACCAGCAAAACCAGCACCTAAAAATCCCGCGCCGCCGCCGCCGCCGCCATGCGTTAGACCAACTCCAGAATCACCTGTACCGCCTGCGTAAAAATCTCCAGTACCACCAGCACCACCTGTGCCTGTGCCAGATGTTCCTACTGCACCGCCACCGCCGCAGATAAGCCCTCTAGCGCCAACAGAGGCAGTAAGTGTGCCTGTTGTATTTGAGTTACCACTTCCGCCACCCGATGAAACTCCAGCAGCATCTCTGCCGCCTGCATAACTTACGCTAGTAATACCAACCGAAGGTGCGCCAGTATAAGAAATGGTAGAAGAACCATTAGGTGTTGCCGTAATAGCACCCGCCGCACCGCCTGCACTTGCAGAATTTTGTCCACCTCCGCCGCCGCCAGCCATCACCATTCCGTAGATTGATGAGTTGCCGTTGTTGCCAGCCGCCGAAGTATTTGTTCCCACACCACCCGCACCAACTGTTACGGTGTTTGAGATGTAAGTCCAGCCAGCGGAATATCCACCTGCTCCACCACCACCGCCACCACCTGTGGTTTGCGTAGAACCTGCTCCACCCCCACCAATCACAATTGCATACACGCGTTGAATACCTGCTGGAATAACTGATGAACCTGTAGCAGTACCCATAACACCACTACCCGTAATTGTTTGTTGCAGCTTTAGGCCGTAAGGAGAATCAGTAAAGGTTGAGTTGTTATAGATCGATACGCTCATAGTTGTCTCCTAGTAGAAAAGGTAAAGTAGTCCTGCGCCGCCGACACCAACACCTGCGCCTGTACTACCGCCACCGCCACCACCGCCAAGCCCACCAGCGCCACCAGTAGTACCAGAAGCGTTACCGCCGTTGCCTGCTATACCTGCTCCACCGCCACCTGAAACACCACCTCCATTTGTGCCACCCGTAGTAACTGCGCCAGTCAAAATGTTTATTCCGTTACCACCAGAACTACCGTTTTTTGTACCAGTAGTAACACCCGCACCACCGCCACCGCCACCTGCTAAACCTGAACCGCCTGTACCACCTGTATTTGTTTGAGAACCTGTGAGATACGCAGAACCAGCACCACCACCTGAAATACCATTGCCACCATTGCCACCAGTAGAAACAGTAGCGCTGGTATTTCCATAACCACCGCCGCCGCCTGCGCCGTTTGTACCATTGACTGAAGTAGCAGTTCCCGCTGCACCGCTTGGTATTCCCCAATAATTAGTGGCACCCGTAGAAACTCCACCACCGCCTGCACCGCCTAAAGTGCCGGGGTTTGTTCCACCTCCGCCACCGCCAGCGATGATGTTTCCATAGCGAGTGTATCCACCAGAAGCGTTACCAGTTTGTCCGCCAGTTCCAACTATGCAAGATGATGATGCAATAGTCCAACCCCAAGCAATACCACCTGCGCCACCACCTGTGCCAGCACCAGCAGCGTTTGTACCACCCGCACCCCCACCACCAACTGCAATCGCATACACGAATGTAATACCAGCAGGGATAGTGACGGATGTATCGCCAGCATTTTTAGTCTGTTGAAGGCGTAAGCCATAAGGCAAAATGAAATGAGTATTGGCAAATGGCGTAGTGTTGTCGCCTTGCATACCGCCTGATACGGGAGAGCCAGCTTGCCCTCTGCGGATCGGGTTACTCATTAGGCAATCCTGTTGACATACCCGCTAATAGTGATAACCGAAGCGGTTGCGGCGAAAGCATAAACAGTAGAAGCCGCCGAGCCTGTGCCTGTTAGGGGCAGTCCTGCAACGATAAGAACATCGCCTGACTGTGGGGCTAGGGTAATCGGCTTGGCATTTTGTACCGCGCCTGTGCCGCCAAACTGAACCGTCAGCAAGACAGGAGAGGTAGAAGTGTTATTGGCATAAAGCCATACTTCGTCAATCGTGGATGCGGATGTACCTGTGGCGTGGATGGTTGTGCCGGTAGAGGCAGTCTGAACAACGGTGATGGGCTGGCCCTGTGATGATCCAGAGAGAAGCTGCTTTGTGAAAGTTGCCATGCGCCTATCCTAACTAAAGACCTGAGTAGCGATGATGTTGTTCTGGTCATTGACGGCCGTTCCGACTGTCACCCATGCCGAGCCGGTGTAAACATAAACCTGATTTGTGCCTGAGTCAAAGTAGGTGTCACCGGTGCGAATCGCAGGGTTAGTCGGCGCTCCCGATGATGTCAGGAGATTTACGGGGTCGAGAGCAAGCTTGCTCATGCGACTATCCGATGATGACTACGCGGTAAGCGTTCGCGCTAGGTGCTACGGCAAAGTTAAGGGTGACGGTGTTGGTCGTGGCGCGTAGGTTATCTACGGTGACCTCTGATCCGTCAGCTACGGCATAAACCTGCACCAAAACATCGAGCGTTCCGAGGTTGTGGGTGATGGTGTATGAGGTGGCCGAGGTCGAGAGAGTGGTCGAATACTTTTGTGGGGTCGTTGAGGCAACGGAGATGGTGTTGCCTGAGATAGAGATACCCGTACCAGCGACATACTCACCGGCTGCTGAGAACTGTGTCCATGTGTATTGACCGCTAGAAATAATCCAGCCCTGTGCGGCCTGTGTTGTTCCCTGCTCAACGAATGTGAAGTCACCCTGTTGTGGGGTCTGTTCGTCAGTAGCGCGTGACCATGCGGATGCAGAAGCTACATAAATACCGTTTTGAGTGTTTGTGCTCTGGTTCTTAACAAGTACGCGGTTACCGGCAACGATAGAAACGCCGTCAATCGTCTGTGCGCCAGAAAGTGTGATGTTTGCGGTGGTAGCAGCGACTACCGATCCCTTGACATTCAGGCCTTGCGCTACGCCATCTACATAAGCCTTGGTAGCGGCATCTGTGGAGTTAGTAGGGGTTGCAAGGCTCGTAATCTTGTATGAGCCCCATGAGACATCTGCGGTTGGTGCAGAGAATTGGCTGAGAGAATATGAGGCAGGGTTAAAGCTGGTGACTACAATCCATGTCGTGCCGTTGTAATACTGAAAGTTGTTTGAGGTCGTGTTGTAGTAAATCTGACCAGCGACCGGCGAGCTAGGGGCTGAGGCTAAGTTCTGAACAGTCGCATTGAGAAGCTGGTTTTGCGAAAGGTCAAGATTGACGAGAAATTTACGGCTCATTGCTTCTCCTAGACTATGTACGCAGTACCGCTAAATGCTGCGGTAAAGGTAATCACCATCGTATTGGCGTTAGTATAACTGATAGTTCCTTCACATTGGTTGCCCGCTGAGTCGAGAACAACAGCGGTGGGATAACCGTTTAAGTTGTGAGTTATCGTCCAGACCGATGCAGGCGTGTTCTGTGTATAGGTGTAAAAGATAGTTGCGGCTGGGCCTTGTGGCCCTTGCACTCCGACCGAGGAGATAGTGATTGTCGGGGTTGTCGTGCTAACGGTGACATTCTGAACGGTCGTAGTGACCGTAATGTTATCTACTGTCATACCCGAGCCGTGGCGATAGTCAGGAAGCCATCTGCCCAGTCGTAGTTAATTCCACCCGATGAGGTTGCCTTGATGCCGTAGTAATAAGTCCCGACAGGAATAGCGGCCGTCTGTGTCCCGGTGATTTGATAGGTCGCTACTCCCGTTGTTGGTGAGGTCAGGGTGATACCTGATCCGTTAGTCAAAGTTAGAACAACAGCGCCGGTGACCTGATTGCTAATGGCCATGCGGATAGTGAAGCCTGTGATGTTGATAGGCGTGCCTGTGGCATCTGTGTTTGTGGTCGTGAAAATGAGGTCTATGCCCTGATTAACTGTTGGATTGTAAACGCCCATGTGACCCCTTAATTCGCTTCCGTAATAATAGCGGATTTACAACGAGGACAGACTCTCGTTCCCTTAATCACCGGCAAGCGACATGATGGGCAGAAGTCAGCCATTGCAGCAAGTGACCTCATCGCAACAGAGCCACCCATAAGGTCGGTGACAGCCCAGACCATTGCATCCATGCGGTCGGGAGATTTATCCGAGTCCGGTTCCCACGATACGAGCTGATCCTCTAACTCGGGAAACGCGCCAACCATGTGCAGTCGCTTCTGCTCGGATAACGCAGAGATTGGCTCGGCTCGCACTTTCTTACCCCGCGATGCCGTCACCTTGCGATACGGCACATTCGCATCTACCTGTCGCAGTAGGGCTTCAATCATATCCCCGCCGTTATTTGTCTCAGCGATAACGCGGTCGCACTTATGCTTGCGATACATCTCCACGGCCTTACGCATCCACGCTTCCGGCGAGCCCTTCATCGTTGCGTCTTCGATGATGTAGTAATGACCGTCAGGCGTAGCGCCAGCAACGATGATTCCTGTTTCATCCGATGATTCCCCGCTAGTCACGGCAGGGTCAATAGCTACGACAACGCGATAGTACGGCGGTGCGTTCTCTGGTCTAATTCTGGCTTCCTCAATGATGGCGCGATTCCATAGAGCTGACTCTGACTCGTCTAATAGTTCCCCGTAAAGTTCTTGCCGACCTGTGCGAGTTCCAGCATAACGAGCTTGCAATTCAAGCAATGCGGCAGATGAGAGATTGGTGGAGTTGTCGAAAGTTGATCCCCGAGTGATGAAAACTGAGCCATCAGTTCGACCAATCCATTCACGCAAAAGGTTGATGGGCTTAGGAGTTGTTGTGATGCAGGCTCGTGGTTTTTGCCCAATACGCAGCGCAGGGGCGATTCCTTCATACCAAGTAGCATACGGGTAGCGCCATTTACCTATCTCGTCAGCCCATACGCCAGATAAGTTCAAGCCACGGCCAGCATCGGGGTTATCAGCACCGATAAGGTGGATTTTCTGCCCGTCCTTAAAAATAATTTGCCAGAGCGATTTGTTATAGACAAAATCCTCATCTTCAACAAGTCGCATATTCTTCAACACGCGTAATACGCCACTAGCGCCTTCTACGCATATCTTGCGGGCATCGGTAAAGGTCTCGGCAATAATCGCCCACTCAGTAGGAGCTAAGTCCGGTGCATGGGGATGTGTGAGAGCTTGATCCACAATCCATTGAGCGCCTGTGCGTGATTTGCCCCAGCCTCGGCCAGCCAAGATAAGCCAGACATTCCAGTCACCCTCGGGTTCTTGCTGCTCGGGACGGCCAATAAACCACCATGGCAGTTTTGTTAAATCATCTAGGGCTTCTGCGGGTAAAGCATCTACATAGCTGCGTACTTGCTCAGAGGGTAAGTCTTTTAATTGCTCAAATAGACTCTGCGACATCGTTGCCCTCTAGCTCAACCGGTGGACTTTCAATTTCCAGCGGTGCGTGTCCTAGCATGGCGAGAACAAGAGCTTTGGAGTCAATTTCTATCGGCTTGCCGTCTTTGCCTGAAATCTCCTGAGTGAGCTTATCTTTGCGTCCCCACTTATCAGGAAACTTGCGCTCTAAATACCATGCGCCAGCAGTCCAGTTCTCACGAGCAGCAGCTTGAATAATCTTAACGGCGTTTGATTCTGCAATAGCCTCAGCCTTTTTTATAGCGTCCGCATATTCCGCGTAAGGTTCAATTCCTTGTTCGCCTTTTTCCATCCATTGGTAATGTGTGGACTTTCCAATACCTGCGGCTTCTGCGGCTGTTGATGCGTAATTACCGCCCTCGATAGATTTGACCATCGCTTTCTGGATGGCTTCATTGAGGATTGTTATTCGCCCCATTGACCGCCTCCAGTCGAGCATCCAGCAAGTCATCTAACTCGCCAAGTAAAAAGGCCTTCCGTTGGTGGGAGAGCCTATTGCCGTACTTTTCTTTCATCAGCGCGGAGATATGCACGATAGCCTCGTCTATTTCAGCGAGCGTTATCTCCTCGTTAATAATCATGAAGACTATTTTACTGTTTTCCGAGCCTTCCGTATTTTTTGGTATTCACGGATTTCATCGGCGCGGTAATAGACAGCCTTGCCTTCCTTCTTTACCCAGCTAATCGTGCGGCGGTGTTGCAGCTGGCGTAAGTTATTCATATTTACGCCTAGGTGTTCCGCTACCTGATTGCAGTCCCAGAGTTCATCTACCACGGTGCATCCTCGGTCTTATGCACGGAGGTCACAACGGCGGCCTGATTCTTAGGCGCTCGCGGAATGATGGAGAAACTCGTGCCGGAGATTTCCAGCGATGTCTTTGCTACGCCGTCTCTGCCGATAAAGCTGGATTGAGAAAACTTACCTACGACCAAAACCTTGTCACCTTTTTTCAGGCTATCAACTACGGCATCGGACTTCGAGTTCCAAAAGGTCACCTTAAACCAGATTGTCTCGCCATCCTCATATTGCCCATTGACCTTCTGGCGCGGAGTGTGCGCTAGGGAGAATGATGCTAGGGATTCGTCCTTGAAAAACTTCATCTCTGGATCAGAGCCGAGATTGCCTTCGATGATGATTTGGTTCATTTTTCGCCTTTCGTTCGGGATTGCTTACATTACTACGGCTTGCACCGTTCCGTCATTTTTAAGTAGCGCCCATGACCCATCGGGGCAGAGAAACGGGACATCCTCGGGGTCGCGCCAGCTGGAGACCATCCAGCCATTGTTAGTGGCCATTGTCGGCTGTGAATGAATAGACATTGAGCCTAGATTGTGACACTCGTGATGCACGCGGATGAGATTAGCCACGGAGTCTTTTCCCCCGCGAGATTTGAGCTTTCGGTGGTGCAGTGCCATAGATTCAGTTGCCGGCAATCCGCAGGTTTCGCAGTAATGTCCAGCGCGCTCCTCCACGGCCTTGACGATGTCTTGATTCATTTCATGACCACCAATGCAGAAGGAAACGGAGCGCCTTGTTTCGACCCGCCAAATTTAAGCCGGCCGCGAATAAACCGCACCTCGTATTTTATGCAATGGTCGTGCCACCATGCTGTATCAGTTCGAGAAGGCACTAAGCACACAACGGTTGCCCCCCCCCAGCCTGAGCATCGGCTTTAGCCACCCATGCTTTAATTTCTCGGCCATACGGCGGGTTTAGCCATATTGGAGCTGAGCAATCTGCCGCCCAATCCCGAGCGAAAGCATCGCGGCGAGATTCATCGGGGTGATCGGGGCCATACCAATTACTTGGCACAAGCGTTGAGGATTGCAGCGCGGCTGCATCAAGGCCAAAATTAAACTCGGCATTCACCTTGGCAAAATAATCTCGCGGGGTAGTCCATGTGCTATCCAATGACGAGAACATTCCCGAGGTCATTACCATTTAATACCAGCCCAGCCTTTTCTCGTGACTCCATGCTTTACACGCCGATCCATATCGGACAGAAATGTAATGCAGGCCATAATCTATCTGCTTGAGCGGATTTGTGGGCTGGTACTCAAACTTGTAGTTCCCCCATGTCGTTGGCAGGAATTGAGCGATGCCAAACGCACCCGAGGACTTATTGACCGCTCGGGGATTCCAATGAGATTCTTGAGTAAACAGCTTATCGAGGCAGGCAAATTGACGCGGATTGCCGAGTTTTATCTTTGCGTATTTCTGAGCGCTGATATTACTCCACGGCGCAAAAGCAGCCTGAGCATTTACTCCTTGGCAAAGTCCAACCGCGAGGGCTATTACAAGGACTTTGCGGCTGACGCGTATTAGCGCGCCTTCTCCCGTCCGGCACAGACTTGGCAGGCGTTGCCTGCATACAACCACTCACCGCAGGAATGACGCGAGATTTTGCGGTCTTCTTCAATCATTGTCGTGCTATTCATTTTCGATCCTTTCGATAGCGAATAGTGCTCATATTTTAGACCATATCCCCCAGCGCAGGTTGCTAGGGGATGGCCTTCCACGCTCAGAGGATTAGGAGACTCTGGCGCAAACCTAGTATTCAATGCCAATAAAGCAAAAGCCCAAATTCAATTCGATGCCGCAACGGTCAATCTGGATGCCGAACCAGAACCCGCGAATGATGCCGAAGTGAAGCCACACCTTGCCGATTTGCTTCTCTCTATACATTCGCCTTCTCCTGTTCAACTTCGATATTCTGCAAAACGATGCAGTGCTTGCAGACATAAACTCGGTAATTTAGATATAGGCCTTTGAACAGTTTTTTATTTGCGGCCGAGCAGAAATTACATTGAGCCATTCTGCAGTTCCTTCTCAATAGCTTGGATAGTAGGGCAGGGGTAATCACAATATTTTATTTCGTCAATATAGTAATACTCACACTCGGGGCATTGATTATTTTCATTTGGCTTATGCAATTCCACTACTGCACGAAGGGCGCTAAAAGCCGATTGAATATCTGTTTGACCAACTTCGTTGTATTGAAGGGTTGCAAATGGATGATTACCCTTTACCTCAATCTTTGCCAGCAATTCATCGTGTGTCATTCGCCCTCCCGATCCAGAAAACTTTGCACAACCTCCATCGCGTGGATCATGCCAGCGCGGAAGGCAAACTCCCAATCTGGCGTAGCGTTTGGATGCTTCGTCCGAGAAAACTCCCATTCGGCCCCGCCAATAATCTCCAGCACATCGCCAAGAATCTTGGTGCGCTGTTCTTCCAGAATGATGTCTAGCGTCTTTTCCATTGTCTCGCCTTTCATGGATACATTAGGTCTTTGCAGAATTGGCTCATGTGCTCAGGCTTAACCTTGCAGGGCTTCGGGGTCAGCGCATTGTTAATCAGATACACCGCGCCGATGATGAGAATGGTGGCGATTATTTTCTTTGTGCGACTGCTCATTTTTCCAACCTCCACACTAACTCGGGTTCGGCTTTAATCTTGGCGGCTATTGATGTCTGACGCATCTTCATCCTCCACATCGCAAGGGTTAATCCAACGACCGTGTTTCATGGCAAAAGCGACATCCCCGGCAGTTCCCGCATCCCAAGTATCGCAACCGATACAAGTTTTACCGTTAAGCAACTCAGCACCTTGACCGCATTGCTGACAAATTCCTAAACTCATTTGGGCAACCCCTGTTTCACAATAGCAATCGCGGCGTTCTTGGTGCGCTTGCTCGCGGCATACCAGTCTGAGGAAATATCGGTAGGTGTCTCTAGCGCCTCAAGCTCTTTAGCAATCTGCTCGCGCAACTCTTGTTCGTTCACTTTTTCTCCCCCAAGGCAATCTGAGCGCAAGCGTCGGTCAGCCTTTCCTCAATGTCAAACACAATGGATAGAAATACAACGACAAGCACCGGCAATCCGACAAGAAGTAAAAGGATCACAACGCACCCCCAAAGTCGGTGGTAATCATGTAGGTATCGTCTGCGGTATCAAAATACACGCGACAGTCGCGGCCAATGCCTTCTAGAAATGCGCGGGCAAATAGCACATCGGAATAACGCTCCACCCAGTAGGCGCGTTCGTAGCTCCAGTCAATCGGCTCGGTTATCTCGAAGTCAATATCCTCAAACCGACCCTCTTGGAGTTTCCAATCCTCTTGGTATTTATTCCAGTTAGTGGAGTTAATAGTTAGTTGCTCGAAATCTTTTGAGGTGATTTTCATGTTATGCACCAACCTTGGCTAATTCCTTAGCAACTACATCGGTAAAACTCTTACCGTAGTTCATAGCGTACTTGTTGGCTTTTGCCATACAGATCAAGCAGATCTCCACATTGTTTGTGTGGGCGATTACATCGACTACCTTCTTGCAGATTGCACATTCCATTTTCCAGCTCCTAATCTATCGGGGGCCTTTGCCCTGTTATGGGATAGATTACGGTAGATAGATTACGGAGTCAAGCATTTAGGGGAAAAATTTTTATTTCTGCCCCCGGCGTGTCGGAATAGACTTTTCTGGCTCTAATGTCCACTATTTGCGAATCGTCCTGAAAAGCCACCCCCGAGAGGGCATCGCCCACGGCTCGCAGGTACTTGTCTAAATCGGGCGCTACTGAGGGATATTGGCGCTTCACGGATCGCGGGCGCTGGACATAGAAGGTCACATCTAGCCCCATCGCCCCATCTAGGGGCTTAGCGCCGGCAAATCGGGCGGCTAGAGCTATGGACGCCCGCCAGACGGCGAGCGCCGAACCCTGAGAATGCACCATAATCCCGTTGCCCACGCTTTTCATTGACCCTTGCGGGATGGGCTTGCCGTCCACCCGAAAGGTAATCAACGCCTAGCCAATCAGGATTACTGGGTCTGCCGCGATTTTATGAGCGTCCTGCTGCCCATTCGTCAGATAGATGTCAAACACCCCGTGGAAATCTGGGCCATCTATGGACTTAACGATGCCGGTGAATCCATCCACCCGCACCTCATCGCCGCATTGAATCTGTGATGGTGAGACCACAGTCATAGCTCCTCCTTCGTAATGCTTACGGATTATGGTAACAGATTACTTATGCGCTTGCGCCTCTTTAAGCCTCTCTCTTTGGCGTTTGCTTAGGATTTCACCTAGAGTCAATTAAAGAGGCTGAGATTGAATCCTCGGGCTTTTTAGGGCTATCTCAGAGCCTATTCATCCTCAATAATAAACCCGATCTTTGCATTTTCAGGCCGTAATTCATCCTCAGCAAACACATCGACTCCAGCTCTTGCCGCATATTGCCCCGTGCCCGGCTCAAACTCCCACTCTAATCCACCCTGCGCGTACTCGATGCCTGCGCTCAATTTAATTTTGGCTTTGAGGTCTGCCGTAACTATTTTGCGCCATTCGTGATCTACTACGGTGTTTGGAGCCTCAACAGCTCCCATATCAAATTTAGGAATGTTTCTAGCGTTACGGTGCATGAGGTTTATATCGCTCGGCATGATTGAGTCTTTAGAGTTTTTATAATGTGTGCTGGCGTACTCAAGTGCCATGTCATAGGGAATATGCGGATTGAGAACTTTATCCCACGCCATAATCTTTGAGTCCTCGGGGACAACTCGTGCATCTATGGAGTTGATAAAGACTAGGAGTTTTGCGACTTCATTAGTTTGCATTGATAGCTCCTTGCATAGTTTGATCGATTGCGCCCCATCGGGCAAGAACATCTAAACGGTAAGCATCGCCTTTAAGCGGTTTTTTACTTTGTTGCATCTTTGCTCGCATCCGCATCGCCGGATACTGGATTCTAAGTTTTGCTGGTGAGAGTATATTTATAGCCCAGAAATCGTCGTTCATCGCCCAGTCGATTGCAGTTTTTATTTGCTCAGAAGTAAGTGGCCCTGAGTTTTCTCTAGTATCTCCTTTGCCGATCTTGCCTTCGAGAAGTAAGCGCATCTCCGAATACCAGCGATCTGATTTGGTTTGCTCTTGAGTTGGTTTCGGTTTCAACCCTCGATTGCCTATGGCATCTGCCAAATACAAGCAGAGATCAACGATTTCAGGATTTCTCTCTTCTTTGTTTTCTCTTTGTGTATTCTTTGTAGAATTAGTACAAACGCCAATTTTGGCGATTCCATCTGACATTTCTGTCGCTTCCATCTGACTTTCTGCGCTATTCCAAAAGACATGAAAATAGTCAATGGTGTACCACTTTGTTCGATCATAAGCCTGTGGCTGGCATGAAATTATCAAGCCCAATTCCTCAAGTGCTTGCATTGCCGATCTAACTTGTCTTGGCGTTAGCCCCAGATTTTCAGACCAATCCTCATAAGTGTTATAGACCCAAATCTGCCCGTCATACTCGTTGTCTGATCTTTCTAGCCAATATGAAAGTTGCTGGAGAACCATCGCTTGAGAAGATGACCCAAGCCTTTTAACAATTTCTGGGTGAACTTGTATGAAATAGCCCGATGCTAGTAATGAGGGCTTTGTGTCTGTACCATTCATCTTACTGCTCCTACTTCGATTAGGTGTGGTCACGCTAACATCTATCGTGTCCATGTGTCTCCAATCGCCTCGTACACCATTTGCCTTGTTATGCCTCGGTCTGCAAACTCCGCCAATACGGTGAGTCGCAACTCCAGCTTTTTATCATCTACTAACGAGCGCCTTTCCTCTGTCAGCATCCCGCCCCATACGCCGTAGTCCTCGTTCTCTGCGGCGTAGGCAAGGCACTTGTTCCAGATAGGGCAGGCCAAACATATCCCTCTAATAACGGCGGAATCAACCACCTTAAAAGAGCGCTGCTCCTCAATGCGATAGAAGAAGTTGGTGGGCAGGCCGCGACAGGCAGCCTGCTCCCAATCTACCTCTGAATACTTGGGCATCCAGTTGCTCCTGTCGGATCGTAGTAGGAGCAGTACGGCGCGCAGAACTGCACCATTTTTTCCGGCGCTGGAGGAAGTAGCTCGATTGCATTTTGTTTGACCTCGGCTAACCATTGCAGACCCCGCTGTGCTATCTCTGGGTCAAACGCCTCGGTGTGGACTTTAATATCGGAGAACGCGCCATCTCTGGCGATAGCTACGAGTGAGACTTTATCTACCTCGTATCCGTTATTCGACAAAAGCCATCCGTATAGCTGGACTTGCATTTTTTGTTGTTCGCTCGGAAAGAACCGCAGGCTTTTTACCTTTGTCGTTTTCCAATCCACAACATGGCGCTCGTCCTTTATATACAAGTCGCAATGACCCTTTAGCCCATCGAACTCGAACTCCTGCTCAATAAGGAAGTTATCCTTGAACGGGTCTTCTCGCTTGATGGCCTCCGCAACGCCGGCATGAATAAAAGTGCCAAGGATTGCAGCTAGTGATTCAGTCTGATTCCGCTTCGGTGTGCCGATGATTTGGTGGTACACGCGCCGGCGGCAATCTCCGATTTGTGATGGCCCTATCTCGACCTGTAGAGAGCGGTCTTTCTGATTATCGTGCGCAGTTAATGCGCCTGAGAGCATTTTCTGGATATCCATTAAATGTCCATCGCTGTTCTGACCGATGTGCCGATGGATCGTGCGATATCCACCTGCACACGAAGCCGAGACACATTCGCGCGATTGGCTTTAACGATTGCCTCGTCACCGGCAACTATTCGATGCAGGTCTCGGTTTTCCAGTAAAGCCATATCTTCTCGCTCGCCAACTGTGTAATTCTTTCCAGTCGGAGACGATTTATTAGCCAGAGATAAACGCGAACTTGCCATCGCAATTTCGTAGCTGGCTTTGTTTTGATGATAGAGCGACTCGGCGTGGACTAAATCGTCATGCGCTTGGTCAATCAGCTTGCTCAACTCTTTCAGTCGAGCCTCAACCTGTACTGGTGTGACTACGCTCATTTTTCACCTAGCGCAATCTGCGCGCAGATATCCTGAACCTGCAACGCAACATTCTCGATTCCAGACTTCACGATGAGCTTTCGATTTGTCCCGAAGTTAATCGCGCAAATCTTCTCGTAGATGTCCAGACGAATCTCCGCTTCTAACTTTGCGGTCATTTTCAGAAGTAGCTCGTTCAGCTCCTCGTCATTTTTTGCGCCAAGAATCAACTTGCCCTGCACGATGTCCCAATGCTGGCCTTTGCAAAAGAGCTTCATAGCATCATCCCGCTTTCTGTATAGCGCCAAACGATGCAGTTGTTACCCCTATCGTTCTTGCGGGTTTCGCCGGTATCTGCGAGAAATCCTTCTTTGACGAGCCACCCACGAACAGGTCGGATAGTGTTGCCGTCAATGTGCAGGTATCGCTCTGCCTCTTGGTCAGTAGCTCCCTGCATTCCTCGGTTGATAAAGAACTCGTACACCTTGCGGCGTATAGATCCGAGTGCTGGCTCGATTTTCTCGCGGGCTTCCAGAGATGTAGTCCTCATGACAGCTCCGTTACTCGCTTGTTGAGGGCATCCTTAATCGTTGTCCCTCTCACGGGAAAATCCAAATTATCTTTCTCATCCTGCCAAATCTTGCGTAGGGCATCCACCTCGTTAATTTCTTGAATCATGTCGAGGATTTTTTCTAGGCGCTCGGTCTGCTCTGGGGTTAAGGTGCGAACTGCATAGGGAGTTTTTACCTTGCTATATCGCTCGACCTTTTCCATCTCCTCACGGCTAGGGCGCTTATTGCCCGAGAAAGTGAAGTTAGCTAAAGCGCGACCGATGGCTGAGGTTTCGCATACTTCCAGAGCCGATGTCTTGGTGACCATAGATGAGCCAACGATTTCCTCTGCCATGCCGGAGGTCACGCAGCGCTCGTCTTCACGATCCGTATAAACGAAAGCCTGAACAATGAATCGGTTATCGTCATTGTGCAGTATTTGTGTGTGGATTCTTCCGCTGGGATATTGCTCCCAGAACTTCTTAACGCGGGATTCGACTGTGTCGTAATCCTCTAGGTTGAACTTGCCTGCCATGATTCGCCTTCCTGTAGGGGATTCCTTCTCTGAAATCCTGTTGAGGCAGACAGTACGCGATAGATTACGGTAATTCAAGCATCCCGTATCGGCGCGCCGCGGGCTACGATAGGTGCATGATTCGAGTCCAAATAAGCCTGTGGAGTCTTGCCGTTGTGGTCGAGGCTGAGCTGAAATACCCTGACCAGATAGACGATATATGCAACAGGGCTAACAGCTTATTTGTGACGGGCTTAATGGCCGCTAAAAATCAGGGCATAGATATCGTCCAGCCTGAGCTGATAGACGAGGACGAAGATTAGGGCTTAGCCTGCTCCATGAAGTAAAAGGGCGCGGCTGTATATGGGTCGTGAATGCTTGCAATTTCTAGGGCTTTGCTTATACTCGCCCCCGCCTCTAGCGCTCCAATGGCTAAGGACGAGCCAGAGCCTACGGCGTAGAAACCGGTGCTACTCATGCTGACGGCAAAGTCATCGGCAATATCAAAGACCTCACCGGCAACGGCAATAAGAAACGCGAACTTAGTCTCCTCATCGGTCTCCTGCCATTTGTATTCCTGATCCTTAAAACTGTTTTTCAGGCTTGGCACGACTTTGGCAATGATGAAGTGATAGATGTCCTTTTTATCTGCCGCCGTAGGGGTGGGCGGTGTCCAAATATGTTGAGCAATATCGCAGGCCGCGCTCTCACCACTTCCGGCAATGATGAAAGCGCCCCGCCGCGTTATCTTGGTCATTCGTGGATGGCTGTATTTGCGCGTTGCAGTTACAAGTGAGTCAGCGCCAAAATATACGCCGTCATCTTTCTGTATCGCAACGATTGTAGTCATTAGCCAAAAACTTCCAACCCATAAGAAGATTCATCACCATTGCAAGAAAACGGCGAACAAGTAAAGAGTTCCTGCTGATCTTCCGCAATTTCTTTTCGTGAACGAATTGAAAGATCTGCTTCATTAAGAGGCACGAACGATTTATGAAGAAAAAATAAGTTGTTTTTAGTTCGAGGCTGATCAGCGTGAAATTCTCTCATTCGCTTATCAAATTCAATCGCATCCAAAAATTCTTCCGGAGCGTTATCCCTCATATCTCGCCATTGTTCGTTAGTTCTAAACGGGCAAGCAATACACGCAGATTTTGGCGTTTGACCAAATCCATATTTTTCTAATACCGCCAAGCAATCTTTGCGAGTCATTCTTTTATCTAAAAGAGGAAAAACATTTTTGATGTAATTTACATCCGAATCTTTAGCCCGATGCAATTCGTCAAGGCTAATTCCAATCCATTGTTCAACCTGTTCGCCTTTTTTTACGCGACTAACAGATCCATTTTCCAAAACTTCCGCCCCAAGTAATTCACGAATTTTTCTTTTGATAGGTGCAACTTTGTATTCGCTAGTGCATTGTCTTCTTGCCATCCCCTTTGATCCATCGGGTTTGCGAACGAATAAAGGCATCGAAGCAAATCCGTGATCAACGCTTAACGCATCTTCACGGATATTTCCGGCTGATACTCGATAAATTGGAATACCGGCTGGTTCGGCAATTTCTTTTTCAATCTTATCAAGATGATCATAAACGGCTTGCGGTTCGTATCCCGTATCGGCAAAAATAGCGGCATCCAACTGATGCTCGAACATATTTTCTGCCGCCATCAGTAATAGCGTTGTAGATTGAACTCCCGCACCTAAAGATAAAATTCTCATTAGTCCAGCCACACCTTGTAAGCCGCTGTGACGCGACCCTTTACTGGATCAACAAAGTGGAGTCGCTGGGATGGGGTTGCTGATGCTGCGAGCATGACTCCGGCGTAGCGGTTGTCTGACTCTGTAGAACCTGTTTGATAGACACTACCCTGACCGTTTGCCATCGCCCATTCTGCGTGCGTGTGGTAGTGGCCGATATAGACATCTCTAAACTCCCATGGATACGCTCCGCTTCGCCAACGATTTGCGTGCTGAACGATTGCTCCCGGACTTGCAAATCCATTTCTGCCAACCTCGTCTCCGTGAATAAGGAGTGCCTTGTAGTTGCCAATCTCCACGCGCTGAATGTCCTCGGGACACTCTTGCCATGTAAGTCGCTTTTCTCCCGCGAGAAGCTGTCGGGCTAACTCGTAGCACATACGGTCAAAGTTATCTGAGCGCGGGACATTATCGCGCTTAGAGCCGATGCGACCATGATTGCCCCACTCGGGGACAACGGTCACCTTAGAATAATTGGCAAGCGCATATCGAACAACATCTACGCAGAGTCGAGAAACATTGACATACTGCTCAAAGAGCGTGGCATCAACCTCGAACGCTTGGCTTGGGAAATTAAAAAGTCCCTCAACCATGTCACCGCCGAACATAATCACGCACTCATTGACGGGATGATCCGCGCGCATGATGTCGGTGATGGTCACGGCCTTCTCTGCAAAGCTGAGAACGCGAGTCCTCATTACTTCCGAGTTATAGGTTGTCGTTCTTTTAGCGCCTTGCCAATCGGTCATGTGCCAGAGCGCCACTTCCGATTTCTTCTTTCCCGCAGGTAGTTTTCGTTCTTTAACTGGTTCGATTGGGCCCATTCCCAAAACAGCGTCGT